>Ga0182037_10001983_pt1 | contig 10809 bp, 7 predicted proteins | sample sta12Cox44000082_FD_125974 | JGI IMG/M metagenome (GOLD analysis project Ga0182037, IMG submission 125974) | Lab enrichment of tropical soil microbial communities from Luquillo Experimental Forest, Puerto Rico - statoxic.12C.oxic.44.000.082 | ecosystem: Environmental > Terrestrial > Soil >... | reverse complement strand
TTGATTTGCCGAATCGCCTGGAGAACGTACGCAAGCGCCTCGCGTGGCTCGAATCGCCTCCCGCGACCGAGGGCCGCTTCGTCGCGAAGCGGCTCCTCAATCGCCGGACCTTCGCCTTTGACGAAGTCGAAGCGCATCCCCATCGGCTCGAGCGGTAGCAACAAATCTGAAAAGAGGATGGCGGCATCGACCTCGATGCGCCGGACGGGCTGAAGTGTCACTTCCGTCGCAAGATCGGGCGTTCGACAAATCTCTAGAAGGCTGTGGCGCTCGCGAAGTCGGCGGTATTCGGCCATGTACCGCCCGGCCTGCCGCATGAACCAGACCGGCGTGGCGTCTACAGATTCTCGCCGGCAAGCCTTGAGAAACCGACCGCCGGAGTCCCTCAGTGAAACACCCGGGGCGTCAGGAGAGTTCGCGCGAGGCCGATCAGATCCTCGAGCCAGAGCGGCTTGTACAGGAGCTCAGCGCCAAGCGCCCGCAACTGGCTGGCGATCTCGTCCTCGAGGAAATAGTCGCCGGTCACGATGGCGACTGGCGTCAAGCGTTGTGCGTCCCGTTCGCGGAGCTGGCGCAGGAATCCCAAACCGTCGACGAGCGGCATTCGAAGATCGAGGATAATCGCGTCCGGCTGACTGTCGCGAGCTTCCCGCAGTCCCGCCTCGGCGCTGTTGGCCGTGTGAACTTGATACCCTTCCAGACGAAGCCCTCGTGCAAATGTCTGCGTCACGCCTTCATCGTCATCGACGATGAGAATGCGCTGACCCGTTGCTTCGCTTATTTCATCTCCAGAGGACATAGGCCCTCTGTATATTCTAACCGACCGAACGGCTTTCGTGACCTCTTCGCTGAGCCAAGGCTTGACAGATTCATGCTAAACTCTACGGTTTGATCGACGTGCGTATCCAACCGTTTGGAGGCTCTCGGTGAGCCCAATTCTCGTCCGGCCGGTGCGCGAGCAACTCGAGCACGACCGCGTCATTCGTCAGCTACAAGCCAAATTTCGGCGGAAATATGAGGTTGGCATCAATCCAGCGGGCGAGCTCAACGTTCCGGTTGGCACAGGATCCGCGCCCATCTATCCCGATGTCGTCCTCATGGCGATGGACCGGGGGCGAAGAGTCCAATGCGTGGTCGAGGTAGAGACCGGAGAATCGGTCAATCACTTGGAAGCTCTGGCGCAGTGGGCGCACCTTTCCCGAACGCGCGTGCCGTTTCATCTGTACGTTCCAGCCGGAATGGTCGACGTGGCTCGACGGCTGTCGGAGGACAACAATATTCACGTCGCCGAGATCTGGAGCTACCACTCGGTCGGCGACCAGATGCGGTTCACGATGGCTTTCCGCAACAAGGAGACGCCGCCGCCGGTGCCGAAGAAGCCCACCGTCCCAAAAGAGCCAAAGGCGGTCGCCGCCACGGGCGGAAATGTCAAGAAAGCAGCGGCCGGGCCGGGCAGGAAGACGGCCGTCAAGAAGCCGATCAAGAAAAAGAAGAAGAAGTAGCTGTTGGCTTTTCTGCGTTTCACTCGCGACAAGCGAGGGTACGAGCACTTCTACCTCGTCGAAGCGACCACGAATCGCCGTGGGAAGACGAAGGCGCGCGTGCTCTACTGGTTTCGAACGCCTCCCGGTGTCAAGGTGGGGCGAGAGCCCTTCGACCCGGACGTCCGTCGCGCCCTCGAACTGCAGAACCCGGGAGTCCACTTCGACTGGCGCAAGATTATCGAGACGCCTATCCCGTCGGCCGATGTCGAGCGCTGGCGCGAACGCCGCCGCCTCGAGCGAACCGAGCAAGCTCGACGCCGTGGAGTCGAGCTCGACGATGTTCAGCGCCCGCAAGAGTCCCGCGATCGTCGTGATTCCAGTCCTCTGGAACACAGCGAAGCCGACGGCGAGGTTCCGGGGCAAACAGACGGCAGAGACGTCGCTGAACACGGGGCACCGCCCGGCGCGGACCGGTCGGAGACTGCCGAAGCTAGCCTCGGAGACGTTGAAGATGTGCTCGATGAGTGTGGGGGAGCTCGTGACATCGAATCCGGCGAGTTAGGCGATCTTGCGGTCGACGCCGCGGAGCAGCAAGCCGACGCGCTTGCGCCGACAGAAGACTCGCTCGTTTCCACAGCGGCGTCCATCGAACCGGATGAAGTGCTCTCCAACAGCCATGCACCCGACGGCGCCAGGAAGGGCGAGGCGGCGTCCGGGGCGGGTAATGCCCAGCCGGCCTCGATCGGGACCAGTACGCACGAGTTCCGAAGGAGGCGGCGCCGTCGGCGTCGCCACGGTCGCGGTCAAGGTGGCAGCCCGCACCCGCCGGGAGAGTAGCGTATAATTCGCTCCATGGGTTTGAAAATGAAGGGCTTCTGGCCCGCCGGGGTGCTGGTGGTCTTGGCCACGGGGCTGTTGCTGGCCCAGGCACCGGCGCCGAACGCGCCGGCTGCAAAGCCGCAAGAGAACCCCACTTTCAGACTACAGGTCGATCTCGTTACCAACGACATCGTCGTTCGCGACGAGAGGGGGAACTTCGTTTCGGACCTGAAGCAAGGAGAGTTCGAAATCTACGAGGACGGGGTCAAGCAGGACATCGCGTCGATGACCGTGGTCACCGGCGGCAAAGTGAACAACCTGCTCGCGCCGCCTCCGCCGCCGCCCCCGGAAGGCATCATCCTGCCGCCCACGAAACCGCGGAACGATGTGTCGGGGCGTATCTTTCTCTTCTTCGTCGACGATCTCCACCTGCAGTTTCACAACACGGGACGTGTTCGCGAGCTGTTCAAGAGAATCTCCAAAGAGCTTGTGCACGATGGCGACATGTTCGGGATCGTGTCGAGCGGACCGTCGTCAATCGCGGTCGACATGACGTACGACCGATCGCGGCTCGATGAGGCCATCAAGAAGATCGCGGGCAACGAGTTGAAGCCGACCGATATCATCAACGGGCCGTCCGGCGCGGAGGGCCCGAGCGAGGTGCGCTATCGCGCGCACGTCGCATTCTCGACGGTCGACGACGTGCTCAAGAACCTTGAAACCGTTCACAACCGCCGCAAGGCGCTCGTGTACGTGAGCGACGGGTATGACTTCAACCCGTTCCAGGATGCGCGCCTCGGCCTCATGGATCCCAATTCCCCGTTCGCGCAGAACGAGTTCCAGCGCCAGCAGAACCAGGCTGCGGCGCAGAACGGATCGAGCGGCAGTGGGACAACCGATCCATACACGCAGCAGCAAAAGCAGAGCGAGGAGTTCGCCGACGCCGACCTGGCGCGCGAGCTGGGGGATCTCACACGCAACGCGAATCGAGCGAACGTCACGATGTACACGATCGATCCACGCGGGTTGGTCGGCATGGGGGACATCGACGAGCAGGTCGATCCAACGCAGTGGAATGACTTCGTGCGAAAGTCTCAGGACAGCCTTCGTGTCCTTGCCGAAGAGACGGGCGGGATCGCGGTCGTCAATCAGAACGACTTCAGCAAGGCGCTCAAGCGGATCGACGCGGAGACCAGCGATTACTACGTGCTCGGGTACTACTCGAAGAACCCGGACATCATGAAGCGCCGCCGCAAGATCGAGGTCCGCGTGACACGGACCGGTCAGAAGTGGCAGGTCTGGGCGCGCAAGGAGTACGTGCTCAAGGCGCCGCCTGCGGTCACGTCGAACAAGTAACGAGGCCCGAGCCGGCGCCCGTCACGCTCGCCGTGCCTTGTCCGTCCTGAGCGGCGCCTTCTTCATCCGCGCCTCGCCGCGCGCCGGCAATCGAGATGTCCGGAGCGTTCCCGCTTCCCGCATGCGAGCCACGGCTTCTGACAAGTACACCTCGTCGATGTCGGCGCCGATGAAGTTCACGCCGAGCCGCGCGCACGCGACGGCGGTGCTGCCAAGCCCGGTAAACGGATCCATGGCCACGCGAATCCGGCTCAGCCCATGCAGGCGAAGGCACTGCTCTGGAAGCTGAGACGGAAAGGTCGCGGGATGCGGCCGATCACGGTCGCGGCGCTGGATGGTCTCGTAGGGGATGAACCAGGTGTTGCCGCGGCATCGGACGCCGTGCGAGCCGCTCCGCCACCGCGCGATGTTCGACTGATCCTGGTACGGCACGCCGAGAGCGAGCCGGTCCAGCTCGGTTGCGCCGCCCGGGGTGAAGTGGAACACGAACTCGTGGCAGTCGTTGAGGAAGCGGTCGCTGTTGATCGGCTTGTAGTGGCCGACCGCGAGATCGCGTGTGAGCCGGGCGGCAGCGCCCGCCGAGGCGCGATCGATCGCGATGGACTTGATCCAATGAATCACGTTCTGGAGCTTCAAGTGCGCGCGGGCTGCCTGCGCGACGTCGAGGGCCGTCCAGGGGTCGGAAGGCTTGGCGCCGACGTTCAGAAACAGTGACCCGTCCGAGCGCAGCACCCGAGACGCGGCGCCGACCCAGGCATTCGTCCACATGAGGTAGTCCTCACGAGACAGCGTGTCCTGATAACGGCTGTACTGGATGCCGAGATTGTAGGGAGGCGACGTGACGATGACGTCGACGCTGTCCGGCGCGAGCTGCGCGAACACCTTCAAGCAGTCGGCAAGATAGAAGCGTCCGGTCGCGGCGCCCGCAACGACGCTTGCGTGAGGCTTCAGCAGCACTGTCATGGCTGTTTGGTGTTTTCGGTCAGGAAAGACGAGTACGTTAGGGCCGCGCCGCCACCAGCTCAGCGATGCGAGGAGACCTCGCTTCGGTCAGAGCCGGCTAAGACGCTTTTGACGTCAGGGCAATCGGTGAAACGGTCGCGAGCCGGTCGGCCGCAACGGTGTGGTTGCGCCGGTGGCTGTGACTGCCGCACGACTTGCCCTTCTCCTCGATGTAAGTCACTTCGCGGCTCGTTGCTACTTCGCGATAGCGACCCACGACGCAGCCGCAACCGAGCGTAGCGAAGCCGAGAAGTCGAACGAGACTCATGCTGCCTCCGCGCTCCAATCAACGGAACGCATACACCCGGAGTGAGCAATATATGTGCCGCGTTCTGAGAGTCTGAGCTCGGCGTGAATAGACGGCGCCCCAGGCAATGCGTCCGACGAAAAAAATCGCGCCGTCGCACAGTGGACCAGCGCACAGCCAAAAGTGGCATTCAGTTCTTTGGAGGTAGATCCAGAATCACCAATCATCGCCTGCTTGCGAGTGCCCTCACCTGGGCAACGCCGTCTCGCGCGGGTGCGGAGTGAGGATCAATGGCCAAGGCGCTCGCGAAGTACATTTCTGCCGATGACGGATTTGACGTCTGAAGTTTGAGCACACCGGCGTTGATGTAGCCGGACGCATCGCGAGGATTGGCTCGAATCGAGGCTTCGAATGCGGCCTGCGCGCACTCCTGCCGCCCGAGCGCGGCACAGGCGGTACCGAGCAGGCTCTGGGCCCGGGCATGTTCCGGGTGGGCAGCAACGACCCGCTGGGCGTCCGCAATGGCATCTTCGGTTCGTCCGACGAGGTAGAACGCCGTCGCACGGTAGTACCAGGAGTCTGCTCTTTCCGGGAATTTGGAGACTATTTGTCCAGCCAACGCGGCCAGCCCCTGCGCATCGGAGGCGTCAGCCAGGACCGAGGCGAGCTGCTCGGCAGCCCTCGGATCGCTCGGGGCCAGCCGCAGCGCCTGTGCGGCGGTTTCACCCGCCTCTCGCAGATCGCCCAGAACGGCGAGAACCCTCGAGAGCTCCATGCGAACCGCGGCATTGCCGGGCTCGCGTGTGGCCATGGCCTGGAGCCAATCGCGCTCCTGACTTGTGAGATTTGCCCCGCCCGCCGCGTCCGATAAGCCCGACAGCGCCGAGGCGTTTTGAGGGTTGAGCGTGGCGGCGCGATAAAAGGCGTCGTACGCCGTCGCAAACGCCTGGGCCCGCAGATCCATCGAGCCGCGCGACGTCCACGCGGTGTCGTCGGCGCGCTCGACCGCTTCTCGCACGACCGAAGGCGGGTCGGTTGCGAGCGCTCGAACGGTGACCGCATTGTCGTCGCTCGTTCGGCCGTAGATGCCGCGAGGCGCCGAGTACTCCAGCGCCGTACGGTCATCGGTCTGGGTTGCCGCCCCTGCTGCGAAGCGCGCAAGGTCGGCCGGTCCACCTGCAAAGAGCGACAACAAGGCAAACGCCGCGGTGCCCGTGGCAACCCCCACGCCCGCCAGGGCAGCCTCGACGCGCGGTTGGCGCGTCCCGCCCGCCAGGGCGGCGAGGCGCGAGACGATGTCGCCGGTTTTGGCGCCGATGAGCAGAAGGTCGCCGCCACCGACGAGCCACATCGTGCTCTGCGGAAAGACACTCGTGAACGTCCGCACGATCGATTGCAGGTCCTCGAGCTGGATGTCGTACGTGTGAGCCCACTGGCACATGAGCCCGTCCGGCTTCAGCCGGAATTTCGCGGCCTCGAAGAACTCGCGAGTGAAGAGCGTGGCGACGCCTGCCATCCAGGGGTTGGACGGCTCCGACACGATGACGTCATAGCGCCTCGTCGTGAGCAACAGGTGCGACCGCCCATCGCCGACGATGAGGTGCACCTCCGGCTGCGCCAGCACGTGTCCGTTTTCCGGGTCGAAGAAATGCGAACCGTCGACCACTTCCGGCGAGATTTCGATGACGTCAGCGCGGCGGACCGTGCCCGGCGCGAGCGCGGACCCGGCAGTGACGCCGCTCCCGAGCCCGACGATGGCGACGTCCTCGGCGTGACCATGGAGGAGCACAGGCAGCAGTCCGAGAAGACGCTGAGTCAGCATGTCCCCGCCGGTCGAGGCGTCGACCTTGCCGTCGATAGCCAGTGACCGCGTGCCGGTCAACTCGCGGACGCTGACGGTGCCCGAAGGTCCCTCCTTGTAGTAGTCGAGCGTCCCCGCGCGGAGCACGGCCTCGAGATCGGCCCCCGCCAGATACGGCGCGTACTTGTACGCGCCGCTCGACAGGAGGGAGCGGTCCCAGGGCGGAGTCGCGAGGACTACGGCGAAGGCCGCCGCTGTCAGCAACAGGCTCGTCAGAATAGTCCTTGGGCCTCGGTTCCTAGTCCTTGGTCCGTCCTTGGTCCTTACTCCCAGCGCACCGACGAACACCAACGCTCCGCCGAGGACGGCGGCGAGCGCGGCACCGCGAATCGACTCACGCAGGCCAAACATCGGAATGAGCACGAATCCAGCTGACAAGGCGCCGAAGACGGCGCCGGCCGTGTTCGCGGCGTACACGCGCGCAGCGTTTCGCGCTGAATCGTCCCATGCGCCCGCCACCGCCAACGCCAGCGGGAAGGATGCGCCAAGGGCCACCGTCATCGGGAGCAGCAGGAGCCCCACAGCGATCGCCTGGTGCCACACGACGCTGTAGAGATCAGCCGACGGGTCAGCCACCTGCGCGGCGACGCTGAGCGGCAGGCGCGTCGCCCCGTACCACGCCGCTATCGTCGCGGCCACCGCCCCTGCCGCCAGCAGCGCACCAAGCCATGTGACAGGACGACTCGTCCAGCGCGCGACACGAGCCCCCATCGCCGATCCAATGGCCAGGCCTGCGATGAACGCCGATGCCATGGTCGCAAACGCGTAGGTCGTGGGGCCGATCACGAGCGCGAGCAAGCGCGTCCATGCCACTTCGTACACGAGGGCTGAGAAGCCTGAAACAGCCGCGGCCGCGCAAGCCAGGCCCGGGGCGGGCTCATCGACGGTTGGACGCCGTGGTCGCGACGATCCCAATCGTCCCGCAGAGGCTGCGCGAATCGCCGATGCACGCAGGGGAGAGGCCGCCGGAATTCTGGACGAGGCACGTGCGATCCAGAGGGCTCCAGACGCTGCAGTGAGATTGAGCGCCACGCCGATCCACGTCGTCCCGCGCAAGCCCAGCCAGGGAATCAGCCAAAAGCCGGCAGCAATCGCCCCGCCCGCGGCGCCTGCCGTGTTCGCCGCGTAGATCAGGCCGGCGTCGAGGCGCGACCTCGCCATCGCTCTCACCGCGATGGGGAACGTCGCCCCCATCGCTGCGGCGGGTAAGCCCACGAGCAAAAAGCAGATGCCGACGCGCAGGAGCCCGAAGCGGACGGGCGCCGCACCGTTGGCGTACGCCCACGTGAGCGCCGGAACAGCTGCCCGCAGCGTAAACGGCAGGAGGAGAGCCGCCAGGGCGACGGCGAGCTCGAGCCGGGCGTAGGCGCGAAGGTCGTCGACGCCGTTTTCGCGGGGCTGACGCCGGCCTGCCAACCAGGCGCCTATTGCCAGGCCGCCCATGAACGCGGCGAGGACTGTGCTCGCGGCTGCGACCGTATGCCCAAGCTGGAGCGTGAGAAGCCGGGTCCAGACGACCTCGTAGACCAGGGCGGCTCCTCCGGAAGCGGTGTACAGCCCTAGGAAGAGACCACGCGACGCCGGAACGCCGGGATCCCGCCCGCTGGAAATCATCTGTCGAGAGTAGAAGCCAAAAAGCCCGAAGTTGAAACAACGAAGTTGAAACAAAAAGACCGGCGGTCTCGGTTTCCCGAAACCGCCGGTCCCCGACCCAGACGACTGACGAACTATCGACGAGCGGCTGTCAGACCATCTTCCAGAGTATCAGAACTCAAACCTCGCGCCGAGCTTCAGGACGCGCGGCGCGACGATTTCCTGCACGCGACCAAAGTAAGAGGTCGTCAGTCGCGCCGCGTCGAATGCCGCCTGGCTCGAATACCCCTGGGTGAGCGTCCCGTAATTGCTCTGTCCGGCACTCGAGTTCAGCACGTTGTGCAGCTCCACGATGAACGAGGCTCGGTAGCCGGCACCGAGGTGAAAACTCTTATCGCCGCGCAGGGAGAGCAGGCTGAGCGTATCAGCTCGATACGTGCCGCGTGGCTCCATGCGAAAGGCTGTTGTGCCTGTCGAGAACGCGATGTTCAGAGTCCGATCGTACGGGAGACCGGTGAGCGCCTGGTAGTTCGCGCCAATCGTGATGCCCCACGGTGCCTGGTAGCTGCCGAGCAGCTTGAACGCATGGGTCTGATCCGGTGATGTCGTACTGCCGCCTGTCGCCGTAGCGCCAAGATGAACGAAATCGATCAGGTTGTTCGGGTTCGTGTAATCGAGCAGGATGTCGCCATTCAGACGCGACCAGACGTAGGAGCTCTGCATCTGCCAGCGGTTCGCCATCCGCTTGACGACGCTGAGCTCGAACCCTTTGTACCGTTGCGTGCAGCTGACTGGGGAGTTGTTCCCGCAGTTCGTGTGGAAGATTGCGTCCTTGCCGACGTATTGCGGCAAGACGTTGTAGAAGTTGAGCTGCCGATCGTCGGCAGTACCCTTGATGTTGTCGGGACCCGGATCGAGGACAGGCAGGTTGGGTGTGTAGACCGTAGACGCGACCGTGTTGCACGGCAGCCCGTAGCAATCCTGGTCGACAGTCTGGTCGTGGAACCAGCGCTGGATCCAGTCGGCGCTCAGCGACCAGTTGCTCGCGAGCTCCCGCTGGTAGGCGAACACGATTTCGTCGTCCTTCGGATCCCGCAGATTCGGATCGATCGCGTTCGTCGAAGGGGTGAACCTGCGCTTTACGCCACCCAGATTCAAACTGCCGTCCGCGTTGTAGCCCTTCCAGGTGTACACGATTGGAATCTGACTCGAAGTCGTGCTGATGATATTCGGGTTGACGCTGGCGAACTCGGTCATGTACATGACGTCGTAGTACCGGCTGTAGCTCGCCTTGGCCACGTTCCGCCCATCCTCCGTCAGCTTGACGACAACGCCGGTGCGGGGCGCGAAGGTGTTCCAGTGGTACGGCGGGTGGATCTCGGGGTAGTTGGTCACGGGAAACCATCTGCCGCCGCCGCCGGATTGCGCCGGAATGTACCCGTCGTAATACGACCACCGCAGGCCGAGGTTCACCGTGACCCGTGAGTAGGTGGCTCGATCCTGGATGAAGCCCGCGAAGTTCCGCATTCTTTGCTTTTGCGTGAGCGGCGTGGCCCATCCCCACACTTCGAACGGCGTGCAGCTGGTGATCACGGTCGTGCTGCATGCCGCGCCGGAGGTCGCGTCGTGATAGCGCAACCGCGTGTCGTTGAAGATGTCGAAGTTTTCCGAGCCCCACCCGAACCAGTTTTCGAACCCCGTCTTCAACTGATGGCTGGCGCCCAGCCACCCGTCGATATAGTGCGTCAGCGCGATGTTCTGCTGCTGCCGGTACGAGTCGCGGAAATGCTGGCCCCCCGGGTCGGGGCCATCGATGTAAATGCCGCTGTCGATGTTGAACGTGGCAGGGTGCTGAAGATTTGTCGGCAGTGCATAGAATTCGTCGGACCAATCCGTCGGCCAGTGCATGTGGAAGTAGCTCGACGACAGCTCCAGGAACGTGTTCTGGCCCATGACCGACGTCCAGTTGCCGTTGAACAGATTCTTCGGCGACTGCTGATTCTGCGTTCCCTGCGGGAGCGGTTGAGTGACGCCGGCGGCGCGGTGGGGCTGAAACTTCTTGTTGTAGGTCCAGAAGACGGAGAGCTGGTTGTTCTTGTTGAACTGGTACTTGCCGCTCGCGGTGTAGTTTCGCAGATTCGAGAGAAACGGGTTCGTGAGGCTCCCGTCGGGGTTCACGGTCGTGTAGGTCGGGATCGCTTCAATCGTCCGGTAGTTCCGAAACGATCCGAACCACCAGAGGCGATCCTTGATGAATGGGCCGCCGACGTTGCCGTTGATATCCTGCAAGCCGCGCAGCGTCGGATCCGTGATGCCCTGCGCCCGAAGATCCGGAGTGATGTTGCTCGCCGTGAAGCCGTTCCAGTACCCCTTGCCCGTCACGCTATAGATGGCGTCGCCTTTCAGGTTGTTGCTGCCACTCTTCGGCACGATGTTGATGTTGGCGC
>Ga0182037_10001981_pt1 | contig 10815 bp, 7 predicted proteins | sample sta12Cox44000082_FD_125974 | JGI IMG/M metagenome (GOLD analysis project Ga0182037, IMG submission 125974) | Lab enrichment of tropical soil microbial communities from Luquillo Experimental Forest, Puerto Rico - statoxic.12C.oxic.44.000.082 | ecosystem: Environmental > Terrestrial > Soil >... | reverse complement strand
CCCGCCGCGGGAACCGAAGCGGAGGCTTGGGAAGCGCTGACCGCGGCATCGGGGCTGAAAGGCGTGAGCGCCGGGCAGCGTCGGACCGCCCCAGCCGGCGTCCCGACGCTCAGCGGCGTGGTGGAGCATGTCAGCCAGAGTCCCTACAACGCCCTGCTGCGCCTCGACAAGCCGGGGCCGGGCGCCGCCGCCCTCGGCGCCGTCAACTTCGGCGGCTCGATCATGGTCACGCTAAGCTTCTACCTCTACGGCGACCAGGCCGCCGGGACCGTCGCCCGTGAGACACCGCTTTGGCAGGCCTGGATTCAAGAACACTTCCCGCTGCCGTCGGAGACGAGCAAGAGTGAATGATCGCGTGGTCATGGTTGATTGAATACGTCAGCTCAACTCTCTTGACCGATCTCGACGTTTGAATGGGTTCGGTCAGTAGGTGCCCAAGACGATCTTGTCGGACGAGCTACTACACGACCATTTCACCGGTCTGTCACAGCGTCCACGAGGTCACTACTCGAATAGAGGTATCCATCTTTTGAAGCTACTGTTACCGGCACGGAGCGGATCCGGAGCTCGAGACTCACGTCGTCCCTCGTTCTTGGCAGGATCCGCTCGATTAGGCCCACTTGATTGGGGGTGAAGGGGATCGGCGTGCGGTACACGGCGGTCACAATTGTACGTCCGGCTTCTCGGCGAAACCTGACGTCGGCGAGGTATGCACCCTGCTGGGTCGTGGACGCCGTTTTGAGCGCGGTACGCACCGACGCCTCGTATATTTCGTTTGCAAGCATTCGTCGAAGGCTCACACTGAGCATAGCCGTCAATGCGGCCAAGATTCCGAGACTGACGAAGCTACGCCGGAACAACCTTCCCGCGCCAAGTACTTCGGTCTGTCCACGGTACCCGCTCAGCCACAGTACAATCGAACTCGCCACCTGAATGCCCACCATGTTTGCAAAGGCCAGCAAGAATGCGCCCGCGCTGAGGCGATAGTCGCCTCGCGCCAGACAGATGGCGCTCGAGGACAGTGGCGGCACCAAAGCCGTGGCGATTGCGACGCCGACGAACGCCACATTCAGACGAGGAGACGCAATCGCATAGGCGCCGGCAGCGCCGCCGCTCAGCGCGATCATGAGATCCATGAGATTGGGCGCCGTCCGCGCATAAATTTCGCTCGTCAACGGGAACATCCCATGCGCGAGGCCAAACACGAACGCGGTTCCATACACGACGCCTATTCCGCATGCCAAGGAGAGAAAGGCTTTACGAACGAGCGAATTGTCTCGGTCAACCAGGCCGAGCGCGATCCCGGAGATGGGGCCAAGCAGCATGGCGATCAGCATCGCGCCAATCACAACCGCCGGACTGTTTTCGAGCAGCCCGTAGCAGGCGATCACCGTGGCGAGGACGTTCATGGTCACATAGGCGGCATCACACTTCGAGTTCGCATCGATGTTGGCCCGAACCACAGTCCGGAGGTCGGGGATTTGAGTGTCAGTCGCCATTTGAGCCAGTCCCCCTTTCGTCGGTTCGTGTCCGGACGAGCAGGAGCTATGCCCGTCCCATAGCGAGGAAAGCTTCCGGGGACGATGCCCCGGAGTGCAAACGATCGGCGGCTGCGGCCGCAACCACTCCGACTTATCGGAGTTGAGTCCGCTATATAGGAACATCCTACGTTTTCGCGGATGCGTGCCGATGGCCTTGCCGATAACCACGACAGCGGAGCTCTCTGAGGCCGACCTGTTGGGAAGCTGCTCAGCGCGGCCTAGTTGCTTGAACGTGATCGCCAGGGTGAGCACGATCGATCACTGACGTCTGCCGCATCGCCCCCGTCGAGGCGCCGCGAAGAGATCGACGACATCTGGTGGTCAATCAAGCGCGGCGTATCGACACCTTTGGTGGAGAAGCGCCTCGACCCCCGCCTGCTCGATGGGATGGTGACCCTCCGTTCGCGAGTACATCGAGAGCCCGAGAATGTGAATGAACGGAAAGTTCGGGGCGCGCGCGCTTGGTCGATTGCCTGGAGTCCATTGGCGGCCTCGCCCGCTACGTGAAACGCGCGCCGCGCCTGCAATAATCCGCTTCGCGCACCGCGGGGTGATCATCCACGATCAGAATCCTCAGACGCGCGCCGACGCGACGCCAATGTCACGAGACGTCGGTCGAATGACCGCCTGGCTCACCGGAGCGTCCGCGCCCGTTGAGCCCTGGGCGGTGTCTGCGGGTGCGATCAAGCGGAAGCACGTTCCGCGCCCGGGGGCGCTCTCGATGTCGAACCGGCCGCCCAGCAGCGTCAGCCGCTCGCGGATGCTGAACAGGCCCCATCCGACCTGCCCGGCCTTCGCCCCGTCGACCAATCCGCCAGGATCAAACCCGATTCCCTGGTCCGCCACAGTGATGGACAGCATGTCGCCCGGTTCGCGCGCCAGCTCCACCGTGACTCGATCGACGTGGGCGTGCTTGACGGCATTGAAGAGGAGCTCTCGGACCGACTCGAAGATCAGCGTGCGAACGTCCTTTCGGGTCGAACTGGCGAGTGGGTCAACAGAGACGTCAACCTTGAGCCCATACTTGTTCCGCGTCCAGTCCGCCAGCCAGCGTAACGCGGCGGGCAGCCCCGAGCTTTGTAGTACAGGAGGAAACAGCTCCACGCTCAGGGATCGGGCGGCGGCGATAGCCTCCTCCAGCTGGCCTTTTGCCTCCACGAGCGGTCCGGGTGGGGGGCCCTGCTGCGAGTCACGGGTCATCTGTTGCTCCAGGCTTATCGCCGCAAGGGCCAGCATCTGCTGGAGCCCGTCGTGAAGCGTTTTGGCGAGCTGCTCGCGCGCACGCTGCTCGGCGAGCGTCAGATCGGACGCCATCTGCCTCAGTTGAGCCGTCCGCTGTTCCAGCTCTACGGTCCGCTCGCGAAGCGCCGCGGCGGCGCGCTGGCGTTCCGTAACGTCCGTCACGAACGCGATGGCGTGGCCGCCGCCAATGGTAGCGATGTGATTCAGGCTGACCTCGATTGGAAACGCCGACCCGTCCTTGTGTTCGCCAACGAGGTTGAGCCTGGCTCCCATCGGAAGAGGACTCGGAGCGGCGAAGTACTCGATTCGATGTTGTACGTGCGCGTCACGAAGGGACGACGGCACGAGCCGCTCGATGGGTTGGCCGATCAACTCGCCCGGCCCCCAGCCGAACATCGCCTCGAGCGCACGATTCGCCGTGACGATCGTGCCCTGCCCGTCTACGGACACGATCCCCTGCGCGGCAGTTTCAATCAGGAGCCGCAGCTCGCGATTATGCTCCTCGACGCGTCGCGCCTGGAGCGCGTTCTCGGCCTGCCGCCGCGCGGTGACGTCGAATTCAAGGCCGGTGAGCCGAGTGACATCGCCTGCGGCATTGCGCTCGGCGCGGCCCAGGCTCTGTATCCACGAAAGAGTGCCGTTGGGCAGCACGATTCGGAATGTCTGGTCCCACACATCCTTCGTCGTCGTGTGGAGGATCTCGTCCAGCAGGGCGAGCACCTGCAGTCGGTCCTCCTCGTGTACGCGGCCCAGCCATGCGTCGAAGGTGGCCGGTTCGTCGGGAGGGAACCCATATCGCAAACGAAAGCCTTCGTCCCAATCGACATGATCGGTGCCTGCGTCCCAGGTCCACGAGCCCGCTGCCGAAGCCTCAAGTGCCAGGCGTAGGCGCTGTTCGCGCTCCCGCAGCGCCGCCTCGGCGTGTTTCTTCTCAGTGACGTCTATCGCCGTCGTCAGCAAGAACTGTCGTTCGCCAATTGTCACGGGATCGATCGAAAGCACCAGGATGCGCTCGGCGCCAGATTTCGTGCGGCGATGGACCTCGTAGTCACGAACAAGACCGTTCCGCTGTAGTTCTTCTGCGAGAGCGTCGATCGAGGTAACCGTTGAGATGCCTAGCTCTGCGCTCGTCTTGCCTCGCACTTCTTCAAAGGAATCCTCGAACATCCGCTCGAAGGCTTCGTTGACGCTGACAAGGCGGTGGTCCGACATGTCGGCGAGGCTGATGGCGAAGGGCGCCCGATCGTGGATGACCGAAAAGCGTGCCTCGCTTTCCCGCAGCTTCTGGTTGGCCAGGCGCAGCGCCGCCTCAGCGCGCGCTCGTTCTGCCGCCGACCACATCCGTTCGGCGGTTTCTTCAATCAACGTGATCTCGTCGTGCGTCCAGACGCGCCGTGTCGCGCTGTGGACGCAGAACGCCGCCAGCCTTCGCCCTTCTTTGTGCAACATCACGCCAACGAGCGCCGCGATCTCATTCGCTAACAGACTGGCTCGCTCAGCGTCCGTGAACCTCGCGTCTGTACGGACATCACTGACAGCGAAGGACTCACCTCCCTTGCACGCTTCGCGCAGCGCCTCGCCAAAGGTATTAATCGGCTCCCGGCCGCGATATGGAGGAAGGCCGTTTTCATAGGACGTCGTGACAATGAACTCCTCGCCGTCGACCGTCGCGTAGCTGACTCGGTTGACGCGGAGGTGCTCGCCGAGGAGGCGCGCCGTGACGTCTTGCATCTCAACCGGATCGATCAACGGGCGGAGTGCATCGTTGAGCCTGAGCAGGAAGGCCAGCCGCTCCTCGCGCTGGTGAAGGGCTTCTTCGAGACGTTCGCGTTCCGTGATGTCGTGGACGATGCCGAGGAGGTGCGTCGCAACGCCGCTGGCATCGTAGAGCGGGGTCACCGCAACCTCGCCAACTTTCCGCCCCGCCGGGTACACCGAGACTTCCTTCCAGCGGACGGTACGGCCGGATCGGATCGCTTCCCGATAATGGCCCAATACCAGGTCGCGCGATGGCGGGGGGATGACGTCACGCACGCGGGAGCCTACGAACTGTTCTCGAGTCACCCCCGTTGCAATGAGACCCGTGCGGCTCACTGACACAAATCGGAATTCGCCGTCGGGCTCGACCGCGACGTAGAACAGAATCCCAGGAACGTTCTCGTAGATGGCTGACAGTTCGTGTTCGCGCGCGAGGAGCTCGCCGGGGAGCGCCCGACGAGGCGCCATTTGTGTCATTGTTGAGCTCGCATTGCAGAGCTTACGCGCGTAAAGATGGACAGAGCCTACCTGGCATCAGTGGCGTACGTCACCTGGCATGTCTGACAGGTGAATGACGATTTGGGGGGCGGGCCTGTCACAGAATAGCGGTCAACGGGGACGATTCGACCACCGTTCTGCTCCGATTCATGACCTGGCAGATTCCGTCACGGACGCCCATCCACAGCTCAGCATTAACGACCAATTGCCTGTCGGCGGTCGCCCTCTCAGCGCTCGGCGCCAAGGGTTGTCGGGAGTGAGCCTAGGGCAGATCGGACTCGGCAATCAGACGCTTGTACACATCACGCGCGTGATTGTAGGCGGCCCGCGCGTCGGCCTGCTCCGCCGCCCTGATCGCCGGCGCCTTCTGCGTCCAGCACTGGTTGACGGCAGTGAGACACCACTCGGCGCTCCGGCGCGAGGCGCGAATCGGCTTGCCGTCGACTAGGGCAAAAACCGGATTGGTGTGCGACGACGGCAGAATACGGGCGGCAATCCAACTGCTTCGCTCGATCGGCAGGTCGAAGGTCACCTCGCGCAGGACGCCATCAGCGGTCACGTTCTTCGTCGCGACGACCTTGCCGTTGACGACGACCTCGAGCGGAACGTCGCGGGTGGCTCCAATCCGAGCGCGCTCGATATCCCAGAAAGGCTGCTGATCGATCGGCCGCGTTCGCAGGGTCTCCTGCGCCTGCGGGTTCAGGTATGCCGACACGAGCAGACGGGCGCGCACGACTCGAGCACCGGGGAGTTTGAGCTCGCTGCCGTTCTGGCCCACTTCGACGCCGTCAACGCTGAAATTGAGCAGGTGGCTCTTGCCATCCGACACGTAGCTGCGGCCGTTGCGCAGGCCACTCAGCCACCCTCCGAAACTCAACCTGCCGTCAACACGCGCATAGGTCCGGCCGAGTCCCACCCGGCTGTCATACACGCAAGGGAAGTCGGTTTCCCCGCTGATGCGCGTCCTGAACCCGACGTTGAGCGTGTGGTACCAGATGCTCAGCTCCCACACACTCGGCGTGTTGACGGTGGAAATGAAGTCGACGGCGTTAGAATGCGTGACGTCGACGATGTACTCGTTCGCACCGATGCCGTCAAACGGCGGCATCTCATAACTCGGCAACTCGCGATCCTGCACTTGAAGACCGAATCCGGAATGCGCGAACCCGACGACCGCTCCCTGCGACTTCGCCCACTTCAAAATGGGTAGATCCCAGGACGGCCAGTCTTCGATGCGATGAGTTTTCGGATAATCCTGGTCCTTGAGCCCGAGCAACACGAGATGACCGGAATGACTCGAGGGGAACCCCGAAACTTCGAGATCGTAATGCATCAGGCGCTCCGGCTTCGACAACGGGTTGTCCTGCCCCGTGAAGAACTGCTTCTGGTAGTAGTAGCAGGGTCCCCACGTCAGGACGGAACCGATGTTGAGCGCTTCGCCCAGGATCTGCCGAATCATGTCTTCGGGCAGCACGCCCTCGGTCGGGTTCTGGTAGTGCGAGCAACCGGCGGCATGAACATGATGATCGCCGGAAAACCAGCCAAGCCGCGGCGGATCGATCCAGCGTTCGAGCGTGAAGGCGATCTCGTGAGGACCGCTCGACTGGACACTGAGCTGCTTCGTCTGCGAAACGTATTCCGGACCGCCCGTGGCGACCACGGTATAGTCGCCATCCGGCAGTCGGATGCTCTCGCCGTCCGAGCGGTAGATCTGAGGCTGAAAGGGGAAATCGGGCGCCAGCCGCTTCGACTGGTTGGGATAGATACGATCGAAGCGATCGCGAATCGTCAGCGACGCGGTGCCCGGCTTGCCGTTTTCGTCGCGGATGCGAATCGTCATGAGCCGAGCCGGCTGCGCCGTGAAAAGAATCGCCACATCGTTTCGAAAGCCGACATCCTGCGTGCCCTGCCCGACGTTGAACGCAATCTGCGCCGACCGTTGCCCGATTTCTCGGCTGAACACTTCGAGGATGACGTACTCAATGGCGAGACCCGAGAGCCGAGGCGGCATCGGCCGCTTGTCGTAAATCGAGATGGCGGCCCAACGATCCCGGACGTCTCGCCCCGTCAACTGATGTGCCGGTTCGGGCGACCCATCCGATCGGATGTATGTGTTGCCGCTGTTCGGACTCTCGACGCGCAGCGGCGCGGTGACGTTGGCTTCGTTGAGGACTTTGACCAGGAACAAGCGGGTCCCGCCCTCGACGACCTCCGGCTTGGCAGGCCCCTGCTCCACGCTCACACGACTTTCGGGGTTGATGCGAACTACCGCCAACACGTACTTGTCGAGCGTCGCCTGAAGCCGTTCGGTCGCGGCTTCTTCATCGGTCATGGAAACCGCGTCATCGATCGCCTGACGATCGACCGGCGATAGCGGCTGCCCGAGATAATTCAGGGCGGTCTCGAGTCGACGCACCTGCTGTGCGAGCGGCTGGAGCGGGACAGACAATCGGGGAACCCGTTGGTCGGGCTGCGCTTCAAAGCGCGGGGAGGCCAGAAGAACTGCGACAATGCAGGCGCCGGTCCAACGGAGCAAGAATGTCACCATTACGCCTCGTTTCTCGGCAGGTTGCGCGCAGTCTAGCACGAGCTCGTAGGGGAGCGCCGCGCCATTCAACCGTACCGCACTCGAAGAAACCGGATCTGATCAGTTGTCCCGGGCGGTAGGATTGTGACGATGCCCTTGAGTCATGCGGACATTGCGGCAATCCGGGCCGCCATCGACGCAGATGCCGCCGCTGTGCGACGCGCCGACTGGGATGCTGTGACGGGCATGTTTACAGCCGACGCGATTCGGTTCCCACCCCATCATGCACCGATCCGCGGGCGCGCTGCCATGCGGGCGTGGCTCGGGACGTTCCCGCCAATTCGGGAGTTCGCCATCACCGCCGATGAGATCATCGGCTGCGATGATGTGGCATTCGTGCGCGGCCGTTACGCGCTGACTGCCGCTGCCGGGCCAGGATCAACGCTGATGAGCGACCGCGGCAACTACATGGGGCTGCTTCGGAAACAGTCTGACGGCTCCTGGCTATGGATGACGGACATGATCAGTTCCGAGCTGCCAGCGAACGCGTGACCGCCGCTCACACGCCAGCTTCGCGCGCTAAACGGACCGCTCAAGGCCTTGCGCTGTCCGTCGTGAACCTGCGCAGCGTCAGGAAGTCGCGGTGGGGCGAGGGCATCATAGCTACGGGGCTGTGTGACAATCATCATCCGAGAAGAGCGTCCCGAAGACATTGTCGCGATCGATGATCTAAACGACCGCGCCTTCGGTCAAGAACGGGAAGGTCACCTCGTTGACGCCCTGAGGTCGCATGGAGGCATCTCCCTCTCTTTGGTCGCAACGCTGAATGGTCGAGTGGTCGGCCACGTCCTGTTCAGCCCTGCGACTATTGGCGCAGTCGCAGGCGTAGCGCTCGGCCCGATGGGAGTTCTTCCTGAACATCAACGACAGGGCATTGGCAGCAAACTGATCGAATCTGGAAAACGTATTGTTCGGGGCTCGGGGTGTCCTTTCATCATCGTCTTGGGACACGCGAACTACTACCCAAGATTCGGGTTCAGACCAGCGAGCACCCACGGCGTTATGTGCGACTGGGACGTGCCCGATGACGTATTCATGCTGTTGGTTCTTGACGATCAGATGATGGAAGGAGTCTCCGGACTAGCCAAGTATCGCGACGAGTTCTGGAGCGTCGTCTAGCAGCCCGTATATGGACTCCTCCAGGATGTCGAGCGGGGTCGCGACGGGAGTCCCATCGAAAAATCGCCGGCGGCAGGCTCCACCGACAGCAGACGAAATAAAATCGACTCTCCTGGAGGCGGCGGACTTTAACGGCTCCGCTGTTGAGCGACCATCGTCAGGGCAGCACCGGCCGTGCAGGCTGACTTGCCAACGGACTACGTCTTCCAACAGGCCGACAAAGGCCGAGAACCACGGCGGTGATTTGGAGTCCAGCCACAGACCACCTCCGAGCACCCTACCTGGGAGAGGCCACTATCGGGTTGAGAGACGTCGTTCCAGTTCGTCCAGTCTGTTGTTGAAGTCAGCCCATCGCGCGTGTTCAGTGTCGAGTTGTCCGGTGAGTTCGTTCTCCTGAATTTCCAGTTGCTTGACTTCTTGTTCGCCTTCGACGAGGAGTCTTTTCAGCGCACGAACACTTGCTTCAGCCCGGGGCAGGTCCTCTGGAGCAGTGGTCCCTAACTCCACGTTCCTCTCCGCCTGGGCCAACTGCCTCGTCATCCTTTGTTGACCCCCCACTTGCGCTGCGATGGAACGCCGAACGGTTTCAAGTCGACCCGTCAGGCTGTTGATGCGCTGTTCCTCGTCCTGGAGACGAGCGACAAGGAGTTGAGCCTGTATGCCCTGCTGGAGGTCTGCCCTGATGGCTCGCACTTCAGTCAGCAGGTCATCACTCCCGCTCGGAGCGTGCTGGAGGGCAGCATGAGCCGACGCGCCAAGGACGACCCCGGCGCTTACGACGGCAAGAAGCAGAATGCGAGAGTCCGTGGCCATGTGAACTGCCTTTCAGGCTATCGCCATGACTCGAGCCGCTTCAGTTCGCCGGGGCTCACGCGTCGCGCCCGCCGCATTCTCCAGACGAATCCCGCGATGAAGCCGACTAATGTCACGAGCAAAGTGGAACCCCAACCAACGAATGCCGACCCAACGCCGCCGTCCGTCGTTTCTCAACTGTGATATTAGTGCCGCCCAATACAAGGGAAGGTCGACATGAGCGAAGACCCACGGAATGGCCGACAGGAGGCCGACCAAGATGCCGACGGCGGTCGCTTTGACATAGGTCCCCACCAATCACCCCGTATCAATCAGGTGCCGGGAAAAATAACAGGCAGAAGGCCGGCCACCAGAGCACCAATGGTAGTCCCGCCCAACAAGGGGAGCCACCACCATCCGGGCCGCACTATCGCCACCGTTGCAGAACCCCCCCATATCACCATCACGGCGGCCCCAAGCTGCGTGGCGAAGCCCTTCAGGGTAGCTGACGGGATCGGCTCCAGGTTGACGGCGAACCAAGGCCCCAAGAGAGCGGCGGAGGCCACACCCAGCAACAACTGAACAGTCGATTCAACTCCATGACGCGCCAGGTCCCTCACTTGGGCCAGGAAGCCGACGAGGACGCCGACACCGGTGCCTGAGGTAGGTCATCGTCCCTCACCATCAACCGCGATAGCAGTTCCGGAGCTTCCTGCCGCGCAACCTCCGTTGTGGTAGTATCCGTCGCCCCTCTCTCAGCTTGCCCCTTAGAGCCAAGCGCGTTGGTTCATCGGACACGCCCTGATGATTGGACGGCCGCTCCCGTTGCCGTCTCGAGGAGTGATGATGATGCCAACGTGGTTCTCGCGAGAAGAGCACCTCGCGCTTCCTCGCGTCCTTCTCGCTGACGCGGACGCAGAGTCCCGCCTCCTTTACGGAACAACATTCCACGAGGCGGGATACAGCGTCGTAGAAGCGTCCGATGGACGTGAGGCCCTCGCAAAGGCATTGGGGCGGAAGCCCTCGATGGTCGTCGCCGACCTTCATCTCGCCTTGATAGACGGCGTCGGGCTCTGTGAAATCTTGCGCCGCGAGCGGGCGACCGCCAACGTGCCTATCTTGGTCGTCACGACCGAGACCAGCGTTTCGGAAGTGGAACGGGTTTGGCGGGCAGGAGCCGACGCGGTGCTCAGTAAGCCCACGCCTCCGGCCACCCTCTTGAGCGAAGCACGCCAGTTGATACAAAAGTCGCACGACTTGCGCGGACGGGCCGCAGCT
>Ga0182037_10001975_pt1 | contig 10829 bp, 12 predicted proteins | sample sta12Cox44000082_FD_125974 | JGI IMG/M metagenome (GOLD analysis project Ga0182037, IMG submission 125974) | Lab enrichment of tropical soil microbial communities from Luquillo Experimental Forest, Puerto Rico - statoxic.12C.oxic.44.000.082 | ecosystem: Environmental > Terrestrial > Soil >... | reverse complement strand
ACCTTATGCTCGGCCAGAGCAACCGCGCTGGACTGCTGATCTGGGCAAAAATCTGGCGCGCGATTGCCGAAGTGCATCCGGCCCCAAGGGGCCAACCGCATTGATTGCGTTTGGGGCAATGAGTGGCGAGCTTTTATAAGCGGCCCAGGAAACCGATCATTGCGGCATTGACCTCCGCGGCGCACTCCTGCTGGGTCCAGTGCCCACAACCCGGCAATATCATTGTCCTGCGAAGCTGTGGAACAAATTTCGCCAGATTCTCGATTGCATCCTTTACGCCACCGAACGCCAGGACAACATCGCGATCGCCCGCGATGTAAAGCGACGGCACGGTCACGCGCGCACCGGAGAAAGGTGCGAGAAGCTCCCAGTTCCGATCGATGTTACGGTACCAGTTGAGGCCGCCGCGAAATCCGGTGCGCGCGAATTCCGCCGTGTAAAAGTCCACATCGGCCTCGGTGATCCAGGCCGGCAGGGATGCAGGGTTCACGAGCCCCGCGAGAAAGCCGCCTTGCCGGTGCACCATGCCGACGGCACCAGTAGCCGCGATACCGCCATCGCTGGGTAACACATCTCCCGAAACCGAATAGAGAATACTGCGAATTGTACGGCGGACATCACGCTCCAATTCCACCTCTGCCAGTCCTGGGGTCTGGAAATAGAGCTGGTAGAAGACGTGATCGCCGGTCTGCGGCATGACCGTGCTCGGTCGAACTCGCCCTCGCGGACGGTATGGCGGGCTCAATCCGATCACGCCACGGAAGCGGTCGGGGCGCAGCAGCGCTGCGTGCCACGCCACCGGCGCGCCCCAATCATGACCGGCGATGACCGCTTGCTCGACGCCTAAAGCGTCGAGCAGACCGACCATGTCGCCAATCAGGTGGAGGAGCGTGTATTGGTCGATCGCCTCGGGGCGATCGGTCCCACCATAACCGCGCATGTCCGGCGCCACGGCATGAAACCCGGCCTCGGCGAGCGCCGGCAGCTGGTGGCGCCAGGAATACCACGATTCTGGAAAACCGTGGCAGAGCACGACCAGCGGACCCGTCCCCTGTTCCGCCACATGCATGCGTATGCCGTTTGTCTCGATGGTGCGATGGCTGGGATCGCTCATCGGCGCGATCTCCTTTCGGTGAAGGGGCTCGGATCGTATCCTCTATGCCGGTTCACCCCCAAGCGAAAGGACCCGAGCATGGCAAGGCTCCCGACAATCAGCAGCAAGGATCAAGTCCCCGAGAAAGATCGCCCGATCGTGGATGCCATCACGCAGAGCCGCGGCGCCCTGCAGGGGCCGTTCACGATGTTTCTCCATTGCCCGGAACTCGCTGGTCGCGTTGCGCATCTCGGCGCTTTTGTGCGCTTCGAGGGCTCTCTCGATATGCGGGTACGCGTCCTCGCAGCAATGACAGTCGCGCGCGAGCTGGAAGCGGTTTATGTGTGGGGTGCCCAAACGGGCGGCGCTCGCCGCCTCGGCGTGCCGGAAGCGACAATCACAGCGATCCGTGAGAACCACTCGCGCGGCCTTCCACCGGAGGATGCCGAGATCGTCGAATTCACGCGGCAGTTGCTGCGCAAGCACCGAGTTGACGAGGCGAGTGTGAAGTCGCTGCAGAAACGCTTCGGCGAGGAGGGCTTTATCGAACTGACCGGCGCCATCGGCTATTACAGCATGCTGGCCATGACAGTGAACGCGTGTGAACTCGAAGCGGCTCCAGGCGCCGAGGTACTGCAAGTCTGACGGCCACCCTTCAAACGGCAAAAGACGCCGCTCGTCGCGGCGCCTTTCATTTTAGCGAGATTCGTCGGAGGGCGAACTGCTGCCATAGGCTTGCGGAGACGCCTGTTGACGCTCACGGGCATGTTTGTTGGCCTCGTGGTGCCCGATCACGCAACCCGCGCCGGCGCCGAGGAGACCGTGATGTCCGGCATAATGCCCCGCAACACCGCCAACAACGGCCCCTTTCAAGCACCCCTTGGCCGTGGCCGGAGGTGAATACAGCGAAAGGGCTGCCGCGACCACGCATGCCGCTGGCAAAAACAAAGCTCTCATCAGATGCTCCTAGAACGTTGCTACAGTCCTTGAACACCTTGCGAGGATTTGACGTTCCAGAATACAAGATTGCCCACTTGCGTTCAGAAAATTTCACTTTGTAAATAGAAATTTTCGAGTGTCGTTTTCCTATGTAACAAAACTTATTCAACGCCGATGTTGGCGAGTTTACATTCAGATTACAACTCTTTACGAAAGAAATTGATCCATTCATACAGGGATTACAGGCGTTCCGTTATCCTTCATCTTGCCACCCTGAGTTCGGGGTGGCGAGGACGAATAGAGAAGGAAGAAGCGGAATGTCAGATTTTCACGATCTGATCGAGCGCGAAATTCCCCGGCTTCGCCGTTACGCGCGAGCGCTCACACGGAGCGCCGACCGGGCCGACGATCTGGTGCAGGAAACCCTTCTACGGGCGGTCGCAAAAGCCCATCTGTGGCAGCAAGGTACCGATATCAGGGCCTGGCTCTTTACCATAATGCATAATCAATATGTCAACATGGTACGGCGCGCGATCCGCGAAGAAGCGACGATCGATATCGAGCAGATGTCATCCTCCCTTGTCGCCACGACGGATCCGACGGCCTCGCGCCAGCTACGCGAGCTCGAGCGGGCACTCGGCCGCCTTCCAGGCGATCAACGCGAGGTCATCTTGCTCGTTGGGCTCGAAGGCCTCTCCTACGAAGCGGCCGCCCAAATCCTGGGCGTGCCCGTCGGCACCGTGCGCTCACGCCTGTCGCGTGGACGCGACGCATTACGTCGCCTGATGGACCTAGAGGGGCCGAATTCGGAGAGCGCAGTAGCACGCAAGCGCGAGGCGCTTGCCGCCTAGCCGCCGCCCGATTTCGACTTCGAAGGGGGGCTCATACGAGCCCCTTTTTGCTCCCGATAACCGGGTAGGACTGCTCTCAGGGCGATCGGTCGGGTAGGAGTCCGCCACCGCGCTTGGGAGGACGGGCGCGGACTGCTTCTTCGTTCGGCTCAGTACCCCAGCCCGGAGTGTCCGGCAGGACCAGATGCCCGTTCTCGAAATGCGGCGAGACCGTGAACACTTCGTCATCCCAGGCCAGCCGGTCGATGTCGATCTCCATGATTCGCAAATTCGGCGTAGCGGCCGCAAAATGCGCATTCATCATCGTGGCGAGATGGCCATAAAAATTGTGCGGGGCGATGTTGACCTCGCACGCCTCGGCGGCGGCCGCGATCTTCATTGCTTGCCAGACGCCATTCCATACCGCGTCGATGATCGCTACATCCACCGCCTGCTCGCGGAAGTAGGGTAGGAACTCGCGCAAACCGAGCAAGGTTTCGCACGAGCTGATCGGGTGCGGGCTCTGCCGGCGGAGATACCCGAGCGCCTCGGGACTGTAAGTGTCGATCTCTACCCAAAACATGTCGAAATCGGCGATCGCCTTGAGGATTTTCAGATACCCCTCGGTCTTGGCGTTGAAATTGAGATCGAGCAACAGGTCGATGTCGGGTCCGGCGCCTTCCCGAACGGCGGCGAGATGGTCTCTCAGGTTTCGGAGCACGTTCTTATCGACATTGAGCTCGGGAAAGAAGGGCACGCCGAAGCCCGGCCGCCAGGCGCGCGGCACACCGCCCTCATAGAGAAAGATGTTGGTCTTCAGCGCCGTGAAGCCTTTGTTGCGGACCTCGGCACCGATCGCCTTGACCCCTTCGAGGCTGGTGATCGCCGGGGTGAAGAAAGTGGGATGATTGATGCGCCAGGTCGCGCAATGCGACCAATAGACCCGGATGCGATCACGCACTTTGCCGCCAAGTAGCACGTAGCATGGCACCTTGAGCGCTTTGGCCTTAGCGTCGAGTAGCGCATTTTCGATGGCGCCTAACCCTTCGCCGACCACACCCCCGGCAGCCGGCCGGGTCAGACAATAGAGTTCGGCATAGATCCGCTCGTGATCGAAGGCGGCCTCGCCGATGACCCGCCCAGCGAGCCGCTCGATAACGGCGCTGACCCCGGGCGAACCAAAACCCTCGTCGAACTCGCTCCAGCCGACGATCCCCTCATCCGTCGTCAGCTTCAGGAAATGGTAATTCCTCCAACCGGCGTCACAACGAAGAATCTCCAGGTCTGTCACTTTCATCGGCGCTCTCCACGGTCAGCATCCGGCGCCGAGAATAACCAAGCCTGATCACGGACGCACAGCCGGGGTTTCGATCACCATGCCGCGAGCGCGCTCCATCAGATAGAGTTCGAGTGCCACGTTTTCCGGCGCGCCATATTCGTACGGTTCGGCCCGCACCCCGATTACGCAATTGCGCAGCCGCCGCTGTAATGAGCCAAGGCTCTGCCACTCGAGGCGATAGAGCGGATAGCCCGTCGGGTGCCCTTGCGGGATCACGCTGCCGCCGAGGCGCTTACCCCAATTGTCGTCGTGACACTGGCTGCAGGACAAGTCGAGCTGACCCTCACGGCGGTGAAAGAGCTCTTTGCCCAACGTTGAAAACGGTCGCAGCTGAGAGTCGGTGTGAGCCGCGATCGATTCGCCGCGGGATTGGTGTGCGACAAAAGCGGTCAGCGACAGGAGATCGACACTCTCCCAGGCCAGCGGCTCGGCGCGTTGGCGCTCGGCGCGGCATTGGTTGATGCGCTGTTCGAGATCGATCGGATGCCCGAGAGCGATATCAAAAGCTGGATAACGCGCTGCGACCCCCTTCATACTGGTGCGAGCATCGCCATGGCAATCGGCGCAGGAACGATCGGCGGTCCCGGCCTTTGTCGCCCAAAGCGTCTCACCCTGCAGCACCCACAACATTCCCGGGTTCGCGGTGTCGTCGTCCTGCATCGCGCGAGTTTCGGGGCTGGCAAAATCATACCCCGAACGGCGCTCCGTAGGCGCTGTCTGCGCCCTCGCGGTCGTCATAGCCGCCACGACGAGCATGAGCAACACCAAGCCCTTCATTCGACGGTGATTTGCCGGATTTCGCTCTGCGTTTGGCCGTGGTCATCGGTCCAGCTGAAAGCAAGTTCCCCGCTCCCGACCGCAATCGTCCAAAAGGCGATAAACGGGTTCGCTGCAATCGCCGGGAACAGTTCGGCGCGGAATACTTCCTCACCGTTATAGTTACACACAAAGCGGTTGATAATGTCGCGCGCTATCGCGTTACCGGTGCTGTCGAGGCGATAGCCGGTTTCCATAGGATGCGCGATCAATGTCTTGATCTCGATGATCTCACCGCGCCTGGCGCGCGTCGGAAGATTGATCAACACTCGGGCCATCGGCGCTTACTGCTCGGTGCAGGCGGCAAGAGTGACAATCACATCCACGCTATCGGACCAATAACTGCCATCATTGAGGCGGGCGATCGCGACCACTTGCTGCGAGTCGGCGAGCCGAATGCGGATCGAAACGCTCGCCTTGCCTACACGCGGGCCAAGATTGAAGGCCGCGACATAGGGCTGCGGGTTCTTCTGGTTGAAGATGTGAATGCTCTCGACATGATTAGATTCGGTCATCGGGCTCTCGACCGAAACAGTCAGTGACACGGCGTTGCCGTTCTCGACAATCGGCGGCAATTCGAGCCTGACTTTGCCGCGTTGCAGCGCCCCCTCGCCAATCAGCGCACTGATCGCATTCACCATTGTTGCTTCCGCTGCTCCGGCTCGGCTGGAAAAGCCGGCAATCCCGACCGCAGCAGCCGCCTGTAACATAATCCGACGCGTCGGGAGCTCGCTCTGGTCTGAGCACATGAACCGGCCTTGCTAGTCTCGCAGAGTCGACAGGAAAGCTACGACATCCTCGATCTGCCCGGCCGTCAAGATCGGCTTGCCGCGCCAGGAATCTCCGACACGGGTGAGGCCCTCTATCCTGTAGTAAGCCGGCATGATCGTGGCCGGGTTGAGACGGGCGGGATCGACCAGACGCAGCCTCAATTGCCCCGCGGTCCAGCGCAAACCCGCTCCCGAAAGATCCGGCGCCAATGTTCCCTGGAGTTTTGCCTCCGGAAACGGGCCGGTATGACACAAGAGACAGGCACTGAGACGGCGGTCCAACACAATTGCTCGGCCGCTGACAGGATCACCGTCGGTTCCGGTCAGTGACGCGAGGATCGCATCGCCGAGGACCGTATAGAGGACGAGTGGCCCCTCACCCGCGATAACGGCAAAACCGGCAGCGCCGACGAGGACCACAGCGCCCGCGGCGAGCACGTCGCTAACCAAATGTTTCGGCCGTAACGGTACGAAACCAAGCTTCCGCATAACTAGCTTCGCGGGCGCGGAAATCGGGTGATGTTTCGAGCGGGCTCACCCCGCCCGCCCCCTCGACATCGGCAAGCTGCCCATTGACCGGATGGTAGACACCGGCGATCGAGATCCCGTAATCGGGGGCGACAAGGCTGTAACAGGTATTGATCAGCTTTGGCGGCGATGGGGTCTCGTCGTGCAGGAGCCTCGCAACCGCCAGCGCGCAGACCTTGGCCTGAGCATTGGCGGCAAACGCCGATTTCGGCATCGCGCCGGCAATTGCGGCATCGCCGATCACATGGATGTTCGGCTGTAAGCGCGACTCGAACGTGACAGGATCGATCGGACACCAGCCGGTGGTGTCGGCAACACCCGCGATTTCGGCAATCTTTCCGGCCCGCTGCGGCGGGATGACATTGGCGACATCGGCCTTGTAGGCGGCGAAATCGGTGACAAAGGTGCGGGTCTTCGCATCGACTGAGGTCACCTTGCCGCCACTCGACAACGACACCCATTCGATCAGCTCGGGGTAGAGAAGCTGCCAGGCGCTCTCGAAAAGGCGCTGCTTTGAAAAGCTCTCCTTCGCGTCGAGCATGATCAGCTTTGCACGCGGCTTTGCCTTCTTCAGGTACCAGGCGATCAGGCTCGCCCTCTCGTAAGGTCCTGGCGGGCACCGAAAGGGATTGGCCGGGGCCGAAATGACGACCGTTCCGCCCTCCGGCATCGCCTCCAGCTGACTGCGCAGCAACATGGTCTGCTCGCCAGCCAGCCAAGCATGCGGCATCGTCGCGGCCGCCGCCTCGTCGTACCCCGGCAGCGCGTCCCAGCGGATCGCGATCCCCGGGGCTAGCACGAGCCTGTCATAATCGAGCGTCGAGCCGCCGCGCAGGGTGACGCGGCGCACTTGCGGATTGACCGTGGTCGCTTGATCTTGCGCGACAGCAACGCCTTCGCCGCGGAGCGCGTCATAGCCGAAGCGCTGCGCCGAAATATCGCGCAGGCCCGCAATAACCGCGTTACTGAAGGGGCAGGCCGTGAAGGTCGGGTTCGCCTCGACCAGCGTTACCGCGAAAAGCGGATCGGTTCGGCGCAACATTCGGGCGCAGGTCGCTCCGGCGAACCCGCCACCGAGGACCACGATGCGAGGCCTTCCCCGAGCAATGCACGGAGCTGCGACGAGCGAGATGGCCGCTCCGCTCAGAAACGCCCGTCGCGTCGGCCAGGTCATCTTTCGCTCATCATTGCTGGGTCGCGAGCCAAGCCGCGATTGCCCGGATCTCGTCGTCGGAAAAGCCCTTGACGATCCGTCCCATCACCGTCGATGGACGCTCGCCCGAGCGAAATCCCTGCATCGCCGCAACGATGTCAGCCGCGTCGCGGCGGCCGATCGGTGGCACCGGCGTTTCAACCTTGACGCTCGTGGAATGGCAGCCCGAGCACGAGGTTGCACCGGCTGGCGGTTGCGTGGCGTCGGCCCCGCCGGCAATGATCGTCAACACGAGCGCGCCGGTGGGGAAAGAAATGGCTCGCCGCGATGGGGTCACGCCGGCTTCAAATCCTGATCCTTCAGCGGCAGCGAACGAATACGTTTGCCGGTCGCCGCAAAGATCGCGTTGCACAGAGCTGGGGCCAAAGGCGGCACGCCCGGCTCACCGCCGCCGCCCCAGAACCCGCCGCTCGGTACCAGCACGGTCTCGACCGAGGGCATGCCAGCGATGCGCAGCATTTCGTAATCGTCGAAATTCCCCTGCTGGACACGGCCATTCTCGATCGTGATCGAACCGTAAAAGGCCGCCGTTAGGCCGTACACAATCGCGCTTTCGACCTGCGACTGCAGGATCGCCGGATTGACGACATGACCGGTGTCGACCGCGGCTGTGACACGATGCACCCGTACCTCACCTTTGCCGCTGACCGAAACCTCGACGACTTGGGCGCAGAGGCTGCCATAAGCTTCGACAAGGGCGATGCCGCGCGAGATGCCTTCCGGCGCGAGGTTTTCCCAACCTGCTCGTCCTGCGGCCGTATCCAGCACGGCGAGCCGGCGTGCTTCGTTGCCCAGAAGTTTCCGGCGATAGTGATACGGATCCTCTCCGGCGGCGTGCGCCATCTCGTCGATAAAGGACTCGCGGAAAAAGCCGTTCTGCGAGTGGTTCACCGACCGCCAGAAGCCGACCGGCACATGGGTCGCGCGCATTGCGTAACCGACTTCGTAATTCGGTACCTCGTAGGCCATTTCTTCGGTAAAGCCGTTGGCAAACGACTGATCGACTCCGCTGGTCAACCGCTGCGGGAAAAGGCTGGCGATGATCGAAGGGCCGGTGAGGCGAACGCGCCATGCGACCGGCATACCGTCAGCGTCGAGACCGGCGGTACACTTGACCATTGCCGTGGGCCGATAAAAATCGTGACGGATATCCTCCTCGCGGGTCCACAGGAGCTTGACCGGTTGCCCGGCCGCCTTGGCGATCAGCACCGCCTGCTTGACATAGTCCTGGACTGCCCCTCGCCGCCCGAAGCCGCCGCCAAGCATCGTCTTGTGCACGACCACCTTTTCCGGTGGCATCTCGGCCGCGGCGGCGGCAGCAGCAAGAGCGGCTTCGCCGCTCTGAGTAGGCACCCAGATCTCAACTTTCTCCGCGGTAACATGGGCCGTGCAGTTCTGCGGCTCCATCGTTGCGTGGCTGAGGAAGGGTACAGCATATTCGGCTTCGACGCGGGTCGCCGCTTTGGCAAGCCCGGCATCAACATCCCCGTAAGCGCGAACCACCGCCGCTTCGGGCGCAGCAAGTCCGCCGCGCAGGGATTGGACGATGCTGGCGCTCGACACCTTGCCGTTTTGCCCATCGTCCCAGGTTACCGGCAAGGCATCGACCGCCTGCTTCGCCCGCCACCAGTTGTCGGCGACGACAGCGACCGCACCAGGCAACGGGACAACGCGGTGCACGCCTTTGAGGTTGCGGATTTTGGCCTCGTCGTAGGATTTGACGGTGCCCCCAAACACCGGGCTCTGGACTATCGCGGCGTAAAGCATATTGGGCACGCGTACGTCGATCCCGAAGATCGCCTGGCCGGTGACTTTGTCGGCTGTGTCCAGGCGCTTTTGCGGGGTTCCCAGCAAGGTCCATTTCTTCGGGTCTTTGAGTTCTGGCAGGGCCGGGGGCGGTAGCTTTGCGGCGGCCGCGGCGACCTCGCCGTACCGCAGAGTGCGACCGCTCGGCTTATGTGTGACGACGCTCTTCACCGCCTGGCATTCAGCCGCCGGAACATCCCATTGCGCGGCTGCCGCAGCGATCAGCATTTCGCGCGCGATCGCACCCGCTTGGCGAAGGTATTCCTGCGAGGTCCGTACCGACCGGCTGCCGCCGGTGGACATCTCGCCCCAGGCGCGTTTGCGACGCAGATTCTCCTCGGGCGAGGGGAACTCCGCACGCACTTTGTTCCAGTCGCAGTCGAGCTCCTCGGCGACGAGCATGGGCAGCGCGGTGGTGATCCCTTGACCCATCTCGGAGCGGGCGACACGGATGATGACCGTGTCGTCGGGTTGAACCACCACCCAAGCATTGATCTCTGCGGGATTTGTCGCCGCCTCGGCGGCGCTCGCGGCTTCGGGCAAGCGGAGGCCCAGCGACATGCCGCCACCCACAGCGGCGACGCTGGCGATGAAGGACCTGCGACTGATCTGCGACATGTATGTCATGACCATATCCTCCGCATCACGCTTGAGCGGCTGTGTGGATCGCGCTCCGAATGCGTGTATAAGTGCCGCAGCGGCAGATATTGGTAATCGCGGCGTCGATATCGGAATCGCTCGGTTGTGGGTTCTCCTTCAAAAGCGCCGCCACCGCCATGATCATCCCGCTCTGACAGTACCCGCATTGCGGAACATCATGGGCGATCCAGGCCCTCTGCACTGGATGCAGGCTGCCGTTGTTCGAAAGTCCTTCGATTGTAACGATCTTATCGCCTTCGACCGCGCTCACCGGTACGGAGCACGACCTGGTGGCCACCCCGTCGACGTGAACGGTGCACGCACCGCACTGCGCGATGCCGCAGCCGAATTTAGTGCCGGTTAGACCCAGCGTATCGCGCAGCACCCAAAGCAGCGGAGTGTCGGGATCGATATCGACCTCTTCCGTCCGCCCGTTGATGGTAAGACGAAGCATGATGCTACCTCTCAATCGGTCTGCAGTACCCAACCGGGAGCACGCCGGTGATTCTAATGCCGGTCACTCGGACCGCCCAATTGCCAATTCGAGTCAACCGTTAACAATTTCGCGAGGCAATGACGCAGCCGAAGGCCCGCATCGGCCAATCACCCTTGTGTGTTAGGGCAGAACAGCCGACGGCGTTCCTGATCGGGACGGCCATCCGCCACACCGAGTTTCAAACTGCAGAGATCGCACGCCAGAGGGTTGACCGGGCGCTCCGCGCATTCTTACAGTCCCGCCCGATGGGGAGCGCGGAAGACGAGGTTCAAGTTTTGACAGCGCCTACGGCCATCGGCCATCGCTGTAGCAGAAACCGAGCCAGCCGACCGTGAGGGTTCCGCTCGCCTGGCGCATCTT
>Ga0182037_10001966_pt1 | contig 10853 bp, 5 predicted proteins | sample sta12Cox44000082_FD_125974 | JGI IMG/M metagenome (GOLD analysis project Ga0182037, IMG submission 125974) | Lab enrichment of tropical soil microbial communities from Luquillo Experimental Forest, Puerto Rico - statoxic.12C.oxic.44.000.082 | ecosystem: Environmental > Terrestrial > Soil >... | reverse complement strand
GTATCGCCGTCTTGGACCGGTGAGCCACAGCCGTGGCAAAACCGGGCGTTCTCTAGAGGCTCGGTGCCACACGTTCGGCACGCTGCTATGGCCGTCACCCGACCTCCGCCAATCCCGGCCCCCGGTTCTCACAGGATAGGTGATTGGCTACTCCACGAGGCGTTGTTGGCTTCACAATTGGTGATGCCGATACGAAGTTTTTGAGACTCTCGTAAGCCGTCTATTTCGATACACCCGGCTAGGCGACAGGCTTGACCGATCGGGGTCTGACCGGACCTCACACATCTCAACGGCGGAGCCGAGCGTATTCGCGTTGACGTACATAACCAAGCTTTTCCGTGGCGCTCCTGGCGCGGCGAAGCCAATTATCAACGGCTCGAACCGCTTTCGGTATTCGGTTTATGCTTGTGCCGCAGCGTGTTTCAGCCACTGCCAGCGATTGGCAGTCCCGGGCAAAGCGTGACGTAGTCCATATCGGGCGACACCCAGTCCCGCCACTGTTGGCGGCTCATGTTGGAGGTCAGTTTGGCGCACAGCATCTCCGGCGATGCATCCGCCGGCCATAACCGCACGGTGGTGTCGGCGCCTGCGGAGGCCAGCCGTTGCCCGTCGGGACTGAACACGACGCTGAGCGCCGAGCCTGTGTGGCCTCCGAGGAAGGCGCCGAACGGTTGGCCGGTCGTGGCGTCCCACAGCTGCACCGTGCCGTCGCTTTCGGCGGTGGCCAGCCGCCGTCCGTTGGGGCTGAAGACCACGGCATTCACGGCGCCGTCGCTTCCTTTCAGGGGGTCACCGATTGATTGTCCGGTTGCCGCGTCCCACAGCCGCACCGTCTCGTCGGCGCTCGCGGTGGCCAGCCAGCGCCCGTCGCGGCTGAACGCCACACCGAGTACCGGGCCGGCATGGCCGGTCAGCATGCCGACCGATTGCCCAGTGCCGGCGTCCCACAGCCGCACCGTCGGGTCGCCGCCGGCGGAGGCCAGCCGGCGACCGTCGGGGCTGAACACCACGCTGTTCACTTTGCCGGCGTGGCCGGTCAGGGTGGCGACCCACTTGCCGGTGGCGGCGTCCCACAGCCGCACCGTCTGGTCCGCACCGGCCGAAGCCAGCTGGCGACCGTCGGGGCTAAACACGACGCCGAGCACCGAGCCGGTGTGACCCGTAAGCGGCGTGCCGACCTGTTGGCCCGTCACGGCGTCCCACAGCCGCACCGTCTGGTCGGCGCCGGCGGAGGCCAGCCGGCGTCCGTCGGGACTGAACGCCACACTGTTCACGTTGCCGGTGTGCCCGAGAAGCGGGGCGCCGACCGGGAGGCCTGTGTCGGGGTCCCACAGCCGCACCGATTGGTCGTCGCTGGCCGACGCCAGGCGGTGCCCGTCGGGGCTGAACACCACGCTGTTCACGCTGCCGGTGTGGCCGGTGAGGGGGGCGCCGAACGATTGGCCGGCGTCCCACAGCCGCACTGTGCTGTCGCTGCTGGCGGTGGCCAACCGGCGCCCGTCGGGGCTAAACACCACGCCATTGACAATGCCGCCGTGGCCGGTGAGCGATCGGCCGCGGTCGCGGCCGGTGTCGGCGTCCCACAGCCGGACGGTCTGGTCGGCGCTCGCGGTGGCCAATCGGTGCCCATCGGGGCCGAACGCCACACTTTGCACCGGCCCACTGTGGCCGGTGAGCGGTGGGCCGAGCCCTTGACCTGTGTCGGCGTTCCATACTCGGGCCGTCTTATCCATGCTCGCGCTGGCCAGCCGGTGACCGTCGGGGCTGAACACAACGCTGAGCACCGGACCGAGGTGGCCGACCAGGGGTGCGCCGACCTGTTGGCCGCTGCGGGCGTCCCACAGGCGCACGGTCTGGTCGTCGCTGGCGGTGGCCAGCCGCTGCCCGTCGGGACTGAACGCGACACTGACCACCGAGCCGGTGTGGCCGACGAGACGGGCGCCGACTGGGTAACCGGTCCGGGCATCCCACAACTGCACGGTCCGATCGGTGCTCGCGGTGGCCAGCCAGTTCCCGTCGGGGCTGAACGCCACGCCGAGCACCGAACCGGTGTGACCCCGGAGCGGGGCGCCGACCAGTTGGCCGGTCTCGACATCCCACACCCGCGCCGTCATGTCCATGCTTGCGCTGGCCACCCGGCGCCCGTCGGGGCTGAACGCCACTCCGATCACGTTGTCCTCGTGGCCCGTCATGGGCGCTCCGACCTGCTGGCCGGTCCCGGCGTCCCACACCCGCACCGTCTTGTCGAGGCTTACGGTGGCAAGCCGGTGACCGTCGGGGCTAAACGCGACACCATTCACCGCGGCCGTGTGGCCGGTGATGATTTTGAGGGTGCTGGCTCGTTGGGCCACCGCGGTGTAGAGCGGGCCGTTGTCGGCAGGGAGGGGCAGGGCGCGCGCGGCGAGAATTTGCTGCAACGCCCGCGCGTCCCCACCGGGCTGGGTACCGGCCAGCATGTCCTGCGCCTGGGCGATCAGAATCTGCCGCTGAGCGATCAGCTTCTGCTGCAGCTGCATCTGCGCCTCGTGTCGGGCTTGGACGGCCTGCAGACCGACCATCACGGCCACGAGGGCGACGATGGCGGTGACAACCAGCGCGGCAATGAGGCTCCGTGAGTGTTTCCGCAGCGCGACCGCATGCCGTTTGGTGGCTGCGAGTTCGGCTTGCTGGCTGTCCGCTCGAACTGCCGACGCCGCCTTCTTCTCCGCGTCTTCCGCGCGCAGACGGTCACGGTGTTCGCGGACGACACCGGCGAGCACATCGTGGGTGAGTTCGATGCGTTGCGCGCCGTAGCGTTCCTCAAGCCGTAGCAGCCGCGACTCGATCAGCCGGGTGAGTTCGTCGTCCGTGAGACGCGATGGCACAGCTTCCTCGCGGACGTATTCGTTGCGAAATCCCGTCTCGGTGATGAGCTCGGACTCGATGAACTGCGCGACGCTCGGTGGCAGATCACGCACACACGACAGGTAGAAATTCGACAGGATGTCACGGCTGGCATCCTCGACCAGCTGCTCGTCGAAGTGGTTCTGGCCACGCCGCTTCCGCTCCTCATTGAGCTCGCGGCAGAAGGTGCTGAGCAGCGCGGGTTCCACCTCCGGAGCGCCCGAAGCGCCCCAAGTGCCCAAGTCATCGCCGGGATGATCACCGTCGGCAAATACGGTGTCGGGGGCGCGGTGGAGGTCCTCGCCCGCGACGATGCCCACCACTCGGCGCGCCAGCGCACGGGGCATCATCTCTTCAGCCGGTTTGTGCACCGCATCGAGTGCGTCGCGTTCCTGCATACACAGCAGCCGCATCCGCGAGTGCCCAAGTGCCGGGATAAGTTGCCGCCACCCTTCAAGTTCGGGGAGAAAGTCTTCGCGCAGGCTGATCAATAGCTTGTAATTGCTCTTCCGCAGATTGAATCGTGCCGCCACACCCTCGTCGTCTGCGATTCGCGCCGCCAGATCGGCGGGAACGCGATTCTCGGCCAGGTCACCAAGCTCATTCCTGAATTCCCGGACGAGATCCGGGACCCACTCACCAGGCGTAAAGAGCTCTTCGAAGTGATCGAGGACAATCACCGGCGTAAGTAGATCGTCCTGCTCGCTCCGGAGCACTAAGTCCGCGCGGTGGAGGTACTCCCAAAGAGATTCATCTTTCAAGGGCAGCATCGGATCGGGCACATCGGCTCGAATCGAGTCATAGACCGATTGGTGTACCTGCCGAGTGAGAGGCGCCGCGCCCGGCTCCAGGTGGAGGCGCACGTAGACCGGCAGAAAGTGGCGGTCCCGCAGCAAAGGGAACAGGCCCGCTCGCAGCAGGGACGTCTTGCCCAGGCCGGACCGTCCGTATAAGACGGTGATCGGGGCGTCAAGAACGTGGCTCAGCAGCGACGCCGATTCATGGTCACGTCCGTGGAAGAACGCCCGCGCGTTCTCATCAAACGACTCAGACCCCGGCCACGGGTTATCGCTGTCAAGCTGTTCGGCTGCCGTTGCGCTCGTCACGACGCCACCGTCCGCCGCATGGCGCGGGTTGGCACATGACCAAAGTTCAAGCGCGCGAAGACATCCGGAGCATACCGGTGCCGGCTCGGTTCATGGCTCTCGTCGACGATCATCGGCACGGTGAAGCGTCGAAGCGGAATTGACAACGATCGCCTCGCTGCCTCTCGCCGTTCCCTGGAAACGTGGCTTTCCTCCTCGCGCTCCGTGTTCGCCGAGGTAACCGGAGTGAACGAGCGGATAGTTCGGCGGATCGCGGGCAAAACTTTACGCTCCCATAATCCCCCGGGCTGTCAAGCCAAGATAAGCGGATGACCAGGGACTAGGAGGCGAAATCACTCTTTTGATTTCCACAAGTTGCAGCATGTAGGCGGGGAAGCAAGCGGACGGCGATCAGTACGCCAAGTAGCGTCGCGTATGACGCGATGGGCGCGGCCGTATCGAGGTCACCGTGCCCTGCCGCCCATCGAAAGGCGGTACGCAAGTTGGCCAATTCGGTCGTGAACCAGCTCGCCATGGCGGAGGTAGTCATCGTCTGGCCCTTCAGGATCCGTCGACTGGATCAAAGACGTGAGCCTCGTCTTGTTTTCGGACTGTTTCAGACAGCGAGTCCACGGACCCATGTCTTCGAACTAGTGACGAAGGCGGGAGCGACATGGGAGGATGCCATGTGTCCGCGGCCATTCAGCCCCCGCCTGGATCAGGCGAACGCCGCGAGAACACCAATTGCCAGCGCCGCCGGATCTTGGATGTTGGGGACCACATGCAGACAGCCACAGCTTGGCTCGCCCAATATTCCCGGAAGAGTGCTCCTGGGTTAATGACTCATGAGTGGGCACACGAGCGGGCGGCACAATGACCCTCCGGCGGCTCGATATCCCGGCGAGTCAGTGGCGCCGTCCAGACATCGCTCGGGTGCGCAGTGTTCTGGCCCAAGTTGGCGCTGATCCGGCACGGGCCCGAGTCTGGCGCGGATCGGTCGTCCTCGCTTCGCAGAGGCACAGGAGAGTTATCCCTACCTGAATCCGGCAATTGCCGCCTTCTTACATAATTTGTATTCAGAGATCCCATATCTCTTGTATTTTTTGCATCCACATCGGGCGAGCGGTGCGCTTGACAGCTTCTACGCGTCAGTCGGCGCCCTCTGCGAAACCGAACACGGAGTATGGGTCGATTGGTCCGATGATGTCGCAACGGCGTTCTACCGAGCACTTGCGACGGCTGCCGAGTTTGCGATCAATCGAGGCGATGACTGGGTCTCGGTTATCAATGGCTACGAGTACGGCGAAGGCGATTCGAGGTTTTCGGAAATACGCGCGATTCTCGTCACTCGTGGAGTCATACCGGCCTGAACAGATCAATCCACGCTCGCCCGTCCCGTAGCAGCTCCGTTAGTACCACGACAGGTTTTGAGACGCTCATATCTCGTCTGCTTCGACACCGCATCCAGTGCCGCTCGGGCATGGTCGATCCGGTCGTATGCGTAGGTCACCAACGCTGCGGTGGAGCTGGTTTCGCCCTTGTGGGACAGCAATTCGTAGGTCTCGTCGCCGAGGACGTCGCGTTAATGATCCGGAACAGCTTGGCCCCGCGTGGGTTTTAAGGACCCGCGAAGTCACCGACGACGGTCATCTTGTTGCCGTCCCACGCGGTGGCGAAGCCGGCTGCGGTGTATGCGCAGTTCAGGATGATCGCTCGGTGTGGCGGACTTTCCATCCACAAGTCGAGCGCCACGCTGGGACTCGCGTTGGATCCGGTGCCCCAGTAGACGATCTCACCGGTGTAGCCGGCCCCGGTGTAGCCCGCATCCGTGATGCGCGCCTGAGGTGAAGAGCCGTCCGAGCCGATATGGCCGTTCACGCCGTTGTTCAGCATGTCGTTGGCGTGCCGTTGCGCTGATGCTGTCAAACGCGGGTCGTCGATAACCCCGCATGTCTGGCGAATCCGGTTGACGCCGCTGTACACCGCGGTCCCTGAATCGTCTGCGCGCGCGGCAGAACCGGCAACGTTGCCGAGAGCCGTTGTGAAGGCAGTGCAGATCGAGAAGACGGCGACGATCTTGACTTTCCTCGTCATGTTGCCTCTTGCCACGCACTCGCTTTGCGGTTTGGCAAGCGAATGCTACTCACTTTCGACCGCGAAAGGTCGAAAATGGCCATTCCGTTCGAAACGCCGACACGTGTGCACGTCGGGATCCCACGGAAAACAATTGCGTTTTCCAGCATCGCTTTTGCCGCTCGCTCGGCATCAGGAGCTCACACCGTCAACGGCCTCAACGGCGAGGTTGCTATCGCAGCGATTTCCAGAATGCGATGACGGTCTCTGCGATGAGATCGACGTCGAGTAGCAGAGGGCCGAGGTGTCCGGCGCCGGTGACTGCCACCGCTCGCGCGTCAGGCATCGTTGCCGCTGCGGCTTCGGCGTCGGCTGGCCGCCAACGCTGGTCGGGCAGGTCGCCGGTGATCAGCAGGGTGGGAACGGTGACCGCGGGGAGTTTGTCGGTCAGAGCGCTCCAGCTGTGCATGAACCGAATGGTGCGTCGGATCGATTCGCGGTCGGCATCCCTGAACCCCCGCATCATGGCGGCGGCCCGATCAGGTTGTGCCGCAATTGCTTTGGCACCGAGCAGAGCATCGAACAGGGCTTTGGTGATCAAGCGGTTAGGGCCGGTCAGGCGGTAGACCAGTGCCAGTGGATAGGTTTGCGTCCACCGTTGGCGACGACCAACCGGAGTGGGCGGCGCGGCGATGGTTACCAGGCTGCGTAATCGATGTGGCTGACTGACCGCCAATGTGATGCCCACGTGCCCACCCCACGCATTGCCGACCCAATCCACCGACTCGGTGATACCGAGCCGATCGAGCACCTCGCCGGCGGCTTTCGCGCAGTCTTCGAGCGTGAAGTCGCGACGTATTGGACTGCTGCGGCCGTATCCAGGCCCGTCGATCGTCACCACGCGCCGGTGCACCCCGAGCGCGTCTACCAGCGGACCCCAACTGCGCGAATCGACCCACAGGCTGTGCCACAACACGGCCGGCGGGCCCGAGCCGGCCTGCTCAACATGCAGCTGCCCGATGCACGTGGACACCGGACCGGAATCGGAGATGTGCGCGTTCATGGCGACCCTGACCTAGCAATTCGGAAACCGAAACTTCGGTAGCCGTCAACCCCCGATGGGGCGGCTGCCGGGACACGCTCACAGGATTTCACAAGCAACGCAGTCGTACCTCGAACATCAGCGAATCGGGTCCGGCCATCAAGCGGGTTCCCTCCGCGCTTTCAGCGAGCTGCGATGAAGTCGCGGAACTCCTGCGGTACCTCTGATGTTTCGATCTTCTTCAAGAAGTCGGGCGTCGTAATGGCGCTGTAAGTCTCCTCGCCTGTGATGAAGCCGTCGGCATCGAACGGCCAGACGACCAGCATGCGGAGCGTCAGAAGATAGAAGCCATCCCGATCGTCAACGGGAAACCCTCTCGATGCCGCGTCGGCACCGTAGTAGAGGGAGCGCAGAACGCCCTCGGTGACGATCGTGTCGTCATCAACGACGATTCGGTCCATGTCCAACTCGAGGAACCACTGACCGCCCTTGACGATCGTCTCTTCGTAGAAGGTTCGGACCGCCTCCCGTCCGACCGGGCTCAGATCCGCGGGTGCTCCCCAGGCGATGTAACGCGGGTTCGCCACGAGGGTCGACATCACCAGATCGAGATCCAGCCTGGCCTCGCCGACGGCGTGGTCCAGTAGCCTCTTGAGCATCAGGAGATGCCGTGGGTTGGTCGTCTTCGCGATCCGCTCTTCGATAAGCCTGAACGTTTTGGTCCGATCAATGATGTCGGTCATGTTGTTCCTCCGTACTCGACGGCATTCAGCAATTCTGTTCGAGCCTGGTCAACTATGTCCGTCATTTCGATGGGCTCGAGCGCCTCACATCGGTGAGCAACCACTATTCACCGCCCGGTGAATTATGGTATGGTCGGCGATATTCATCGATTGATGATTTCTCGTTATGGAGGTGGCCGCATGAACACAGTTGACGTGGCCGTCGTCGGGGCTGGGCCCACCGGATTGATGCTGGCCTGTGAGCTCGCGATGCGCGGTGTCCGCGTGCGGGTATTGGAGGAGCGGGGCGACCTGCCGAACATCACGCGGGCTTTCGGACTGCACGCGCGCACCCTTGAGTTGCTCGACGCACGCGACATGGCCGATGAAATCGTGGAGCGCGGTGTTCCCGTCCGCGAGGTTGCGCCCGCCCCGGGGGCCACGCTCAACCTGCGGGAGCTGCCCACTCGCTATCCGATGGTGCTCATCGCGCCTCAGAGCCTCACCGAACGTGTCCTGTCTGCCAGGGCATCGCAACTCGGCGTCGACATCGCGCACGGCCAGAAGGTTGTCGGCCTCGAGCGGGATCACGAGGGCGTCACCCTGCGACTGGCCGACGGCTCCACCCAACGCGCCGGCTATGTGGTGGGATGCGACGGTGCGCGCAGCGCCGTACGAACGCTGCTTGGCATCGACTTCGTCGGCAAGCAATACGAGACACACATCCTGCTCGCCGACGTGCGCCTGGCGCGGCCGCCGTCAGACGGGCTGTCCGCCAAGACAAGTGCCGACGGCGTCGTGCTCTTGGTGCCGTTCGGCGATGGATGGTTCCGCGCGATCGCATGGGACCGAACACGCGAACAGGCTCCGCTTTCCGAACCCGTGACCTTGTCGGAGATCCGGGCGGCATTCCTCCGTATCGCGCACACCGACTTCGGCATGGCCGACATGCGGTGGAGTTCGCGTTTCCTGTCCGAACGGCGGCAAGCCAAGCGCTACCGGGTGGGCCGGGTTTTTATCGCAGGCGATGCGGCGCACGTGCATTCGCCGCTCGGCGCACAGGGCATGAACACCGGCATTCAGGACGCGATGAACCTGGGGTGGAAGCTCGCCCAGGCCGTCGGCCGATTTGCCCCACCGTGGGTCCTCGACAGCTACGAGGAGGAGCGGCACACGGTCGGGGCGAACGTGCTCAAGCTCACCGACGGCTTCAACCAGCTGGTGCTCGGTCGCAGCCTGTTGCGAAGGGCGTTGCGTCGGGTCGTCATCACCGTGCTGCTGAACGTCCCCGCGACGAGGCACATGCTCGAAGGCCGCCTCAGCGGGATCGGGATCAGATATCCCCGTCCGCGCGGCGCCCACCCGCTGACGGGGCGTCGGATGCCCGACATCGACTGCTCAGGCACACGGCTTTACGAGCTGATGCGTGACGGTCGGTTCACCGTGGTGACGAGCGACAAGGTTGATATCGGCCGCTCCGACGTGACGGTCGCGGTCCACGTCGACCCGGGGCTGCCGGCCGCCGTGTTGGTGAGGCCGGACGGATACGTCGCCTGGGCCGGCGAGCGGGCCGAACTTGCAGCGGTGGTTGGTCATTGGTGCGGCGAACGGCAGCCGAGCACCAATCCAACGTACTGATCGGTAATGCGCCGACGCTCTTGCGCTGTTGTGGGTCTCCGAACCATTAGGCGATTCCTGAATGTGATAGCGCATGCGCTATCACATTGGAAGATCCGCTAATGGTCTTCAGGACTCCGCGACCGACCCCTCCACCTCGGCAAACGCTGGTTTGAAGCACGGTGACCTTGCCTACCTCACTCGCATGAGCTCCCATGAGGTTCCCTGCGTGAAAATAACAAACGCGGCGTCCTCGCCGGTTCGCCTGCACGGCAAGGTGTTTGCTTCCTTTCGTGGAGACTTGAGTACAGTAGTTCGATGGCTGTCGCCACGTCCCGTGAGCGGATGATCGCCGGGGTCGCCGCCGCTGCCGTCGCGCTCGGTGTAGCCCAGCTGGTGGGCATCCCGTTCGGTGCGCGCGCCGACGCGCGTACCGGGGTCGGCTCAGTGGCCGTCGACCTGACGCCGGGGCCCATCAAAGGGTGGGCGATTCAGACCCTGGGCTCCTTGGACAAAGTCTTCCTGGCCGTCGTCGTGCTCGTGGTGATCGCCACGATCGCCGCAATCGCCGGGACCCTCGAGACCCGGCGGCGCCCGCTCGGCAGCGCCGCGATCGCCGCGGCGGGCGTCCTCGGATGCGTCGCGGTGCTGTCGCGACCGGGTGCGACAGCACTCGACACGATCCCCACCGTCGCGGGCGCCGCCTGCGGCGTGGCGGCCCTACGCTTGCTCATCCGTCGGTTCCGGCCCGGCCCGGGAGACCCCGAAGACAGAGCCGACCACGACGAGCCGGATGCCGGCCGGCGCAGGTTAATCGTGTTCGGATTGCTCGGATTCGGAGTGGTGAGTGGCGTGGTGGGTGCGGTCATCACGCGGTTGGTGCACTCGGTGGCCGCTGAGCGCAACACCTTCGCGCTTCCCCGACCACGCACATCGGCGCCCCCGATACCTCCCGAGGTGCAACCGAAAGGCGTTGCGTTACCGAGCTTTGTCACCGCCAGCGCCGAGTTTTACCGGGTGGACACCGCACTCATCGTCCCCCAACTCAGCCACGGCGACTGGCGCCTGCACATCCACGGCATGGTGGACCGCGAAGCGACCTACAGCTTCGACGACCTCGCCCGCTTCGACCTGGTCGAAACGGTGACCACGTTAACCTGCGTGTCGAATCCCGTTGGCGGCAAACTGATTTCGACGGGTATCTGGACAGGCTACCGAGTGGCTGATCTGCTGGCGGCGGCCGGTGTGCACGCGGACGCCGACATGATGCTCTCGACGTCGATCGACGGGTTCACCGCCGGCACGCCCGTGGACGCGCTTACCGATGGCCGCGCCGCGCTCCTGGCGGTCGGCCTCAACGGTCAGCCGCTGCCGATCGAACACGGCTACCCGGCCCGGCTGGTAGTGCCCGGGCTCTACGGGTACGTGTCG
>Ga0182037_10001953_pt1 | contig 10891 bp, 4 predicted proteins | sample sta12Cox44000082_FD_125974 | JGI IMG/M metagenome (GOLD analysis project Ga0182037, IMG submission 125974) | Lab enrichment of tropical soil microbial communities from Luquillo Experimental Forest, Puerto Rico - statoxic.12C.oxic.44.000.082 | ecosystem: Environmental > Terrestrial > Soil >... | reverse complement strand
TTCACCGCGATTTCACGGTTCCACTCCTCGACCGTCATATCTTCCACGGTCTTGTTCACCTGGATCGCGGCATCGTTGAAGAGCACGTGGACCTGCGCGTACGCCTGCAGGGTCGCTTTCACGAGATGCTGCACAGAATTCGGGCTTGCCACGTCCGTCTGGACTGCGAGTGCCTGGCCGCCGAGGGCCTCGACGTGCCTCACCGTTTCCTGCGCGCCCGCTGCATTGACGTCAGCCACCACGACTCGCGCGCCCTCCCGGGCGAACTCGAGGGCGGAGGCACGGCCTATTCCCGAGCCGGCTCCCGTTATCACGGCGACTCGATCTTTGAGCTTCATGACTCCTCCTGAAGGTCTGTCTCAGACAGCGCTCGGTGGGGAATTCACTCCCGGGGCCCGCAGTCTTGCGCTAGGTCTCTTACCGCTCAAGTCTCCGGAGCGCTCCCTGATATCCTTCGTCAGACCGATAAACGGTGGCTGCGACCTCCACCGCGAAGCGCTCCCCCGGCGGCAGGGTCCGATGGGTCTTTTGCTGAACGGCTTCCGCAAGCTTGTTGGGGCAGCTCGTCCACGGTTCGACGATGACGTGATGGTAGCCGCGCCATCCGCCATAGACGAGCCACATCCATAAATAGGGACATAGCCGGAGCGGGAACTCCAAAAGAAATCCCTCGCCGCTGCGCGTATCCTCGACGGCATACCATCCAGCTTCCAGGTCGGCGGCGTAGTGCCCGCAGGCGACCTTGGCCTCGATGCCTTGCACACGGCTCATGTCCGCGACTCCTGCGGGCGTTTCCAGCCGGGGCCAGGCGTAACGCTGGCCGGGCGCACCCAACCGCGGGTCCGTCGCCTGGCCCACAATTCCCGTTTTGGCCGGGATTCTCAAGATCAGATGCTCGTGGGCTTCGAGCGCCGGATGCGTCCCCCAGATGAATTCCAGGGGCAACGGCCCGATGTTCGTCATCTCGTAACGCATCCGAAGGACCGGCGAGCCTGCGAGCAACGTCACCGTCTTCTCCGCGCGGACCGGGCTGATCGGTCCAAGGGCGAAAAACTTTACAAACACCTTTTCGCCATCGGCGCCTGAGTTTTCCACCTGCCACTTCAGCGACCGCAATTCACCGAGGCCCGGATACTGTTCGCCGCGATATTCGCACGGGTCACAGGTCGGGAAACCATCATCCCAGCCGCCGCACCAGTAATTGTCGAAGTTTCCATCGATGGGGTAGATCTGGGGAAGAATCCTTGGGTTATGCCACAGGAGGTTCCGGCCCGCGGGCTTCCAAATGAGGTCGTAAATCTTCGCTCCCACCTCGGGAAGGACACTGGCTCTCAGCCAATCGTTTTCCAATACGACAGCCTGAAGGTCATAAATCCTGCTTCGTATATTCAAGCTTACCGGCATCGTTTCGCCTCATATAAGTGCCACGTGCAAGATAGCACTCCGGTCAGGAGGCTGGTCAATCCAAAGTGCAAAGCTTGCGTATGTATCCGCATGTGACCTCGCGATTAAGTCTTCAAATGACGGAAAGATGCTTCTTACTGCTGAAGAAAGCGGCGCTATCATGCGGGCCGTGCCCCGTCAATCCAGGAAGGGCCGACAGGGTCGGCATGGGGACAGCGGGAGGAGCCGTCCTCAACGAGACGGACCGACGCCTAGGGCGGCATCTCCTTCTTTGTCGGCTTCAGTCCCGAGCTGCGCCCGAGGCGCCGAGACAAATCAGAGAGCCGCTGCCGGACCTCCTGGTCCCCAGGCTGTAACTGCGCGGCTTTCTGGACATAAGCAAGAGCAGAGTCGTATTTCTTCTGAGTTTCTTCCCGGTCAGCGAGGACCAAGGCTTCTTTGAACAGCAAGCTCGTCGTGTCGGGATCCTCGGGATTCAGCGCGTGAGCATGGCTGAGAACCTTATACGCAGGTTCGTCCTGGCCCAGGGCGTAGAGGGTGGCGCCCAACAGGGCGTTGGACCCGAAGAAATCCGGCCGCAACGCCACGGCCTTCCCCAAGGCCGCCCGGGCGTCGGCATAGCGCCGCAGGCGAAAATAGGTCAGCCCGATGTCATGCTGGATCTCGAAGGAGTCGGGATCGAGGCGGCCAGCTTTTTCCAGCGGCTGGACGGCCGCAGCATAATGTCCGTGCTGGCCGTAGAGCAGGCCGAGCGTAGTGAGTTTGTCGGGATCGTTCGGGTCGAAGAGTTGCTCGCAGGCCGGCTGCGCCTGGTCGAAGGGTTTCGTCTCGAGCAACTGGCTACACGCCACAGCTTGTTGAGAAGCCTGGTCGTAGTGCTGCCGGAGTCGGGACGAGATCGCGAATTGCTCCTCGGCATCCGTCTTCCGTCCCTCCCGCTGGTAAACGCGCGCCAAGTGGTCGGGGACGCGGTAGTCGCGTGGATCCGTCTGCGCCGCGACCCGGAGCCACTTCTCAGCTTGCTCAAACTCCCGCTTTTCCAGGTACGCCGCCCCCAGGTAATACGATGCGTCGGGAAAAGGAGGGTCGTTTACCAGGCGAGTGAGTCTCTTGATGGCTGCATCGGTGTCCCCCGCGCGCATGTCCAGCCTGGCCAGGTAGTATGCTACGCTTGGGTCTCCGCTTGTTTGCTTTTCCAAGCGGTCGAACTCCTCTCGCGCCTGCTGCGTTTTCCCCAGCGCGAACCAGCAGACGGCGAGCTGGTAGCGCGCCCGGGCGAGCCCTGGATCGCGTGCCAGCGCCGCCTGAAATTCCTTCGCCGCTTCATCAAAGCGTTCGTGCTGCTCGTACTCATAACCCTTTCCCACGTGGGCTTCGGGAGTGTCGCCGGCTGCCTTCTCTTCGCCTGCTTGCTCTGCAGCGACGAGTACCGGAACGAGAAGCAAGAGCCCGAGTGTGGTCAGGAGCTTCGGGGAACGCGCCGATTGCCTTCGAGGATGCTGCATGGGCTCAATGATGGGCCGGCTCACGCGCGGGAGAGAAGCTGGGCTCGAGCGCGTCGGCGGCCTCCTGCGCGTCGCGGCTCAACTCGATAAGCTGGCGCGCCGTCACTTGCCTGCGTTCGGATTTCTTTTTGGCCAGCTCTTCGAACCGCGCCAGCTCCGCTTTTGACTCCTCGCTGCGTCCGAGTCGCCGGTAGGCGGCAGCCAGATGATAGTGGACCGAGTCCTCTTCCGGAGCCAGCTGCACGACCCGTCGAAACTGCTCTACGGCCCTTTCGGTGTCACCCGTTCGAGCCAGGGCACGCCCGTAGGCCAGGACCAATTGTGGAAGTTCGGAGTTGAGGCGCACGCCACGCTCGAGCACTTCCCGAGCCTCCTGGGGGTTGCTGCGAAGCAGAAGCTCACCGAGCTTCCAGAGGGCCAGCGAGTCATTGGCGTTGATTTCGAGCTCCCGCCGGAGTTCCCTCTCTGCTTCATCGTACTTGCCGAGGCGCGCGAGGACGCTGCCCAAGGCGTAGTGGACGCCGGTCGCATCAGGCTTAACTCGGACCGCTTCCTCGAGGTTCTTGAGCGCCGTCGCATCATCTCCGCGAGTCTCGGCGTCCTGCGCGAGAAGAAGGAAAAACTGATAAGAGTGCGGGGCGACTTCTCCCAGCCGGTTCACACCTTCCAGCATGAGCTTCATGTGCGCCAAACTCAACCCGTAGAGCACCTCGGGATCATCCGGCTTCGACTCAGCCAAGCTTTGAAAAGTCTTGGCCGCGGCCCGATAGTCGCGCTGCTGGAGCTGGGACTTGGCAAGGTAAAGCAGGGCGTTCGAGTCTTGCGGGTTCAGCCGCAGCGCCGACCGGAATGCCGCCGCGGCCTTTTCCGGCTCGTAGAGCTCGTAGCGAGTGAGCCCCAGCATGGCATACGCCTCCGCCAGTCCGGGCTCTAGCCTGGTCGCCTTCTCAAGCGCCGCCGCGGCGTCCGCATACTTCCGCTCCATGAAGTAGACGATGCCAAGGTTGTGGTAGGCATTGGCCACCCCCGGCCCGCGGCGTATGACCTCCAGATAACTCCGCTCGGCGGCCGCAAGATCGCCCCGCGCCCGCGCGGCCTGCGCCTCCTCATACAGCCGCTGGACCTGGGATTGAGGGCACGGGAGCGCTGGTCGAGAGAATATGCCCGACAAGAGGACAACCAGGATCCAGTGTGCCGGCACCGTTACCCTGATCGCGCTTGCCTTCCTGTGCGGTTTACCAATGATTTGCATTTAGGAGGCCGATCCGCCCAATTATACGGCATCCCCGGATGAGAACTCAGGCAGGGGAAAAAACAGAAAGGCGGGAGGAAGCACCTCCTCCCGCCTTGGAAATCACGAACTCGCCGCCCACCTGGGCTACCAGTAGAACTTCAACGCAAATTCCATCGACCGCGGATCGGTCTGGACGTTAGTGATTCGACCAAACTGGCACCCGGCTTGATGTATCGCGTCCGTTGAGCCGTCCGGATTCGGCGGCAGACACCAGGTACTACTGGGCAGCCCCAGGTTCTGATGGTTCAAAGCGTTGAATGCTTCCCAGCGGAACTGGAAGTACTTGCTTTCCGTGATGTGAAACTCCTTGGCCAAAGCGGTATCCACCTGCCAGAAACCCGGAGTCCGGAAATTAGCAAGTCTTGGCCCCATGGTGGGCAACTGCCAGGCTCGCGGATCAGTGACCGAGGCGGCGTTCGGGTCCATGCCGAAGGGCGGCTCGAACGCGGCGGGGTTGATCCACTGGTTGATCTGGTCGGCGCGACTGCGCTGGCCATGGAAGTGAGGATCGCCAATCAGGTTGCACCGGAAAGAAGCCTGGGCGCTGCCAAAGTCGCCGTTGGTCAATTCATTCCCTGGGCAGGTAACCGGTTGCGGCAAGCCGGATTCGGCGTTGAAGTTGGCCGTCAGCCTCCAGCCCCCGACGATTCCGTTTATGATTCCCTTATGGTTCAGAAGACGTTTGCCGCTGCCGAAGGGCAACTCATAGGTCCCAGCGATATTCAGGATCTGTGGAATATCATCAGCAGCGATGGCCCTGTCTATCTTCTTGTTGTCGGGATCGACGAATGCGCCGCCGAAGCCGCCCGAATAACCCAGCTCACCGCCTCTTCCCCCGATACCGCCGGCCCGCGTGGACCAATGGATGGGGTCGACCAGCATCGTGGCAGTTTGACCAGTCAGGGCGTTGTTGATCTTTTTCGAGATGGTGTAAGCGACGATGAAGTCGAGGCCGTGGGAGTAGCGCTTCTGGAACCTCATGTTCAACCCGTGGTAGATGGTGGTGCCGTCGAAGGAGGTGTTGTTCTGAAGCGTAGACAGCGCCCCGTAAAAAGGATACGGCTTGAGAAGAACTGTCAGCGGCAATTGAGGCTGTCCGTTCACGGGGTCGGTTGTGATCAGCTCGGGGTAGACTGCCTGAAGCTCCGCCGCTGTTTGGCCGGAATAGTATTGGGAGATATCGCCGCTGGAAAAGGCGGCTGCCTGCAGTTTCTGAAGATCCTTGGTATGAACGTAGTTGAATTGTCGGAACGGTTCTCCAACCAAGTGCGTTCCATGGCTGCCCACATAACCAACACTCACCATCATGTTGCCAGGCAGCTCGCGTTGAATCTCCAGGTTCCAGGTCTGAACCATGGGATCCCGCGAAGGCGGGGTGAAGAACTGAAGGAGACCGATGCCAATCAACGGGTCGCGATGCTGCGCGGGGAACGTGCTGGGCAACGGCGGTGTGGTCAGATTCCCTTTGGCTGTGGTGGTGTCGCTAAAAGGAAAGGCGACGCACTTGCCGGTGCCGGGCGCGCACAGGTTGGGGTAAAAGCTGCCATTCCAGTCGTACTCCTGGTTCCAGCCGGGCGCGTTGGACGCCGATTGACCGGGCGAGTTAATGCTTGCAAATGCGTTGCTGAAGAAGATGTCGTAACCGCCCCGGATGATGGTGCGTTTGTCGGCGAAGGGCGTCCAGGCGAAGTTCAAGCGCGGACCGAAACTCTTCTTGTAGGCGGGAGCAATGTCGCGGCCGCCTCCCGGCCACTCCGGGTCGCCCTCATAGATCACCTTTCCCAGTAGACCGGTGGTAGAGTTCGGGCAAAGCAGGCAGAAATTCGATTCCGGCCGCCCGCGCGTCTGGTAAAGCCCATAGAGGTCATAGCGCAACCCGAGATTGAGAGTGAACTTTGGCGTGATGCGGTAGTCGTCTTGGACATAAAAGCCCCAGTAGCGGAAGCGCTCGTAGGGCTTCCACATCAGGCCGGTAAACGAGCCCCGCCCACCCGTGGCCATTGCGCCCATCATGAACTGAGCCAGCCCCTCGCCCCCGAGACTGGTCTGCGGTTCCTGGGTCAACTCGCCGCCAAAACCAAAACCGGTGGGAAAACCGCTTTCATAGATCGTGTGCTCGAGGCGATATACGAAGCCCGTCTTGAGCGTGTGTTTGCTCATAACCTTGGTAACGTTGTCCAGGATCGTGTAGGCCTCCGCTCCAGTGTTCATGTTGACCCACGTCGAGGGTCCAAACGGCATGTTTGAACCAGCCGCGCCGGTGATCGCAAAGTTTGGCGTAGGAAAATACGGGTCTTCGGGTATTTGAAGTGGTGCGAGTAATTGTTGCACCTTGGTCTGGTCCGTGATGCTATCGGGATACGGGTGGCTGGGGTGAGTGCTCAAGAACTGGCGGCTGAAACTAGCCCGGAATTCATTGATGAGAGTCGGGTTAACGGCATAGGTGTTACCGAGACCGATAATTAGGTTACCCAAGTCCAATGGATAGACGTTCCCAAAGGGAACTCCATCCTGCGGGAAGGTCGCCCCGGTCCAAGGCACCCGATACTGACGGGACTGCACGGGGTTATAGAGCCACTCGCCAAAGAACTTACTCTTATCGCTCCAGTTTTGATCGATCTTAAGTGAGATGTTGTGGTGGTTCTGGCTGGCGCCAAACGCCCCGCGGAAGTTATTGCAGATTTGGACCCCATTGATCAGACAATCTGGACGGAGCGGATCCTGGTAGTTGGGCAGGGGGAACGAGTTGATAAAAAACATTGCCGTGGGGTCGAGCCCCGGCCGAGGGCCCAGTGGCGTCTGGATGGTTGCGGGAATTTGCGCTGAAAACGTGCAGCTTGCCCCTCCGGAGGCTTCGACATGCGAGGCCAGGCAACCGTTGGGATCATTCGCGGCAGGGGTCCCAAAAGCCGCGCGCTCGACCAGGCCGTTCTGATTCGGGCCGATGGTCGAGTACGGGTTCCACAGGCCGTTGGACACAGCGTTCGGGTCGTCGCTGAAATCGCCCGCGCGCATCCTCGGCGTGGGCACCGTAAAGACCGCCCGGTTCGTTAACAGGCTGAGCCTCTGGACGTCCCAGGAAAAGAAAAAGAAAGTTCGGTTCTTGCCGTTGTACACGTGAGGCAAGTAGACCGGGCCTCCGACCGTGCCGCCGAAGTTGTTGAACCGAAGCTGTCGGTCCTTGATGATCTTTCCGAATGCATCGATCGAGGTGAAGGGGTTACGGGCGTTGGTCGCATCGTTGCGCACGACCTCATAAAGGTTTCCGTGCAAGTTGTTCGTCCCTGACTTGAGCACGACGTTGAAGACGGCGCCACCGGTCCGGCTGTATTCTGCGGCAAACGCATTCGTAATGGCCTGGAACTCCGAAACGGCGTCGGGCGATGGGTCAACCGCAATGTTCTCCGCCAACGCAGTGAGGTTAAGGTTGCCGTCCAGGTACCAGGCATTCGCGCCTCCCTGCCCGCCATTCACCGAGAGGTCAGAACCCAGCACGTGCGTGGGGTCGGGGAAGGTGCCGAATTCGCTGCTAAAGCCGAAGTTCGACCCCGGCGGCCCGCCCACTGGGTTTACCCCGGGCATCAAGTAAATCAATTGCTGCAGGTCCCGCCCCTGAATGGGAACTTCCTGGACCACCCGCGTCTCCAAACTGGTCGAGAAATTGGAGGCGGAGGTCTCCAGGAGAGGAACCTCCGCCGTAACGGTGACCTGTTGGAGCGAGGCCCCCAGTTTCAATGTGACGTCCTGCCGCAAGAGCTTCCCGGCGTCCACCAGAATATCCGTCAGGGTGGTCGGTGCGAACCCCCGGGCTGTAAAGGTCGCCTTATAACGGCCAGGCACAAGATCAACCGCCGTGTAATAACCGGAGCTGTTCGTAGTCGTAGTTACTGACACGTTTGTGTCCACCGAGGTGACGACAACATGAACAGTCGGAACCACCGCACCTTGGGGATCAGTCACCACGCCTTCCAAAGACCCGCGGTTGAGCTGCGCCTGGAGGCCTGTCGGCCAGGCCAGGAGAAAAACGAATACCAGAGCGGATAGGATAGATCTCTGCACGTTCATGATCTCCTCCTTCGACCGGCCCACTTCGACGAGGACGGTCAGCTTTTGTTTGGAGTGTTTGACCCCTCTAGTCCCTAAACCCGACGGGAAGCTTTCTATAAGCTGAAAGCTATTTCGGCATATCAATTCTAACGAACTCGGTCTATTTGTCAAGAGTTAATTTCGACGAGACTGCGCGACCTGAAAATGAGAACCGCTGGCGGCAGCACGTAGGGTGGGCAGCTCGACCCGGCGTGCCGGGATCGCGCCGGTGAGCGAAGTCGAACCGTGACGCGGACATCCTGCCCGCGCCTAGAGTTTGTAAATTCCACCGTGGAGATTCACTCGGTGCGCCCTTTCAGGGCTCAGGGCTCACTTGGTCCCTCGCGACCCTGGGCGTTGCCCACGGCTGTGTTAGGTCGCCCCCTTCGGGGTTCGTTTTGGCATCAGTATCGCCAACACCCCTGTGTCCAGCAAGAGCTGTGGGACACGCACAGCCCCCTAGGGACAGAGGGTGTCTGTCGGCTGACGGACGGGGTAAGGGGCCGCTGGGGATATTTTCGAAACAGTGGACTGGGGTGGATCGACGAGGATTGATGGCGCATTCGATATCTCGCGAGTGGCGCTGGGCCGGCGCCTCCCGAGGTGAAAGGTGTCTGCCGGAGGGGCCGATTCCGAGTCCGGATCTCCAGCCTGCCGACCGTTCCGATCCATTTGGTTATCAGACCATATAGCCTGTATTTTCAACAACTTAATTGGCTTTTCAAGGCACGGACTTTTAAGTCCCTTATTTTCAATAACCTTGAGGAAACCATTCTATTTATTTCAGGACACATTCCGGGTTCGTTCCGACCCCTTCCTGGCCGCCATGGCATCCTCCTCGCCCGTCTCCCTGTTCTTGGTGATGGTAGGGACGCGCAGAGAGTGGATGTCGCTGATTCAGCTGGAGATTCCGGCTTTGCTGCTTGATTTTTGTCGGCCGGCTTGGCCTCTCCCCGTGTTGCTTTGTTCCCATTTCCCCGCTTCCGCCCGCCTTTCTGGCCTTTCAGGCACTGGCTTGAGCGTTGCGATCGGAATCGCAGTCGCGCGCCTCCGGCCCCTGGCGCTTCTTTGGGATGGCTACTCGCCGCGGTGATCGCCAACACTCCACATCTAGTCTAGCCTAGCCTATAGAGCTTGTCAAGGAAAATTTCGCGGCAATAGAGGCTAATCTGGAGATTGCCTTAGGAAGCTTGAACGGCCAAGGCGCCGCGCAGAAATGCGGGGTAATCCGGCATTTCGTAATTACTCTGACATAATCGGCTCGGAGTTAGTCGAACGACAAGCAGAGAAAGAAGGAACAGAAAGAAACGGGCTGTTACACCTGCCGTGTGCCGGCGAACTCCAACACGGTCACCGAATGCGCCGGAAACTGATAGGAGATGGAATGTTCGTCGACGCTAGCCGTTGTCTCGCGGATCTTGACATTGCTCGGGGTTCCGTAGGGATTCGCCGCGACTCTATCCTTGGCGCTTAGTACGAACACCTGCACGGGTGTTCCCGGTCTATGCGTCCACCCCTTGATTTCGACCGTGCTGGAGACCTCATCTGCTACGTTGCGATTGATGACCGCCAGATACAACCTCTCGCCATCTTCACTCAGGGTCGCGATCGCGTCGAGGGCGGGCAGTTGGGCGTTGAACGAGGTCATCGGCCCCTCGGTGCTGGTCGCCAGCACGGAGTTCCCGATGTGGTTCCGGTAAAGCAGATAGGCAAAATAGGGCGGTGTCAACTTCACTGAGACAGAATTGATTCCGATGATTCCCTGCACGTTCAGCGTGGTGGAGACCTCTGCCATCAGCACCTCCTGCGTATGTCGCAGAAGCGAGTGGAAGACTCCGGCAAAATACAGGGCATTGCACAAGCGATAGTCAGGGTCCACGGTCTCGGAGAGCCACCACGAGTTGAATTCCGTGATGGCGAAGAAGGGATGGTCGCGGGGCAGCAGGCTGCCTGCCGCGCGGATATTGTCCGTTAGCTTCCGTTCGAATTCCAAAGGCTCAGCCACGACTTTTCGATAAAACTCGTCGAAGTCCCGGATCTTGATGTCGGTCTCCTTCTCATAAGCCCCGGTATAAATGGAGGTGGCAAGCTGCGGAACCGGGAGGACTTTGAGCAGGTCGCGCACCCATGTCGGCTGGCCGACCGAGGAAGCCATGATGCTGATGGACGGATCCACGCGATGCATGGCGCTCTCGAATTCACGGAATCTCTCCACGTAATCACTTAATCGAGTCCCGCCCGTGAACTGTTCCGAGCAGAGCGCGGGGGCCTCGTTTCCCACCGCCCAGTACTTGATTCCGTAGGGCTCCGCATGGCCGTTCTCAGCGCGCCGGCGACCCGGAGGTGTATCAAGCGACCCGTTCGCGTATTCCACCCACTCGGCCGCCTCCTCGGCGGTCCCGGAAACGTAGTTCGCGGTGATGTGACCCTCGAAACCCAGTTCGTGGGCTAGGTCCATGTACTCGTCGATCCCAAAGTCGTTCTGATTCCATTCGCCCCACGCGGTGCCCCAGAAGGTGGGGCGTTGATCGCGGGGACCAGTTCCCAGTCGCCAATGGTAGTAGTCGGCAAAGCAGCCGCCCGGGAAGCGCATGACAGGTAT
>Ga0182037_10001947_pt1 | contig 10903 bp, 7 predicted proteins | sample sta12Cox44000082_FD_125974 | JGI IMG/M metagenome (GOLD analysis project Ga0182037, IMG submission 125974) | Lab enrichment of tropical soil microbial communities from Luquillo Experimental Forest, Puerto Rico - statoxic.12C.oxic.44.000.082 | ecosystem: Environmental > Terrestrial > Soil >... | reverse complement strand
TCGTCCACTTGCCGTCTTTGCTCGGGTAATGCACCAGGTAGGGCTCGACCATGTCTTCGGAGCGCATCCCCGCCACCAGCGAATGTGTGACCTGATGGGACTTGCCTGTCGCGATCGTGTAGATCCACAGGTCCCCCGGAGCGGTCGGACCGTTGTGGAAGTACATCATCCGTGCCCCATCCTTCGTAAAGGGCGACGATTTGCCGGCAAGCTCATTCAATCCCTTCGGCAGCGGCAAGGAGGTCGTTTTCCCGGTCGACAGATCATGGACGAAAATGTCTGTATTCCCGTCCACGTTCGCGGTCCATGTCACTCTCTTCCCGTCGGGCGAGAACCCTCCACCGTTGGTCTCCCACCTGTCCTTGGTCAGCCAAGTGCTGCCGCCGGGAGTAAGCACTCCCGACTTTTCGCCCTTCGTCCCGACCGTCAGTAGGCCGACGTTTTCGTATCCGTTGCCTGCATTCGACGTAATCAGAACTTGAAAACCATCGATTATGGGCACGGGCGAGATGTCGTCCGCGAAATAAATCTGCTCTCCATCATGCGGCGTTAACAGCGTGCTCTTGCCGGTCGAAACGTCCGCGATGAAGATGTTCGAATCCGTCCCCTTCGCCTGGTGTTGCGTGTAAACGATGTATTTCCCATCCTTCGACCAGACCGGGCCGGAGTTACGCTTGTCTTTGGGCGTATCGGAAGTGATGTGCTTAACCTTCCGGATCGCCATATCAAAGACGTCAATCTCCGATACGGACGAGGTCCGCGGCTTCACCATGTACGCGATGTAGCGCGCGTCGGGAGACCAGGTCGGACCCATTTCCGCGATGTCGCGCGTGTTGGTGAGATTCACCACTTGCCCGCTCGTGGGCGAGACGATGAACAGGTCCCACTGTTCGTCACCGTCATAGTCCGATTGGTATGCGATCCACTTCCCGTCGGGCGACCACGCTGGCCCAGCCTGCCTTTGATCGCTGACCGTCAACTGCATCGGCCAGCCCCCCTCTGCCGGCACCAGCCACAAGTTGTTTCGTCCGCTCATATTCGAGACGAAGACAATCTGCTTCCCGTCCGGAGACCAGTCCGGCCGGCCGATCTGCCGCGTCATGTAGAGCTTCTCGATGGAAAGCGTCTTTTCCACCTGCGCATTCGGCTTACTGGAGATTTCCTTCGGATCGGTAATGGCTTTGGGGACCGGCAGGGTCTGCGCTGTCAGTACAGCGTTCATGCCTACGACGATAGCAAACGTGATCAGTGCGCGCATGAAGCTCCTTAACCTCGGGGACAATTTTCTGCTCAGGCTTTGGCGCCCTTGTGTACTTCGACGGTGGTCCAGGTTTTGTCCTCGGCGTGACAGAGAGGCTCGATCGGGCAGTCCGCGCACTTCGGTTTTCTCGCAACGCACAGGTTGCGTCCGTGGTGGATCACCTGGTGCGAGAACGAGATCCAACGGTCCCGCGGAATGACCTTTATCAGGTCCTGCTCGATCTTCAGCGGATCGTTGTTCTGTGTGAATTCCCATCGGCGAGAGATACGGTGGACATGCGTGTCCACGACAACCCCGACCGCTTTGCCGAACCACGAACCCAGCACGACATTCGCAGTCTTGCGGGCGACCCCCGGCAGGGTCAACAACTGATCCATTTCCTGCGGAACTTCGCCTCCGAAATCCGCCACGATGTTCTTTGCGGCACCGACCACCGACTTCGACTTGTTCCGGAAAAACCCGGTCGAGCGGACGTCAGGCTCCAATTGCTCCGGAGACAGAGCGGCAACGTCACGCACGGTCGGATACTTATCAAATAACACCGGAGTCACCCGATTCACGTTGGCGTCGGTAGATTGAGCGGAGAGAATTGTGGCTACGAGCAGTTCCCATGCGCTGCGATGATGCAGTGCGCAAACGGCGTTGGGATAGAGCCTATCCAGCTGACGCAAGATGTCCTGCACCCGCTCCGGCGCGAGTGGGTTGTAGCCCTTGGGCACCTTCGTGCCGGCAGACCTGGCCGCGGCTTTCTTGCGCACCCCTCCCGCCTTTCCAACCCCACCCTTCCTAAAATATTCCTGCGACGCAGACCCGACCTTCCCGGGTTTTCCGAAACCCGAGCGCCGACCGCCCCCCTGCGCGCCTTCCTGTCGCCCTGATTTGGCAGGCTGCCGCGGGACTACCCCTCGTGCCATGACTTCTCCTCGTGCGAAGCGTAAATGGTAACAAAAGCCTCCCGTACCCGGCGAACGGCAACAAGCAGCCGACTGGCACAGGTTGCTCCGCTCGGAAGGGCACAATTCACGGGACCACGCCTTACACCAAAGTACTTGGCCTGCAAGAATTTCGGATTCGTTCGTTCCTTCCCCGGATACAATCGTTCCGATGCGCCTGACGTCCCTGCTGCTGGTCCTGGTACTGCTCGTCACTACAGCGACCGCCGCTGACCAGCCCCCTCCCGGCGTGCCCTGTGCCGATGGGGTTCCGGGCGCTCCGGCCTGCCTGATTACCCCGCAGACCCGACAGGATGCCCGAAAAGCCTTTGAACAGGGAATGAAGTTGGAGAAGCAGAAGCGCCTCGAAGAGGCTTTGGAGGAGTTCGATCGGGCGGCGAGGCTGGTTCCCCAGGATTTGCAATACGCAACTTTGAAGGAACTTGTACTCCAGCAGGTCGTCTATGAACACCTGCAAAAAGGAAATTCAGCGCTTGCAGAAAACCACCCTGTCGAAGCCCTCGGCGAATTCCGAAGTGTGCTGCACTTTGACCCCAAGAACGACTTTGCCCAGCGACAAATCCAGGATGCGATGGGCCGCTCCAACTCCGCCGGCGGCCGTTCCCCGCGCTTGGTCGAGCAATCTGATGAGATTCGCGTCATCCCGAAGGACACACTGCAGAGCTTCCACTTTCGCGGAGACTCTCGCCAACTTATAACGCAAGTCGCGGCTGCATACGGAGTCTCAGTTGTAATCGACGATGCCGTCGTCAGCCGCGGGCTGCGCTTCGATGTGGACGAGGTCGGTTTCTATCTTGCCATGCGCCTGGTCGGCGCTGTCACCAAGACCTTCTGGGCACCCCTGCAGACCACGCAGATTAAGGTGGCGGTCGACTCGACGGAAAACCATCGCCTCTACGATCGTATAGGCTTGCGCACCTTTTACTTCCCTGAGGTCGGCTCGCAGCAGGAACTCCAGGACCTGGTCAACCTCTTGCGCACGGTCTTTGAAATCAAAACGGTGACCTCCAACAACCTGGAGAACACCATCACCATCAAGGCGCCGCAGAACGTCCTCCTACCGGCCACTCAGTTTCTTGAGGAGCTCGGGACTTCGCATCCGGAAGTGATGCTGGAGGTGCGCGTCTACGAGGTTAGCCGGAGCCTGATTCACAATTTCGGCCTGCACATTCCCAACCAGTTCAAGCTCTTCAACATTCCAGTCGGCGCCTTGGGCCTCACTCTCGCCGGGGGACAAAGCCTTCAAGACCTGATCAATCAGCTCATCGCCAGTGGCGGCATCAATCAGGCCAATACGTCAGCCATTTCGGCGCTGCTCGCGCAACTCGCCGGCGGTGGTTCGAACTCCATTTTCAGTCAGCCGCTGGCAACTTTCGGCGGCGGCTTGACTCTGTTTGGAGTGTCCCTGGGGACCCTTAGCGCCCAACTCTCCATGAGCGACTCGCAACTGCGATCTCTTCAGCACGTCACTTTGCGGGCCGCCCAGGGCAAAGACGCAAACGTCAACCTTGGGTCGCGCTACCCGATCCTCAATGCAAGCTTCGCGCCCATTTTCAACACCGCGGCAATTTCGCAGGTGCTTGGCAACAATTCCTACATTCCACCTGTGCCTTCCTTCAGCTATGAGGACATCGGCTTGACCATGAAGGTAAAGCCTGTCATCCATGGAGACAGCGACGTCAGCCTCACCGTCGACCTGAAGGTCCGGTCGCTGACGGGAGCCAGCGCCAACGGCGTCCCCGTGATCGGGAACCGTGAATACACCGGAAGCATTAACGTGAGGAACGAGCAGTCTGCCGTGATTGCAGGGGAAATCACGGAGTCGGAGCAGCGCAGCCTGAGCGGCATTCCCGGGATCGGGCAAATTCCAGTGCTCAACCACGCAGTAGCCTCCAATACCCACGAGAAGGACGCGAACGAGATGCTGATCGTGGTCACTCCCCACATCATCAGCATGGCTGAGACACCCCAATCGGAGATCTGGATGACCGGAGTGAAGTAGTCCCCGTTATCTCCCGACTGGCCGCTATTGCTTGGCAGCAAAGTCCACCAACCCCTTCAGCACGTCTTCCGGAACGCCCACCACATTTCCGATTCTGCGCCCATTGACATAGACCGTGGGGGTTCCAGTTACCCCGACCTCCTGTCCCAGCGCGACCGACTTCTCGATACGCGCCCGCGTTTCGGGCTTGGCGGCGCAGGTTGCCATGTCGGCGCCCTTGACTCCAGCGCCGTCAGCGATAGCAGTCAGCTTCTCATCGGCATTTGACTCGGTGATGTTCGACTGTTCATCGAACGTTCCCTGCACAAACTTCCAGAAAGCATCGTTGGAAGCGCGACCCACGCAATCCGCATACGAGGCTGCCTTGTTGGCCCAGTTGTGCATGGGCAACGGGAAATTCTGAAACACGAAGCGTGCATTCGGCTCGGCCGCAAGCAATTTCTCAATCACGGGCTGCGCATCCTTGCAGTGCGGGCATTGCAAGTCGCTGAACTCGACAATCGTGACCTCGGCCTTCGCCGGGCCCTTCGCTGGCCCATTAATCCCCTTCGTCAGCGCTTCCTGCGCTGGGGCGTAGGGTTTCGCTCCGAAAGGCATGATGTCTCCCGCCAGGGCGTGCTTGCCGTCCGGCGTCACGTAAAACGTCGTCTGGCTCTGGCCCTTGGGACTGGTCAAAAGCACGGTTACTTCCGCCAAACCCTCCGCTACCGACGGTTTGATCGACGCAATTTTCCAGGTCACCGACGAGTCATATCCAAACGTCTGTTGCATGAAGGAATTGACCGTTTCCTCGGTGGGCAGATTGGTGGAAGCCTTCTCCTGGGCTGCGGCCATGGTGGCCAACACCAGAACGGATAAGCAGAGAAATCGTTGCATGCGTACCTTTCCAGATGAATCTACTTGTTTGTGCGGTCGTGCGTGCGCTCTCACTCTTCGTACTTCGCTGCGATGGGAAAACGGCGCCCGAAACCGAACGCCTTGGCGGAAATCTTGATCCCCGGAGCTGCCTGCTGCCGCTTGTATTCGGCCCGGTCCACCATACGAATCACCCGCCGCACCAGTTCCGGATCGCAGTGTCTCTCGGTGGCAATCTGCGCAGCTGTCCGTGAGTCCTCCACGTAGTCCTCCAGGATGGGATCGAGCACATCGTAGGGAGGAAGCGTGTCGCTGTCTTTCTGATCCGCCCGCAATTCTGCGGACGGGGGCTTCTCCAGGCTCGATTCGGGAATCACCGGGCCCCGCGAATTGACGTAACGGCTGATGCGATAAACCAAGGTCTTCGGTACGTCGGAAATCACCGCTAGCCCCCCGACCATGTCTCCGTACAACGTGCAATACCCTACGGCGATTTCACTCTTGTTCCCCGTGGTAAGCACGATCGCATTGAATTTGTTCGAAAGCGCCATCAGCAGCGAACCACGCGCGCGCGCCTGGATGTTCTCTTCCGTCGCGTCTTCTTTCAGCCCGGCAAACACGCCTTTCAAAACCTGACGATAGGTTGTCCAGATTTCCGTAATCGGCAAGAGTTCAAAACGAATACCCAGTTTAGCTGCCAGAGCCTTGGCATCGTCGATCGAGCCCTTCGACGAGTACGGCCCCGGCATTCCAACTCCGATCACGTTCTCGGGTCCCATTGCGTCCGCTGCAATGACCGCCGTCAAGGCAGAGTCGATCCCCCCGCTCAGCCCCAGAATCACTTTCTTAAAGCCGCACTTCCGAACATAGTCGCGCGTACCCAGGACTAGGGCTGCATACGCGCTCGCCTCTTCGCCCTTGATCTGCTCATGCATTTCGCCCCGGAGCGTGGTGCTGTCGAAATAGACGATGTCCTCCTCAAACGACTTACCTTGCGCGATCACGGTTCCTTCCCGGTTCAGCACCAGGCTGGAACCATCAAAGAGCAAGCTGTCATTGCCGCCCACCTGGTTCACCATCACGACGGGAACTTTGTCGGATCGCGCGATGGTGGCCAGCATATCGCGCCGCAGTTCGCGCTTTCCGAGCCAGAATGGAGAGGCCGAAATATTCAAAACGAAATTTCCGCCCGACCGCACCAATTCCTCGACAGGATCCAATCCGTATAGCTGCCGATGCCAGAAATGCTTGTCATTCCAAGCGTCTTCGCAGATGGTGAGCGCCATCCGGTTGCCGCAGAAGTCAAACAGCGTCTGCTTGCGTGCTGGGGCGAAGTTCCGAGATTCGTCGAACACGTCATAGGTGGGAAGCAGCATTTTCGACTGCAGAAACGCCAGCTTGCCATCCTGCAGGAGCGCTGCGGAATTCATCACTGACTTGCCGGTTTCGGCCTGGGCTGATGTGACCAGACCGCAGATGACGGGGATGCCCTTGGTCTCAGCAGCAATCCGGTCGACCGACTCCCGATTCTTTGCAACAAAGGTGGGACGTTCTACGAGGTCGCGTGGAGGGTAACCACACACCGAAAGTTCCGGGAAGAGTATCAGGCCTGCTCCCGCCGACGCCGCGCGTCGCGAGAATTCGATAATCTTATCGGCGTTGCCGGAAAAATCCCCGACCGTGGGATTGATCTGGCCTAAGGCAATTTTCACTCTATCAGTCTAAAGCCCATCAGTTAGCAACGCCAAGTTGGGGTGCGGGTACCGACGCGAAATTCGGCGACGTCGTTGTGCCCGGATTCGGGATGGGAAGTCTTGCAGGGTCCTTCGAGCCTGGCACCGTGGAACCGTCGGTTTCTTCCCCTGGACGCCGCAAAGTAGGCGCGTTCGCAGGTCGGGCCTCATCGTCCTGTTTCGCAACCTTGGTGACGGGATCCAGATTCAGTTCCTTATCCGTCTTAACGACCTTCGTGCCGTCGACCTTCATGGTCTCAAGGCGCACCACTTCGTCTCCGACGAACCGGACGAATTCGACATCTTGGGGGGGCTCACCGTAGATCCATTCCTCATAATCGACTTCATCTTCACGTTCCCTGACTTTCTTCGGAGGCCGTCCCTTGGAGTAGGTCACCATCTCGTGATTCATTCCCACCAGCACTTGGTGGTTCTGGATGGCTTCCTTGGCCTTCGGAGGCACCGTTTCCAGATATGCTTCCTCGCGCGATTTGGAGTCGAAGTCGAGGACGGGCCGCAACAGCACCTTGAATTGTTGTCCGGTCATTTCAGGCACGTACGGCTCGAAATATACGTCGACAAACGATCCACGAGCATTCGCGTTGGTGTCCGAGGGCGCAATTGGAGTCTCTCCCCCCGCTCCACCGACGCTGATGCGCTCATACCACTTCTGCTTCTTGATTGGCCCGCCATTAATCTCAACGTGGACGTAGTTGTCTTTGAAGATCAGATTGGTGATGCGGACTGCGTCACCATTCTTCGCCGCCGGGCCCCACATCGCGACAAGCTGCTGCAGTTCCGCGCCGCTCGGAGTGACCTGCCCATTCCTCAGCTTCAACCCGCTCCTGCCCATGGGAAATGGAGAACGTACATAGACGACTTCTGCGTTCATGAGCCGGACCAACTCCATCCGGGTCTGCTTCGATATCTTCGGAGCGCGAGCAGTCGAATTAGAATCCTGCGCGGTTGCCAGCAAGATACCAACGAGTGGGACTAACAAGGCGGGTAGAAGGCGGTACTTCATAGTGCACCCCAAAGGCCGTCACTGCTCGCATTATAGCCCGGTGCAGCGCCCCAAAAAGGCTGGAAAATGCCGCATCTGGCCCTTATAGCGAACTGAGCCGCAAGCCATCGCGGGCGACCTGCAAGGGCAGCACCCGGCCTCCATTGTCCCCCAGCGCCGTCGCCACCCGGCTGGAGGCCCCTTTTTCCACCAGGAAGATGACACATCCGCCGCCCCCGGCACCGCACACCTTGGCCGCCATCCCGCCGTTCCTGCCGGCCACGGCAATCAGCTTGTCGATTAGCGGGGTTGAAATGCCCGGCGCGTTGGTGCGGCGCAGTTTCCATTCTTCTCGTAGCAAGCGACTGACCTCTCTCCAGTCCGCGTGTGCCAATGACTCGTACATGAGCCGGGCGATCTCGGCGATACGCTCAAAATTCCGAAACACGCGCTTGTCGCCGTTAATGTGCGCCTTGAAGACTTCCCAGTTATTGATTCCCGATTGCCGAGGCGCCCCTGTGTACGCGAGCACGAAGCGCGACTCGATTTCCTCCGGCGACACTGGAACCGACTCCCGGTGAATGCCGTCCGCATTCAAGTGGATCGCGCTGACTCCGCCATAAAGCGCGGGATAGTAATCCTGGCATCCCGTCGGCACATTGATGACCTGGGCCTCGATGTTTTGCGCAATCACACGCATTTGTTCCGCGGTGAGATGCCGATCGGTAAAGCGCGCCAGCGCTGCCGTGGTTGCAATCATCAGTGCCGATGAGCCCGAGATCCCTGCGCCCGCCGGAGACTCTGAGTCGGTTTCCATTGACAGCCCCTCTTTCGGCGCGAAAAACTGCAGCAACCTCGCTGCCAGGGGAAGGCGAAAGCGGCTTCCCTCGCGAACCTGGTCGAAACTGTCAAAGGTTTCTTCCCGGCGCGTGTCCACCGAGCGAACGTGGATCCGCCGGCCCTTCGTCCGAGTGATACGGCACGTCGTGAGAATGTTCACCGCGAAGTTGAGCGTCAATGCTCCGGGATGAAACAGATAGAGGGGCCACAAATCGATGGTTCCGCCAGCAAGGTCGGCGCGGCAGGGGGCCTGCGCGATGATCGTGTTTTGCTTTAGAGTCGTCCAGGACGCTTCCATGCTCCGTTTTTACCATGAGGTAACCAGTTACTCGGTGACTCCCTTATTGCGTGGGAACCGAGTCAATTACTTCGCTGTGCAAAACATTTTGCGCGGGGAGTCAACACCGTGCTTCCAAGCAAGCGCCCCAAGCCCATTTCACACGCGTTCACGATGATTTCCCTTTGACAAGAAACTTCGTTTGTCAGATATTCGCCAATAGCGGATTTAACAATGGCAGTTCACGTTCGTTGACTTCAAGCACTCTGGCCTTCGCTAGGAGTTTGCGCATGGCAGATCCATGGGTTAGGCCTACTCCCCCAGGTCTCCCGGATCCAGGAGATTCTCCTCGGCCCGAAGACGATACCCGACCTCTGTTCGAAAAAGCCCCCTCACCCGATGATTACCTGTTGATCGATCGCCTGCGGGAAGATGCCGCGGCCGGGCGCATGGATTTAAGCAGCATTCTCTCCGAGGTCACTCACGCCGCCCGTTACTTCACCGATGCTGCGGGCGCAGCTCTTGCCCTCTGGAGCCAGGGCGTCGTTATCTGCAGGGCTCGCTCCGGGGAGACGGCTCCGCCCCTGGGTGCCAAGCTTAACGTCGACTCCGGAATCTCAGGCGAATGCATGCGCACCGGACACCCTGAACGGTGCAACGATGCCCTGACTGACTCGCGCGTCGACCCCGAGATCTGCCTGGAGCTGGGAATCCGCTCGCTGGCCGTGGTGCCCTTGCAGGGTACCCAAGGAGTGATCGGAATCCTGGAAGTGTTCTCCGATCGCCCCAACGCCTTCTCCGATGCGCATATCACGCTTCTAAAGAAGCTGGCCCAGATCGCAGTCACTAGCCGCGCCCGATCAGTGAAGCCCGCCGGCAGCGAAACGGCACCGTTAGTCAAAATGCCGGCGGAAACGCACGTTGTCGTGCCGCCGCCTGTTGCCGAGCGCGATCCGTTCGCATTTCTGCCGGCCCGCATGCGGGGCGAGGAGGGGCAGCCCTTACGAGTCGCCGCTGCCGCCTTGCTTCTGCTGATCCTGGTAATCGCCGGATGGTTGGTCAGTCGGACGCGCAGCGCCCAGGCACGCCCGGGACACACTGTACGCGCGGCCAGTGCGGCTGCTGTTCCGGAGGTGATGGCAGCCACCAACTCCTCAGAGAACACCTCCTCTGGGCCTCAGGTTTCCGCAATCTCCCTCGGCGGAACTGTGAAACCACGGGGGGACGTCGTCGCCGGAGAAGTCGTTCGGAAGGCCGCCTCTTCCGCGGTTGTGGAGCGCAAGCCAAGCCCAGCTACCGAGATTGCCAGTGCGGCTCGCCCCTCCTCTGCTTCCCCAGCGCCCCCTGAGCCAGATAGCCCGGCTCCCGACCCATCCGAAATCATGTCCAACATGTCAGGGAGTGCAGCCGCCCTCCCTCAGTCGGTGGCCAATCCGCAGCCCGTGTTCCCCTTTGTCGCAGTACCGGTTTCACAGGGCGTCACCGGGGGCCGCCTCATCCACAAAGTCGATCCCATCTATCCTTCAGAGGGACGTCTGCAGCACCTGGAAGGAGCCGTGGTTCTGGATGTGTTGGTGGGAGAGGATGGCCGCGTCAGGCAGGTTCAGGTCACGAACGGCCCGCCGCTGCTGGCAAAGGCCGCGTCAGATGCAGTCAAGCAGTGGAGGTATGAGCCGTCGCTGCTCAACGGCAGAGCGGTCGCCATTCACAACCAGATCACAATGCAATTCAAACTGCCCTAGTCTCGGCGTTGCCCGCTGCGCTAAGACAGGTTCAGGATTTCGCGGACGCTTCCGCGTGACTTCTGGATTTTCTCCTGCAGCAGGGTGATGGCGTAGATAAGCTGCTCCGGTCGCGGCGGACAACCCGGCACGTAGACATCTACGGGAATCACCTGATTCACGCTCTGCACCAGGGCGTAGTTGTTAAACACGCCACCCGAGGTTGCGCAGGCCCCCATCGAGATCACCCACTTCGGT
>Ga0182037_10001936_pt1 | contig 10927 bp, 9 predicted proteins | sample sta12Cox44000082_FD_125974 | JGI IMG/M metagenome (GOLD analysis project Ga0182037, IMG submission 125974) | Lab enrichment of tropical soil microbial communities from Luquillo Experimental Forest, Puerto Rico - statoxic.12C.oxic.44.000.082 | ecosystem: Environmental > Terrestrial > Soil >... | reverse complement strand
TCGGCGATGCGCTCACCGCACAAGGCGTCGAGCCGCAATTCTTGGTCAACAATGCAGGGTTCGGCCTGGTGGGAGCCGCCAGCGCGCTCAACCATGACGAACAATCGCAGATGATCGATCTCAACGTGCGCGCGTTGACCGAGCTGTCGCTTGCCTTTGTCGACAGTCTCGCCCGCCATCGCGGCGGGCTGCTGAACGTCGGTTCGATGGCCGGCTTTCTGCCCGGGCCCGGGATGGCGGTTTACTATGCAACGAAAGCCTATGTTCTGTCGTTTTCCGAGGCTTTGCACAGTGAACTCAAGCCGCGTGGAATTCGCGTCACCGTGCTGTGTCCCGGCCCGGTGCCGACGGAGTTTGCCGATCGTGCCGGTCTCAGTAAAAAAGCGATCGGCCCGAGTTTTCTGATCCAGTCGGCGGAGCAAGTGGCGGAAGCTGGATATCGCGGTTTGATCGAAGGACGCCGAACCGTCGTGCCGGGGGCCATTAACAAGCTCATTACGTTCTTGATCCGTGTAACCCCACGAGGTCTGATCCTCAGTTTTGTGGACTACCGCCAAAAGCGCCGCAGATCCGCGCGGCCGACATAAGCTGTATCCCGCTGCTCGTGTTGCAAAGCCCGCCAAAGCCGTTACTAGTCAGCAACGGGAGCAACCGTCGAATCATCAATGCTGAAACCCGTACTTCTCATTTTGCATCAGGAGCATTCCTCGGCGGGCCGCGTCGGCCAGACGTTGGCGAAACTCGGCTATCCGCTCGACATTCGACGCCCGCGCTTCGGCGACCCTTTGCCCGAGACAATGGACGAGCACGCCGGTGCGGCGATTTTCGGCGGCCCACAAAGCGCGAACGACAACGAGGATTTTGTCCGCCGGGAAATCGATTGGATCGGTGTGCCGCTGCGGGACAAAAAGCCTTATCTCGGCATTTGTCTCGGCGCGCAGATGCTCGCACGCCATCTCGGTGCTCCGGTGTTTCCGCATCCGCAAGGTCACGCCGAGGTCGGCTACTATCCGATCCGACCGACCGAAGCTGGCCGTAAGGTTTGCGCGGATTGGCCCGACCATGTGTATCAATGGCATCGCGAAGGTTTTGAGCTGCCGTCCGGAAGCGAGCTGCTGGCGGAAGGCGATGCCTTTTCCGTGCAGGCTTTCCGGTTCGGTACCGGCTACGCACTTCAATTTCATCCGGAAGTGACGCACGCGATGATGTACCGTTGGCTGGTGCGAGGCGCGCACCGTATGGAATTGCCCGGTGCCAAGCAACGCCACGAGCACATCGCCGATCGCGCGGTCCATGACCTCGCATCACGCAACTGGCTCGCGGCTTTCATCGATCATTGGATCGGTTCTGCACCGGCAAACACGGTCACGAAAAACGCTTCCTGACCGTGACTTGCGGCGGTAACCCGGGGTCATAAGCCGCCCGTGCCATTGACAAATCATTATTGAACCTGATCGTTGCCTTGGGGGGCTGGGGGATCGAAATCCACGCGGAGGCGTGCGGATGGTTGATTCCGACGAGCGCAGCCATTCCGGCACCCGCCACATTCCGTCTCTGCTGAGCGCGATGCTTCGCGCATCCGATGGCATCCTCGAGTTGTTGCCGATCGCGACGTTCATCTGCGACGCCGAGGGGACAATCCTTCAATACAATCGCCACGCCGTGGCCGTATGGGGTGGTGCCCCAAGTCCCGGACAGACGCACGAACAGTTCAGGCAGACCGCCCGCTTTTTCGATCTCGACGGAACGCCGGTCAAGCGTTCCCTGGTTGCCGAGGTGCTTGCGACAGGAAAGCCGGTGCGTGATGTCGAGCGAATCGTCGAGCACGCGGACGGGTCCACGTTGATCATGTCCGTCAACATTGACCCACTTCGCAATGCGAAGGGCGAGCTGGTGGGCGCGGTCAATTGTTTTCTCGACATCACGGCACGCAAGCGGGCTGATGCAGCCCTCGAGCGTTCGCGTCTGCACGCGCTCGAGCAGGACCAACGGCTTGCGGCCACTTACGAGCATGCCGCCATTGGTATTTCCGAGGTTGACCCCGACGGACGTTTTCTGCGCGTCAATGAATCGATTTGTGCCATCACCGGCTTCAGTCGCAAGGAACTTCTGGCCGGCAGATTGTTTCGTTACACCTATCCCGACGATGCTGATCCTGACCGGGAGGCATTTCGCAAGCAAGTTGCTGGTGAACTTGAATTTTATTCAGTCGAGAAGCGATTCGTTCGGCGCGATAACCGCGTGATCTGGCTTTCTGTGTACTCTTCGCCTGTCCGGGATGCCGAAGATCGCTTGCAATATATCGTGCGTGTCGTTCAGGACATCACCGAGCGCAAGGCGGCAGAACAGCGGCAAAAGCTGCTGATGGATGAGCTGAATCATCGCGTGAAAAACACGCTTGCCACCGTTCAGTCATTGGCCGCGCAGACCGCGCGCGGCGCGCACACCCCGGCTGCTTTCCGTGAGCGTTTCGAAGGTCGCTTGATCGCGCTCTCCAAGGCGCATGACCAGCTCACAATGCACCACTGGGAGAACGCCGATTTGCGCGACCTGCTCGCGGGAAGCCTCGCACCTTATGCCGGTGCCGGACGAGTCGTTCTGCGCGGCGAAGATCTCGTATTGCGGCCGCGTGCGGTGCTGACGCTGGCGATGGCGGTGCACGAACTCACCACCAATGCCGCCAAATATGGCGCGCTATCCATCCCTGCGGGAAGTATTGAAATTCAGTGGCAACCGGTTCGTACCGACGACAACCAGCAGATTCTGCGCATCGAGTGGCTTGAAAAGGGCGGGCCGCCGGTTGTCGAACCTGAGCACCGCGGCTTTGGCTCCAAGCTCATTGAAGGGAGCATTTCCGCGGAGCTGAGTGGCGAGGCCAAGCTTTCCTTTGCGCCGGAAGGGCTGCGCTGCGAACTGGCAATTCCGATGGAAAGCATCGCGGCCGACTTTCATCAATAGCCCTGCGCGGATTTGGCCTCGAACGCCGCCACCAAAATCACGCGGATTGCGCTTCCAGCTCTTCGCCAACGGTGATCGGATGGGCCATCGTTTCGTGCAACTGGTCCACGTCGAGTTCGCCTTCCCATCGGCTGATGACAATGGTTGCAACGCCATTGCCAACCAGATTGGTGAGTGCTCGACACTCGCTCATGAATTTGTCGATGCCGACCAGGATTGCGAGCGACTCGATTGGTACATCCGGCACAATTGCAAGCGTCGCTGCGAGCGTCACGAATCCTGCGCCGGTCACGCCGGATGCGCCTTTCGAAGTCACCATAGCGATGACAAGAATGCCAAGCAGATGACCGAATGTCAGATGAGTATTGGTGGCTTGCGCCAAAAACAGCGTCGCCAGGGTCATGTAGATGTTGGTGCCGTCAAGATTGAAGCTATAGCCCGTCGGTACGACCAACCCGACCACCGACTTCGAGGCGCCGAGGTGCTCCATCTTTTGAATCATATGGGGGAGCACTGTTTCGGATGAAGACGTCCCAAGCACAATGAGCAACTCGTCCTTGATGTAGGCGAGGAAACGTAGAATGGAAAAGCCTGCGAACCGCGCAATTGTGCCGAGTACGACCAGAACAAAGAGCAGGCTCGTCAGGTAGAACGTCGCGATTAGCTCCAACAGGTTGACAAGTGAAGACACGCCATAGGCTCCGACGGTGAATGCCATGGCGCCGAGCGCTCCAACTGGCGCAGCTCTTACAATGATGCGTATGATGCCAAAGAAGATCTGGGCCATGGCATTAATGACGTTGTTGATTTTTTCACCGAGCTCACCAAGGCGCGAGATCGCAAAACCTGAAAGAATGGAAATAAGCAGAACCTGAAGCAGATCTCCCTTGGCAAAGGCGCTCACGAATGTGTCGGGGATGATCGCCAGCAAATGCGCGACAATGCCCTCTTCCTTGGCCTTGGTGACGTAGCCGGCAACGGCCTTGGGATCGAGGCTTGCCACATCGATGTTGAAGCCTTTGCCGGGCTGCAGCACTTCGCCGACGATCAATCCAATGATGAGTGCAAGTGTCGAAACCACCTCGAAATAAAACAACGTTTTGACACCAACGCGGCCGACTTTTTTGAGGTCGCGCATCGAACCGATCCCGTGCACGACCGTGCAAAAAATGACCGGGCCGATCATCATCTTGATAAGTGCGATGAAGCCGTCTCCAAGAGGTTTAAGAGCCTTTCCCAGATCGGGCCAGAAGTGACCGATAAAAATTCCAACAGCGATGGCAATCAGAACCTGGATATACAGGACCGAGTACCACGGGCGATGTACCTTGGTCATTGCAAGCCCCCAGCACGAAATGAACGGCAGCAGCTCAAGAATTACCGAGACTGAGAAATTCCGCTATTGATCCTTAGGCGACTTCTTGCGTGACCCATCTTATTTGGAGGGTCAGGCGGCCTTTGACGGCAATCGGTAGTTCGGCGTCGAATTTGAGATGTTCAATTCATTCTCGCTCATGTCCACGCCGATGTCATTGAACAGGGGTGTCGACAGGTAACGTTCGCCGGTGTCCGGCAACATACACAGCACAGTGTCACCCGTCTTTGCGCTCTTGCACACCTCAAGCGCACCCGCGAATGTTGCACCCCCAGTGATGCCGACAAAGATGCCTTCCTTTTGCGCAAGCTCGCGGCTCCATTTCATGGCGTCCGGCCCGGCTATGGTGAGAATTCGGCTGATCACGCCCATGTCGACGGCGTCACCCGTAAGCTTCGGAATGAAATCAGGACTCCAGCCCTGCATCGGGTGTGGCTTGAATGCCGGGTTGGGTTTGGCCGGGGAACCGTCTGGATTGCGTTCCTGTTTCGCGCCGCTGGAAAGCATCGGCGCATCGGCAGGCTCGCACACGACGATTTTCGTATCTGGCCGCTCCTTGGCGAGCACCCGGGCAACGCCCTTGAGCGTGCCGCCGGTTCCGAATCCGGTCACCCAGTAGTCCAGTCTCTCGCCCTTGAAGTCATCGATGATTTCCCGAGCCGTCGAACGCGAATGTATGTCGGGATTGGCTTCGTTCTCGAATTGGCGGGTGAGGAACCAGCCATGCGTCTTCGCAAGTTCGACCGCCTTGTTGACCATTCCGACTGCACGATCGGCTGCAGGCGTAAGCACCACCTTGGCGCCGAGGAACCGCATGAGTTTGCGGCGCTCGATGCTAAACGTCTCTGCCATCGTGACAACCAGCGGATAGCCTTTCGCTGCGCAGACCATCGCAAGGCCGATCCCGGTATTGCCTGAGGTTGCTTCGATCACAGTCTGTCCGAGTTTGAGCTCTCCCGATTTCTCCGCCGCTTCGATGACGCCGAGCGCGAGGCGGTCCTTGACCGAACCAAGGGGATTGAACGCTTCGCTTTTTACGAAGAAATTGATGCCTTTCGGCGCGAGTTTATTGATGCGGATTACCGGTGTATGGCCGACCGTTTCAAGAATGTTGGCAAATTTTGCCATCGGGTCTTCCTCCGTACTCAACAGTCTTCCCGATGATATCGGACACAAGGCAAGTCTGCCTACCGGCGTTCCGCGGGTGGGTCGGCTGCGCTCGATGCAAAGCAGGGGTCGCGCGGATGGATCTACGCGGTCGTATCGATAAAAATCTTTCGGCGGCGAGCGAGATCAACCAGACAGTATCGTACGCCGGGAAAAAGGGTGCGTTTAAAGGGCTTGAATGGTGGAGCCGAGGGGATTTGAACCCCTGACCTCCTCATTGCGAACGAGGCGCTCTCCCAACTGAGCTACGGCCCCGCCAAAAAGAGCAACGACAGCAGTCGTTGCGCGAAAATTGCGGCGAGTGGGCGCCATTTAGGACCAGGTATTCGGCGTGTCAAGGACGCGCCGTATTCCCGGTGGTCGGCTTGTTCGAGACCATTCGACCCGCTACTTTTGCGCCCAGTTTGCAAACGGACGGACATTCATGCGCGCAGTACTCGATATCATTCTGCTGGTCTTGCAGATTTACATCTGGCTCCTGATCGCAGCCGCGGTCCTGTCCTGGCTGATCGCCTTCAATGTGGTGAACACGCACAACCAGGTGGTGGCGACGATCGGCGAGTTCCTTTACCGCATCACCGAGCCACTGTTGCGTCCAATTCGTTCGGTGCTACCCAATCTGGGCGGCATCGATGTTTCACCGGTGATTTTGATTCTGCTCATTCTGTTTCTCGAAAACGTCATTATCCGGTACATCTACCCTAACGTGTTCTAGCGGATGGCCGCGAGGCCAGGCGCGAGACCTTGGGCCTTGGCGATCGGCGGCGCTGCACTCGCGGTGCGGTTGACGCCAAAGAGCGGCTGCGATGCCATCGATGGCGTGCAGGAGTTCGGTGACGGTCGTCCTGCGCTCATGGTTCGCGTGCGCGCGGCACCGGCGGATGGCGAAGCCAATACTGCACTCATTCGATTGGTCGCCAAGGCGGTCGGCGTCCCACCGCGCGACGTCGCGCTTGTCTCCGGCGCGACGGGCCGTTTCAAGCGGCTTCTGATTTTGGGCGATGGGCCAACGCTGATCGCGGCGCTGGAGAAAATTGCGTTCCCGCGCTAAGCCTTGTTCGGGTGAGATCGGCTGGCGGACATTAGCACGCGACATGGGCACGCGAATTATCGACGGCAAAACGATAGCGGCCGATCTGCGCGGCAAGGTTACGGATGCCGTGCATCGCTTGCACCGCGACCGCGGTGTTGTTCCAGGCATCGCGGTCGTGCTGGTTGGCGCCGACTCCGCAAGCGAAGTTTATGTGCGCAACAAATCCAAGGCGGTCGCGGAATCAGGCATGCGCGCCTTCGATTGCAAGCTCGCGGCATCGACCAGCGAAGCCGAGCTGCTTGCTCTCGTTGCCAAGCTCAATGCCGACGAGGATGTCAGTGGTATTCTGGTCCAATTGCCTCTCCCCAAACAGATCGTTGCACAAAAGATCATTGCCGCGATCGATCCGGCCAAAGATGTGGACGGTTTCCATCCGGTCAATGCGGGCCGGCTTGCTAGTGGGCTGCCGGCACTCGTGCCGTGCACCCCGCTGGGCTGCGCGATTCTTGCCAAGACTGTTCACGAAACGCTTGCCGGCCTTGAGGCCGTTGTGGTCGGCCGCTCGAACATCGTCGGCAAACCGGTGGCGCAGCTTCTCTTGGCGGAGAATGCGACAGTGACCATTACCCATTCGCAGACCCATGATCTTCCTTCGGTCTGCCGCCGTGCCGATGTGCTCGTTGCCGCCATTGGGCGGCCCGAAAAGATTCGCGGCGATTGGATCAAACCTGGCGCGACTGTTATCGACGTGGGGATCAATCGCGTGCCCGGCGATGGAGGCAAAACACGCATTGTCGGCGACGTCGCCTACGCCGAAGCCATGCAGGTGGCGGGCGCCATCACGCCGGTACCGGGCGGTGTCGGCCCGATGACGATCGCGTGCTTGCTGCTGAATACTTTGCGCGCGGCTTGCGCGCAGAAGGGCTTGCCGGCTCCGAAAGTCTGATTACGCCTGCCAGGCGTAGGCGACCTTATCCAGCGTTTTGGCGCCGAAGCGTTCAGAGGAACGCGCAACCGCGCGGCCGCCAAGCGCGCGATAGAATTCCATTGCCGGGTCGTTGTCCGAAAGCGCCCAAACGACAAGGCTCTTCAGCCCGCTCTGGTTCAGGTCCTTGCGCGCCGCGGAAAACAGCCGACGGCCAAACCCGAGACCCTGGAATTCCGGCCGCAGATAGATTTCGTAGATCTCGCCGTCATAGAACAGGCTGCGTGCACGGTTGCGCCCGTAATTCGCGTAGCCGGCGATGCGATCCCCGAATTGGAGGATGGTGATACGGCTGCCCTTGCGGATCGCCGAATCCCACCAGTCGGGGCCGCGGCGGTTGATGAGTTTATCGAGCTCGTTGCCCGGGATGATGCCCTGATAGGCCGCGCGCCACGCCTCGTCGTGCGTCTCCGCCACGTCCATTGCGTCGGAAGACTTCGCGCGACGAATCTCGATAAGGGTCGTGGTCATTGCGAGATAGAAGCAACGAAATTTCTGCCCTTCAAGCCCCATCGTTAATGATGGGTTAACGGTGTGGATTACTGGTCACACGCGCTAAAACTCCAACAGCGACGCAGAAAAAATGACGTTCGCGGATTCGATTGAGGACGAAATCGGTCGGTTTCGTGACCCGTGGAAGGCGGGGAAGCCTCCGAACGCCTCAGGGGAGGTAAGTGATTCGAATCTGATTCGCGCCGGCTCGGCCGCAGTCGGTCAGACCGCCTCGGCTTCTTTCTTCCGCTCTTCTTTTTTGCGGTCGTTCTCGTCCAGGAGCTTTTTGCGAAGGCGAATCGACTTTGGCGTCACCTCGACCAGCTCATCGTCCTCGATGTAGGCCAGCGCCTTTTCCAGCGTCATCCGGATCGGCGGGGTAAGGCGCACCGCTTCGTCCTTGGACGTGGTCCGGATGTTGGTCAGCTTCTTGCCCTTGAGCACATTGACGATGAGATCGTTGCCACGGGTGTGCTCCCCGACGATCATGCCGTTGTAAACTTTCCAGCCGGGCTCGATAATCATGGGCCCGCGGTCTTCCAAGTTCCAGAGCGCATAAGCGACGGCATCGCCCCTGTCGTTGGAGATCAGAACGCCATTGCGGCGACCCTGGATTGGCCCTTTGTAGGGCGCGTAGGCGTGAAACAGCCGGTTCATGATCGCGGTGCCGCGCGTATCGGTTAGCAATTCTCCCTGATAACCGATGAGGCCGCGCGTCGGAGCATGGAATACAAGACGCAATCGTCCGCCGCCCGATGGCTTCATCTCCGTCATGTCGGCTTTGCGCTCGGCCATCTTCTGCACGACGATCCCGGAATGCTCCTCGTCGAGATCGATGACGACCTCTTCTATCGGTTCGAGCACTTCGCCGGTTGCAGGGTCCTCCTTCAAAAGGACCTTTGGTCGCGATACTGACAGTTCGAAGCCTTCGCGCCGCATGGTTTCGATCAGAATGCCGAGCTGCAGCTCCCCGCGTCCGGCGACTTCCATGGAATCACGTTCGTCGGACTCGCGTACACGAAGCGCGACGTTGCCTTCCGCCTCACGCAACAAGCGGTCGCGGATCATGCGACCGGTGACCTTGTCACCCTCGGTTCCGGCAAGGGGAGAGTCGTTGACGCGAAAGATCATTGCCAAAGTCGGCGGGTCGATCGGCTGCGCGGGAAGGGGGGTCTCGACCTCGGGTGCGCAAATCGTGTTTGAAACCGTTGCATTGGGCAATCCGGCAACGGCCACGATGTCGCCGGCCTCGGCTTCTTCGACACCGGTCCGCTCAAGCCCACGGAAAGCAAGCAACTTCGTCACGCGGCCGGTCTCGACGAGATTGCCGTCGCGGTCGAGCACCTTCACATTCTGGTTGGGCTTGACGGTGCCGGACGTGATGCGCCCCGTCACGATGCGTCCAAGATACGGATTCGCCTCGAGGATGGTACCGAGCATGCGGAACGGCCCATCTTCAACCTGCGGCGGCTTCACGTGCTTGAGCACAAGATCAAAAAGGGGACCCATCGATGCCTTTGGCCCTTCCAGTGAGTGGGCCATCCAGCCTTCCTTGGCCGAACCGTAGAGAATCGGGAAATCGAGTTGCTCTTCGGAAGCATCCAGCGCTGCGAAAAGATCGAATACTTCATTCACGACCTGCGTCGCGCGCGCGTCTGTTCGATCCACTTTGTTAATGACGACAATGGGCTTGAGTCCCATCTTCAGCGCCTTGGACACCACGAACTTCGTCTGCGGCAGGGGACCTTCAGCGGCATCCACCAGAACAAGCGCGCCGTCGACCATGTTCAGAATGCGTTCGACCTCTCCACCAAAATCGGCGTGGCCGGGCGTATCGACGATGTTGATGCGCGTGTTCTGCCAGACAACCGAAGTTGCCTTGGCGAGGATCGTGATCCCGCGCTCGCGTTCGAGGTCGTTTGAGTCCATGGCGCGTTCGACCACGCGCTGGTTCTCGCGGAATGCACCGGATTGCTGCAGCAGTCGATCGACCAAAGTTGTCTTGCCGTGGTCGACGTGCGCGATGATGGCGACGTTGCGAAGGTCCATGAGGTTCCTGAAACCAAGCGCGGGCCCAAACTAGAGGGCCCGCGACTCTGTTGCGACGCAATATAGTCAGGCGCAGCCAGGATGCAACCTCTGTCCGATCATGCTTGCGCCGGCACCGTACACCTCGCAACGGCTTGCATTAACGGGCTGTCACGTTGGCTAGCCGAGTTTCGGTTCGAGCGTTTTCGCCCACAATGATCGATCGTCCAGGTCCTTCAGCGTCACCGTCATTTGCTGGGTGTTGCCGTCAATGGCGACGTGGCCGAAGAATTGCATGCCTTCGCTGGGCGGCAGGTTCTGACTCTGCTCCTTGCTCGGTGCCTTTATGTAGACGAGCTGGGGCCCGAAAGTCATGTCGAGCGCGTTGGGTCCGAACGTGCCGGCGTGGAGTGGACCGGAGACAAATTCCCAGAATGGTTCGAAATCCTGAAATGCGGCCTTGCTGGGATCGTAGTAGTGAGCTGCGGTGTAGTGCACGTCGGCTGTGAGCCAGACTGTATTGCGTACACCCGAGCGCTTGATGAACGACAGGATGTCGGCGATCTCAAGCTCGCGTCCACGCGGCGGTCCGTCGTCGCCCTGCGCGATCGCTTCAACACCCCAGTTGCGGTCGACGTCGTAGACGACCAGAAGACTGATCGGCATATCGGCCGCGATGACTTTCCAGGTTGCACGCGAATTCGCCAGCTCCTGCTTGAGCCAGGCGACCTGTGTCGGGCCGAGAAAATAAGCGGCAGGACCGTAACTGTCTTCTTTGCCCTCGCCATTGGGACCGCGGTAGCTGCGCATGTCGAGCATGAACACGTCGAGCAAGGGGCCATAGGAGATCTTGCGATAGACACGACCCGGCTCGCTTTGCGTCGTGCGA
>Ga0182037_10001935_pt1 | contig 10928 bp, 8 predicted proteins | sample sta12Cox44000082_FD_125974 | JGI IMG/M metagenome (GOLD analysis project Ga0182037, IMG submission 125974) | Lab enrichment of tropical soil microbial communities from Luquillo Experimental Forest, Puerto Rico - statoxic.12C.oxic.44.000.082 | ecosystem: Environmental > Terrestrial > Soil >... | reverse complement strand
CGATGCGCTCTTTCGGCAGAAGCGCGTAACCTTCCGGGAAGGCCTTGTCGCCCAGCCGCGCCGCGTTGCCGGGATCCCAGTTCAAAAAGAAGTTCTTCATCCCTACCGCAGCCAGCGTGCGCGCCGACTCCGCCCCGGTCGCCGTGTTGCATTCATATTCGTTCTCGAGCACCAGGAGCATGCTCTGTTTGGCCGCTTTCGCGGAAATTTCGCGCAGCTTTTCGTCCATGTCCTTCCTAAAGGGCTTGTCGTCGTCCAACCGCCAGAAATCGAACAACCGGATGCGGTTGGTGCCGAAGGCGTGCGCCATGTTGGCGGCCCGTTCGAGCACTTCGTCCTGTTGTTCGAAGGAGAAGCTCGCGTTGTAGGCATCGCCCTTGGGGCTGTATTTCGACTTGGGAGCCCCCGGCCAATCCACTTTGAAAAGAGGGCTGGCGATGTCGGTCACCTTCAGGTCGTATTTCTTGAGCAGGCTCTGCACTTCGGCGACTTCTTTGGCGTCCAGGTTGACGATGTTTTTGTTCCACAGACCGCGCAGTTCGACAAAACCAAGGCCGAACTCCTTCGCCGCCACTTCGACGGCGTGGCCGAAATCCTGTGAAATCTCGTCGGTAATGACGGAAAGCTCGAAGACGCAGTCCAATTTCGCCTCCGGTCGGGAAAAAGCCCGCGCATAGGGAGCACTCATTGCTGCGAGCGCCGCTCGGCCGCCCGCGCCTATCCATTCTCTGCGATTCATAGCCTATTTTCTCCCGGTGGGATTCTACTCCGGAGGGATTCCGATGTCAGCGCAATCGCCCGACCGCAATCCTGCTCCCGGTTCGGGCGTGCTATTCTGGACGGCTGGCGGCAGGGGCAGAGCCCGCGCAGGGCGCCACTCCCACACACAACAGGCCGTCACAGAGAGGAATCATCGAACGTGTCTTTTCCCGCTGCCCGAACCTCCGTCCACCGCGTCCACAATTTCAATGCCGGGCCCAGCGCTTTGCCGCTTTCCGTCCTGGAACGCATCCGCGAAGAGCTGCTCGACTGGCGCGGCTCCGGCATGTCGGTGATGGAGATGAGCCACCGCTCGCCCGAATTTGAAAGCATCAACGCCGCGGCCGAGGCCGGTTTACGCAAACACTTGGCGGTTCCGGACGAATATGCGGTGATTTTCCTGCAAGGCGGCGGCAGCACGCAGTTCACCCTGGTTCCGATGAACCTATGCCTGCCGGGCAAGCCGGTGGACCTTCTGCACACCGGCACCTGGACGGCCAAGGCCCTGGCGGAGCTGAAAAAAGGCGTCGCCCATCGCCTGGCGGCGAATAGCGAAGTGCTGAAGCACACGCGCGTTCCGCGCGCCAGTGAGATTTCGCTGGCCGCCGACGCTTCTTACGCCTATCTCTGCACCAACAACACCATCGAAGGCACCCAGTATCATTCGCTGCCAGAGACGGGCGACGTTCCGCTGGTCGCCGACATGTCTTCGGACATCGCCTCGCGGCCGCTGGACGTCAGAAAGTTCGGACTCATCTTTGCAGGTGCGCAAAAAAACTTGGGCCCGTCCGGCGCAACCGTCGTGGTCATCAGGAAGGATCTCGCGGAACGCGCGGACAAGAATCTCCCCACGATTTTCCAGTACCGCACCCACATCAAGGAAAAGTCGCTCTATCACACGCCGCCGACGTTCGCGGTGTACGTGGTCGGCCTGATGATGGAGTGGATTGAATCGCAGGGCGGACTGGCGGGCATGGCCGAGCGCAACCAAAGAAAGGCCAAGCTGCTCTATGATGCGATCGATTCCAGCAACGGCTTCTATCACTGCCCGGTTGAAGGGGAGTCGCGTTCGCTGATGAACGTCGTCTTCCGCGTTGCCGGAGCCAACGGGAAATCGGCTGCGACCGATCCCGACGAGGCCGCGGAAAAGGAATTCGCGAAACAGGCGGCGGCGGCCGGCCTGGTGGGCACACCCGGGCACCGCTCGGTCGGCGGAATGCGGGTTTCACTCTATAACGCGGTTGAGCCGTCTTCGGTGGAAACCCTGGTAGGCTTCATGCGCGAGTTCCAGCGCAAGCGCGGCTAGAGCGGCGCAACCGCTCCGCTCAATCCGCGCCGCGCAGCGGGTAACAATTGACGCACTTGGTGCGTAGTCCCTAGGTGGGCCCGGTTCATCCATTTCCGAGGTTTCGATGACGTTCTATACAGCAGTTCTCTACGCGCACTTGCTCGGGGCGTTTGCATTCTTCATCGCTTGCGGCATCGAATGGACCGCGTCCGCGCTGTTTCGCGGCGCGACCTCAACGGAGCAGGTGGGCGCGTGGCTGCGCGTTTTCAAAGTCTCTCCGCCTCTTTACGGGGTCGGCCTGCTGGTGCTGTTGCTTTCCGGCGGCTACCTGGCTTCATTGTCGGGCACCATGAAGCAAGGCTGGATCCCCGCCACACTGCTGGCCCTGGGCGTTGCGATCGTTCTGGGCGTGACGCTTATTCTTCCGCGCATGAAGAAAATCCGCAAAGCCCTGCCTTCGCTCAACCAGGAGGTCTCGGGCGAGTTTCGCTCGCTTCTGTCCGACCCGCTGTTGCACAGCGCGATTCGAACCAGGGTCCTGCTCGGGGCGGGAATCGCCTATCTGATGGCGGCCAAGATCCCGTTCACGGCCTCGCTCGTTGCGCTGGCCGCAGCCGTGGCGCTCGGTGTCGCCGTTTCCATTCCCGCTTGGCGGCGCCCGGCGTGATTTTTTCCGCACGACGGCCCGCGTGCCTTCGCTATCGGTTTTTCTTTGCCTTCCGTTCGATGACCAACTAAGATTCCTGGCCACCAGCCTGCTTGTTCTGCGGCCGGTTCCTCGTTGGCAGCGAAGCGTAAGGGAGGGCTTGATGCGTTGTGTTTCCCGGCTCGTATTTTTTCTTAATTGCCTGGCGCTTGCGCCTGCGCTTCTCGCGCAAAACCAGCCGCCCACTCATCCCCTTGACGCGCTCAAAACCCAGGAATATTGGACGGTTTACGATGTGCTTCGCGATTCGGGCAAGCTAGATCCCGACACCGTGACGCACAGCGTGCTGTTGCACGAGCCCGCCAAGAACAAAGTCCTCGGCTGGAAGCCCGGCGACGCCATTTTCCGGGAAGCCGAAGTGATCCTTCTTCGCAAGGGCGTCACCATCGAAGCGCTGGTCGACGTCTCTAACCGCAGGCTTCTGTCGTGGAAGGAGCGCAAAGACGTGCAGGCGCCCGTGACCCGGAAGGAGTTTCAGGAGCTCGAAGAAGTGATGAAGAAGGATCCGCGGGTCGTCGAAGCGCTCAAGAAGCGCGGGATCTCCGACCTGGCTCCCGTCGAATGCAGCGCCGATCCTTTCAGCTATTTTGCCCTTCCCGAACTCGAAGGCCACCGCATCATGATGGGCGGCTGCAACTACACGCACGGCGTCTACCTCGGCTGGTCGCGCGGCATTGAAGGCCTGCAGATCAAAGTCGACGCGGCCGAAAAGAAAGTGCTGGAGGTGATCGACGAAGGCATCACGCCCGTTTCCGAGGCTCCGGTGAACTACCAGGATCTGGAAACCGCGCCCCGGCCGGGGACCACTCCCATCAGCGTTAGCCAGCCGCTTGGCCCCAGCTTTCAAGTCCGGGGCGGGGAAGTCAGCTGGCAGAACTGGCGTTTCCGTTTCCGGCTCGATCCGCGTTTGGGCGCCATCATCAATCTCGCCGGGATCGAGGACGGCGGTGGCTTCCGCTCCGTCCTTTACGAGGGCTCCATGTCGGAGCTCTATGTGCCGTATATGGATCCGGCGGTTGGCTGGGCCAACCGCGTCTTCATCGATGCCGGCGAGTTCTACGCCACCAGTCAGATTCTGAAGCCATTGCGCGCCGGGGTTGATTGCCCCTCCAATGCCGTCTATTTCGACAGCTTGACCTGGGAAGAGCACGGCTTTCCGGTTATTCACGCTCAGCTCGCCTGCCTGTTTGAAAGCTACGCCGGCGAGCCGGCTTGGCGCCACTTTGAAGATCATCAACTCTCGGGCAGCGGCGCGCGCGTGCTGGTCCTGCGCACTGCGGCGGTGGTCGGCAACTACGACTACGTTCTCGACTGGCGCTTCGAGCGCGATGGAAATCTTCGCGTGGCCGTCGGCGCCACGGGTATCGTCGAAACCAAAGCGGTCCGGGCCCGGCATGCGGCCGATTCTCCGGGCCATTCGACACCGGGCGCGCCCGACGAGTTTGGCCACTTCGTCGCCCTAAACACAGTCGGCGTGAATCACGACCATTTTTTCTCGTTTCGCCTCGATGTCGACGTGGACGGCGTCGACAACAGCTTCATGCCCATGCGTCTCGCGAAACGTCAACTCGCCAATCCCATGCGCAAGAGCATCTGGGTGGCCGAATCTTCCGTTGCCAAAACGGAAAACGACGCGATGATGGACATCCGCCTCGACCGGCCCACGATGTGGGAGTTCATCAATCCCAACGTAAAGGGCCCGCTTGGATACCCGACGGGCTATGAACTCATGCCGGGTACGACCGCCGCATCGCTGCTCGACCCGGACGACGGCCCGCAAAAAGTCGGCGCTTTCTCGGCCCACCAGCTGTGGGTCACTCCCTACCGGCAAGACGAGCGCTTCGCTTCCGGTGTGTACCCGACGCAAAGCAAGGGAGACGACGGCCTTGCCGTTTGGACCAAAGCCAATCGCCCGATTGAAAATACGGATATCGTCGCCTGGTATACGCTCGGGTTCCATCACGTGACCCGCGCCGAAGACTGGCCGGTGATGCCGGTCATGTGGCACGACTTCGTCCTTCGCCCGTTTGACTTCTTTCCGCAGAATCCGGTCATCACGCTGCCACCGTCTCCCTGATCGTCCGCTGCCCCGTAAAATACAAAGACCGGCCGCGGCCGGGCCGGTCCTTTTTCGCTTGCGCTTCTTTGCCCCGCGGCGCTTACGCCAGATCGAACACCAGTACTTCGGCGTCCTTTATACCGGTCAACTGCAAGGCTTTCTCCCCGGAAATCGCCGCGCCGTCGCCCGCTTCGAGCGCTTGGCCGTTCAGCTTCACACTGCCGCGCGCCACCTGCACATAGGCGTGCCGGGCCGGCTTCAGCTCGTGCTTTACGCTCTCGCCTGGCTTCAGCACGGTTGCATAGAGTTCGTTGTCCTGGCGAATCTCTACCGAGCCGTCGCGACCGTCAGGCGAAACCAGCAGACGCAGCTTGCCGCGCTTCTCCGCTTCGGAAAAATTCTTTTGATCATAGCGGGGCTGGTGGCCGTTTTTGTCCGGGAACATCCAGATCTGATAGAGGTGCACCGGCTCGGTAGGGGAAGCGTTGAACTCCGAGTGCGCCACTCCCGTTCCGGCGCTCATGTACTGCACGTCGCCCGGCCGGATGGTCGAGCCATTGCCCATGCTGTCCTTGTGAGCCAGCGCGCCTTCTAGCACATAGGTGACGATTTCCATGTCGCGGTGCGGATGGGTCGGAAATCCGCCGCCCCCCGCAACCCGATCGTCGTTCATCACGCGCAGGGTGCGAAATTGCACGTGTTTTGGATCGTAATAATCCGCGAACGAAAATGTAAACCGCGTGTTCAGCCAGCCGTGGTTGGCGTGCCCGCGCTCGTCGCTTTTGCGAATCTGGATCATGTTGGCCTCCTCCCGCCTATTCCTCCTCATATTACTCGTTATCACGACTATTGTCAAGAGGTATATATGCGAGTCAGCCTGGTTTCCTAAAGCCTTTCTTTTCTGCTATCGCGAGACGCGCCTCGGGCCGATGCCGCACCCTTCCTTTCACCTCCCTGGCCTTTGGTGTACATTGAGAGTTTGCGAGGTTTGTTCGATGAATTCCCTGACCACGACCGCCGGCTCCACCAAATCCGAGGCCTCCTCCATGTCCCGCGAGACGCTCACCATCACCGACAACCGCACCGGAAAGGCCTACGAGGTCCCCATCAGCAACGGCACCATCCGCGCCGTCGAGCTGCGCCAGATCAAGACCGGCCCTGAAGACTTCGGGATGATGAGCTACGACCCCGCCTACACCAATACCGCTTCGTGCGTGAGCCGCATCACCTACATCGACGGCGACAAAGGAATCCTGCGCTATCGCGGCTATCCCATCGAGGAGCTGGCGGAGAAGAGCAACTATCTGGAAACGGCCTACCTTCTGCTACACGGCGAACTGCCGACCGAGGCCCAATTGAAGGACTGGACCTGGCATATCACCCATCACACCTTCATCCACGAAAGCATCAAGAAGTTTCTCGACGGCTTCCATTACGACGCCCACCCCATGGGCATGATGATTTCGACCATCGCCGCGCTTTCGACCTTTTATCACGACGCCAAGGAGATCCTGAACGAAGAGTCGCGCCGCAAGCAGACCTATCGGCTGATCGGCAAGATGCCGACCATCGCCGCCTTCGCCTATCGCCACACCCTCGGCATGCCGTTTGTCTATCCCGACAACGAGCTCAGCTATCCGGGAAATTTCCTGAACATGCTGTTCCGCACCAGCGAGACCGGCTATCGCCCCAATCCCACGCTGGAACGCGCGCTCGACATTCTCTTTATCCTGCACGCCGATCACGAGCAGAACTGCTCCGCCAACGTGATCCGCGGCGTCGGCAGCTCGCATGTCGACCCGTATTCCGCGACCGCCGCTGCGATCGCCGCCTTGTACGGACCGCTGCATGGCGGGGCGAACGAAGAAGTTTTGCGCATGCTGCTAGAAATCGGCTCGGTCGCGAAGGTTCCCGAATTCATCAAGCGCGTGAAAGCGGGCGAAGTGAAGCTGATGGGCTTCGGCCACCGCATCTACAAGAACTACGATCCGCGCGCCCGCATCATCAAGCGCGTCGCCTATGAAGTCTTTGATCTCATGGGCAAGAATCCTCTGCTCGAGATCGCTCTTGAATGCGAACGCATCGCGCTCGAGGACGAATACTTCGTCAAGCGCAAGCTGTATCCCAACGTGGATTTCTACACCGGGCTGATCTATCAGTCGATGGGCTTCCCGATGACCATGTTTCCGGTGCTGTTCGCGATTCCGCGCACGTCGGGCTGGATCGCGCAATGGCAGGAAATGCTGCTCGATCCCGAACAAAAAATCGCCCGACCGCGCCAGGTTTATCTGGGTCACGATACGCGCGGCTACGCTCCCATGGAAAAGCGCGCCTAGGAAGCATCCCCACGGGGCCCGGCCGGTGCGGGCCCGAATGGTGTTTACCCTTTCTCGCCCCGCGCCCCATTCTCGCGCCGTGCTGCGTTATAGTGAAATGGAAGCAACCCGAGAGAGTCCTTCATGTCCCAACCACTGCAAAACCCGTCTCATGCCGGAGTTCGCCGCCGCAGCCAGCGCGTCCTGATGCAGGTCGGGATTCAAGTTTCCGGCCACGATGCGCAGGGCAGGTATTTCCGCGAGCACACCGACACCCTGGCCATCAACGCGCATGGCGCGCTGATTCTTCTGCATGCGCGCGTTACCAGCGGCAGCATCCTTAAATTGGCCAACAAGTGCACGCAGGAAGAGCAGGAGTGTCACGTGGTTTTTCTCGGGCCGGTCCGCGGCGAAAAAGCGGAAATCGGACTCGAATTTCTGGCTCCGCGCCCGCAGTTTTGGCGCGTGGCCTTTCCGCCCGAGGACTGGACGCCAAGAAGCCCGGAAGCGCGCACCGCTCAAGCTAAGCCCATCCCCAAATAACGCGGTTGGTAAGGCCAAACGGCGGACCTCCGAAAACGCGTCGCCGCCTGGTGGTTCTTCAGCCGCTCACTACAATTACGAGCGCCCTCACTTCCGGATGGATTACGTCGACCAGATAGTAGTCATCGCCGTCCTCTTCGACATAGCATTCGTCGTCAAACGACCATCCGGCAGGCCACACATCCACTACTTCAAACCAGTAGCCGGAGTATCGGAAGCGCCGGTCGTCGCCGCCGCTTCGCGCCACGCGGAAATGGTGCCCGCGGCCGAAACTGGCGCGGAATTTCTCGGGCGGAATTTGCTGGCCCTTAGCGGGCGCCTGGCGCGTATCTCCCGGCCGCGCCGTCTGCTCCTGCTGGCGGCTTCCCCGCTCCGTCTTGTCCTGTTCCTTCTGCTGTTTGATCTGTTCCTTCTGTTGCTTCTCGCGCTGCTTTTCATCCGCTTGCCGAGGCGGCTGCTGGGGCTCCTGTTTTGGCGGCTTCTCCGGTTTCGATTTCGGTTTTTCGTCGGGCTGCTGTTTTGCTTTTGGCTCCGGCGGGTTCTTTTTGGGGTCTTCCTGCTGCGGTTTGCTCTTGTCGTTCGGCTCTTGCACCCGCACGGGCGCGCCTGCGACAGCCAGCGCCATGATGGTGCTCAGAATGAATTTCATCGGCTACTCCGTCCGTTCAAATTGGCCAAGGGCGAATGGATCCACCTCCGGCCGCGGCCTAGCGGGGGCCAGAGACTGGCCCCTGCAACAGCAAACCGCGGGCTTGGGCCGCGCGCAGTACGCTAATCGCCTTAGCAACCGGCTGAAGGAGTTCTTACGGATAGGCCTGTACGGCGAAGAGATGGGGAGGACAGGTGCAAAAAAACCGCGCTTCGCTCTTGCGAGCGACCTTACGCCCGTTCCTCGGACGTTCGAGCACGGTCGGCTTTCTGGTAGCCGCGGCAAGCGAGGACGGGCAGGCGGGGGTATTTAGGGAAGCTCGAATCGCTCTTGCTCCGGCCGCAAAGCAAGAAGGTCGAACCTTTGCTCGATCGAACCTGCTGCGCGTGCACGCAGCCGGCGCATAAGCCGAGCCTTCCCCCGGCGCGTTCGCCTTCAGCCCTGTTGGCCACGATCTTCTGCCGCAGGCGAACCGGTAACGGTCGCTTGTTCGCCCCTCATTCCCGCACCCAGCCTTGCGCAAGCACTCGTCCGTCCGCGTCGAATCGCACGCGATAGGTGAACGACGCCGGGCGGTCGGGCCGCACCTTGGCGAAGCGCAGGTCGAGAATTTCCACCACCGATTCTTCGCCTTCCTTGTGGAAACGGGTCACCGGGAAGCGGTCAAACCACAATACTTTCTGCACTTCGGGGAGCTGACGCGCTTGCCGGATCCAGGGGTTCGTGGGCGCGTCGGGAAAGTAGTTGTACGTGAGCGGTACGGTCAGAGCGGCGGCCGCTTCGGCTTCGCTCGTAGGAACTATCGGCGGCTGGCTCAAGTCCATACGCAATTCGTAGACGCCGCGCGCGGTGCGAATCAGTCCGTCCCAATTCCAGAGCGAAGGAGGAAACGGCAGCGCGCCGATGATCTCCGGATGCACGCCCTGAAATTCGGCGAATTTTTTGACGCGCTGGAGCGCTTTGTGGTGCGCGACCACCGTAAGCGCCACATAGACGCAGGCGAGCGAAAAACCGGCGCGGTTCCAGGTTGCGAGGCGCAATCGCGATCCCCAGCCGAACACGGCGGGCACCAAGAACAAGACGGAGAATATGGCCATGGCGCCGCCAATGGCCGCGTTCGAAATCGGCGCGCCAACCGTTTTACCGATCGCGGCAATGCCGAACGTGACGGGGACAAAAAGCATCCACATCGTCACGGCGCGGCGCTTGGCATGCGGTTCGTCGCGATGAACCCAGGCCAGCAGCTGCGGAATCAGCAAAACGCCCGTCAACGTAAAATCTACGATGAAAACGAGATCCCACGCCGGACGCGACCAGGAAAGCGGCGACCATACCATGGTTCCGAAAGTCGTCACCAGGTCCAGAAGGATGTGGCTCGCAATTCCGATCGCGTACACTCCGACCAGCGCCGCATAGGACGGCCCGTCCCAGCCGAGTTTCCTGCCAACCCACCGCGTGGCGCCGGCAAGCGTCAAAGCGAAGAGCGGCAAAAGCAGCAGTGAATGGGTATAGCTGCGATGCCAGGTAATGATGAGCAAGGGATCGCGGGACACCATGTCGCGAAAGATGTCGCTGTCGGGAAAGACCGCGCCGAGCATCAGCGCCCACGTGATGATTCGCGAGCGGGTCATCGGTTTCACGGGAAACATGCTGTCGCCGCCGCAAAATGCCTTCCCGAGCAGCGCTCCCGCAATACCGTGTGTGATCGTGTCCATTCGCTTGTTTTTCCCGAATTATTTCACGCGAAGAAGCGGCGAGCGCTTGGAAATGACTTGGCCCACGCGGCGGGCCGCCACGCCCCGCCGCTCCATCGCAGCCAGAGCGGCATCGGCGGCCTCCGGCGCGATTGCGACCAGCAGCCCGCCCGAGGTCTGCGGATCAAAAAGCAGATCGCGATATTCGGGCGGAACGCCAGGATCGAACTCCGCGCATTCGGCCACAAACTCACGATTGCTTCTTAAGCCGCCGGGCAAGTGCCCCTCTTTGGCGGCCGCCAGGGCGCCGGGCAAATAAACGAAAGCCCGGTGGTCGAGCTCGATCGAAGCGGCCTGGATTCCGCTCGCAGGATTTCCGACTGCCATCTCGCGCGCGTGGCCGAGCAATCCAAATCCCGTGATATCGGTAACCGCATGGACGGCGTCCCGCCCTTTATCTTCGGACTGGACCTCCTGTAGAGCTTCCGCGGCCGAGCGATTGAGTGTGCGCATCGCTTGCGTCGCAGCATCGACCGACTCCGTGCTGGCCTGGCCTTTTTTCAGTGCCGTCGATATGATCCCGGTCCCCAACGGCTTGGTGAACAGCAGAGCGTCGCCCGTACGCGCGCCGACATTCCTCCATACGCGCTGGGGATCAATCACTCCGGTTACCGCGTATCCGAACAAAACATCCTCGTTGCGAACCGAGTGCCCGCCGACGACCGTGCATCTCGCTTCCATCATTTTCGCCAGACCACCGGAGAGAATTTCGCCCAAAATTTCCGGATCTCCTTTCTCCGGAAATCCAACCAGCGACAGCGCGGAGATGGGCCGGCCGCCCATGGCATAGACGTCGCTTAAGGAGTTCGCCGCGGCGATTTCCCCGAACGTTCGTGCCTCGTCCACAATCGGCGT
>Ga0182037_10001933_pt1 | contig 10935 bp, 8 predicted proteins | sample sta12Cox44000082_FD_125974 | JGI IMG/M metagenome (GOLD analysis project Ga0182037, IMG submission 125974) | Lab enrichment of tropical soil microbial communities from Luquillo Experimental Forest, Puerto Rico - statoxic.12C.oxic.44.000.082 | ecosystem: Environmental > Terrestrial > Soil >... | reverse complement strand
TGGCTCGGTAATTCGGGATCGTGTACGGGCCCGGCAGAGCGCGCGCCACCATGCCGGCTTCGTGATACGGCCCCTGCGGCCACAACCCGTAGGCGCCGGCATCGACGATTATTTCCGCATCGATGCCCAGGATGCGGCCCTGCCGATCGGCGTAAGCTGTGACCTTGTAGTGGTGATCGCGCGTATGTGCGGCGGTCAGGAGATGTTCGCCGCGGTCCTCGATCCAGCGGACTGGGTGATCGAGCTCCAGCGCCAATGCCGCCAGGACGATTTCCTCGGGATAGAGGCGGGCCTTCGGCCCGAACCCGCCACCGACATCGGGAGCGACAACGCGGATGCAGCGCTCCTCGATAGCAAGGATCTCGGCGAGGGCGACGCGTACCGTATGTGGCGTCTGGGTCGAGGCATAAAGCACGACCTCGTCGAGGCGGTGGTCGCGATAAGCCAATATCCCGCGGCCTTCGAGCGGCGCGCCCGACTGCCGCTGCATGCGAAATTCTCGAGCGATGACGATTTCAGCGACGCGCGCTGCGGCATCGACATCGCCACCTAGCAAGCTATGCTCGACGTAAAGATTGTCGCCCCAATGCTCATGGACCGGGTGGCGGCTGCCGCGCATATCGCGCGGCGCATCGATCACGGCCTCCAGGATCTCGAAGTCGACTGAAACAGCGTTGGCGAGGTCTTCCGCTTCGCCGCGCGACGGCGCGATACACGCCGCAATGGCTTCGCCAACATAACGGACCTTGTCGGTAGCAAGCGGCGGCCAGGGGGGTGATTTGGCGCCTGTCGAGTGCGACACGACACGGATCGGTTTTACGCGCGGCAGGTCTGCCGCAGTGAACACGCGCCGGCGTGCCTCGGGCGGTATCGAGATCGACTTGATACGAGCGTGAGCATGTGGGCTGCGAACAAAAGCCACTTCCATGGTGCCCGGCAATTTAATGTCGGAGACGAATTGCCCGCGGCCATGAAGGTGCCTTTGGTCCTCCTTGCGCAACAGGGAAGCGCCGACGCCGTATCCGTCATCGGGCATCGGACGTCTCCTTGGCAGCCTCGGCAATAGCCGTGACAATATTGGTGTAGCCAGTGCAACGACAGATATTACCGGAGAGCCCGTCGCGGATCTGGCGCTCCGAGCCAGCCTGCCCCCTCAGGATCAGGTCGCGAGCGGTGATGAGCATCCCCGGCGTGCAGAAGCCGCACTGCAATGCGTGATGTCGATGAAAATTGCGACGCAGCGTGTCGATCACGGCGTCACCCGCAAAACCTTCGATGGTCTCAACGTCGCGCTCGTCACAAGCGACGGCCAGCATCAAGCACGACCGCGCCGGCTCACCGTCGATAAAAACTGTGCAGGCACCGCAGACGCCGTGCTCGCAGCCCAGATGGGTTCCAGTGAGATTCCGTCGCTCGCGCAAGAAATCTGCCAACGACGAGCGCGGCGGAACCTCCTCTGCGACGGCCGCCCCATTGATGCGCAAACGGATCGCTGTCACTGCAGCACCTGCTGAACTGCACGCGTCGCGGCGACCGTGTGAAGAGCGTGCTGGTACTCGTCAAAACACCGATCCGCCGCACGATCGACGTCGGAGGCGACGGCACCGCGTAACTCACCGCGACCTCCCTCTAATACGAGGCGAGAAGTATCATCAAGCACCAGCGGCGGGCCATTTGCAGCGCCGAGGACAACACGCGAATGACCGCGTCCGAGATCGGCAACGGCCACTGCGAGCGAGTTGGCAAATTCACCCGATTTCCGACAGAACTTGAGATAGCCCCAGCGCGCATTTGCCGAAAGCTTGGGGATGCGCACGCCTTCGATAATCTCGTCGGAGGCGAGCCTGGTCTCGAAGATGCCGGTTGTGAACTCGAGACATTTGAGCGAGCGGCGTCCGGCCGGACCGCAAATCACTACTTCTGCTCCGAGCGCCGTCAAGACCGCCGGCCACTCAGCCGCGGGATCCGACAATGCCAGGCTGCCGCCAATGGTGCCGCGCGTGCGGATTGCGCGATAGGCGAGGCTCGCGGCGACCCTTGGCATTAGCCCGCGTGAGGCGTCGGCCACCTTGCCGTCTTCAATCGCGGCATGCGTCACGCATGCGCCGAGTATCAGCGCATCGGTATCCTCCGAGACTGCAACCAGCTCTGGCAATCGGGCGATGTCGATCAACAGTCCGGGCGAGGCGAGCCGCAGGTTCATCATCGCCACCAACGACTGCCCACCGGCGATCACGCGCGCCTCGCCCGGGGTTCGGGCCAACAGGTCGATCGCCTCGGTCAGGCTGCGCGGCCTGACATAATCGACGGGAGCGGCCTTCATTTCCGGGTGCGCGCCGCCATTTCTGCCGCGGCGGCGGCACGCCGCTCGGCAAATTTCGGCACGAGGCCACGTGAGGGGCCAATTTCGTTCCCCGCGGCTCCCGGGTTCTTTTGCGCGCCGCCCCAGCCGTTATGAGAAATGTCGAAGATGACCCCGTTTGGATCGTGAAATTTGACCTCGTAAAAGCTGCCACCCTTGACGTCAGGCTCACCCATCAACCACTCACCGCCAGCCTCTTCGACACGCCGCCGCGCCACTTCGGGGTCGTCCACCCAGACGCCAATATGGTGAAGCCCGGTATGATCATGCCCGGTGCCCTGCGCGGCTTCATCCGATTTGAAATGCAGGAGCGCCAGGTTGATGACGCCGTCCGATAGAAAGACGCCTTCGGCGAGACTCGAATCGGTCTCGCCGATCACCTCCATCTCGAAGGCGTATTTGTAGAATTCCGCCGTCTTCCACGGGTCGGGTACCGACATTGCAATGTGGCGCAATTTCCCCACCGATCCCTCCGGTTTCCGCGGATCTCGGGGGAACTGCACCACTGGCGGGAAGCAGTGTCAATGACCAAGACCAAACGAGGTGAACTCGACCCGCTTTACCCTTGAGGCGTCGGAGTCGATGGTCCCGCTGGGGTTCCGGGAGGGTTGCAGGAAATAGCGTTATCGCGCGGTCGAAGGAGCGGGACTTTGAAAAGCAGCAGTGGTTGGAGCGACATTGTTGACAGCGGGGTCAAACGCTACGGGCTCGACGATAACGGGAGCGACCCCAACACTCCTCACACCAATCTCGGCGGCGGCGCGCGGTGAGAGATCAATGATAAACCGGCGGCTCCACGGACCCCGGTCGTTGATCTTGACGATTACCGTGCGGCCGCTATCAAGATTGGTCACCTTGGCGTATGAGGCGAGCGGCAGCGAGCGGTGCGCCGCGGTCGCGGTGACCGTATCGAGCACCTCGCCGCTCGATGTCCGGGAACCGACAAAATTGTACCAGGCCGCTGTACCGATCTGACTGGCTCCAACCGAGTGCGTCGGCCCCAAATAGGTATCCGCCGGGCCGCCACCCGACTGGTCGGCAGGGTCGAGAGAAGCGTATCGATGCCGTACCCCGGGGTGATGTGCCCATCGCGTTCGACCGCGTGCGGAATGGCAAGAAATTGCACGGGTCTTGCCGCCTCGCACCCCGGCTTTAGCATGCTTGATCGTATGAGGCTGCGCGGAGTGGTGCGATTTGTTCTTCTCCGGCATTTTGGCAACCGCGCTGGCGGAAATCACCAGGAACGCGAGCGAAATGCCGATCGTTCGACGCATTGGCATTGCATCGCCCCCATTTGCTGGGCACCCCCTCGGCGCGGCGATAGTGGGCCGGCCGCCATACCAATGGATTGGATGGACGAGAGAGTGCAGATCGGTGTCATCCCGGATTGACGCTGACTGGTCCGGGTAGACAGGCAGGAACAGGCAAAGCTAAACAGGCAAAAACGGTGCTGTCAACCCTTTCAGGCTCTGTCTTTTGCGGAATCGTCGCGTTGCGCTGCTAGGGTGACTGGAAGGTGTTAGCTGCACGACGCTCATTTTATTCATTTATACTTGGGTCGACTGCGGATTTATTTTAAAAATCGATACCGTTCAGATTCGTTAAAAACGCCGGGAGAGTTAAAAAAAACGTGGAACCCGTTTCCCTGTTAAAACCGGTATCGCCAGGGGTGTAAGGCATGCCGATATTTACGGTTATTGACAGCAGCCGGCTAGCCGTAATGCTGCGCAAGAAAACCAAAGGCCGTGTCACATTGGAGAAAGGGCGAGAGCGTTTGTCAGATCGCCAAGTGGCGGGCTCCCATTAGCTGTGAGCGCCGCGTCCCGCGCCTGCAGGCCCTTGAGAGTTGGCAGGGCATACCGTTTGGTGATTAGCCGCAAGATCGAGGTAGTGTCGTAGAATGTATGGTCGACCAACCCCTTCTTCGCGAAGGGCGAGATGATTAGCGCGGGGACCCGTGATCCAGGACCCCAGCGATCGGCCTTTGGGGGCGCGACATGGTCCCAGAATCCGCCGTTTTCGTCGTAAGTGACAACCACCACCATATGCAGCCACTGCGGACCCTTCTGCAGGTGAGCAAGGAGCTCGGCAATGTGCTGGTCGCCATCGAGTACGTCCGTGTAACCGGGATGCTCGTTTAGATTGCCCTGCGGTTTGTAGAACGTGACTTGGGGCAGAGTTCCGCTGTCGATCGCCTTGAGAAACTCGCTGCCGCCAAGCCCGCCATCGTTCAGATGGTCGGCGCGCGCCCCAGTGCCGGGAGCCAAATCGGCAAAATAATTGAACGGCTGATGATGGTACTGGAAATTCGGCACGGGAACCGCGTTCTTATCGTCGAGCGCGGCCTGCCAAGCTCCGGCATACCATGCCCAAGTCACTCCTTTGGCGCTTAGCAGATCACCGATCGTCTGCTCGCTCTGCGGCGGCAAGGTGGTCGCCTTTGCCGGGTCGGCAAAGGCGGGGTTGCCGTCGGGCGCAGGCTTATTGGCACTTGGTTGATAGGGCGGCTGCATTGTATTCACGGCGTAGAAATCGGGTGTCAAATTGCCGTCGTTGACAAATTTGGGCGGCCCGTTCAGCGCCGATTTCGGCGAATCCATAGCAGCTATGAGCGTCACGCCATCGGCTTGAACTGCCGAAACGGCGCCCTTGGCTGGGCTCTTGTCGGCGCTCGGATAAGTAGGTGTGCATGCGCAGATCAGCGCGAAGTGGTTCAGAAAGGAACCGCCAAACGCTCCCATAAAAAAATTGTCCGCCAGCGCGTATTGTTTTGCGACGTCCGATAGCGGCAAATTCGCGCTGGAATAGTGCCCCATGACGAGCCCACCCGAGTCGGCATAAGCGGCGAAGAAGTCGTTTTTACCGCCCGCAATCTGCATCTGGTTTTGGTAAAAGCGATGCCACAGATCTCTAGTCGTGACACCGAGTGGCAGATTAAAGCCTTTCGGATCGTCGATCGCAAAGGGTGCGTTGGGCAGGTGTTCAGTCTGCGCCTGGGCCACCACGGGGACGGCGCCCTTGGCCGTCAGGCCGTCCCATACCGGCGGGAGCTCCTTGAGTACTGACCCGTCACGGTCGCGCTGCGAATATTGTGCCGGCGTCAGCTGCGAGAGCCCGTTGGCGCCAGGGAAGTAGCCATAGAGATTGTCGAAGCTGCGGTTCTCGGCGTAGATGACAACGACTGTGTCGATGTCTTGGAGGCTGGCACTATTAACCTCGCTCGCCGAGCCGGCTATCGCACCGAGCGAGGCCAGAAGCAGAATGCGCCGTTTCATCATCCCCCCTCTACGGACCCGGTGCCGCGGTCAATTAAGCCGCCTCGACGTTGCAATTTTATGATGGGATGCGTCGTCGTTTTTTCACGCCGGCGCCGGAAACCGGCTGATCCAGTGCCGGGCGACGTCCTCACGGCGGCATACCCAGACGTTGGGGTGCGCCAGGATGTGCTCGATAAAGCGGATCAAAGCCTTCGCCCGACCGGGATGACCCGTCAGCCGCATGTGCAGTCCAACTGACATCATGCGCGGCCGATCGGCGCCCTCTTCGTAGAGCAGGTCGAAGCTATCGCGTAGAAAGGCGAAGAAATCCTCGCCGGACCCGAACACACCGCGCCCGAATTTCGAATCGTTGGTGGTCAGCGAATAAGGGACGACGAGATGCGGGCGGTCACCAACCCTTACCCAATATGGCAGCTCATCATTATAGGTGTCGCTGTCATACAGAAATCCGCCATGCTCGACCAGCAGGCGGCGAGTGTTTTCGGACGGCGCGTAGCGGCAGTACCAGCCGATAGGGGCCTTGCCGGTTGTTTGTCGTATCAGGTCTACCGCCGCTGCGATCTGCCTTCGTTCCTCGGCCTCCGGGAGCCCAGGGTGGTTTGTCCAACGGTAGCCGTGACTGCAGATGTCCCAGTCGGCGGCGGCGATCGCCGCCGCGGCAGGCGGGTTTGCCTCGAACGCTCTGGCACAACCAAAGATCGTTACCGGCAGCTGGAAACGGGTGAAGATGCGATGCAGGCGCCAGAACCCGACGCGCGCGCCATATTCGAACATACTTTCTGCCGCCAAATCGCGGCCGCGGACCCCGAGATCGGTACCGAGCATCTCGGTCAGCCCGCCCTCGGAGACGCCGTCCCCAGCGGGATAGGAGAGTTCCGACCCTTCTTCAAAATTAATCACGAAATTGACCGCAATCCGGGCATCACCAGGCCATCGGGCGTGGGGCGGCTCGGACCCATAACCAACGAAGTCGCGTGTCATTTTTGCTCCGTTTCGGAAGAAATCGGGTACCAGTCCTGTTGACAGATCTCATCGAGCGAGAACGGGCATTCCGCCGGAAAAGCCCGGGCTGCATTTTCCTCTCCGAATGTACGCAACGCCAAGGCCGCATTGCGGCGTCCATCGGCATACAGCTTGTCGAGTGTTGCCTCGATATCCCGTCGTAATGTGGGTGATAGCTTGTCCTCCAACTCCGATCGCGCATTGGAGATGCTATGCATCCAATCGAAGCGCGGCAGCTCAGCCGGGGAGTGGGCCAGCTTCAACAGATGCTCGATGATGCGACGGATCTGGCTGCGCACTGCGTCGCGCTCGCTCTTACCCAAATCTTCGATCTCCTCGGCGACGTGCTCGCGATCGAACCGGTTGTCGGAGACGCGCAGAGAGCGCAGCACCTCGGCCTGGTACTTGGTCCAGGCGTAAAAATCGTCTTCGTAGCGTGGTCCATCCGGCATTACCGTTGCCTTCATTTCAGCTCGGTATCATGGCGCGGCCGACCCCAATTGACGGCGGCCGCGACCGCGCGCTCAATGTCCTCTTCGAGCATAAACCCGTCCTCGACCAGTTGGCGCGCCGCCGCCGTGATCGCGGTGGCATATGCGTGGGCGTTCGGGTATCGCTCGAGGATCGACTTCCGCGGATCTCCGGTCATCCGCCGCTCTTCCGGACTCTCGGGCAGCGGGATGTAGCTTCCAGAGAATTCGTGCATCGCGCCATGGCCAAAGCCGCGCGCCCGCAGGTTCCAACCGCAATAGGTGCCGAGCGGCGCCTGAACCATTGGCGCCCTGACCCCGGCCCTTTCGTTACCATCTTCATCGATCGCTGGCACCAGCACCATGTAGCCGTCTCCCGGAACGACGGCAGGTGGCTCCTTCAGGAGCCCACGCTCGAAATCTGGGCCGAAATCCAACAGCGGTAACAAATTTGGCCCGCTCGGCGTTGCCACACCCGGGATCCTTGGGAACTGACGGCGCCATTCTTCAAACGCCACCAAGGTGCCGTCCGCGCGTCGCGGGATCCGGCTTTCGGGCGGCGCGACACCCTTTGTCGCCCAGCGGTCCATCGCGTCGATCGTGGCGCGGAACAGCATCGAGGTGGCGACGGTGTTCAGATAATTCTGGCGTATCCCGCGCTCCAGCTTTGCTGAGGTGGGGTCGGCGAAATGCTGGGAGCTCGCCCAACAATAGATCCGGACGGTATCTGGCTGCGGCAAGTCATTGCCCCGCGTGTCGGTATGGACGAGCGAGCCCCGACGCTGCCAATACTCGGTCGAAGTCTGCGTGTGGATAACCAGAGGATCCGTCTCCGGCCGCTTCAAGATGGCGTCGCGCCGCCCGGTCAGATGGTCGGTCGTTTCGGCGTAGGAGAACGGAAAGCTGTCGGCTGGGTTGAAGTGATCTTCGTATTGCTGCCCGCCCGAGACGACCGCGTTTGCGAACCGCTGGTTGAGCCATTTGCGCCCAGCCCCAGCGACATGAGGTAGGATGCCGTCAAAGACCTTCCGCCCCAAGGCGTCGGCATTGAACCCGCGATAAACGAAATCGCGCATACATCGTCCGGTTTGCGAGCGGCCCCAAGCGTAGGCCTTCTCGATTGGACCGAGGTTTGCGGGATTTTCCTCCGAATAGCGCAGAAAGCTAACAAAATCGCGCACCGCGGCATGCCCCAATCCCAGCACCAGCGGGTCGCGGCCCGTGTAGACCAGTTCATAAATCCACCCGAGCTCGAACCCGCCGGGGATGTGGATATGCGTGTCCGAAGAGATCACCGCCTGTTCCGCACCCTGATTGTCGAGACCGACACCGCCTTCGATCCGCGCGAAAGACCAGCTTTCGGCCGGAACCGGGATTCGCTCGTCATAAGGATAGCGCCGGCGCGTCAAGCTCGCTTCCCGCGGATCGAGCGACACAGTCGGATGACTGCGCGTGGATGCATGACCGCTGAGCGGAAAGGTTGTGATTCCCGCACGGTTGGCGATGTATTCGACCCGAACGGATCCAGTAATCGGCCCGCTGCGCTCACGCGCGACCGGCAAGTCGAGCAGCAACCTTCCATTCCCTGGCAACAGGTCGCCCTGCCACGCGAGCAACACCACGGTGTAGCCGCGGCGCATCAGAAACCCATTCCCGGCATGCGCCAGCGTGCGCGGGTCGTTCGAGGCCAGTGCATCGTTGAAGAACTGCAGCATCCGCTTGTTGGCGCGATTGCCATAGTCGAAGAAAACGCGCCGATTGCCGCGCTCGGGGTCCACCGGCTTCAGAATCGAGAAATCGCCGATGAAGCGGACCAAGCCATCCTTGTCAGTCGGAGCATTCTCGATATCCGTGATGCCCTGTTGCGCCGCGGCGTGAGGATCGACCGCAAAATGCGCCCGCCCGTTCAACCGCTCATACGCCCCGACAGCGCCGAACTCATGTCCACCCGCGAAGGCAAAGCGCTCGCTGATCGACAATTCCACCCGATTGGTCATCGCATCTAGGCTCCAGTCCTACGTTACTGGCCGCGCTCGTCCCGCCTCTAGGAAATCACGCAGGCTGATCGTAGAGATCCGCCCTGGGGATTTGTAGTCAGGATCAATTGGGCTTTCCAAGCCCGCGGCCCCTGTGGGCGGCCGTGCCGATTACCGGCGCTACCGTTAGCGAAGAGCTGGCACGCGCCGCGCGGGATGCAAAAAGGGATCAGGAGCAAATGAATGAGATCGCTGGCTTCCGGGTGTAGGAAACAGGTGACAATAGGACGGCGAAGGTGGATCGGCAATTATTTGAGCATTAGCGGGGCTCCCGGCGGCGAGGCCAGCTTATAAAGTTTCACTATATGTTCGATTCAAGGGCCGGAATCTAAATTGGGAGTTGCGTGCTTTGGTGGAGCGCCAGTAATGCCGGCCAAACCTCGCGCTTGCGTTGCGAGGTGCGGGAGGGGCTGATTGCATTTCTGTAGTCCGAGTATCCGCATGCCCTACCGAGCCATCGCGCGGAACTGGCCGGCGGTCCAGAAAGTATCGCCCTCGGCACAGCGTCCCGGGAGACGAAGACGCTTCAGGGCGAAACCTGGTGCAGCCCTGGCTAATTATCCGTTGTCGGCGTTTGCATCGCCTTGTGCAGGGGGGGAGCCGGCAATGAGCCCCGGATATGTATTTCGCGCTGGGGGAACGGGATCTCGATTTGATGCTCGTGAAACGCGTCCCACAACCCAAGAAGAACATCACCTTTGATGTTGGTCACGCCGTTTGCTGGATCGTCGATCCAAAAGCGGACCAGCATATTCACAGCACTGTCCCCAAATCCGGTGACATGGCAGACCGGTGCCGGCGAGGCCACCACGCGTTTTGTCCGTCTCTCAACTTTGACGGCAAGTTCGCGCACAGCGTGCAGATCGCTCGCGTAGGCGACGCCAAACTGCACGTCAAGGCGGACCAGCGAGCTGGAGTACGACCAATTGACAACCTGGTTCGTGATCAGATTTTCGTTGGGGATCAGATACTCTTTGCCATCACGACCGCGCACTGACGCGTAACGAGCGCCGAGATAGGTGACTGAGCCGAAAGTGCTGCCGACCTCGATCACGTCTCCGGGCTTTATTGAACGCTCGAGCAGCAGGATGATACCGCTGACGAAATTTGACACGACCTTCTGCAGACCGAAACCGATGCCGACGCCAACGGCTCCACTGAAGACGGTGAATGCCGTGAGGTCGATGCCGACCGTGTTTAGGCCAATCAGCAGTGCCACCGAAATGAGCGCAATCCTGACCAGGTTGCCGGTCAGCACCCGCATCGATGGGCTCAGGTTGGCAAGTAGGTGGAGCCTCCTATCGATGACCAAAGCGAAGCGGCGCGCGATCCACAAAAGGATGGCGATAACGAACGCCGCTTTGATGACGAGCAGCACCGAAAGCCGCAGCGTGCCGATCGTGATCGCAAGATCGTCGAGCGCCGCGGCCGTCAGCGATAAGAGACCCATGATGTCCAGGGCGGCTACGACCCATGCGATCGTCGCTACCAAACGAGCGAGCAACGGGTCGCGCAACAGCAACGCCGATGCCCTGATCGCGATCCACAGCCCCGTCAACGTGGCGGCAATGCCAATCAGCCGGTGCTCGCCGCCGAGTTGCGCGATACCGTACCTCGTGAACACGAGCACGATCCAGGCATAACAGAACGTCGCCAACCCCCGTAGCCCGACCGGAAGGCGGAGCGCGCGATATCGTGCGAGAGCGAGATCAGCCAGGCGATCGGTCCACGACCGTGTTGCGGCTCGGATACCCCATGCCAGCAGGAATGCCACGAGAATGCAGGTG
>Ga0182037_10001921_pt1 | contig 10971 bp, 12 predicted proteins | sample sta12Cox44000082_FD_125974 | JGI IMG/M metagenome (GOLD analysis project Ga0182037, IMG submission 125974) | Lab enrichment of tropical soil microbial communities from Luquillo Experimental Forest, Puerto Rico - statoxic.12C.oxic.44.000.082 | ecosystem: Environmental > Terrestrial > Soil >... | reverse complement strand
GGCCTGAGTATAGAACCTTGGCGCGAACGTCAGATCCTTGTCGGGCCCCAAGACCAAATAGTAAGGAATCGTGACGTGTGCACCGAGGGTGTTTGAGCTGCCGACGGAGAGGGGCAGAAAACCGCTCGCACGCTTCACGGAAGGGTCTGGAATCGACACGTAGGGGGTGTAAAAGACTGGCCAGCCATCGATCTCCATGACCGCATCGCGAAACTCGACTAGCTGTAACTCCTTGTCGTGGTCAATCTCACGTGCCTTCAGCTGCCATGCCGGGGGAGCGCTCGGGTCGTCCCTGCAAAGGTCGCACGGCGAGTACACCCCGCGCTTCAGCTCGGTGCGATTACCGTTTGTGCGCCGCGCGGTGTTGGCGGCGAGCCGCGAGCGATCGGCGAGCAGCATCCGCACATTTTTGGCAAAGCCTTCATTCATCGAGTCCCGCAACTCCATGAAATCTGCAAAGACAATTTCGCCGGTAGGCTGCGAGAAAGAGACGTTTCCTGATGCGGTAACCGTGTCAGTTCGCTGATTGTAGGAAACGGTGTTGGCGAGCAAAACTAGCCCGTTCTGAGAGATTTCGACATGACCGCGAGCGATAGTGAGGGCGAGCTGCTCGTCGTAACTGATTTCGTCGGCGCGGAAGACGATGGGCGCGTCCTTATTCTGCGGGCTACCACCCCCAAGAGTAGTTTCGGCAGCAGCTGGGGATAGGTTGGGAACCACCACCAGGATGAAGACCACGCCCAAGAACCGGATTGCCAACCGCCGGCCGAACCTGCAGAGATCGAAATTCGGCGATTGCCGCATCAGCCGTCTTCTAAATGCAGCAACATCGAAACGCCAAAGACGAGGCTCACCCCGGTCGGGGTCCAGGCGGCAAGAGATACGGGAATCTTGGCTGACAGCCCGAGCGCAAAGATCACATCCGACAAAAAGTACAAAAGGAATCCACTGACCACGCCACCGATGATCATAAAGGTCACGCCTCCACGACGTTGCATGCGCAAGCTGAAAGTCGCGGCGACCAGAACCATTGTGCACAACAAAAACGGGCGAGCCAAAAGAACGTTGAACTGTAGGCGGTGGCGTTGCGCCGAAAAACCGGATTGCTCGAGTAAGCTGATAAAACCAGGTAGATCCCAAAAGGACATCGTATCTGGAGACGCGAAACTCTCTTCGATCTTTCGCGGCGTCAGGGTCGTCGCCAGGTGCAAGTCTGTAAAAGCTTGCGGCGGCTCGTCAGGTGACCAGCGTATGCCATTCTCAATCACCCAATCGCAGCTCTCGAGCCTCGCCTTTTCGGCGTCGATCCGAGACGTAAACTGCGTCGCATCGTTGAAGAAAAAGAGGGTAACCGGGTCGAGGACCAGCTGCTGTGAGCTGGTCTTCCCGGCGTGAATGACGATTTGGTTGCCGTGGTGGTCGCTTTGTCGCAGCCAAAGCCCTGAGTTTGACAAAGAGAGCTGATCCGACCCTTGGCGGAGAACGTGACCCTCCAGCCTTTCGTAGGCGGCCTCGCTAAATGAAGCGATCGGGTTAAACACCGTCACCGCAGTGATGCCGACGAGAATCGCAACGACCACTGCCGGGGTCAGGAACTGCCACACCGACACACCGGCGGCCCGCGCGACAACAAGCTCGTTGTTTCGTGTGAGCCGCCAGAAAGCGAGCATCGTGCCGAATAAAACGGCAAAAGGCAGTACATCCTGCGCAGTATGCGGCAACTTCAGTGCCGCCATCTCGAACAGTAGCCACAAAGTGGCTTGGACCTTGGCACCACTGCGGCGGATCAGTTCAAGATAGTCGAGCAAGAACGTAATGAAGACCATGGCCAAAAATACGCCGCAGAACCAAGCGAAAAACTGGCGAGCGACGTAGGCGGAAAAGGTCTTCGCGAGCAGCAACGGCTTCCCCTCCGGACGTTCCGGGTCCCTGTTAGTGCGCCGGCCGAATCGCGAGCATAGATCGGTAAAAACCGAGCCTGATTCCCCCTCGGAACAGAATTCCAAACCCGAGCGCGAACGGCAAGAGAGTGGTCGCATACATCAGCGGGATCACTGCGGCAGAGCGAGAAGCAATATTGTTCACTCCGAGGTCGACCAGCTCGAAGAGGAAGGCGAGAGCGATCGCCAATAGGACACGTTTCAGCTGGCCACGCCGATTGAGTTCCCCAGGCAGTAGGCAGGCGAGCGGAATAAGAGAGAAGCTAAAGGCTGACAACGGCCCAAGAATACGCTGATGCCCCTCGACGATGAAACTTTGCCGGAGCGGGCCGTCGGCCTCCGGCGGGGGAGAGAACAGCTCATAGAGAAAGCGCTCCTGCGCTTCTCGAAAGCGGACGATCGGTGCGTCCTGGAGGGTGTTGAGATCGAGGGTGTAGCTGTCGAAGGTCAGCAAGGAGAGCTTGCGGGTTACCGGGTCAAATTGCTGTCGATTTCCTTTCACCATAACGATGCGGGCCCCGTTCGGCGAATCGACGAAAGCGCCACGTTCGGCCACAATCGTGACTTGTTTCTCCGGATTCCGGCTATCATTGATCAAGAGTCCGGTCACCTCTCCCCGATCGCTTCGGCTTCGGACATAGATCGTGATCTTGTCCGCGATCGTCGTGAAGGTGCCTTCCTGGACTAGGCTCGCGACAAATCGGTTGCGGATCTCAAACTGCAGATCCTTGAAGGCGCGATTCGATGCCGGGAGGAAATAGACCGATAAGCTCATCAGGATGAGGAAGGCAACCCCAGCCAGCATCATCACCGGCTTGGCCAGCGCGACATGGCTCAGCCCTGCGGATCTCATTACGACTAGTTCGCTTTCAGTGATCAGGCGATTGAAAGTGAACAGAACGGCGATGAATGCGCCGATTGGCAACACAATGTTGAGAAAGCGCGGAAGGATCAGGATCGCGAGATAGAGAAATACGTCCGCCGACAAGCCCCGGTTCACGATCAAGTCGATCAGCCGAAGCGATTGGGCAAGCCAGATCGCCGCGCTGAGCGTGGCGGTCACAAAGATCATCACGCCAAAGCACTGATGCAGGATGTAGCGGTCCAGCCTTGCCATCGTCAAAAGATCATAAGGAGCCCAGCGGATGCCGGCCAGACCACTTTTCCGGGAGGGGCAATCCGCTTCCTGCCGGCTGGCACTAATGCCTGCGCTTCATTATGTATCGCAGGCCCGCCGTGAAAGACCGCCGCGTTTGTTCAATATTGTCGAGGTAGACCCATGAAGATCAGTTTTGCCGAACCTGACAAGCCTCGGTCCGGGGCGGTTGTTGTGGGGGTGTGGGAAGACGGAGTGATGACCCCAGCCGCGAGACATCTCGACGAGGCGAGCGGCGGGGCAATTACGCGTGCCATGTCCGCGGCAACCCGGTTTCGTGGCAAGAAGGAGGAGTTACTGCCAATCATTGGTCCGGCCAATCTGTCGGTTAGCCGAATCGTGCTCGCCGGTCTCGGCAAGCCGGAGGCATTGGATGCCCTGTCGATCGAGGAGCTCGGTGGAAATTTGGCCGCTCACCTTAACCGAGCTGGGGAAACACAAGCGACCTTTGCGATAGAAGTGGGGGACGAGATAGCGATCGGTCAGGCCGAGGTTGCGGCCCGGCTAGCCTTTGGTGCGCAGCTCAGAGCCTATCGTTTTGACAAATACAAGACCCAGGAGAAACCCGAGCGGAAGCCGTCCCTCGCAGATCTAAGTGTGATGACGGCCGCGGTGGGAGCTGCACAGCGCGCTTTCCAGCCCCTTGCAGAAACAGCGGATGCCGTGTTCGTCACCCGCGATCTCGTTTCAGAACCGGCGAATGTGATCTACCCCGAGACCCTGGCAGCGAAGGCGAAGCAGCTCGCGGAGCTCGGCGTCAAGGTCGAAATACTCGATGAGAACAAGATCCGCGATCTCGGCATGAACGCGCTATTAGCGGTTGGACAGGGTAGTGTGCAGCCGCCGCGGGTTGTCCTCATGGAGTGGCAGGGCGCCAAAGCGGGCGGCGATCCGGACGCCGACAAACCATTGGCTTTTGTAGGAAAGGGGGTCACGTTCGACACTGGAGGCATCTCCATCAAGCCCGCCGCCGGCATGGCAGACATGAAATGGGACATGGCCGGTTCCGCCGTGGTTATTGGCCTCCTGAAACTCCTTGCCGCCCGAAAAGCAAAAGTGAACGCGGTCGGCGTCGTTGGTCTGGTCGAGAACATGCCTTCCGGCAATGCCCAACGGCCTGGCGATATCGTCACCTCGATGTCGGGTCAGACCATCGAGGTATTGAACACCGACGCCGAGGGTCGCCTGGTGCTCGCGGATGCCCTTTGGTATTGCCAGGACCGCTTCAGACCCCGGCTGATGATCGACCTCGCGACCCTGACAGGCGCAGTCATCGTCGCGCTCGGCCATCATCGCGCCGGGCTTTTCTCAAACAGCGACGAGCTCGCCGAGCGGCTGATCGGGGCCGGTAAGGCGGTTGGCGAGCAGATCTGGCGTTTGCCGCTCGCCAGAAGCTACGACCGAGAGATCGACAGTGATGCAGCCGACGTAAAAAACATCGCCAGCGGGCGGGCCGGCGGCAGTATCATTGGCGCACAGTTTCTGCAGCGCTTTGTCAATGACGTACCCTGGGCGCATCTCGACATCGCCGGAACAGCCTGGTCGACAAAGGACACAGCAACCGTTCCCAAGGGTGCGACCGCATTCGGTGTCAGGCTCCTCGACCGCTTCATCTCGCAATACTACGAGAAGGACTAAAAGGGGCGTATTTGTCTATGCGCTTGGATCAGTAGAGCTTGACCGAGGTCGGTTTCTACCATCTGGTGGCGACCTCTCTCGAGCGGGCTTTGCCGAGGCTCCTCGATCGTGCATGGTCGCAAGGTTATCGCATTGTGGTCAGAGCAGCTACGCCCGAAAGGGTAGAGCATCTCAATGCGGCACTGTGGAGGTTCGAAGAGGCATCTTTCCTCCCGCATGGTTCCGCGCGCGACGGCAATCCCGAGATGCAGCCGATCTGGCTAACTCATCGGGATGAGAACCCGAATAATGCCTCGATGATCGTCCTCGTCGACGATTTGGAGCCTGAGGATCTCCAATCCTTCGTGCGTTGCGCCGATCTTTTTGACGGTAATGATGCCAGCGCGGTAGAGGCGGCTCGGGGCCGTTGGCGCCGGCGGAGGGAGGCAGGACACGAACTGACCTACTGGCAGCAAACAGCAACGGGGTGGGAACGGAAAGCGTAAGGGGATGGCCTCCCGCCGGTTGCTGGAGGCGCGGTGGCCCGATATAACCGGCTAAGTTCTGCCAGGTGAGCAACGGTATGGACATAGAGCGGACACTATCGATTATCAAACCGGACGCAACACGGCGCAATCTCACGGGCGCCATCAATGATCGCTTTGAGAAACGAGGGCTCCGCATCATCGCCCAAAAGCGCATTCGACTGTCGCAAATGCAGGCCGAACACTTCTACGAGGTCCACGCGAAGCGTCCTTTTTATCGGGATCTTGTCGCCTTCATGAGCTCAGGTCCGGTTGTCGTCCAAGTACTCGAAGGGCCTGACGCGGTGGCGCTCAACCGCGAGATTATGGGAGCGACCAACCCAGCGGATGCTGCTTCGGGGACTATCCGCAAAGATTTGGCGGAATCTATCGAAGCGAATTCGGTGCACGGATCGGATTCTCTCGAGAATGCCTCGCAGGAGATCGCATTTTTCTTCTCCGCGATCGAAATCTGTCCTTAGTGGCTGCCACAGATCACCCGGACCCCGCGCGTGAACGCTTGGGCCGCACTAGGGCCTCAGAGCCGATCTGCCACAGGCATCAGCCAACCCGGGGCAATCTCTACCGTCATCTGTTCTCTCAACTGACGCCCTAGGGGTGGCTGGGTGGTGCGAAGCAGGTCTGGACATCGCCGCACTTTTATTTTTTCCACTGCTCGTGTTGGCTCCGCGCGGTGTGGCAGCTCTCCTCTCACTTGCCGGGCTAAGCGCCGCGGGTTTGCTGATGTCTTCCAGAAGAAGCCGGTTGAATCCTGCTCTCAGCCGTGCAGCAGTACTGCTCGGATGTCTGCTCGTTTGGGGGTCCCTATCGGCTCTGTGGTCGGTTGATCCGATGCGAAGCTTGACCGTCGCCGTGCGGCTCACCGGCCTGTTTGCCGTCGGGATTACACTCCTTGCCGCGACGGGTTCCATCACAGCGCGTGGTCGATTGACGCTCCTTTTGGGTGTCGGTCTGGCACTTGGGGTAGGTATGGCCTTGACTGAGCTTATGACGGACGGCGTGCTAAGCTCATATTTCTCGGATCGGGCGTATCAGCCGGCGCGGCTGAACCAAGCGTCGATGTCGTTTGCGATCCTATGCTTGCCGATCAGCGGCATACTGGTTTTCCACGGGTACAAAATCTCCGGCACGCTGCTCGCGGTCGCAACCGCAGCAACAGTCTGCTTCCTCGCCGGTACGGCGGCGAAGGCAGCGTTGATTGCCGGCCTGCCGATCGCTCTGCTCTTGTATCGCGTCGGCCCCATCGTGGCCCGCACGGCCGCGGTGATCTCGATTATCATCATCGTCACTGCGCCATTGAGCTTTGCCAGACTGGAACAGCTTCCCACGCTAACTGAGGGCGCCGATGACGTGAAGCTCTCCGCGGGGCACCGGCTGTTGATTTGGTCCTTTGCCGGTGATCGGATTGCCGAGCAGCCACTTGCCGGCTGGGGTCTCGACTCTTCGAGAGCGATCCCCGGAGGCGAAGACCTGATCAGAGCAGGAGAGATCTGGCTGCCGCTGCATCCCCACAATGCGCCTCTACAACTCTGGCTCGAGCTTGGTGTCCCGGGAGCCGTGTTCTTCGCGCTCGTGATCGCGCTGGCCTGGTGGGCTCTCGCTGAGGCGCACTGGCCGCCTCTTTTCTTTGCGGCGGCAGGCGGTAGCCTCACTACCGCGTTCGTCGGCTGCTTCGCCACCTACGGCATTTGGCAGGAATGGTGGCTCGGCACTTTGTGGTTTTCACTCTTTTTGGTTTCCGTCATGGCTCATAAGGTGAAAGTAGGGACGGTGGGCGCGGGCTAGTCAGAGGTTGCGCCCCTCTCGGGCGTTATAGCGTGAATACGGCAAGCCCGATGAGGATGATGATGATTGTCCCAAGCGCGTACTTCATGAGCCTAGTGAAGCCGAGCCAGCCTTGACGATGACGCTCCAAGTCGGGATCAACCGCCGCCATAGTTTCCTCGTCAGACAGAGACCGTTCCCCAAATATAGCTTAAGAAGATGTTGGGGCAAATGAGGTCGATGGCGTGCCTTGCGGGTTAAGCACAGCGATCTCAGGGACCTGGCAGCCGTCAATCTCAACCTTATCGGCGATGACTTTGATCCTGCACTCGGCGATCAGCCGGACCACGATCGGGTAGAGCAGATGCTCGACCTTGAGGATACGCGCCCCTAAGCGCTCTTCGTCGTCGTCAGGATGGACTGAGACGACCGCCTGACCGATGATTGGACCACAATCGAACTCGGGCCGAACGAAATGAACCGTGCAGCCTGAGAAGCGAACACCCGCTGCGAGGGCCTGTCGCTGGGCGTGCAAGCCCCGGAAGGCCGGTAGAAGCGAAGGATGAATATTCACCATCCGATCGCGCCAGGTTTCTACGAAACTCCGTTCCAGCAATCGCATGAACCCGGCCAGGCAAACTAGTTCGACCTGCTGCTCTCGCAATATCGCTCCGGCCTCCCCCGCAAAGCTGTGCCGATCGAGATGCGGAATGACCCTGGAGCGAATACCGGCGGCGGCCGCTATTTTGAGACCCGGTGCGGTGGCGTGACTGCTGATAACGAGGACGATCTGCGCGGGGTAGGCTGGGTCGGCGCACGCATCAATCAGCGCCTGCAAGTTCGATCCGCGGCCCGATATCAGCACGCCAACCCTCAGCCGGGCCATAGCGCTCTCCTAGGACCGAAATGGGTTGCCGGCTCGACCTCCCGGCAGGCTTGGGTATCGATAGCGTCCTCCCGCAAACTGCTGTATGACCGCCAGACGGCAGAAACGTGCGCACGATATTGCATCGGAGACAGTCTGCAATGGCTCTGCGGCGGCTGATGACGGCGATCGCCGGAACGCGGCTGTCCCGGCCATGCACGTACGGCGCTTTGCTGTTGTTCGCCGTCGTGATGTTGGTCGGCTTTGCTCGGGCGGAGGATTCCGATGCGCCTTACTCCGCAACTGTCAAGGTCGATGCGACGGCGGATAGCACCGCTGCGGCGCGAGAGTTGGCGCGCATCGATGGCCAGAGGCGGGCACTCACTGCCGTGGTCGACCGCCTGTCGGGCTCGCCTGACACCGTCAAGTTACCAAAGCTCGATGATAAAGCCATCACCGACATGGTTGCCAGTTTTGAGGTGGCGAACGAACGAATGTCCGCGGTGCGCTATGTTGCCGACTACACTTTTCATTTCCGTCAATCCAAAATCCGCCGGCTGGTCCGAGTGGCAGACACTGCTCTCACTGAGGGTGAAACCAAGACTACGTCGGAAACCGGCGGCAAGACCGCGATGGAGGGCGGCGCGAAAACGTCGGGGGACGGTGGGAACAGGTCAATCGTGATTCTGCCGGTCTATGACGACGGTGCGAGCCTTGCGTTGTGGGACGACCCCAACGAGTGGCGCGCAGCCTGGGCCCAACGACCGGCTGACGCCGGCCCCACCCGCGTGACCCTTCCGCTAGGCGATGCCAAAGACCTCGCGTTGATCGATGCGGAAAAGGCGCGCTCCGGGGCGTCCGAGGCGCTGAGTGCCATAGCCCAACGAAACGGCGCGTCCGAGACGGTTGTGGCTCTGGCGACCGCTCAGCGACAAGGCGACAACCTCAACGGCCTCAAGGTCAGCATCAAGCGATACCGTTCCGGGCGCCTTGCGGATACGCAAGAAAAGTCCTTCGACGCCAGTTCCGGCGAGAGTGAGGTGGACTTTCTCAGACGCGTGGCCGATGCGGTCGCAGCGGATGTAGAGAAAGGCTCACGGAACGTCGCAGCATCGCGAGCCGACCAACAGGCGAGCTTGACGATCACCGTGCCGATCAGCAGCCTCGGCGAATGGCTGCAGGTTCGGGATCGCCTTGCCTCGATAACATCGGTTCGTAAGATCGATTTGCTGTCACTCAATCGGCAGGAAGCGCGGATCGAGGTCAAATATGTCGGCAGCCAAGACCAGCTGAAGTCGAGTCTCTCTGCGGTCAGTCTCGATCTTGCAGGCGGCGATCCCGTATGGAGAATCCAACCTGCAGGCGCAACCAGCGCCCGCTAACGAGCCCGGACCCATGGATCTCTAGGACGACGACGTTGGCAAGGGATATGCCAGCCAATCGGGCTATCAAGAGCTTCGTCTCCTTCCATGGCGCGGGGCGCGGTCGCTTTGTTGAGCTTGCGTCTGAGCCATGACCCGGCTCGGGCTCAATCTCCCGAATCTCATCTCGCTGGGGCGTCTTCTTCTCGTCCCACTGGCAATTTCGCTCATTCTCGAGGGGAGCTACTGGGCCGCGTTTTGGGTTTTCGTTATCGCTGGCGTCTCGGACGCAGTTGACGGGTTTATCGCCAGAAGGTTCAATCGGCGCACGGCCTTGGGCGCCCTGTTGGATCCACTCGCGGACAAAGTTCTGCTGGTCAGCGCTTATGTCGCCCTCGGTATTGCGGGGCAATTGTGGATCTGGCTTGTCGTCCTAGTCGTGTTCCGTGACATCATGATCGTAGGCGGCTTTCTGCTGGTTCAGGCGATCGCGCCTGTATGGAAACCGGTCCAACCGCTGCTCATCAGTAAGGTAAACACGGGCGTGCAAGTCGCGCTGATCTGGTATGTCCTTGCACGGCGGGGCCTCGGTGTCGATGCCGCCTGGCCGGATCTTGTGCTGGGAATTGCCGTTGCCGTAACGACTTTTGCTTCCGGGATATCGTACCTCGTGCAATCGGCGCGACTGCTCGGCCGCTCGGAGCAGATCTTGTGACCTCGCTCGTTCGGTGGGTTTGACTTCCAAAGCAATGGTTCAGCTGACTCTAAACCTACACTGCGGCACCGCATTCGGGCGTTCTGATTTCCTTATCTCCGACAGCAACGCCGCGGCAATGGCCTGGATAGAGCGATGGCCCGATTGGCCCGCAAGCCCACTCGTGATGCACGGTCCGCCAGGCTGCGGGAAGACGCATCTGGCTCACCTGTGGTCCGAGCGTGCATCGGCGGTCCTGCTGACCGGGGCGGCACTGGACGAGGAAGGGCTGGCGCAGCTAGTCGCCCGGCACTCGTGTCGTGTTGTGATCGACAATGCCGATGAAGCGCCTGAGCTTGCCTTGCTCCACACCTACAATTGGTGCTGGGGATGTCGAGGAAGCCTGCTGATTATCGCCAGGCTCCCGCCTGCTCGCTGGCGTATTGCCCTCGACGATCTCAGCTCGCGGCTCCGTGCTGCTCATATTGTCGAGATCGGGCGGCCCGACGATGCGCTTCTTGCGGGCGTTCTCGTCAAGCATTTCGCCGATCGCCAGCTATCTGTCTCTCCAGGCGTAATTTCCTTTCTGATCAGGCGCATCGAGCGTTCGTTTGCCTGTGCCGCGGACATCGCGGCGCGCCTTGACGCCGCCGCGTTGCGGGAGAAATCCCCTGTCACCATCGCGCTTGCGCGCACCGTCTTGGCACAAAACGGATACTGGCCTGACGAGGGATCGGACGGAGATGCGCGGCCGTGATCGAAATTCGACGCGAACCAATCCGATTAATTCCCTTTGTTACGGTTCGAGAAAATTTGGAGTATAGCCGCGTCAGCGTAGCCTGAAATAATGCACGCTAAAAAGTTCCGCGGGGTCGATCCAGGTATCGACTGGACGGAAACCGGCGCGTGCCGCTAAGGCACGGAATTCCTCGACCGAGTATTTATATGAATATTCGGTATGGATCAGTTCGTCCTTAGCAAAACGGAAACGGTTACCGGCAACCCATGCTTGCTGAGAGGCGAGGCTGC
>Ga0182037_10001917_pt1 | contig 10981 bp, 8 predicted proteins | sample sta12Cox44000082_FD_125974 | JGI IMG/M metagenome (GOLD analysis project Ga0182037, IMG submission 125974) | Lab enrichment of tropical soil microbial communities from Luquillo Experimental Forest, Puerto Rico - statoxic.12C.oxic.44.000.082 | ecosystem: Environmental > Terrestrial > Soil >... | reverse complement strand
GCCTACGAATGGGCCTTTGGAGACGTGAATCCTCCCGTACACGCATGGGCCGCGTGGCGCGTGTACAAGATCGAGAAGCGCGTACGAGGGACGGCAGATCGCGCCTTTCTCGAAGGCGCTTTTCACAAACTTCTGCTCAACTTCACCTGGTGGGTTAACCGGAAGGACGCGGAAGGAATGAACATCTTCCAGGGCGGCTTCCTCGGTTTAGATAACATTGGCGTGTTTGACCGATCTGCTCCGTTGCCTACGGGAGGATTTCTCGAGCAATCGGACGGCACAAGCTGGATGGGCATGTATTGCTTGAACATGCTGGCCATCGCTATGGAACTGGCCCGCGAAAATAGCGCCTATGAAAACGTCGCCAGCAAGTTCTTCGAGCATTTTGTCCGCATCGCGCAGGCGATGAACGACCCTCGGAATGGGATCGAACTATGGGACGAGCAAGACGGCTTTTATTACGACGTGCTGCACTTACCGAACGGCGATCGCCGCTACCTCAAGGTGCGCTCGCTCGTCGGGCTGATTCCCCTTCTTGGTGTCGAGTCTTTCGATTCCGAGCTTGTTGACCGCCTCCCCGGCTTCAAACACCGCTTGCAATGGTTCCTGGACTATCACCCCGACGTCCGAGCGCATATCGAGATATCTCAAACGAAGCACGGGCGTCGCGGCCTGCTTTCCTTGGTAAACGGCGGCCGTTTGAATCGTGTGCTCCGTTATCTTCTGGACGAATCCGAATTCCTATCGCCCTACGGTATACGGTCGATCTCCAGATTCCACAAAGATAATCCCTACGTCCTGCATGTAGACGGAATAGAGCGCCGGGTGGACTATGAACCTGCAGAATCCAGCACTGGGATCTTCGGAGGCAACTCCAACTGGCGGGGACCGGTATGGTTTCCCATCAATTTTCTGCTGATCGAAGCGCTCCAGAAATTTCATCACTTTTACGGGGATACCCTCACGGTTGAGCTGCCGACCGGCTCGGGCCGGCAAGCCTCTCTGTGGCAGGCGGCCGCGGAGGTTTCGCGCAGACTTACGCGAATTTTTCTGCGTTCAGCAAATGGGCACCGGCCGGTTTATGGCGGGCTAGATAAATTTCAGAACGATGCAAACTGGCGCGACCTCATCTATTTTCACGAGTTCTTTCATGGCGACAATGGGGCTGGCATCGGGTCGAGCCACCAGACCGGATGGACGGGCCTGGTTGCCAAGCTTATTGAGCAGAGCGGCCAAGGAGTGTAGTTGCGGACCGAAAATGAGGCTACTGAATCTGAGGAAGGGCTAACCAGGAGTTGACTGGCGCATGCTTCTTCGCCAGACTTTCCGCCAACAACAATGATCGTCACGACCGAATACGCAGATGTTCCTATGCCCGGTTCCCCGATGCGAACCTTCGTTGCGGCGCCTAAAGCGGAAGGCCGATATCCCGGTATCTGGTGCTTTTCCGACATTTTTCAGCTGACTCCGCCGATGCTACGAACGTGCGTGCGTCTGGCCGGATATGGATTTGTTGCCGCTGCGCCGGAAATTTATCGGCGCATCGAACCGGCCGGAACGGTGATCCCATTTGATGACGCCGGACGCACGCGCGGCCAGCAAGACGCCGCGAAAACTCCGGTTGCGCATTTTGATGCCGATTGTCGGGCTGGTTTGGACTGGCTCTCGAAACATCCCAGGGTCGCCTCAGGAAAAATCGGCGCTGTGGGCTTCTGCATCGGCGGCCACCTCGCCTTCCGTGCTGCATTCCAGCCCGATGTCCGCGCAACCGTCTGCTACTACGGGACAGGCATTCATGATGGCAAGCTCGGTCAGGACGCTGATGCCGGATCGTTGGCGCGTGCAAACGAAATTCGCGGTGAACTCCTGATGATTTTCGGAACAAAGGACCCGCACGTTCCGGATTCCGGACGCGAAACGATCGATCGGGAGCTGCGACGCTCCGGCGCCCACTATAAAACGCTCCTGTATCCAGCCGAGCACGCTTTCACACGCGATGAAGGACCCCGTTTCGATCCCGAGGCGACCGACCTGGCGTTCGCGGAGATGATTCGTTTGTTCCGTAGTGTTTTTCACGATTAACGAGACCAGTTCAGAGTCGTGCAATCAGCTCGTTCTAGGTAGCGCGTTTTGCTGGCAATCGTTTCACAAAACAATATGGCTCTTCGCTGCTTGGCCAAAGCCCAGACACATTCATTTTTGTCTAGAGCAAGAAGAGCGAAGATCCGGGCAAAGGCGGCTTTAGGACGTGAGACAGCGCCGGTCGCCCAACTCGTCTTACTCTGGCCTCGAAGCGCGTGGAGACCGTTGCGCTGCGGAGAGCGTGAACTCAGTCCTGCCAAGGGTCTGCAGGTCGCGCAATGCCAAAGCGCTTCATCTTGTAAACCAGTGTGGCGCGCTTCAAGCCAAGTCTTCCAGTTGCTCCGCGCGGGCCTCCGAGCTTCCAATTGGCGCGCTGGCAGGCGGCGAGAAATTCAAGACATCCACAGCGGAACGTCGGGAGATTATCGTTTTGCGGCGTTTGCAGCCGCCCAGAGGGAACCTGGATTAACCCGGTTGGGATGCAATGCCAGCATCTTCTCGTAAACGTCCCGCGCAGTCGATGTAGTTGCCACCGAATCGCTAAAGTCACGAAGGTAACCCCGGGTTTCCTCGATGTGGCGAGTGGAGCTATCGGGGTCAAGCACACCATGACCTGCGATCACCGCCCTCGGATGCAGGACTTCGATTTTATCCAGCGCCGCGAGCCACTCAGCCCTGGCCTTCTCATCGGCCTCGGCCAAATAGGGATGCGTGTTGTTGTAGACGGCATCCCCTGATACGACCAGGCCAATCGAGGGCACAGCAACGCAGTTGAATGCGCAGTGTCTGTATGCCCAAGCTCCACTACCTTTAGCTCTTCTCCCTCAAGATAGAGGGTATCTCCTTCCAGGATCTCGGGCGCTACCAACGGCGACGGAATTTGGCCAGGGAAGCGCGGCTCGTAGACGGTTCTCAAAAAGTCGGGCTTTATGTGGTTTTGAACGGCCGCAACTACAGAAGCGGTGGCAAGCGCTCTTGCGTTAGGGAACCTGTCTAGCAAGAGCTTCAGACCAAAGAAATGATCACCGTGGGCATGGGTGACGTAAATGGCTGTGAGGTTCTTGCCACTCTCGACGACCCAATCCAACAGCTCCTTTGAATGCTGCTCGGACAAGAACGTATCGACGAGGACGGCATCGCGTTCGCCATAAATAAGCGTGACGGTATTCGAGACCCAAGCAAGATCTTCCTTGCCGGGAGGCAGGCCGTGGGTGGCGCTAGCGCGCTTCTTGGTCAGAATCTTCCAGTTCAGGTTCGACATAACCTACTCCTTTTCAATCTTGCGTTTTCAACTTCCAGGCACCCCACTAGCGCATCTGTCGGGCCAGAGCGAAATGGACTGAAAACAAAGAAGGTCGGCCGCCGGATGCAAAATGTTGGCGACGCGTCCCTCTTTCGTGATCTAAAAACATGCGAGGGCTGGCTGACCGCCGTTCCTGCGTTAGTGCGGCCAGTGAAGCTCGCAGACGTTATGCGTAGGTCATTGGGGATCGCCCTTTCCCTCCCTGCCCCATGAAGCATCTGGGTGCCCAACGGGAGATGCCACCCGCGAATCGCACTATGTGTCCTGTTTTCAACGAAGAGAAGACACGTAACCCGCCAGCCGCATCGGAAGGAACTCCTATCACACAACATTCTTGGCGGAGGTTTGACGGCAACGTCTGGGCGGTGACGCAACTTCACTTAACGGACCTGGGTGCAGCTGCACCTTTCGGAGAGGTTTTTGAGTGAGCGTGGCGCGGGTCGGCCCGAAGACTAGGCGGGCTAAAAGTTCAAGTCGCAGGAGCTATGCGAAAAAAGTTCTGAGGTTAGTCGAACGCCGCTTGCAGGCTATCGAAGTCTCTGCTCAACAGCCATCGTTTCGCTTCTCGTGATTCTTTTCTGTTCTCTAAGACATCAGGGATGGCGCGATTAACGATGGCTAGACAGAGGCGCCTGACCCCATAGGGGTGGAACATTTTCGTTTGATTGCCAATGGGACTGGTCCTATTTCCATGCGATCTCCCACGAGCCACTGCTACCAAAGGTTCCGGCAGGTGCGCCGCCGTATCTTCGAACGAGCCGAATTGACCTTCTTGTGTCTGACTCTGTCTCACCATTTCTATGCTCCTTCGATTGCATGCGACCGAACTTTTCCAACTCTCGGCGGATTTGCTTCAACCATGATAGGCCGACACGGCCGATTAGATATGCAGCCACCGCCGTCTTCAGTGCAATTACAATCAGGCGCAAACCATTCTTCATCCAGATCACCTATGACTCTCAAATACAGCAACCTGTAATTGACCTCGACTCAGTCCTGCCAATGGTCAGCAGGCGGCGCAATACCAAGGCGCTTCATCTTGTAGAACAGTGTGGTGCGCTTCAAGCCGAGTCTAGCCGCTGCTCCTCGCGGGCCTCCGAGCTTCCAATTGGCACGCTGGCAGGCGGCGAGAATTTCTCGACGCACCTTCTCTTCCAGCGTCGGATTGGCAACCTCTGGCTCTGGCTCCAACGATGCACAGCTCTCGAGTGGCGCTGGTTCAAAGACTCCATCATTGGAAAGAATGACGCCGCGGGCGATGTAGTTTTGCAGCTCTCGAATGTTGCCGGGCCAGCAATGACGAACCACGGCGCGCATGGTTTCATCAGGTATGGTTTCGATGGTTTTGTCCATCGACGCGGCAAACTGTTGGACGAAGTATTCCACGAGTTCGGGGATATCGGCTTTCCTTTCGCGCAGCGGGGGCAGATAAATCGGAAAAGCATTCAGCCGGTAATACAGATCCTCGCGGAATTCACGGTCTCGAACCATTTGCTTCAGGTCCTGGTTCGTCGCAGCGACCACGCGAACATCGACGCGCGTGGTGCGTGTGCTGCCCACGGCCTCAAACTCACGCTCCTGGAGCACGCGGAGCAGCTTGGGCTGAAGCTCCAAGGGCATGTCTCCAATTTCATCGAGGAACAGGGTGCCGCGGTCCGCCAGCGCGAAGCGCCCAACATGAGAATGGATCGCGCCGGTGAAGGCTCCGCGTTCATGTCCGAAGAGTTCGCTCTCGAGAAGGCCGGCCGGCATGGCCGCGCAGTTCACCTTCACCAGATTTCGATTTCGGCGCGGGCTGAGCTCGTGAATCGCCTGCGCAATGACCTCCTTGCCGGTGCCGGTTTCACCGGCAATCAAGACGGTTGTATTCGTGCCCGCCACCGCCTCGACTTGGCTGAGAATTGCGCGCAGGCTGCCGCGGCGCCCCACGATTGTGTCCAGGAACGAGGATTCCGTGCGCTCTAGCCTGCGTGCTGTCCGTTCATCTCCACGATGGAAAGCGCCATTCATCGGCGAGCTTTCCGGATATGCAATAGTTTGTCTGACCGAATTTGATGCTGTGCTCATGTTCTGCTCCCATTTCTGCTCAGCTACGCATGCACTTCCGCGGTCGTGAGCTGACCAGAATTCCTGCCTGCAAGAGCGACCCTGGGATCCGAAAACCGTCTTTCCGTGTCTCGCGAGAAAGCCAAGCCCTTATCGCCTGGGTGCCGATCAATCAGCAGCATGTCGCCCTGGTGCACTTGAGCAGTGGCCAGTAGTCTGGCAATTGGGCAGACCACATACTGCTCAATGGCTCGTTTCAAGTGGCGCGCTCCGTATCGCTGGTCGGTTCCTTCTTGCAACAGGAACTCGCGGCCTTCCTCGGTGATGCGAAATAGGAACGGCCCCGTCGTCGAATCCAACACGCGCTTCTGAACATTGCGCAGTTCGATCTCCAGCACTTCGTCCAGCTCCTCGCGCTTCAGGGGATGGAACACCACCAGTTTGTCCAAGCGATTCATAAACTCAGGCGAGAACCTGCGCCTGGCCGCTTCTACTGCCGCCCTCTCCACCTTTTTCTGCAATCCTGCTCTGGGCTTGTCGTTCGGCTGGATGAATCCCATGCCTCCTTGCAGCAGATCCGCGATCTGGCTGCCTCCCAGGTTCGACGTCAGAAAAATCACTGTTTGCGACAAATCCACTCGCCGATTGTCCCCCGATGTAAGCGTCGCTTTATCCAGCATCCCCAACAGCAACTGCCACAGCGCATCACTTGCCTTCTCGATTTCGTCAAACAGCAAGAAACTCAGTTTTAGCCCTTCGCGGTGGCTTGCGGCCAACGCCTCTTGCGTGATGAGCGGGTGCGTTTCCCGGTGTCCCAGATACCCTGGCGGCGAACCAATCAACTTGGCGATTTCGTGGGAGTGTTGAAATTCCGCGCAGTCCACTTTGATCACTGCTCGGCTGTTTCCGAACAGAATCTCGGCCGCTGCCTCGACCGTGCGCGTTTTGCCTGAACCGGTCGGCCCTAGAAACAGCAGGTTACCCACTGGGCGTCCGGTACAATGCAGACCAGCACAAAACACTTGATAAAGATCGACAATCGCTTGCACAGCCTCTTCCTGCCCCACGACCTTTTCCCGCAGCGCACGCTCAAACTGGGAAGCTGTAGAACTCCGTTTTCCCGTGTCCAAGACTCCGGAAAGCCCGTGATCTGCGCCTTCCCCGAAGCGTGCCCCGAATTCTCTTTTATGTGCCGATTGTGTTGCTGCGACCATGACTGCTCCTTCCACTGACCACGCTCAAGTCACCGGGACCCGTTAGAGTTCATTTCTCCGAACTCTCGTCAGATTCCCTTTCCAACCGCTCTCTCCTGATCCACTCTCGGATGTACGGCGGACAGTTTTTAATCTGCACGTCCCCGTCGCACTTAGCGAGAAAGATGACCGCCTCTCGATCCACCAAGGTGAGGTCTTTCAGGTCCAGGACGATCGGGCGGCCGCGTGTTTCTGCGCTGAACAGCCTTTCCAATTCGGCCACACTTCCAGCGTCCATTCGGCCGCTCAGTCTAAAAACCGCCTCCCCGTTGGCTGCTCTTGTGATCCGAAGCATCCAGCCTCTTTAGAAATTCTTACTTCCCTGTGAGGTCCGTCACATACATCTTCATGTAAGCAAACACTGCACCACTCGTAATCTTATGAAAACAAAAGAGAAAGGTAGACAGGCTAATCTCGTGAATCACGCGAATTCCGTGAATTCCGTGAATTCCGCAATTTAGATAACCCTACGTCACATGTTCAGCGAAATTTGAATTGGAGCTTGTTGATTTTCAGGGCCTTGATGCGGGTCTCAAGAGTCGATGCTGGAATTCCAAGCTTGGCTGCCGCCCCTGTCGGTCCGGAAACCCGGCCCCTAGTGGTGGCCAGCGCCGCCTCGATAATCTCACGCTCACTGAGCGGCTCAGCCTGCCCCTTGACGAGTGGCGTCGCTTTAACCAGAGACGCAGTCGGAAGAAGTTCTTTGGAAAGCCACAATTCGTCAATTGCAAAAACGTCGCCAGAGCTCAGGATTACAGACCTCTCAATTACGTTTTGCAGTTCCCGGATGTTGCCTGGCCAGTCGTAGGACTGCAACAGATCGAGCGTCTTCTTTTCGATCGAGCGGATATCCTTCCCCGCCTTGGTGGCGTAGCGTTGGACGAAATACTCGACCAGCAGCAGGAGATCGTCCTTTCGTTCTCGGAGGGGCGGCACTTCGAGGGGAAACACATTGAGCCGGTAAAAGAGGTCCTGGCGAAAGGTCCCATTGGCTACTGCCGCCTTTAAGTCACGATTCGTCGCAGCGATGACGCGAACGTCGATATGGATAGGGTGCCCTCCCCCAACCCGTTCCAATTCCCGTTCTTGGAGCACCCGCAATAACGCGACCTGAGTGTCAGGCAGAAGTTCGCCCACTTCGTCCAGGAAAATCGTTCCGCCGTCAGCGAGTTCAAAACGGCCAAGCCGCCTTTGCATGGCTCCTGTGAAGGCCCCTTTTTCGTGTCCGAACAGCTCCGAGGGGATCAAGTCACGGGGGATAGCCGCACAGTTAACGCTAACGAAGGCTCGCGCGGATCTCTGAGACTTTTTGTGGATTGCGCGAGCAATGAGTTCTTTGCCGGTGCCCGTCTCCCCTGTTATCAAGACCGTGGAGTCGGTGGGAGCGACTTTCGCGATCCGAGAAAGAACAACCTTCAACAGATTCGAAGTGCCAACAATTTCATCGAACATCGAGGCCCGAACCACTTCATCACGGAGAGCTATGTTTTCCCTATAAAGCTGGTCCTTGAGAAGCTTGAGAGCGTCCTCGGCGCGCTTACGGTCGATGCCCTGCGCGATGCCGGCAGCAATGGAGGCCAGGGTCTCCAGCGCACTCTCGGTAAGCGCTTGCCTGGAGAACATTCCCATGACGCCTACGACCCTGTCCTCGACCACGAGAGGGTAACCGGCAAAGGATTGCATTTTTTCAGCCTTGGCCCAGTTGTGATCACTGATTCGCGGATCGTTTTGGACATCATTGGTCAGATGCGCTTTTCTTTCTCGGGCAATTAGGCCGATCTTAAGCTGCCCAACGGGGATTCGACTGAATCGACCATCCAGACGGGTGTACATCCCTGCGCTTGCTTCCAACTCTAACTCTGTGCCCCCGCTCTTGAGCGTCCAAATGCGGGCAAATGCCGCATCGAAATGTCGAACTATAGTCTCAGCGCAGCGATGCAGAATACCCCTCAGAGTGTCTTTACTTGCCAGCGCCATAGCGATCTCTGCACGGAACGCCGATAGGCGCATTCGCTCCGACATCACCGCCCGCAACTGGTCTTCAGCGTGCTTTTGTTCACTCAGATCGAGCACGAAAGCGACGCCTTCGTTCCTACTTCCTTCAAACATCGCGCCGCCAAGCAACACAGGAATGCGGATGCCATCTTTTTTGAAATACTCCTTCTCATAAGGCTGAACGGCTCCGGTTCTCCCCACCTCTGCTATGGCCTGTTCATCGCGCTCGCGCCATTCGGCCGGCGTCAGGTCCGTCCAGCGCATGCGACCTGAGGCGAGATCCTCACGGCCGTATCCAACCATCCGTAGAAATGCGTCATTCGCTTCAAGAATCTGACCCTCGACGTCCCACATAAAGATTCCGACAATGTTAGCGTCCACCAACCGCCGGATCTTCGCTTCACGGTTCTGGAGTTCACGGTAAAAGCGGCTGGTCTCGGCCAACAGTTCCTGGCTCGCGTTTAGTTTCTGGCGTTCGAGTTCCGCCTCGCTACGCAGGCGCTCCTCGCGTTCCGCCGTAACGCGGCGCAATTGGGCCATCTTGACGTGCGTAGCCACGCGTGCCAGCAGCTCTCGCGACGTAAACGGCTTCACGAGATAATCGTCGGCGTCGGCCTGCAGCCCTTCCACGCGCGACTCCTCGCCCGCTCGCGCAGAAACCAAGATCACCGGCGTGCTGCAGAGGGCTGAGTCCTCGCGAATGGCTCGCAGTAAGGCAAACCCATCCATCCTCGGCATCATGACGTCGGCTAGCACAAGGGCAGGGCGCAACTGTCGTGCGGCTTCCAAGGCTTGGCTGCCGTCAGCGACGGGGTGCACCTGGTATCGATCAGTCAGCAGGCGCAGGAGGTATCGACGCATGTCCGTGTTGTCATCGGCCAGGATTATCAGTTCGCGTTTCGCCGTCGGTTTGAGCTCCGGCGAGGAAGTGGGCAACGGTAGTTCGCCAAGCATCGCCACTTCGTCTGCCCCGCCCGATTCATCTCCCAGCCACTGTTGTGCCTCTTTGACATAAGCTTCGGCTCGAATTTTGGTGGACGTCAATGATTGCGCGGCCTGAATGCGCTCCGCCGGTAGATGGGCCTTGCCGCTCGGAATCGTTACCGTAAACGTGCTGCCTTGACCGAGCACGCTCTCCACCTGCACGGTGCCGCCGTGAAGTTTGACGAGTTCTTGAACGAGTGCCAGCCCGATCCCTGTGCCTTCGTACGTCCTGGCGTGGACACCCTCGATGCGATGAAAGCGCTCGAACACCCGCTCCCGTTGGTCGTCGGGAATTCCCACGCCTGTGTCGCGGACCTGCAATCCCACTGTGCCATCCACAGCTTTCAGCGTAACCGCAACCTCGCCCTCGAGCGTGAACTTGAAGGCGTTGGAGAGCAGATTCAAAACGACCTTCTCCCACATATCCCGATCCACGTACACCGGTTCTGCGATTGGTTGGCACTCGACTAAGAAGCGCAGTCCGGCACTATCCATCGCCGAATCGAACGCGCTTGCGATTTCCGACGTGAAGCTGGCCAAGTCCGTCGGCTCATAGGTCGCCTGAACGCGTCCGGCCTCAATACGCGAGAAGTCCAGGAGCGTGTTCACGAGCTTGAGCAGTCTGAGGGCGTTACGACGCACCGTCAGCAGCTGTTGGTGACGTTCCGGACCGAGTCGCTCGCTCGCTTCTAGCAACACGTCATCGAGAGGACCCAACAAGAGCGTCAGGGGAGTGCGAAACTCGTGGCTGACGTTGCTGAAAAACTGCGTCTTCACCCGATCGATCTGCGCCAGTGCCTCTCCACGCAGGCGTTCCTGCTCATAAGCCCGAGCGCTGGCCAGCCCGATTGCAGCCTGATTCGAGGCGACATTTAAAAGAACTGTCTCGGTCTGCCACGGGAAATCGGCTCGCTGAGACGCCGCGACTATCACGCCGATATCATTCTCGCGGCCAGATCCGAGCGGGACGATCGAAAGGTTTCCGTCTCCAAACGGGTTTCTTGCTCGCGGAGGCCATTTCCGCAGTTCAGCACCGAACGAGTCATTGAACGTCTGACCGACTGATCGGGAATCGGCCACGAGAGGTCGGAGGGGATCGTGGCGCACCACCTCGATCAGATCGCCGCCCACGGGTTGGTTTAGCCGCACATAAGCAAAATCCAGACGCAGCATACCTACCAGCACGTCTAGCAGGGTACTGACAATCTGTTCGGGATCCTGGCCAGTCCACATGGCGGGAAGAGCCAGGACGCTGATTAGGTCATTGATACAGCCTTGCAGGCGTTTGATCTCGTTGGCGGTCTCATTCATCTACCGT
>Ga0182037_10001913_pt1 | contig 10989 bp, 10 predicted proteins | sample sta12Cox44000082_FD_125974 | JGI IMG/M metagenome (GOLD analysis project Ga0182037, IMG submission 125974) | Lab enrichment of tropical soil microbial communities from Luquillo Experimental Forest, Puerto Rico - statoxic.12C.oxic.44.000.082 | ecosystem: Environmental > Terrestrial > Soil >... | reverse complement strand
GACACTCTTGCGGAGCTCGAGACGGCCACTGGGGCGGGAGAGAGTCAGAGGCCGCTTCTGTTCTTGGTCATTCGCGTCGCTCATCTGGATCCAATACCACCATCTTGCAGTGCCGACGACCGGGAGCGGGTTCGACTTGATCGATCACCGCCCCGAGGCGAAATCCGGCAATCTTCTGTGCAAGGGTCATCAGCCGACCGCTCAGCCGCTTATCCCCGATAGCTATGTTTATCACATGATCGCGACCAAAGATCATGCCCATCTCGGCTGCGGTCAGCACGATCGCAACTGGCACGCCGCGCGCTAAGGCGCGGATCTTGCGACGCCCGCCTTCCGCGCCGTCGAGCGCGAGAAGAACCAGATCGGCTTTGCCGGTTCGCAACGCTTCGCAGACCTTCTCGAAACCGGCAAAGGTAATCCCGGCCCGGCGTCCGAGGCCGATCGCGTCCACACACCGCTGCACCAATAACGCCTCGACGCGATCGGCAAACTCTGCCGGCGTGATTATCGCCCGGTGCGCCGAACGTGCGAAAAGTCGTCGCGCTATGGCGCTCTCGAGGATATCGCGGCGCGGGGTTATCCACAAACCTCGTCCAGGCAGGCGGGAAGCCGTGTCGGCAACGAGCTCACCGTTTGGCCCCACCACAAAGCGCAGCAGGCTCGACCGGTCGTAGATCTCGCCGGTGGCTATGCACCGACGCTGTGACTTGGCGGTGATCACACCGGATGCCATAACATATCCCGGTCCTATCTCGAGCACTCGCGACTGCTATTCTGATTCGGATCTTGTGAATTCTGTGGCTTCATCTGCGTACCAGTGTGCTCGCGCTTGCATAATCAGCGCATTTGCCTCCCCTAATTCGAGATTGACACCAACCTTGTCGGACCCTGCGAGAAGTTCGACGAGTTCATCCCCAGCAAGGCCGGCAAAATCATCGAGAGTTGTTATCTCGTTCTCGCCGAGTGCAACCAGCATACCGGGGGTCAACCGTTCGAGCGAAGCGAGCTCATCACTGACGCCGAGTTCTCGACGCCGCTCCTCATACTGGCGATCACGTCGATCGAGCGAGCTGCGCGCCCTCTCCTGCAGTTCCGCTGCCACCTCGGCGTCGAAACCTTCGATGTCGGCGAGGTCTTCCAGCGGCACATAGGCCACTTCTTCGAGAGAGGTAAATCCCTCGGTGACCAGCAGATGGGCGATAACATCGTCAATATCGAGAGCATCGATAAACATCTGGCTGCGACTGCGGAATTCCTCAGTTCGTCGCTCGGACTCCTCGGCCTCGGTCAGGATGTCGATATCCCAGCCCGTAAGTTGTGATGCGAGACGAACATTCTGGCCCCGTCGCCCGATCGCTAAGCTCAGCTGATCATCCGGGACGACCACTTCTATGCGCCGCTGTTCCTCATCCATTACGACCTTGGCGACTTCCGCCGGCGCCAGCGCGTTGACGACGAAGGTCGCTGGGTCCGGAGACCACGGAACTATGTCGATTTTTTCACCCTGTAATTCGCCCACAACCGCCTGAACACGACTTCCGCGCATGCCAACGCAAGCGCCTACCGGATCAATGCCACTATCGCGCGAGATCACCGCGATTTTGGCGCGGCTGCCCGGATCCCGAGCGACCGCTTTGATCTCGATGATGCCGTCATAGATCTCCGGCACTTCCTGCGCGAACAGTTTGGCCATGAACTGCGGATGGGTTCGTGACAAAAAGATTTGTGGGCCCCGTAATTCCTGCCGAACGTCGTAGATGTAGGAGCGAACGCGCTCACCCTGACGGAAGCTTTCGCGCGGCAACAGCTCGTCTCGACGCAACATCGCCTCAGCGCGTCCCAAGTCGACCACGACGTTGCCGAACTCAACCCGCTTGACGAGCCCATTGACAATCTCGCCGACCCGGTCTCTGAACTCAAGGAATTGCCGTTGGCGCTCTGCGTCGCGCACTTTCTGAACAATGACCTGCTTGGCCGTCTGCGCCGCAATACGCCCAAAATCGATCGGCGGCAGCGGGTCGGTAATGAAATCCCCGATCTCCGCTTCCGGGTTCAGCCGTTGCGCCTCGGCATGGGCGATCTGGGTCGCCTCGTTCTCGACCGCCTCTGCTACTTCTCGGAAGCGAAGCAACCGAATCTCGCCGTTGCGGCGATCGATTTCGGCGCGAATGTCGTATTCCTGGCCGTATTTGGAGCGGCCTGCCTTCTGGATTGCCTGCTCCATTGCCTCGAGCACCTCGTCGCGATCGATGCCCTTGTCGCGAGCGACGCTGTCAGCGACTTGTAACAGTTCCGGACGGGCGTAGGTGACGATGGTGTCCATGATTGTCTCGGGTCTCAGGTGTTAATGGGTTGTTCGTGAGCGGGTTGCTGCCTGTGGAGGATGAAGCTTCGGAAATGCATGTTGCCCCGACGCGATCAGATCGTCGGTAAGGATGAGCTTCGCTCGCGCTACTGCGTTGAGAGGCAATCGAGTTTCGCCCATCTCGGTAAGGAGACGGAGAATGCCATCCGCGGCTCCGATTAGGCGCCCACGGAACCGCCTTCGCCCATCCTGCGGCATAACGAGTTCTACCCTAGCCTCGAAACCGCTGAAGCGATCAAAGTCCTCTGCGCTGACCAACGGGCGGTCGATACCCGGGGAGCTGACCTCCAGCGTGTAGGCACCAGCGATCGGGTCGGCGACGTCGAGAAGGGCCGAGACGGAATGGCTGATCTCTGCGCAATCATCGTGTGTGATCGGCAAATCGTCGAGGCGTTCGGCCATGATCTGCAGCGTCCGCCGACGGTCGCCGGTCATGAGCACTCGGACGAGACGATAACCCATCGCAGCGAGCGACGGTTCGATCATCTTTGCGATGCTCTTCGTGTCAACCAAAAGGTCTGCACCTCCTTAGGGGATTAGGCAACAAAGAGGCGTGTCCTCGCGACGAGGACGGACGGTTGCGCGGAGCCGGTCCCACGTTTGGAAAAGATACAAAAAAAGGGCCGCCGGCCCGTGCGCAACGGTCCGCCAACGGGACCTATAGGACTATTAGTAAATATGATGGGCATACCTGAGTCACAAGGGCGTTGCCGTTATTTCCGAAACCGTCGCCGGAGCCGTATAAATGTAGGCGGGCGGCCTGCGGCGCGTGCTTTGTCTTCATAGCGCGTAGGGGGCCAATCTCTCGGACGATTGCGCCAATCGAGAGGATCTCGAACCAGCCATTCGAAAGACGGGTGTTGAGCGACTTGCTCGAGCATCCAGCTGAGATAATTGGCGTCATCCGTCGCGAGACGGAGTTCGGCTCCGTCCGTCATGATAGCGGCCAAGGCATCGAGCGTCTCGCGGGAGACAAGGCGGCGGTTCTCGTGGCGCCGCTTTGGCCAAGGGTCGGGAAAAAGGATGAAGACTCGATCGATCGACGATGGCCGCAGCGCCGCGATGATCAGCCGCGCGTCATTGGTAAAAATCCGGATGTTGTCGAGATTCCGGCGCTCGATGTGCGCGAGTAGCTTGGCGACGCCCGGCTCGAATACCTCGCAGCCGATCAGGCTAATGTCGGGATGACATTCGGCCTGAGCAGCAAGGTGCTCGCCCCCACCAAAGCCGATCTCAAGCCAAACCGCCCGGTTCGGAGTACGGAAAGCAGCACCGGGTTCCAGCCAGCCGGTCTCCGGAATGGTCAAAACAAACCGCGGTAGCAATTCGCCGATCCGGGCTTTTTGCTTCGAGCGAAGCCTTCGCCCACGGCGGCGCCCGAAGATCAGCCGACACCGCGCCAGCTGCACAATCGGAGGAGGTCAGAAGACGCGCCGCAACTCGTCGGCGAGATCGAGCCTCTCCCATGAGAAGCTGCCGTCGGGTTCGGGTTGTCGGCCGAAATGGCCATAGGCCGCCGTGCGAGTGTAGATCGGTTTATTCAAGCCAAGATGCGTGCGGATGCCGCGTGGCGACAGGTCCATCAACTCTTGCAGCGCCCCAGCTAGCTTTTGCTCGTCAACCACCCCGCCCGTGTCGACATAGAACGACAGCGGCTTGGCGATGCCAATCGCGTACGCGACCTGTATCGTGCAGCGCTCGGCAAGTCCCGCACCGACTACGTTTTTCGCGAGATAGCGCGCAGCATAGGCTGCCGACCGGTCGACCTTGGTGGGGTCCTTGCCTGAAAACGCACCACCGCCATGCGGCGCCGCGCCGCCATACGTGTCGACGATGATTTTGCGTCCGGTCACGCCGGCGTCGCCGTGGGGACCGCCGATCACAAAACGGCCGGTCGGATTGACGAGAAAATTCTCCTCGTCGCACATCCAGCCTGGGGGCAACACATCGAGGACGTGCGGCCGCACGATCTCACGCACCTCCTCCCGCTCGATCCGGTCGGAGTGCTGGATCGATACGACAATCTTGGTTGCGCGCACCGGCCTCCCTTCGACGTAGTGCAGTGTCACCTGGCTCTTCGAATCGGGGCCCAGTAAGGGAGTATTCCCGGCGTGGCGAGCTTCAGAAAGGGAACGCAAGATCGCATGCGCATAGAAGATCGGCGCCGGCATCAGGTCTGGTGTCTCGGTACAGGCATAACCGAACATCATACCCTGGTCACCGGCACCCTCATCCTTGTTGCCTGCGGCATCGACGCCCTGCGCGATGTCGGTGGACTGGCCGTGAATGAAGCACTTGATCTCGGCGTGCTCCCAGTGGAAATTCTCCTGCTCATAGCCGATCTCGCGGATGGCGTTCCGTGCCACCCCGATCAGCCTTTCGCTGGTAATCGAAGCCGGACCGCGAACTTCTCCCGCCAGGACTACACGATTGGTGGTGACGAGCGTCTCGACACCGCAACGTGCCTGCGGTTCTGCCGCTAAAAAGGTATCGACGATCGCATCGGAGATTCGATCGCAAATCTTGTCGGGATGGCCCTCTGACACGGATTCGCTGGTGAACACAAAATCGCGGCTGACCAAGAGTTCGCCTTTCATGAAAAGAGAAGGATGTGGAGGAGGTAAACGGCGTTGACCAACCTTTCCGACCCCCCGGGGCGGATCACGCTGTGTCTACGCAAAGACGCAGCTTCACGCTCGCTCGGCTCCCCCTGCCAATGCTCTAGCCAGTTCGAACAGACGTCGGCGCAAGGCCGGATCGTCGATTTTATAATAGGCGCTGACTAGTTCAACCGTCTCGCGCCGACGCAACGGATCGGAATCGAAGGCATCCGCTGCAGGTTCCGCGAACCCCGCAGGGATCGCAGGCGCGCGCACCGGATCCATGTCGTCGAAAAAGAAAGACACAGGGACGTCCAGAACACGACTCAGATCATGCAGGCGACTCGCTCCAATTCGATTGGCGCCCCGCTCGTATTTCTGAACCTGCTGAAAGGTCAACCCGATGGCCTCACCGAGCTTTTCTTGGCTCAAGCCGAGCATGTTACGGCGCAGCCGCACGCGGGAGCCGACATGAATGTCGATCGGGTTCGGCTCGTCGCCCTTTCGGCGACCCGGCCGCCGGGTCTGTTGCTGCATCGCCATCGTCGGTCGATCGCCCTTACAAAAGGCAGCGGATTGGGGCTACAGAGTACACCATCGTACGCGATGAACAACCGTCTCGATAGAAATGAAATCGTTCTAACTCTGGATTGGTACCTGCGTTCCCCTAGGGATCGCCGGACAGCTCTCAGTGAAGCCGCAGCAAGACGGGGAGCGCTCCGAGCAACAGAAGCGCCACAAGAGTCCAGTCGCCTGCACGCGAGTAGATTGTGGGCTCGCCTGGGGCCGGGAGCACGACGTCGGCATAGCCGATTGTGTCGAGGTTGATGCGCGCGCGGACCCGGCCGGTCGAGTCGATCACGGCGCTTATTCCGTTGTTCGCGACGCGTACCATCGGCAACCCCTCCTCGACGGTGCGCGTCCGAGCGCTGGCGAGATGCTGAAACGGACCCGAGCTGCGGCCATACCATGCGTCGTTCGTGAGGTTCAGGATCCAGTCCGGGCGCTCCTGTTCATTGACGATCGCACCTGGGAAGATGGCCTCGTAACATATCGCCGCGGCAAAGGGCGGGAGCCGTGGTAGCGCGATCGTCCGGGGGCCCGGACCGGCGCTCAGATCAATTGCGCCGGCGGTAATCTTCTTAAAAGGCAGCGCACCGCGAAACGGGAGGTACTCGCCAAACGGAACGAGGTGCGCCTTGTCGTAGCGAGCAACGACATCACCATCGGCGTTCAAGGCTTCGATGCTGTTCCAGATGTGTACCGCCGGCCCCGGCGGTGGGCTTGCCCGTAGTGCACCTGTGATGAGGTAACCCCCCTCGGGCACGATGGCCGCTATCTCCCGTCGAATCGTCGCATCGCGTTCCAGGAGAAAGGGCGTTGCTGCCTCCGGCCAAATGATCGCAGCGATCGGCCAAGGTGAGGCCGCGGCGCTCAGATTAAGCAACTTCCGAAAATTACTTTCCGCAGCGCCGGGCTCCCATTTCATTGTCTGGGGAATCGACGGTTGGACGATGCGCAGCCAAATCTTTCCGGCGGCGGTAGGCGATGTTTCCAGCCGAACCGCTCCCGCGACGCCGGGAAGAAGCACCAAAAGTGCCGCACCGATCAGCGGCATCCAGCGTCGGCGCTCCGAAATCGGGACGAGAGACGATGCCCCAAGAAGCGCGGGTAATGAGGCGGCAAGCACCGTCACGAAACTCAACCCATAAATGCCGATCCACGCTACGCACTGTAGGATCGCAATCGCACCGGGAAACCCGCCGGCCCATGTCGACCCGATCAGGTTCCAGGGGAGCCCAGTAAATGCATGGCCGCGGGTCCATTCGGCGGCGGTCCAAGCGATCGCAAATCCGAAGACCCGCGCGGTTCCCGAGAATCGCAAATGTTTGCTCGCGAGATTGGTAGCGAGCAACGCGATGCCGGTGTAGAGCGCGAATACTGCCGGCAGCCCAACAGCCGCAATCGGAACCAGCCACCAGAAAGCAGCGATATCGACAAAGAGGGCGCCGGAAATCCAGTAAAGGCCCGCAACGAAAAAGCCGAAACCGAAGACATAGCCGAGGCCGAATGAGGCGCTCAGACCGGAGCTGCCTTCATCGAGCCAGAAAAGCCCGGGGAAGGCCACGATGAGCAAGGGGCTCATATCCACCGGCGGCAGTGTTGCAACGGCGGTTACCCCCAACAAAAAGGCCAACCCATAGCGGCGCCACCCGGACAACCCCGCCACTTCGCGGGCCAAACGGGAGAGCAGTGAGTGGAACCGCGATTCAGGTCGGACGGGGGCGAAGGAGACCTTAGGCACCAGCCGCGTCTCTGCCCCTCGTCGCAGACGGCGGGCTGCGCACGCGGAGACGCTTAATCCGGCGTGGATCGGCATCGAGCACTTCGAACTCGATCCCCGACGGGTGGGCGATTACCTCTCCGCGTTTTGGGACACGACCGGCGAGGCTGGAAACGAGCCCGCCGAGTGTGTCGACCTCATCCTGTTCTCCACTCGGCCGCAGCTGGGCACCTTGACGCTCTTCCAGCACTTCGATCGGGGTACGCGCGTCAACAATCAACGTACCATCCGCGCGCTCGATTAGGCTCGGTCTATCCGCCACATCATGCTCGTCCTCGATCTCGCCGACGATCTCTTCGATCAAATCTTCGATCGTCACCAGCCCATCGATCCCGCCAAACTCGTCGACCACCATGGCGATATGAGTCCGCGCTTGGCGCATCTGTACGAGCAGGTCGAGAATCGGCACCGAAGGCGCAACAAACAGCACTTTGCGCAGGATCGGTGACAGCCTCGTCTGCTGTCGATCCGCGACCGGTCCCAGGACGTCCTTGACGTGAATGAAGCCGATCACATCGTCGAGCGTTTCGCGATAGACGGGGACGCGCGAATGACCCTGCTCTACCATACATTTAACTACCTGAGGGAAGGGAGTGTCGACATGGAGCGCGACAATGTCGATGCGCGGCACCATCACGTCTGCAGCCGTCCGGTTATGGACTTTGAGAATATTGCCGATCAGGACGCGCTCATGCGCGCTCAGGGGGTGGGCACCCTCGGTGGAGGGTTCCTCGATCATTTCGTCGATCGTATCGCGCCAACTCTCGCTGTCGCGAGGACGCCGGATGAATCTGAGGAGGTTGCGTAGACGTCCGAACGACCGATCGGGCTCGGCGTGGCCGCCGCCCTCGAGCGGCTCGGGGTCGCTCATGGAGGAACAGGCTCAGATTCGATAAATAAATTAATGTCTTGATAGGGATCAGGAACCCCTAGCTTGGCCAATATCGAAATTTCCAAGCGCTCCATTGTAATCGCATCGGCCTCTCTTCGATGATCATAACCAAGCAGATGAAGGACGCCATGCACGATCAGATGGCGGACGTGGTCGCGGAACGGCTTGCCCTGCTGGTCCGCTTCGCGAGCCACCGTCTCAAAGGCGAGTACAACGTCCCCGAGCAGAAGCGGCGCGCCAGATGAGGCATTTGTCCCGGGTTCCCACGCACGAAATGCAAGCACATTGGTTGAAATCTCCTGCCCCCGGTATCGGCGATTGAGGTGCAACTGCTGGGCGTCGTCAGTCAGCGTGATCCCTAGTTCGACACACGTCGACAATGGAAACCCCGTTGTCGCAATGCCATCGATCAGCGCGACCCCAGCAGCATCACGAGCGAGGTGTTCGGCATCCGGACAAACCCGCTTCCAACCGTTACAGGTCAAGGAGATATCGATTGCCGCGATATGTTTCATAAGGGCTCGTCGGCGCGCGCCGCCCGCTCACGCGCCTCGTAGGCGCGCACGATACGCGCAACCAGCTCATGCCGGACCACATCTTCGTCGGTGAACCGTACAGTGGCGATCCCGTCGACACCGCCCAGGGTTTCCAGCGCCTCGGCCAGACCTGAGCGGGTTCCGGCGGGCAAATCCACCTGGGTCGGATCGCCGGTCACGACCATGCGCGATGCTTCCCCAAGCCTGGTTAGGAACATTTTCATCTGTACCGGCGTCGTGTTCTGCGCCTCGTCGAGGATCACAAATGCGTGCGACAGCGTGCGTCCGCGCATGAAAGCAATCGGCGCCACCTCAATCTCTCCGCTTCCAAGCCGCTTCGCGAGCTGATCGGCCGGCAGCATGTCGTTCAGCGCGTCGAAGATCGGCCTTAGGTACGGGTCGACCTTGTCACGCAGGTCGCCGGGAAGAAAACCCAGCCGTTCGCCGGCCTCGACGGCCGGCCGAGAAAGGATAATGCGCTCGACGCGTCCGGTCATCAGGAGGTCCACGGCCGCGGCGACAGCAAGATAGGTCTTGCCGGTGCCAGCGGGCCCGAGCCCGAAAACGAGCTCATTCTCGCGCAGCGCCTTGATGTAGATCGTCTGCCCCGGAGAACGCGCTGTGATACGCCGCTTGCGGGTGCGGAATGCTGCATCCTCTTGCCACAGGCCCGGGCTTTTGTCGGCTCGCTCGGCCGCGGCGAGCCGAATAGCGGCCTCGACCGCGGGCGGATCAACTTCCTGGCCTCGCTTTAGGCGGTTGTACAGCTGAGACAGAGCGAGTTGAGCGGTTCCCGTCGCCGAAGCGGGGCCCGAGATCGCGATCCGATTCCCGCGCGTGACAACCGAAACGCCGAGCTGTCTCTCAATTCGAACGAGATGCTGGTCTCGTTCGCCGTAGAGCAGCGGGAGCAGCAAGTTGTCGTCAAATTCCAGCTGGGTACGTCCTTCGACCGGTTCGACTGCGGGCGTCTCCGGGGCAAGTGCCGTCATGCCGCGTCGGCCTGAGCGAGCGAGCCGGACAGGCTGTTGGTGCTCGCCCCTGAAATAAGCACGCTGACGATCCCGCCGAGGCGCGCCAGCGGGGCCGCCACGTGAACACTTTGGAAATGAGGGCTGCGTCCCACGAGCTGCCCGTCATGCCGACCGGGCTTTTCCAAGAGTACGGGCAAGACCTGTCCGATCGAGGCCTCGTTGAAATCGCGCTGTTGTCTTTTTAACAGCCCCTGCAATACATCGAGCCGATAGGACTTCACCGATTCCGGAACCTCGTCCACAACCGACGCCGCCGGCGTACCGGGCCGCCGGGAATATTTGAAAGAGAACGCCTGGGCGAAGCCGATCTCGTCGGCTAGATCCAGTGTGGCCAGGAATTCCTCCTCGCTCTCTCCGGGAAAACCAACGATGAAATCCGAGGATAGGGCCAGATCCGATCGGGCAGAGCGCAAGCGGTCGACAGTTCGTCGGTAGAGGTCTGCCGTGTGTCGGCGGTTCATCGCGGCGAGAACCCGGTCCGCTCCGCTCTGGACGGGGAGGTGTACGAAAGGCATCAGCTGCGGTACCTCGCGATGCGCCGCAATAAGTCCATCGTCGACATCAGCTGGATGGGAGGTCGTGTAGCGAATCCGCTCGACGCCGGGCAATTCAGCCAGCTTGCGTATCAGTCCGCCGAGGCCCCAATCTTTGCCATCGGGACCCTCTCCATGATAGGCATTCACGTTTTGGCCGAGAAGAGTGATCTCGCGAACCCCGGCTCCGACGGCGTGGTGCGCCTCCGTCAAGACCTGATCGACCGGACGCGAGTATTCGGCGCCACGCGTGTAGGGCACAACGCAGAAGCTGCAAAACTTGTCGCACCCTTCCTGAACCGTGAGGAAGGCCGTTACCCCTTCTGCCTTTGCAGCTTCTGGCAGGTGATCAAATTTAGGTTCGGCCGGAAAGTTCGTGTCGAGGACCGTGGCGCCACCGGTTCGCGACGCTTGAACGACCAATTCCGGCAGTCGATGATAGCTCTGCGGTCCGAATACCAGGTCGACGAACGGCGCTCGATCAAGTATTTCGGCGCCCTCGGCCTGCGCGACGCAACCGCCGACTGCTAAAATCATGGTGCCGCCGCGGCGTGCTTTTGCCATCTTGAGTCGGTGAATCTTGCCGAGTTCGGAATACACTTTCTCGGCAGCCTTTTCGCGAATATGGCATGTGTTGAGGATAACTAAATCCGCGTCGTTCGGCGTCATTACCGGAAGAAAGCCG
>Ga0182037_10001910_pt1 | contig 10989 bp, 8 predicted proteins | sample sta12Cox44000082_FD_125974 | JGI IMG/M metagenome (GOLD analysis project Ga0182037, IMG submission 125974) | Lab enrichment of tropical soil microbial communities from Luquillo Experimental Forest, Puerto Rico - statoxic.12C.oxic.44.000.082 | ecosystem: Environmental > Terrestrial > Soil >... | reverse complement strand
GGCGGTGCATAGGAATTGATGTTGGCCGGCGGCGGCGGCCGCTGAAGCCGCCGAATTTGAAATCGAACAGCCCCTGTGCGCGCGCCTGATGCGGCAGCACGAGCAGTAGCGCCGCGAGCAGCGCGGCCAATACGGCGGCCTGCCATGCGACGGGCCTGATGCCATAGCCGTGCAGCACGGCTATTCCCCGATAAACCGCGACGGACTAACGGCGCGGCGAGCAAAATCGTTCCCGGCCGCGATCATGGCGCCAAATGTTTCAAGATCGGGTGACGAAACGGCGGCGTGTCGCGGTAAACGAAATGGCAAAGAGACCGTAAACGCCGCGCCCGCCGCGCGCCGTCATCGTTGGAGGATGAAGACGTACGTCAACAGCGCGAACACCGGCAGCAGCACCACCCCCGACCACACCATGAAGCCGAAGAAGCTCGGCATCTTGATTCCGCGCTCGGACGCGATGGCATAGATCATGAAGTTCGGCGCGTTGCCGATATAGGTGAGCGCGCCCATGTAGACCGCGCCCATGGAGATCGCGGCGAGCACCGGCGCGAGCGGGCCCATCAGCTCGGCGGCGTTGCCGCCGGCGAGCTGGACGAACACGAGATAGGTCGGCGCGTTGTCGAGGAATTCCGACAGGATGCCGGTTAGCCAGAAATAGGCGACGAGGTGCGGGCTGCCGTCGTGCGCGGTGACCGCGTCGAGGAGCCAAGCGAAGGCGCCTTGGCGTCCAGCCTGCAGCGCCGCGAGAATCGGCACGGCGCAAACGAAGATGCCGGCAAACAAGAGCGCAACCTCAAGGATCGGTTCCCAGGAAAAGCCGTTTGCCTCGCGGTGCTCGTCGGGCGTCAGCCACAGCGAGGCAAGCGCCGCCAGCACCAGAACCGCATCGCGGACGAGGTCCTGCAGCTCGAGCACCGTGCCATAGACGGTGATGCTGACGCTGGGCTTCCACAACGCCGAAACAATGACGCCGCCGACGATGACCGCGAGCAGCGGCAGATTGACGAGACCGTGCACCCGCAACGGCTCAGCCGCGCCCGCGTCGACCAGGGCAGCGCGTTTGTCCATCCGGAAGAACCACAGGTCGACGGCGACGAAGAGCGCCAGCACGCAAGCCACGACGAAGGCCGTCGGCTGCCAGAGGTTCTTCAGCGGCCAGAAGAAGTCGATGCCGTTGAGGAAGCCGATGAATAGCGGCGGATCGCCGAGCGGCGACAGCGCGCCGCCGATATTGCCGACCAGGAAGATGAAGAACACGACGACGTGGACGTTGTGCAACCGCGCCGCGTTGGCGCGAAGAAGCGGCCGGACCAGGATCATGGCCGCGCCCGTGGTGCCGACGACGCTTGCGATCAAGGTGCCGAAAGCGAGCGTCGCCGTATTGGTCAGCGGTGTGCTGCGCAAGGTCCCGGAGATCAGAATGCCGCCGGCGACCACATAGAGCGCGAACAGGATGACGATGAAGCCGAGATAGCTGCCGAGCAGCGCGTGCGACAGGGCTGAGAGCGCAGTGTCGACGCCGTAGAGGACCGCGAGCGCCGTCACCGTCAGCGTCGCCCAGAAGAAAGCGAATTTGCCGTAGTGGTGATGCCACAACCGGCGGAAGATAGGCGGTGCAAACGCGATGGTCAGGAGAATGCCGGCAAACGGTAGCGCAAACGGCCAGGACAGCGAGGCCCCGTCAAACGTTGCGGCCTGCGCGCCCGCCGGCAGGAAAAGAACAGCGGCCGCGATCAGCCGTGGCGGCATTGATCTCTTCAATCGCAACGGCCCCATCCCGCAAAACCCCTTAAAGTCAGTCCTAGCCGATCTCGCCGCCGATGGCGATCATGTCTACTGCGGCCTCCGCGCACTTTATCCGCAGCCTCAAGGGCTTTATCCTCATGCGCAAGCGCTGCATCTTTGCGTACGAACAGTGCGTTTGTGGGAGGAACGTATGAAGCTCGCCCGCCGGGATTTTCTGCATTTGGCGGGAGCTGCCGCCGTGTTGCCGGCGGCGCGCGCCGCCCGGGCGGAGACTTATCCGTCGCGGCCAGTGCGCATGATCATCGGATTCCCTCCTGGCAGCGCGCCCGACATCATCGGCCGTCTCACCGGGCAATGGCTGTCGGACAAGCTCGGCCAGCAGTTCGTGGTCGAGAACCGTCCCGGCGCCGCCAGCAATATCGCCACCGAATCCGTGGTGCGGGCGCAAGCCGACGGCTACACGGTGATGATCGACGTACTGTCGAACGTGCTCAACGCCTCGCTCTACGACAATCTCAGCTTCAATTTCATTCGCGACATCTCAGCTGTGGCCGGCGTCGCCAACGCGCCGTACGTGGTGCTGGTCACGAACTCGCTGCCGGTCAAGACCGTGCCGGAATTCATCGCCTATGCCAAAGCCAATCCGAGCAAGATCAACTTCGCCTCGGGCGGCATCGGCACCTCGACCCACATTTTCGGCGCGCTGTTGATGATGACAGCCGGCATCGAGCTGGTGCACGTGCCCTATCGCACCAACTACATGACCGATCTGATCAGCGGCCAGGTGCAGATCGTCATCAATCCGATCCCGCAGTCGATGGAGTTCGTCAAAGGCGGCAAGGTGCGCGCGCTCGCGGTGACCACGCCGAAGCGGCTCAACGCGCTGCCCGACCTTCCGACCATGACCGAGTTCGTGCCGGGCTACGAAGCGGTCGGCTGGTATGGTATCGGCGCGCCGAAAGGCACGCCGGCCGACATCGTCAAGGCGCTTAATGCCACGACCAACGCCACGCTCGCCGACCACAAGTTCAAAGCTCGGCTCGCCGATCTCGGCGTCGAGCCGATGCCGAAGACGCCGGACGAGATGACGAAATTCATCGCCGCCGAAGACGATAAATGGGGCAAGGTCATCCGCACCGCCAATATCAAGGCGGAGTGACGCCGCCGCGCCGGCCGCCAATTCTGTAACGAGGAAAACATCTATGGCCAACCATCGCTTTCAAAATCCATCGACACTTCACCCGACGCGCGGCTACAGCCACGTCGTCGAGGCGGCGAGTCCGAGCCGAACTATCTATACCGCGGGACAGCTCGGCCGCACCGTGGACGGAAGGATGGCCGGCGCGCCTGGCGATTTCCGCGCCCAGGCCGTACAAGCCTTCGAGAATCTCAAGAACGCGCTGGCAGCCGCCGGCGCCACCTTCGAGCATGTGGTTAAGCTTAACAACTATCTAATCGACATTTCGCACATCCACATCTACTTCGAAGTGCGCGACCGTTACGTCGACACCAAGTCGCCGCCGGCATCGACAACGATTCAGATCTCAAGGCTGGCGCACAAGGCGCGCTCTATGAGGTCGAGGCGATCGCCGTGGTACCGGCGAAATAAAGCGAAAGCGTTCAAAAGCTGACGAAGAGCAGCATCACAGCAACTCACAACAGGAGGACCCAGTCATGCGCATACGAGTGCTTGCCTACGCGTTTGCCGCGACGATTGCGGCGTCGAGCGCCTTGGCGCAATCGGCGCCGCCGGCCGTGTTCATGAGCGACAAGGACATCATGAGCCTGGTCGACAAGGCCAAGGCCGACCGCAAGGGCGACGCGCCGACCACCGCCGAGCCGATCCTCTTGCTCGCACCTTATCGGGCGCAACTCGAATACCGTCCAATCGGCGGGCCGGCGGCGCTGCACGAGAAGGACGCCGAGCTGATGGTCGTGCTGCAGGGCGCAGGCGATATCGTCACTGGCGGCAAGCTGGTCAATGAGAAACGCGTCAACGCCAACAACCTGACCGGCTCGTCGATCGAGGGCGGCACGTCGCACCTCGTCGTCAAGGGCGACATGATCCTCATTCCGGCGAACTCGCCGCATCAGGTGACGCCGAGCGGCAGCGCGCCGATCGTGCTGATGACCATGCACGTGCCGGATCCAGCGACCGGCTGGCCTCCGGCGAACTGATCCGGGTTACAACACCAGCGCCGCGGCGCATGACGCCGCGGCGCCGCGTTCCAGAGATCGAGGACAACATGAAGCGAGATTTCATTGCACGCATTGTGGGCGCCGCCGGCACCATCGCTCTGACGCTCGGCACGGCATCGGCGCAGGACAAGACCTATACGATGAAGATTACGCTGCCGACGCTGAACGATCCGAGCTACTTTTTCGCCAAAAACTACGCCGCGGCGCTGGAGAAAGATTCCGGCGGCCGCATCAAGCCGGAAATCTATCCGGCGAGCCAGCTCGGCGCAATTCCGCGCCAGATCGAGGGCACCCAGTTCGGCGCCATCCAGTGCGCGATCATCCCGCCCGAATTCTTCGTCGGCATCGACGAACGTTTTGAGCTGATGGCAGCGCCCGGCCTCGTTGACTCGCTGGATCACGGCCAGCGCCTGGCCGCCGACCCGGCGGTGTACAAGCTCATCCTCGGTCTTGGCGCCGACAAGGGGCTGCACGGCGCGGCGCTGTTCATGAACGCGCCGTCGTCGGTGATTGCCAAGGCGCCGATCCGTCACGTTGCCGACTTCAAAGGCAAGAAGATCCGCGTGCTGGCCTCGAAATTCCAAATGGCGCCGATCGAGCGCCTCGGCGCGACGCCGGTGGCGATGACGCTCGGCGACGTGGTGCCGGCGCTGCAGCAGGGCGCCATCGACGGCGCAGTCGGCGGCATCGTCGTGTTCACGCCGATGCACTTTAACGACGCGGCGAAATACGTCACCGAGACCGGCCAGCCGGCGGTGTTCGTCGTCGTCGAGATCAACAAGGCGTGGTACCAGTCCTTGCCGGACGACCTGCAGAAGCTCGTCGACAATGACGCTGCCGCGGGACAGAAGGCGATCGGCCCGCTGGCAAGCGAAATCGTCGGCAAGGCACGCAAGGGCTGGACCGACACCGGCGGCGAATTGATCAGCCTGCCCGCCGCCGAGCAGACGGACATGATGAAGACGTTCCTGGCCGCCGACGCCGAGGTGGCGAAGGCAAAGCCGGCGCTCGACGGGGCCTACAAGATCGTGACCGACGCGGCGCAGCGGACGCGCTAGTGCCGCCACTACGGCGCCGCGACCGGCGTCCAAAATCGCAGCAGCTGCAGATCGTCGGCGATGATGTTGGCGGCGTTGTAGCCGGGCGCGCCGTTGATGCCGCCGCCGTGGCTGGTCGAGCCGGCGAGATAGAGGCCGTCGACGGGCGTGCGGTAATCGGCCAGCAGCGGATGCGGCCGGTTGACGCCGAGCTGCGAGGGGATGAAGGCGCCCATGCGCAGCGCGCCGTCGACCATGTTCGGATTGAAGCGCGGAATGTCGCGCGGCGTATAGAGAAACTTCGCCAACACGTTGCGGTCGTCGAGGTTCGGCGCATAAACGCGCCATTGCTCGAGGATGCGCGCCGCATACTCGTCGCGGCGCCGGTCCCAGCCTTCAGGGCCATCCTCGAGCGCGTAAGGCGCGAATGGATACCAAAACGCCGCGTGCTTGCCGGCCGGCGCATAGGTCGGATCGAACTGCGAATGACAGGCGCCGTTGCCGATCAGGTCGTCCGGCATCTGCTGCCGCGCGATCTGGCCGAAACTGCGTGCGATCTCGTCCGCGTCCTCGGCGCCCAGGATGACGTTGAACGCCCGGTTCATGTCCGGGTCGAATTTCGCCGCGACATAGTCGGGCTTGTCGTTGAGGGCCAGATGCAGCGTGACGAGCGTGTGCGTGCCCCACTTCCATTGCCGCATCTTGTCGAGGACGACTTGCGGGAAATTCTCCTCGCCGGAGAGCCGCATGGTCGCAGGCAGGTTGATCGCACTAGCGACGAATGTGTCGGCGTCGAGCCGCGTGCCGTCGGCGAGCCGCACACCCGTAGCGCGGCCGCCGGTGACGCAAATCTCCCTGACCTCGGCGTTGGTCTGCACCGTTCCGCCGTTCGCCTCGATGGCGCGGGTGAGCGCAAGTGGCAAGCTCACCGAACCGCTGCACGGGCAGGCAACGCCGGTCAGCGAAGACATCATCGCCGGCAGCGCCAGTCCGGTGCCGGGCACATTCTCGCCGGCGGTCGCGTGATAGAGCACCTTGAGCAAGGCGCGCAGCCGCGCGTCCTCGAAGTGCTTGTCGATGGCGGTGTAGATGTCACTTTGCGCGAACGCCAGAAACTCCCCCGCCCGCGCGCTGCCCAAGCGCTCGCGCGTGTCTTCCGCCGTCAGCGGCGGGTTGTACAACAGCGACGTGAATAGCGGCTGCATCTCGACGGCGTAAGTGCGATGCATTTCGCGATACGTCGCGGCGTCGCGCTCCGAGAACCGCGCGATCGACGCGCAGGTCCGGTCGAGATCCTTGTGAACGGTGAGCGCGCTGCCATCGCGGAACGCGACGCCGTGCTGCACCGGCGGCTCGATGGTGGCGAAGCCGAACCGGCTAAGCTCGAGATCGCGGGTCAGCGGCGCGTTGGCCCAGCCGATATAGAAGTTGGAATGCAGGTTGAAGCGAAAGCCGGGGAGCACCGGCTGCTCGGTCGAGCAGCCGCCGCCGACGGTCGGCGTCGCCTCAAGGACGCAAACCTTCAATCCGGCGCGGCTCAAATACGCGGCGAGCGTCAAACCGTTGTGGCCGCCGCCGATGACAATGCCGTCGAACTTGCTCATCGTGCGCGCCCCCGTTCCGCGACAGGGGCACTAGCGCCGCGTCAGCACGACCAGGATCACGCCCAGCACCACCATGCCGGAACCGTAATAGGCCCAGGTGATCTGGTTGATCATGAAGCTCGATGCCGGCCAGCGGATGATGCCGAGTCCCTGGCCGCAGAACAGCAAGCCCATTCCGATCAGAAGCGCGCCGACGAAGGTCAACAGCATTAGCATGGCGTACCTCTAGTGCGCGGCGTCCCAATTGTCGGCGGCGTGCGCCTCGACCTGCAGCGGCACCGACAGCGACAGCGCCGGCAGCGGCGCCTTCTCCATCACCTCGGCGATCACCGGCAGCGTCTTCTCGACCTCGGCGTCCGGCACCTCGAAGACGAGCTCGTCGTGCACCTGCAGCAGCATCTGTGCGGCGAGCTTCTTCTTCGCCAGCGCTCCATCCATGCGGATCATGGCGCGGCGGATGATGTCGGCGGCGGTGCCTTGCAGCCGCGCGTTGATCGCGGCGCGTTCATTGAACGATCGGATGGAGGCGTTCGAGGCCTTGATGTCGGGGTAGTGGCATTTGCGGCCGAACAGCGTGAGGACGTAGCCATTCGACTTGGCGAACGCCTTGGTCTCTTCCATGTAGTCGCGGATACCGGGGAAGCGCTCGAAGTATTTGCGGATATAGGCGCCGGCCTCCTCGCGCGCGATGCCGAGCTGGTTGGCAAGGCCGAACGCGGAGATGCCGTAAATGATGCCGAAATTGATCGCCTTGGCGCGGCGGCGCACTTCGCCGGGCATGTTCTTGATCGGCACACCGAACATTTCGGACGCCGTCATGGCGTGAATGTCGAGACCGTCGCGGAACGCCTTGCGCAATTGCTCGATGCCGGCGATCTCGGCAAGGAGCCGCAACTCGATCTGCGAATAGTCGGCGGAGACGAGCTTCATGCCGGGCGACGCGACGAAGGCGCGGCGAATCTTGCGGCCGTCCTCGGTGCGGATCGGGATGTTCTGCAGGTTCGGCTCGGACGACGACAACCGGCCGGTCGTGGTCGCCGCCAGCGCGTAGTTGGTATGCACGCGATGGGTCGTCGGATTGACGTAACCGGGCAGCGCGTCGGTGTAGGTCGATTTGAGCTTCGACACCTGCCGCCAGTCGAGGATTTTCTGCGGCAGCGCGTGGCCCTGCTCGGCCAGATCCTCGAGCGCGCGTGCGCCGGTCGCCCATTGGCCGGTCTTGGTCTTGGTGCCGCCGGGCAGGCCGAGCTTGCCGAACAGAATGTCGCCGATCTGCTTCGGCGAGCCGACATTGACATGCTCGCCGGCGAGCTTGTCGATCTCCGCTTCGAGGCCGCCAGCTTCCTGGGCGAACTCGCCGGAGAGCCGCGACAGAACTTGCCGGTCGATCGAGATGCCGCGCCGCTCCATGTCGGCGAGCACGCGAACCAGAGGCCGCTCCAGGGTTTCGTAGACATTGAGCACCTGACGGTCGATGAGCCGCGGCTTCAATACCTGCCACAAACGCAGACCCACGTCGGCGTGCTCGGCGGCATATTCGGCCGCCTTGGCGATGTCGACGCCGTCGAACGCGATTTTGCTCTTGCCGCTTCCGGTCAGTATGTTGAGCTCAATGGTCTTGTGATTGAAGTAGCGCTGCGCCAGGCCATCGAGGCCGTGGTCGGCCATGCCGGCGTCGGTCACATAGGACATCAGCATGACGTCGTCGCACGAGGTCATCGCGATACCGCGCAGCGCGAAAATCTGCTGGGCGATTTTCACGTCGTGGCCGATCTTGAGTACGCCCTTGTCTTCGAGCAGCGATTTGAGGCCATCGAGGGCGGCGCGCTCGGCGAGCTGGTCGGGCGCGATGTCGCCCTGGAACAGGCCGCCGTCGCCCTGGCGATGGCCGAGCGGCACATAGCAGGCTTCGTTGGGCGAAAGCGCCAGCGCGACGCCGCACAGCGCCGCCTGCATCGGATCGGGGCTCGTGGTCGCGACGTCGAGGGAGACGAAACCTTGATCCCACGCCCGCTCGATCCGGCTCTTCAGCCGGTCGAGGCTGCGCACGGTCTCGTATTTCGCGCGATCGAACCTTTGCATTTGCGCGGCCTCGAGTCGCGCAGCGGCGAGCGCTTTCGGAGTAAGCGCGCCGGCCGGCGCCCCGGCGTTGTCCGGTTTTCTTTCAAGTGCGGCGGGCTTTGCGGCGCCGCGCACGGCCAATTTCGTATCGGCCTCGATCTCGGCGACGTCGGTACCGGAAAACTCCGCGACGCGGCGCAGCAGCGAGCTGAATTCCATCGCCTTGAGGAAAGCGACCAGCCGCTTGTAGTCCGGCTCGTGCACGGCGAGATCGCCGATCGGCACGTCGAGCTTCACGCGATCGTCGAGAGTGACGAGTTTCTTCGACAACCGCGCATTATCGGCATGCTCGATCAGCACCTGGCGGCGCTTCTCCTGCTTGATCTCGCCTGCCCGCTTGAGCAGCGTTTCGAGGTTGCCATATTCGCCGATCAGCTGCGCCGCGGTCTTCACGCCGACGCTCGGCACTCCGGGCACGTTGTCGGTGGAGTCGCCGATCAGCGCCTGCACCTCGATGACCTTCTCCGGCGGCACGCCGAACTTTTCGATCACCTCGGCGCGGCCGATCTTCTTGTCCTTCATGGTGTCGTACATGACGACGCGATCGCTGACGAGCTGCATCAAATCCTTGTCGGACGATACGATGGTCGAGGTGGCGCCGGACTCGTTGGCCTCACGCACATAGGTGGCGATCAGATCGTCGGCCTCGAATCCCTGCTGCTCCAGGCACGGCAGATCAAAAGCGGCCACCGCCTCGCGGATCAGCTTGAACTGCGGCTTGAGGTCGTCCGGCGGGTCCGGCCGATGCGCCTTGTAGTCGGCGTACATTTCGTTGCGAAACGTGTGCTCCGACAGGTCGAACACCACCGCGAGATGGGTCGGCTTGTCATCCTTCATGTCGCGCAGCAGCTTCCACAGCATGTTGCAGAAGCCGAACACGGCATTGAGCTGTAGCCCGTCGGACTTGCGGTTGATGGGCGGCAGCGCATGGTAGGCGCGGAAAATGTAGCCGGAGCCGTCGACCAGGAAGACGTGGTCGCCTTTCTTCAACGGCTTGCCGGCGGCGGGCGGCGCGGATGGCTTAGCCGGCTTCGGCGGTGCTTTTTGTGCGGCGGGCATGATGGCGAATATATAGGAGTTTCGTCGGGATAATCACGGGTCCAAGACTGCATTCATGAGCGCTGTGGATTTGTCGTCGCCGCTGCCCATCGACGCCGCGTTGCCGGGCTTGACCGCGGCGCTGCGGGCGCAGAACGCGGCCGTGCTGGTGGCGCCACCCGGCGCCGGCAAGACCACGCGGGTGCCGCTGGTCCTCAAGGGCGAAGCGTGGGCCCAAAACGCGCGGCGCATCCTGGTGCTGGAGCCGCGCCGGCTTGCGGCGCGGGCCGCCGCCGAGCGCATGGCGCAAACGCTTGGCGAGCGCGTCGGCGACACGGTCGGCTTGCGGGTGCGATACGTCTCGAAGGTCTCCAGGCGCACCCGGATCGAGATCATTACCGAGGGCGTCTTCACCCGGCTCATTCTGGACGATCCCATGCTCGAGGGCGTCGCGGCAGTGCTGTTCGACGAGTTCCACGAGCGCTCCCTCGATGCCGACCTCGGCCTCGCGCTCGCCCGCGACGTGCAGCAGGGCCTGCGCGCCGATCTGCGCATCCTGGTCATGTCGGCGACCATCGACGGCGCCCGCATCGCCAAATTGCTCGGCGACGCGCCGGTGATCGAAAGCGAAGGCCGCGCCTTTCCGGTCGACACGCGCTATGTCGGCCGCGACGCGCGGCCGATCGAGCCGCAGGTCGCCGACACCATCGCGCGGGCGATGCGGGCGGAGCCCGGCTCGCTGCTGGCGTTTCTGCCTGGCGCCGCCGAAATCCGCCGCACTTTTGGCCTGCTCGACGGCCGCACCGAGCCGGCGACCGACGTGGTCACGCTCTACGGCGCGCTCGCTGGCGACGAACAGGACCGCGCCATCGCGCCGGCACCGGCCGGCCGCCGCAAGATCGTGCTCGCGACCTCGATTGCTGAGACCTCGATCACCATTCAGGGCGTGCGCATGGTGGTCGATTGCGGGCTGGCGCGGGTGCCGCGCTACGAGCCCGACGTCGGCGTGACGCGCCTCGAAACCGTGCGCGTCTCGCGCGCCGCGGCCGACCAGCGCCGCGGCCGCGCCGGCCGCACGGAGCCCGCCGTCTGCTATCGGCTGTGGGACGAGCCGCAGACCGCTGCGCTCGAGCCGTTCGCGCGTCCGGAAATCCTCGCCGCGGATTTGTCGTCGTTCGCGCTCGATCTGGCCGCTTGGGGCGCCGGGCCCGAGCAGCTCGCCTTCCTCGATCCGCCGCCGCGCG
>Ga0182037_10001908_pt1 | contig 10993 bp, 13 predicted proteins | sample sta12Cox44000082_FD_125974 | JGI IMG/M metagenome (GOLD analysis project Ga0182037, IMG submission 125974) | Lab enrichment of tropical soil microbial communities from Luquillo Experimental Forest, Puerto Rico - statoxic.12C.oxic.44.000.082 | ecosystem: Environmental > Terrestrial > Soil >... | reverse complement strand
GTGGGCGGACGAAAGGCCATTACGGCAATCCTGACCGCCCTCAACTCCACGGTAAAACAACTCGTAGCCGCAGCATGAGAATTTCGTCGCCACTTGCGAAGATTTTGGAGATTAGTAGTACAGGGTAAGGGTGAGGTGTGCCTAAGATCGCCCGATTCGGCTCATATCACCCGCTACCCAAGAAAGTTCTTGACAAATCAACATTATTGTGTTACAAAAATTGTAGTTGAGTAAATCAGCTAAGAACCGGCAATTCCCGCGCAACTCGGAGGCTCTTGAGGGGTATTTCTTTGAGGGAGTGGAAGTGTACGTGAGAAGCCCAGGGCCACTCCTCGTTGGTAAGTCTCATTGATAAAATCTTGGACTTCAGGGCCAAACAGAAATTCGTGATCCCGTGTTTCGCTTAACATGGCAAAAGTCTGGGGCAAGGTAACGTTCGCAGTTTGACTGATGCCAGCCAGAAATTTCGTGAAGGCATTAAACACAGCCATCCGCTTCTCAAATAGGGAAAGCCGAAACGTACGGTCGCTGGTTACAGCTTGCTGTCGCTGGATTTCTGCCTGACGCCGTTGCATAAAAAACGTCGTGACGCCGAAGAACACTGTGGAAATGCCAACAACAAACGTTAGGACTTTGGACCAATCAATCACGGAAAGTTGCATGGCGCCTCGCCTTATCGGTCTCGCCAAATTTTCCGCATTCGGTGTGAAGCTGCGGAGCGAATCCAAACCCGTGGAAGGTCGTCCCAGTCTTTTAGCACATTGATTGTCACTTCTGATTTCGCGCATCCCAAGCAAACACGCTAATCAATCTAGCGGTTAGCATCGCACGCTCACGGGCTATCGCATCCGTGTGCTTGAGGTCACTCACACCGAAAGTCACAAGCGCGGGGCCTAAATTCACCGTGCGATTTCGCTTGCTGTCCCATGCATAAAACACATATGCAATCGCTTCAATACGCTTCCCGACGACACCGATACTGTCATCATCAATCGTTCCAGTTGACAATTCGATCAGAGCCTCGTTGGGGGCGTTCTTCATTTCCCAGTCATTCACATCATCAACAGTCCCGCCGTATTCCAAACATGCCGTCGTTGGTGTTTCAGCTTTAAAAGATTTGGCTATGGCATCTTGCAGGTATGAGACGAACAGCTTCCCTCCCGATTCCTCGTCTAGAGGGAAGCGTCTGCATTTTGAATAAACACCGTGACACATCGTTGGGCTGCATCCGCGTTGGCCACTTCTTTTTTTCTGGCCAGCTCCTTCTTCAGCTCGGCGTTCTCTTTCTCCAGTCGGTTGAGGCGTTCATTGTCACACGCAGGTAGGCAAACAAGAAGGGCGGAGAGACACACCACAACTCTCGGGAGTTCGCGCACGGACTTTCCTTGAGTTCCACCATTCTACGCCCACACAGCAAAAGGCCACGGACTAATCCGGTCGCCAAGAGAGATTTCAATGGGGATTTCCGTGAATCCACGTCGGCGGAGGCTTCGGTTCTTGTGCCAGGTCTGTATCATCGACTCGCTAGACGGGGACCAACACAAAACCGGTGTGCCAATATGGTTTGCTTCACTGAAAGGGTTCACCTCACCGAACTGTGCCCAGTGGCGGTTTGGATATGTTTAGTTTACTTGCACGGGTGGAGCGAAAAACCCGCATAAATACGGGGAATCTCACTTCATACAAACTGCTCTAAACTGTGATTCTTCGTCAGCGACGTACTCTTAATCAGTAGGTTGAAGGTTCGATTCCTTCCGCGCTCACCATCTAACCTTCAGTACCAGAATCAGGCGGCACACAATGAGCAGCGGGTCCGCAAGTCACTATCCCAAATTCGGGAAAGACAATTCCAGTTCGTCTGCCTAGTTTGGCTGATCGAGTGAACTCATACTTTGTCAGAGCAAGGCCACCAGCCATTGTGAAATCGCGCTCTGGGGAGCATCAACAACACCAGCAGAAGGAGCCAATTCCGATGTTGAATCGTCGCCAGTTTTTTCGGGGTGCTTGCGGAATAGCGGCATCTACAGCAGTTGCCACGGTGCCGTCTTCGATCCTGGTTGCTTCTCCAGAAGCTCGGTCCTCTTGTCCGGAGTCAACCCTAACGCCGGCGGACCTGAAGACGTTCGTGCCTGTACTGCCTTCGGTGCGGGCACAGTTCTTCAACGTGGATCCAAAGCTTGGTTGCGCTGTCAAGGAAATGGAGGGAGGCGTGTACGTCGTTTCCGATAACGGCTGGCAATCCGCTTTCCTGGTTACGAATGAAGGCGTCATCGTATTCGATGCGCCGGAGAGCTATGGCAAGAGCCTTCCATCGGCGATCGCCACGGTCACCGACAAGCCCGTCAAAATCCTGGTTTATTCTCACGAGCACAGAGATCACATTGGAGGATCCGCAGTCTTCAAGAATGTCGCGGGCCTCAAAGTCGTTGCGACCGCCGGTGTTAGTTCTTTTTTAATTGATCAGAACGACCCGGAGCGTTTGCTACCGAATGAAGTCTTCGGCGACCAGCGGACCATCACACTCGGGGGCAAGACGGTTGAATTGACGCGGCATTTCTACCATTCGCCTGAGGGAGATCTCTTCATCTACGTTCCTCACGCCAAGTTCATGATGGCCGTTGATTGTGTGACCCCAGGCTATGCTCCTTTTCACGGATTCGACATTACCGAGAACTTTGGTCGGTACATGAATGTGTTCGATGAACTCCTTGCCTATGACTTTGACACATTCACCGGCGGACACCTTACAGCCACTGGATCAAAGCAAGACGTGATCATTACCAAGGAGTTCACGATGGACGTGTATCACACAGTGAAGCGAATCCACAACAACATGGATCAGGCCGCGGTGGTGGCCGAGGCGGCCAAAGTGATTGGCTACGACAACAAATTCCTGCTGTTCAAGGTTGTGCTGGACAAAGTTCAGAGAGAATCTGTTGCTGAGCTGCAGCCTAGTTGGATCAATCGGCTGGCTGGGGTCGACGTATGGATGGACAGCCACGTGTGGACAGCTTTACAGTACGTCCGCTGGAACGATAAGGCTTAGCTGAAGGATGCTATTATGTCCAAACTAGAACAGAATGATGAACTCAAGTACGTGGTGACCGATACGCTCATCGTTCCAGACATGAAGCGCTCCGTGGCGTTCTATCGCGAAGTTCTCGGCGCCACGGTGTTGCGCGAGGGCGAGCCGACACTTCTGCGGCTTGGCAACATTTGGCTGACCATCAACGGCGGTGGAGGGCCTACGGACGACAAACCTGAAGTCGTTGCCGCGCCGCCGCGCGAGGCAAACCTTCTCAGCATCTTTCTAAACCTCCGCGTGACCGACATCAGGCGCTACTACGAGCTTTGGTCTTCGCGGGGTGCTGAATTCATCACCGAGCCTAAGGGCCATGCGACAGAATTGCGCTGCTACATGCGCGATCCGGATGGATATCTCATTGTGGTTGGACAAACCACCATGACTGCAGGCCCACTGGACCCGTACACATAATCACGAGGGGCCAGGGTGGCGTATCTGTTTCGCGAGGAGGCCACCGACTCTATCTTGAGAGGCGCACTTCGAGGTGAAAGAAATCTGAATGAAAGCAGCATGGTACGAAAAGCAGGGGCCCCCTCGCGAGGTGCTAGTGGTCGGCGAAATGCCGGACCCGGTTCCAACGGCAGGTGAAGTTCGCATTCGGGTGGCTGCTTCCGGCATTAGCCCCGGCGACATCAAGAAACGAGAGAACGCGTTTGGCCTCGGCATGCCGTATCCTCGCGTGATTCCGCATAGCGATGGTGCGGGCCATGTGGATCAGCTAGGCCCGGGCGTTACCTCCGAGTGGATGGACCGCCCAGTCTGGTGTTACGGAGCTCAATCCTATCGTCCGTTTGGTACGGCCGCGGAGTTTACAGTGCTTCCGCTCGGTCACATTGCTCCGTTGCCCGAGAAAGTATCGATGGAACAGGGGGCTTGCCTGGGCATTCCCGGCATCACTGCTCATCGCGCGGTCCACGTCGGTGGCCCCATCAGCGGACGTACTGTGATGGTGCAGGGTGCCGCTGGCGCGGTGGGACTCTGCGCGGTGGCCCTCGCACGTCATGCGGCGGCGCACGTGATAGGTACTGTGCGCTCCGCCCCGGATCAATCTACCGCGGTAAAGGCTGGTGCTCACGATGTAGTGCTGAGCGACAGCCAGCTGGTGGAACGTGTACGCGCGCTTGCTCCGGAGGGCCTTGATCACATTGTGGAGGTGGCGTTCGGAGCCAATATCGAAGCCGACGTCGAACTGCTGAAGCAAGGGGGATCGATCGCGAGCTATGCCACGGATAATGCCGCGCCGGAGATTCCCTTTTGGCAAATGGTGTTCAAGAACATTCGGCTGTTTTTTCTGGGGAGCGACGATTTCCCAACGGAAGCCAAAACCCACGCAGCGCGGGATTTGAATGCAGCGCTTGAGGCGGGGTGGTCTGGCTTCGAAATCGCCGAACGTGTACCGCTCGTCGACATCGCTCGCGCTCACGAGCTCGTGGAACACCCGGTGCGGCCCGGGCGGATCGTCGTTGTTCCGTGAGTGATAATGAGCCATTCGCAGCGATTTATGATGTCGGGCATGGCGCAATCCGAATTAGCAGCTGAAAATCATGAACGCGAGCGTGTGGAGGACTCATGGTTGAACGTTTTCTCGGGCCACCGTCTCTACCATCCAGTTTTCAAGCAAAGACCATTCACAGCCCGGAAGCAGCGGATATTTTCGTGCGCCGGGGAGGAAACGGGCGGCCGGTTATGCTGATTCACGGATACGCAGAGAACAGCGACTCCTGGGCTCCCCTGGCCGCGGATCTCATGAAGGACCACACGGTCCTGGTGCCGGATCTTCGTGGCATTGGGAAGTCGTCGAAACCTGAAGGTGGTTACGACAAGAAGACTCAGGCCAAAGATATTCGCGCCGTCGTGATTGCGCTGGGATATGACAAGATGTCTCTGGTCGCACACGACATCGGCAACATGGTGGCTTACGCCTACTCAGCATTGTATCCGGATAAGGTTGAGCGGTTGGTTGTAATGGACGCACCGATTCCAGGTATCCAACCGTGGAAAGAGATTCTGTTGAACCCCGGAGTTTGGCATTTTAATTTTCACGGTCCGGATGCCGAACGGCTCGTGGCTGGTCGTGAGCGCATCTACTTCGATCGAATTTGGAATGACTTCACTGGCGATCCCTCGAAGCCTGACGAGGCGACCAGAGATTTCTTTGCCGCCACTTATGCGCAACCAGGAGGAATGCGGGCAGGATTCGCACAGTTCGCTGCATTTTCCCAAGACGCGAGGGACAATGAAGTTTTCGAGCGCGTGAAGCTGACAAAGCCCGTGCTGGCTGTCGGCGGTGAGAAGTCGTTTGGTCCGCTACAGGCCGTGATCATGCGGAACGTTGCGACCAACGTGCAGGAGGCAGTCGTCAGTGGCTCCGGGCATTGGCTGATGGAAGAGCGCCCAGCGGAAACGGTGGCGCTTATTCGTAACTTCCTTGACTCTCCATAATTTGCTGGCAATAACCCAGCGCGGGCCGCTTCGAACGACCTTAGCGGATCATTGGTCCAATATTAGAACTGAAGGCGAGCTTCATCACGTTCCAGATGGAACGAACCATTTTGGGGGCAAGCCCGTTGGGCTGCTTCGGTGAACGCCACAAGGAACGCAGCCATTCCTCGATGCTCGCCCGAACCGCCGACTTGTTGAATTCCTGCAGGCGGTAATCCTGCCAGCGTGGCCGCACCCAGCGGTTCAGGGCTGACTGGTAGGACTTCGCGCACTGGAAGGACATGGGCGCTGCGCTCTCCTGCACACCACCCAGAGGAACGTCCAGACATGGACGTAGGATCTGCTCGATGTACCGATCGATCAATCCGCCCATCGTTGGGCATTCCAGGTTGAAGGTTTCGGGATTGGCGGACAACCGCAGATGCTCGCTCGCACGCTCGGCCGCTGCCCGCGTCGGGTACTGCTCCTGGGTGCCGACGATGGTTTTGCGGCGCCGTTTCCGTCCTGCTTCGAATTCGACGAAACGGTAAACCCATACGTCCTGGAAGGCTTGCGCGAACCCAGGGGAGCGCTTGGTGGGAGCTAAGCAAGATGAGCTAGGGCTGAACCGGAGGAAGAGAGTTCGATCCCGACGTGTTGAGGCATGTCGGATGGCCAAAGCCGCCAGCACTTATTCCAGTTCCGCCAAACGGATTGGGAGTGATATCGAATACGATATTATCGGGACGCGCCGGATCGCCCGACACACCTCCGACACCGGAGAGATGGTCGAGGCCGAGATTGTTGCGCACGCGCCACGCGATGTTGTGGTCGGCACACGACGTATCGCCGCTAACGCCCACGCCTCCGACAATCACCTTGCCGGGACCATAAAGCGCCAGCCCTCCACCGAACACATTAACTCCGCCGATCTTGTTGCCGATCATCGGGTCCTGCGCAGTACCGATGTGGTTTGACGGCCCGGAGTAAGCGTCCTGGGCATCTACCGGATTGCTGTGTTGCAAACCGTACAAGCTGCCTCCCGGCTGCACAGCGGAGTATAAGTTCGCAGTGGAAAGCGCAAGCCCGTTTGGCTGGCCAGAGCCTCCGCTAAAGGACGACGAGTCGAGACTGAACGCATTCGCGGTGTTGGCTTTCTGCGCGGAGATGACCCGGCTGCCGGGCCACTGGGCTCCGCGGTTAACACCGGAGAACGCAACGGCACACACCACTCCGTCGCGATCGACAATAGTGGCCCACATCTGGTTATTCAGGCCACTGGTTTCAGCGGTCGTGGCCGCCACCAGCGCTGCCTTCAGCGCATTGTAGTCGGGCAGACTTTTGCAGTTGTTATCTCCGTTTCCAGCTTTGGCCGTAACAACCAGGGACGTCAAAGCCAGTGTTAGTGAAGCTGCTCGACCCAGCCAGCGCTTCGTCAACATGATCCTATCCTTTCCTTTTCGAAAACGTTTGGTTTCTTTCAGAGGCCCAAAAGCAGCAGCAACTGCATACCAAAGGCTTGTCGGTTGTTCCTAGCTCTTAAACTGTGTGTCGCTGATCACCGCGATGGCGAACAGCGCGCAACGCGAAGGCCGTTTCCATTTCCTACGCTTTAACCGTGAGGGCCACTGTCTCTGCTGTCTCTGCTTCGGTGGCCCCTTGCAGGATTTCGCCCCTGACGAGGCTGAGTAGCTTCGTCCAGATGCGCTCGAGCGCTTGATTAAACCGGGGCCCGACAAACTCTTCCATCGTCTGCAGCAGAGCACTGGCGATCGTGTCGTAGTCCTGGGGACGGACGCCGTACTTCGCGTACCGCTTGCCCATGTGTTGCAGTGTAGGACGCATTGTCGGGAAGCGGTCGAGGGACACATTCAAAACAAGGATGGCGTCCATCAGCTTCTTCCCCTGCTCGGTCAAATCTCCGCGAAACAGCATTCTTAGGCTCGGATCCAGACGGAACAGCCGGTTATAAAAAAGCATCGCAACCACTTCGGTCTTGCCATCTAGGAGTCGGAAGCTGTTGCGAATGGATTGAATTTCCTCTCGCGTCATCATGGCGATTCCCCTCTCTACGAATAGCCCAGATGGTGAAGGGAAATCGATCATCAATCCTCGCAAATCACCCGAGTTATTTTCGATCTCCCAATCATTGGAGCCACGCGGCGTCGCTGAAATGCACCCGTTGCCCCGACGACCCACGGAGGACCGTTGGTGGTCGCTGGTTCGTTGTATCTGAGCTTCCTTTTCTAATCAAGTAGCGGAAGAGTCAATGGGAGCTTGCTACGTCCGAACTCCACTCAATTCCCACTCCTTGGAAGGATCGATTAGTCCACTTCACCTATACAGGTGTAAGGCAGAGTGAGAATCGCTCGTCGACAGGTAAAGAAATTTTGGATGATCGCGCGAAAATAGACATGTACACAAAAATGCGGTCCGAGCACTTTTGTTAGCTTGTCAGGCGATAGTGACGGCGGCACCGATTTTCATTTGTTCGTTGACGGCCTGGATGACCGCCGTCCAGGCACCGCGCACTTCTTCATCGAAACCAGGTTGTAGTGCTTGACCGAACGCCCAGACCAGTGCCGCGCAAAGGGTGTCGTAGTGTTCCGTCTTCACTCCGTAAGTCACATGGCGCTGTCCCAACTCGCGCAAAACTGGGACAATCTGCTCCCAATCGTCGATGCTTGCCACGATGGCTTCGAGCATTGCGATCAGTTTTTTCGACTGCTCTTTCATGTCGATGTTGAACAGCCGGCGTAGTGACGGGTCGAGATCGAAGAGGCGTCCATAGAAGAGCAGTGAGACAGGAATGGCGATCTCCCGGATTAAAGGAAAGGTCTCGGCAATGACCTGCTTCTGTCGCGGAGTCATTCGGAGGTCCTATTACTTTTCAGGCGCAAAACTTGGATCATTTCGCTCACGCAAATCTCACTTTTTGGACTTTGTTTCCTGGTTCTGCTCGGCCAGTTTTATGTCAGCGGAGATCCGCTCGCTCCAAGCCTTCCTCGCTGGATCATCAGTACCAGCCTTGTTAGTGATTTGTGCCTGCGCCTGGTGATAAGCAATAAGCGCATCGCTCCAGTCTTCGTCTCGAGCGTAAGAATCACCCAGCTCAATCAGCAATTCGACCCGCTGTTCTTGGAAAAGGGGTTGATGAGTTGTCGCAATCGGCGACGGTTTCGAATTAGGTGTTGGTGATGGCAGTGGGATACGTAGGCCAGTACTGAATAACCCAGCAGCGAACGCGATCACCAGAGCTACGCCCCCAAGCGCCCATAACCGGTTTCGACTCAGAAACCTTCCCGAACGGTAAGTGAACGTATCCGGCCGCGCAGTAATTGGTCTGTCGGACAGGTGATTGCGAATATCCGCGGCGAATTGTTCGACGGTTTGATAGCGCCTGGCCGGCTCCTTCCGCATGGCCTGCAGAATGATGTTGTCCAGGTCGCCTCGCAATCGCGCATCCAGCTTTTTGCTGGACTGGCGGACTACCTCGCTTGGTGTACTCACGTCCTGCTGACACACCACTTGCTCAACTACTTGCGGTGTGAGTCTAGGAAAGACGTGCGGCCGTCTGCCAGTCAGCAATTCATAGAGTACAGCGCCAAGCGAATACACATCGGAGGCGATGTTTACGGGCTCGCCTCGTACCTGTTCGGGGCTGGCATATTCGGGCGTCAGCAAGGGCATGCCGAGAGCTCCAGTGTCGTGGTTCTCGCCACTTGCGTCGCGATAGAGCAACTTGCAGATACCGAAATCGAGCAGTTTGGGTTCACCCTTAGAGTCGACCAGAATGTTCCCGGGCTTCAGGTCGCGATGCACCACGAACTGCAAATGGGCGTAGTGGACTGCAGAGCATACGCGAAGAAACAGACGAAGCCGTTGCTCGACAGAAAGAGTTTTGGAGTCGCAGTACCGTGTGATCCAGTTACCGTCGATATATTCCATCACGAAGTAAGGAATCCCATCGCTCGTAGTGCCGCCATCGAGCAACCGCCCGATGTTGCGATGTTCGAAACGAGCGAGAACCCGCCGTTCCCGACGAAAGCGCGCCAGAATGAATTCCGTGTCCATACCGGGCTGCACCATTTTGACCGCGACCTGTTGTTCAAACTGTCCGTCGGCACGTTCGGCAAGATAAACGGTACCCATGCCCCCGCGACCGATTTGCTGCAGCAGCCGATACGGACCCACTCGTCGCTGAAGGTGGCTCTGCTCGAGGGATTTGGTCATTGCGGTTGCGGCGCCAGCAACACGCTCGCGAATCGAAACACACGCGTTAGACTTTTCTGATTCGAGGAGGGACTCCACCTCGTTAAGAAGGGCGGTGTCGCCTGCGCAAGCATTTAGCAGCCAGAGTTGGCGCTCGACCTCCGGTTGCTCCAGCGCCCGGTGAAAAAGGTCTTCGATTTTGCGCCATTGTGAGGGATCGGTCACATATTTATTCCGTAAGTCATGTAGCGCTTAAGCCAAGCTTCGGCGAGCCGCTGTTCGCGACCCACAGTTGCAACTGAAATTTCCAAAGCTTCTCCCACCTCCTCCATGCTGAGGCCGGCAAAGTAGCGCAGCTCGATGATCTTGCATTTACGTTCATCGAAGGTGGCGAGGCTGTTAAGGGCTTCGTCCAATGCAATGATGTCGGAACTGCGTTGCGGCGCAAAGCAAACCATCTCGTCAAACGGCACCAGTTCGGTGCCACCGCCACGCTTAGAAGCGCGACGGCGGCGAGCGTGCTCGACGAGAATTTGCCTCATCCGATGCGCTGCGATTCCGAAGAAGTGCGCGCGACTCTGCCAGTCAGGCAGTTCACTACCAACAAGACGCAAATATACGTCGTGAACTAACGCAGTAGGTTGGAGGGTTCGCGCTGCTCGTTCGTTCCGCAGGTACCTTTCCGCCAAGCGCCGTAATTCCTGGTAAATGAGCGGGGTGAGGCGGTTCAGCGCGTCAGGGTCTCCGTTCTTCCAGTCATGCAAAAGCCTTGTGACTTGGTCGGAACTGCTGGGCATCGGAGTGGGCTAATGCTACCTAAAATTCCGAAGTTGGGCAACGGGAGTGGTGCATAGATGTCGTACCTCTTTAGAAATGTCCCCTTCAGTTCGATAACTGTTCGTCATGTATACAGAAGCAGCCGAAGCTGGGGGAAAGTGGGAATCGCGCGGGTGTTGGCGGGATTTCCAAGCGAGGTGGGAAAGTCGATTTTTGATTTTTCCAGCTCGCGTCTTGTCCACAGCTTTTCGCGCCGCGAAATTGTTCACCATTGCGCGCTATACCTCGGAGTAGGCATATCCCGATAATCTCCCCGCCAAGGATGTGTCGCAGCCGGTCGCACTCGACGCAGCCGCTCGCGTAGCTGCCTTTTCGGTAACGGTCGCTCTGGTAAAGCGGGGATCTCTTTCCATGCGATCTTCTCCCCACGGTAGCGAATCTCCAGCTTTCCACTTTCCCATTCCCGCACTATAACCTTGGCTTGTGCGGGAGCATGAT
>Ga0182037_10001907_pt1 | contig 10993 bp, 10 predicted proteins | sample sta12Cox44000082_FD_125974 | JGI IMG/M metagenome (GOLD analysis project Ga0182037, IMG submission 125974) | Lab enrichment of tropical soil microbial communities from Luquillo Experimental Forest, Puerto Rico - statoxic.12C.oxic.44.000.082 | ecosystem: Environmental > Terrestrial > Soil >... | reverse complement strand
CGTACTCCCAGGGCAGACGATTTGCCCGGACTATTTGATCACTCCGATACCACGTTTCCGGACCCGCGGCCGATGCGTTACCTCCTGGACGAAAGCTGACGAACCTGCGCCAGCCGCGAGAAAGATGGCCCACAGATCGATTGCGGGCAACTCCCATTCTCAACCGTGCGTTTGCAATCTCGCGTGCGAGCATCCATTCCGTGGCGATGCCCGAGGAAGGCCGCATGTGCGCCCCTCGCTGGCGTGATCTCGCAAGCGCCCCTTAGCGTGACCACTACTTCCGTGCCGGCCCGTGGGTAGGGTCTAGCGCCCGTCTGGTGCCCGAGGCACCCGTCGCTTCCACTTGGCGCAAAGATCGCTTGCGCCGGTGATGCTTTCCGATCCCGAAAGTTTCGCACATTTTCATCGTCGGAAGCTGAGCTCACCCGCCAGACTGCGAACCGAGCTCGCCCTTGGACATCCTCCGCATCGGAGATGAAACGTGGAAAACGTGCTGCCCGACAAGTTCTCCGGCTCCATCATCGAAGATGAGGTGTCCGTGACCGATAAGGTTCTCGCCGCGATGCGTGGCGCAGCAAGCCCGCGGCTCCGTGAGGTGATGGCGGCTCTGGTCCGACATCTGCACGCATTCGCACGTGAGGTGCACCTGACGGAAGAAGAATTCGAAACCGGAATCGATTTTATCAATCGCATCGGCCAAGCCACTAATAACGCCAACAACGAGGGCATGTTGCTGTCCGACGTTCTCGGCTTCTCGACTCTCGTTTGCCTGCTCAACAATGGCCGCAACGGAGCAACCGAAACTGCTTCGGCGCTTCTCGGCCCATTCTGGCGAATGAATTCGCCCCGTACCCCGAACGGTGCATCGATCGTCCGCTCACCGACGCCGGGTCCTGCTCTGTTTGTGGAGTGCTCGATCCACGACCCGCAGGGCCGACCGATGGCTGGCGCGGAGGTCGACGCCTGGCAGGCTTCGCCCGTCGGGCTGTACGAGAATCAAGACCCCAACCAGGCGGACATGAACCTCAGGGGAAAGTTCACAACGGATGCCGAAGGAAAATTCTTCTTCAGGTCGGTGAAGCCCGCAGGGTATCCGGTCCCAACCGACGGTCCAGGTGGCGAACTCCTTCGCGCGCAGAACCGGCATCCCTATCGGCCCGCGCACCTGCATTTCCTCGCCTACAAGCCAGGCTACAAGACGCTCATCACGCAAGTCTTCGTCGACAATGACGAGCATCTGCAGAGCGACGTGGTCTTCGGCGTTACGCAACATCTCATCGGCAACTACCAGCGCCACGATGAACCCCGTGCCGACCACGACCCTCCCTGGTACTCGCTCCGATACACATTCGTGATGGAGCCCGGCGCAGCGAAGCTGCCACAGCCGCCGATCAAGTGAAGACGATCGGATCGACCATGAGCTACTCGAAAACACTCGTATCCAAGATGGCCCTGATATTTGGGGGCTCAGGCGGAATTGGTGCAGCGGCGAGCCGCTTGCTCGCTGAGGCCGGCGCGCGAGTGGCGGTCACATATCGGCCGGAGGGGCAGGGGGAAGCAATCGCCGCAGATCTAGTCCGTACTCTGCCGGGGGATAAGCATTTGGCCTTGGCCGCGGACGTTTCGTCTACCGCGTCATTGGTAGCTTTGCGCGACGCCGTCACCCAAAAATTCGGCCGTCTGCACATCCTGATCAACGCTGCCGGCTTCACCAAACCGGTGCCGCACGCCGATCTAGATGCGCTCGACGATGATCTAATCGATCGGATGTTTCAGGTGAATTGGAGGGGCCAGTTCGCCACCATTCGAACGTTTGCTCCGCTGTTGAAAGCATCCGGCGATGGCCTGATTGTTTCCATTTCTTCCATAGCTGCGCTCACTGGGGTTGGTTCCTCCATCGCTTATTGCGCAGCGAAGGCGGGCATCGATGTAATGACGAAGTCGCTGGCGCGGGTTCTCGCGCCCGAAGTTCGTGTCCTTGCCGTTTCCCCGGGCGTCGTCGATACGGCCTTCGTTCCCGGTCGCAGTGCCAACTTCAATGAAAGAGTCGCCGCCGCAACGCCACTCAAGCGGATCGGGCGCCCCGAGGACATCGCCACCGCGATCCTCGCCTGTGCGACCCAACTGACATTCTCTACCGGCACCACCATCGTCGTCGATGGCGGTCGAGCACTCTAAAGCGGAGCAGAAACCATGCGCGCACCGAGACAAAAGGTCTTCATTACTTGTGCGGTGACAGGCAATCTCACCACCCCCGAACAGACGCCACATCTTCCCAAATCGCCCGAGGAGATTGCCGAGGCGGGACTCGGCGCCGCAGAGGCCGGCGCCGCCGTCGTCCACATCCACGTCCGTGAGCCGAAGACCGGCAAACCGTCGATGGAGCTCTCGTACTACCGAGAGGTGGTCGAGCGGATCCGGGCGAAGAACTCGCAGCTCATCCTAAATATCACGACCGGGCCGGGCGGGCGCTTTGTCCCTTCTGAAGATGATCCCAAAGTTGCTGCTCCCGGCTCAACGCTGATGAATCCAGAGAAGCGGGTGGAGCACATCGCGATCTTAAAACCGGAAATCTGCACCCTCGATCTCAACACGATGAATTCCGGCGGGCAGGTCGTCATCAACACCCCCGCCAACGTGCGGCGCATGGCGAATATCATTCGCGAGGCTGGGGTCAAACCGGAGATCGAGCTGTTCGATTCAGGCGACATTGCGCTCATGCTCGATATGTTGAAAGACAGTAGTCTGACCGGTCCGCTACTGACCTCCTTGGTGCTCGGCGTCCGCTACGGATTCCAACCCTCGCCTGAAACGGTCATCTACGCTCGGAACATGCTGCCCGCCGATGCCCAGTTTACCGCGATCGGCATTGGGCGCTGGGCGTTCCCGACAGTGGCGCAATCCTATCTCGCGGGCGGCCACGCGCGGATTGGCATCGAAGACTCGGTTTATCTCGCCAAAGGCGTTCTGGCCGAAACGAATGCCAGCATGGTCGAAAAGGCGCGACGCATTTTAGAGGAGCTCGGCGCGCAGATCATGACGCCAAGCGAAGCACGGGCTGAGCTCGGTCTTGCAACTAGACCGAGGGGCGCGCGCAGCGCTGCTTGAGAAAACTTTCTTTGAAAAGGACCCGGCTATGAACCTCGCGCCTCACGTCCTGGAAAGCATCACGACCAATGCATTACGCGTCGGCAGCGCTGCGACCCCCGGCGACCTCAGCCTGCCGATCGGATCGGTCGCTCTTGCGCGGTCCCGCGAAAGCGCCGTCATCGAGATTGCAGCCGCGGGGGTGAACCCGTCCGACGCCAAGGCCGTGCTCGGCGCCATGCCGCAAGCGGTATGGCCGCGGACACCGGGGCGGGACTACAGCGGTATTGTCGTTGATGGTCCGGCAGACCTTATCGGCAAGGAGGTTTGGGGTTCGGGTGGCGAACTGGGAATTCGCCGCGACGGCACCCACGCATGCCATCTGGTAATCGACGCATCGTACATCAGGGCAAAGCCCTCAACATTGTCATTGCGAGAGGCCGGCGCGATCGGCGTGCCATTCATTACCGCCTATGAGGGCTTGCGCGAAGCCGGGGGCGTTCGCAAGGGCGACGTTGTTCTGGTGTTTGGAGGAAACGGCAAAGTCGGACAGGCCGCGATCCAGCTCGCCACGATGGCGGGTGCGGGGCAGGTATTTGCCGTTGAGCGCGACGCCGAACCATTCCTGGGCCACGCGATCGGTCCGGTTGAGATGCTCAACGCGTCAGCCATCGATGTGGCCGATTACGTACGGGCCAAGACCGGCGGACACGGAGCCGACATCGTCTACAACACGGTCGGCAGTCCCTATTTCGAAGTGGCCAACAGGGCGATGGCCATTAAGGGCCGGCAGATCTTTGTTTCTACGATCGAGCGCTCGGTCCCGTTCGACATCCTCGCGTTCTATCGCGGCCGGCACAAATTTGTTGGCATCGATACGCTTGCGCTCGACTCGGGCGAATGCGCCGCCATTCTCGACGACCTTAGGGCGGGATTCGAGTCCGGCAGTTTAAAGCCGTTCCCAGTGCCGGACGATCACGTCTATCCACTTGGACGCGCCGCGGAAGCCTACAAGGTAGTGCTGGCAGGTTCGCGCGAGCGGATCGTGCTGGATCCGCGGGCCTGAGGCACCTCACGTAGAACACAAGCGACACAGCGATCCATTTCACACAGTCTGAGAGGAGAAGCTCTATGAAAAAATCATTCGTGCGCGGGACGTGGCAGAAGTCACGCTCGTTCTCGCCAGCGGTGATCACCGAGGGGGGCAAGGTCATTTGGATCGCTGGCCACACCGGTCAAAAGGATTCGGCTGGCAATGCACTCGCCGGCGACTTCGACGGGCAGATGCGGCAGACCTTCAAGAACATTGAAGCGACGCTGCAGGAGGTCGGCGCATCCTTGAAGGACATTGTCACTGTGACCGTCTTCCTCACCGACTCCCGCTACACGACGCGGATGACTGAAATCCGAACCGAAATATTCGGCGAAGACTTCCCAGCAAGTGCGGCGATCACGGTCACGGGCTTCGCCGATCCGAGCATTCTGATCGAAATCCAGGGCATCGCCGTCGTCAGCTAACGCAAGCCCGCCAGAACGGAGGAAACAAACATGTCCGCAATCAGCGTGGGAGCGCGCCTCGATCGGCTTCCGGTGACCCGATTGCATCGAAAGGTGTTCAACCTAGTCGCGGTTGGAATGTTCTTCGAGGGATTCGACATCTACATCGCGGCGAGCGTGCTCGCCGCGACCTACAAGACTGGCTTCTCGACTCTGGCGCAGAACGGCCTTTTCATTTCGATAACATTCGTCGGAATGACGTTGGGCGCGCTCCTCACCGGTTTCCTCGGCGATCGCTACGGTCGACGATTTACCTACCAGCTCAATCTCATCATCTTCGGGGCCGCTGCGCTCGCTTCTGCCGTCGCTCCCGACATGCGCACACTGATCGCGCTGCGGTTTTTCATGGGCCTGGGGCTTGGGGCCGAGGTCGTGGTCGGCTACTCCATCATGGCGGAGTTCTTTCCGTCAGCAATCCGCGGACGATGGTCGGGCATGATGTGCACGGTCGTCACTGCGGGACTGCCGGTTTCCGCCCTTCTTGCTTGGCTGTTGGTGCCGACTTTCGGATGGCGCGTCATGTTTCTGCTGGGCGCGCTCGGCTCCCTCGTCGCATGGTTTCTCAGGCGCGAACTACCAGAATCGCCGCGATGGCTGGCGGTCATGGGGCACGATGCCGAAGCTGACGCTCTCGTTTCGAGCTTTGAACAAGCGGCGAGTTTCGATTCAGCTAACAACCCGCTTCCGCCTCCCGAGATCATCGTGCCGCACACTGCGGGCGATCTGTTCCGGGGTCCCCACCTGGCGAGTCTGGTCGTGGGAAGCGTATCCCTCGTGGTAGTGAATACGCTCATCTACGGATTTGTGACCTGGTTGCCGACCTTCTTCGTTGGCCAAGGGGATTCGATCGCACGGAGCACCGGCTTTGCCCTGCTGATGTCTTTTGGCGGGCCGATCGGGTCGGCGTTCGGCGCACTGGCCGCAGATTATCTCGGTCGCAAGCCGACGATCGTGACCGTCTCCTGTATCGCCATCGTCCTGAGTGCCGCGTTCGTGTTTTCCGGCACGTCACCGCTCATGCCGATCATCGGCTTTCTCCTCACGATACCAATCTACGTACTCGTGGCGGTCCTGTTCGCCGTATACGTTCCGGAACTGTTTCCGACAGCGTTGCGGCTCAGGGGCGTCGGCATCTGCAATGCCGTTGGCCGTAGCGCAAGCATCATCGTGCCGCTACTCATCGGGCCGCTGTTCGCGAATTTTGGAATTCCGGGCGTGCTTGCTGCGATGAGCATTGCATTATTCGCCATGTGCATCGTCGTCGCTGCTCTGGGCACTGAGACACGCATCCAAAAATTGAGCATGGCTGCAGCGTAATCAACCGAGCACGCTTCTTACTCTGGTGAATTGGCGCTCCGCCAAATCCATGAAATGTGCCGCTTCGTGGGAGGAAACTGAATATGGGAGTCACGCTCACGATCAATGGAACGCCGGTCGAACTGCGCGCGGACGGAACCACGCCTTTGATTTTGGCTCTGCGCAACGAGCTTGGATTGAAGGGAACGCGGTTCGGCTGCGGAGGTGAAGACTGCGGCGCGTGCATGGTCTTGGTGGATTCCGAACCGCGGTACTCCTGCACGCTTCAGCTGGACGACGTGAGGCAGAAACGGATCACCACGATAGAGGGGTTGAATGACCGTCTCTCTGAAGTGCTTCGAGAGGCGATCCTGGCGGAAAACGCCGGACAGTGCGGCTACTGTCTTAGCGGCATATTCGTCACCCTACATCGCTGCATCTCCGCGTCCGCGCACCCGAAATATGCCGAAGTCGCCGGAGCGCTCGACCGCCACCTTTGTCGTTGCGGAGCAAACGCCGCGATTTTGAGGTCTGTCGGCAGAGCACTCAAACTCATCGAAGCGGGAGCAAGCGATGCCTGAACTCGGGTCCAGAAGCAGCCTGGAAACACCCTTGGCCGCACGCTTTGACCTCTCCAGCCCTGGGGTCGTCATACTGAAGACGGGCAAAGTCGAGTTGGGTCAGGGGATATTGCTCGCTTTGCGTCAGATCGCGGCAGAAGAGTTGGATTTGACTCCGGACGCCGTCGTCACTGTCTCGGGCGACACCAGGGCGTCACCGTTGGAGGGAGGAACGGTCGGAAGCATGTCGGTTGAAACGTCCGGGCGCGAGGTTCGTGATGCGGCGGCGGAGCTGAGGGCAGTGCTCTTCGATGCGGCCGCGCGTAAGCTCGGAGTGTCCGTATCTGAGATCACGGCCGAAGGCGGCCAAATCTTCGCAGCGGGCAATCCATCGAAGGAGACGCTCTGGAGTCTGGCGGCAGAAGTCCCTTTCGACCGGGTGCAGCGCGCCGCCGTGCCAAAGTCCGCGAAGCTCTACAAGACGGTTGGGACGAGCATACCACAAACGTACTTGCTTGGGCGCCTCGGCGGCGGTGCTTTCATTCATGACCAGTCGTTTGACGACATGCTGCATGGACGCGTTCTAAGAAAGCCGCACCCGGACGCACGGCTCGAAAGCGTCGATGCCGATGCCATCGGTGGGCTCGGCGTTTGGGTGGTGCACGAGCGCGATTTCATCGGAGTGGTGGCCGAGAGCGAGCAAGCACTGGCGACATCGATGGGCCGCTTAGAACGTCGCTGCAGATGGAGTGGGATTCCAGACGGCGGACCACAGACGCCGCTCGACATTCTCGCCAACGCACGCGTTACGGAAAAGCTGCTTCGGGATGACCAGGGCTCATCTGGTGCGAACGCAACGGAAGACGGACAGGTGCTCTCGGCCGTCTACAGCAAGCCACTGATTGGCCACGGATCGATCGGCCCATCTTGCGGCATCGCGACCGTATCCGACTCCGGAGCGGAAATTTGGTCACACTCCCAGAACGTCTTTGCATTGCGCGATCAGATCGCGCGGGTGCTGGGCAGACCGGCGCAAGAAGTGATCGTGCGGCACCGGCTTGGCGCCGGATGCTATGGCCACAACGGAGCGGATGATGCAGCCATGGACGCGGCCATGCTGGCGCGTGCAGTTCCCGGGCGCCCCGTGCGGGTTCAATGGACGCGAAAGGATGAGCTACGTTGTGAGCCGCTCGGTTCGCCTATGCGAATCTCGATATTGGCTTGCGTTCGGGAAGGGCGCATAGCTCAGTGGAAATTGACCACTCGGTCGGGGACTCACATCCAGCGTCCCGGCTGGGGTGGGCAGGTCAATTTGCTTGGTCCGGCGGCGGCAGACCCAGAGTTCGCTGCGACCGTTCAGATGGATCTGCCCGACCACAACGGTGGGTCGAAGAATGCGGTCGCGCTGTACGACTTTCCGCAACACGTGACGTACGAATTCGCCCCCGACTTGCCCTTCCGGCTTTCGGCCCTTCGGTCGCTCGGCGCTTTCGCAAACGTCTTCGCCATCGAATGTTTTATGGACGAATTGGCCGAGCTTGCCGGATGCGATCCGGTCGAATTCCGGCTGAGGCATCTCGCCGATCCTCGCGCGCGCCGGGTGGTGAGTCGTGTCGCCGAAATCTCGGACTATTCCAAGCCGTGCGACGCTGGCTTCGGTCGGGGACTTGGCTTTGCGCGTTTCAAGAACACCGGAAGCTACTGCGCGGTCGTCGCGTCCGTTTCTGTAGATGAGACCGTCAAAGTGCACAAGCTGTGGGCAGCGGTGGACGCGGGTCTCGTGATCAATCCGGCAGTTGTCGTCTCACAGATCGAGGGAGGCATGCTGCAGGCTGCGAGCTGGGTTTTGAAGGAAGCCGTTCCGACCGACCGCACGCGGCTCTTGGCCGAGTCCTGGAAGGATTACCCTATTCTCACCTTCGCAGAGACGCCTGAAACACGCGTGGAAATCATTGCGGGTCCCGAATTCCCATCGACGGGCATCGGCGAAGTCTCGCTTGGACCGACCGCCGGTGCCATCGCGAACGCGGTGACAAATGTTTTTGGCCTGCGCGTTCGAGACCTCCCACTTACGCGAGAACGACTGATGAAGGCGGCCTTCGAGGCAGAATGAATATCGATCGCACCCTGGCCGCAGCCGCAAGCTCACTTTTTCATTTCTGTAGGAGAATGTCATGCCCGAACCAATTCGCCCATACGAGCCGCTCACATCTGAAAATGCCGCTCTCATCCTCATCGACCATCAGGTCGGGCTGATGACCGGGGTTCGCGATTATTCCACGGGAGAGCTCAAGCATAACGTCGTGGCGCTGGCCAAGGCGGCCAAGGCTCTGAGCTTGCCGATCGTCGTGACGACCACAGCGCGCGACAGCATGTGGGGCCCGACCTTCCCTGAACTTGTGGAAGCGCTGCCTGGCGTTTCGATCATCGATCGCTCATCGGTCAACGCATTCGACGATCCAAAGGTTGCCCAGGCGATCACGGCGACCGGCCGCAAGAAGCTGATCTTCGCGGGCATCTCGCTGGAAGTCTGCGCAGCGTTCCCAGCCATCACCGCTATTGGCAAGGGTCTCGACGCCTATGTGGCCGTCGACGCGTCCGGAACCTTCAGCGAGACCAAGCGACAAGTTGGACTTCTGCGAATGCTGCAGGCCGGCGTGATACTCTCCGACTACGCCACGTTGATGGTTGAAATCCTCAAGGACAATGCGCGGCCGGAGGTGCGGGCCGTCTACGGCGCCATGGACATGCCGTGGGCCAAGCTCGTGGGGCAGATCGCGCAGGCCTACGGTAAGTAAAACGTGCGCCGCTCAGCTCCGGCTGTGAGCCTGACCCACCGTCGGCAGGAGGCAGAGCTCGCCGCTCGTGTCGATGAAACGCACTGCATGAGATCTGTACAGCTCAGTTTGTGGACGCGTAGTGCATGGAGGATTTAATGAACATTGCATCGGCCATTACGTTCGACACGGCGGAACTCGAGTACAATGAGGCCTGGACGGCGCCATCGAACACGCGCTTCGAGCTTCCGCCAGTGGACGTGAACGCGGTCCTCAAAAAGCGCTATCGAATGAGCCCGGAGCAGACCCTGACGCGTGCCATGATCTGGGACATGGAGACCAAGAAGGCGTGGGACCCACTCACCTACATTCCGTATGTGGTTTCGCAGGCCCGGTCATGGGGCAGAACGACCCTGCGCGACGGCTCCAGGCGGTTCTTTCGATCGTCACTGCAGCACGGATGGATTACGTCGGATGAAGGACGTATCCTCGAGGACGTTTTCGTCAGCGACGCCAAGCAGACCATCTATTTCCTGGGGCGCCCCCGGATGGTTGAAGCAAACGGCAGCACTCTCGCGGCAAGTCCCTTCCAGCCACTGTTTCACGTCCAACATGCTGTGGGTGGATCGAAGCAGACGCCTTTGAACCTGTGGAGCATCGTTTTCCTGACAAAAGCGCCGGACCCGCGTTACTGCGAGCCGTTCGAGCAAATGGTCCGCGCAGGACTACTGCCGGGATTCATCGAGATCTATATAGAGCGGGACCTTAAGCTGAGCTTGAGCCGCATCTGACCATGACCTGACTGGATCATCCACGCTACTCATCAATCCGGTCAGTTCTTTAGGTCCAAAGGCAGACTAAATCCGATGTCCGCAGAACGTCTGCTTTGCTTCGATAAACGGACTTCAACGCGACATCGAGCGATGTCTCCGACGCTACCGTTCAGTTGGCTGTATAGTCGTGGCATGAATGAAGCCTTTTTCGCCGAATTGTCAGCGTGGCTGACGCAGGCTGGTCTGGCCGGCACGTCTGAAACCGACATTGTGTCTGGCTTTTGCGATCGTTGCGGCGCGGCCGGACTGCCGCTCGCTCGCACGACGGTGCTTATCGACACGCTTCATCCTGTGCACGAGGGCCGCCTGTTTCGCTGGGGCTTTGGTTCAACGGAATCGCCTCTGCTCGAATATGGCCGCACCAGTCCGGACGGGCTCGCCGCGACTGGCTTCGATCCCAAGGATGTTGAGGCGGCCGAACGCTGGCGGCACAGTCCATTCTACCGGATGCTGCAAACCGGCGAATCGCTTTTGCGGCGGGGCGGCATCCTCGCCAAGAACGATCGCATCGATGCGCAGTTGATCGCAGAATATGTCTCGATCATGCCGACACGAGTTGTGCAGCGTAACACCGCCACCGAACGGCTCACCGAAGTTGTCACTATGCGCCGACAGCTCTGTGACGACCATGTCGCAGCTGAAAACCAGGCTGCTCAGTTCACACTTATCGCCTTGTTGCCGGAGCTCGGCCACATGAGCCGACGGGGGCGATGGCGTGAATCGACCCCCGTCAAAAGCAGCCACTACGACGCTGCCGATCGGTTTCATAACCGACGTCGATCCGGTCGAGGCCGGGCTCGTCGCGAGCCTCAATCGGCCGGGAGGCAATATCACGGGCATCAGCCTGCTTGGCTCGGCATTGGAGGGCAAACGTCTCGGGTTG
>Ga0182037_10001906_pt1 | contig 10995 bp, 10 predicted proteins | sample sta12Cox44000082_FD_125974 | JGI IMG/M metagenome (GOLD analysis project Ga0182037, IMG submission 125974) | Lab enrichment of tropical soil microbial communities from Luquillo Experimental Forest, Puerto Rico - statoxic.12C.oxic.44.000.082 | ecosystem: Environmental > Terrestrial > Soil >... | reverse complement strand
AGCACGACCGTTTTTTCGGGGATTCGCACATCCGCCCAGTCAAGCCGCTCAAGTTCGCCCTCGGGTCTGATGCCACAAAAGAACGTGAAAATTCGGTACGGTAAAAACTCCAAATCGTGCTCAAGAGCATGTTCCATCAACGCTCGGACGGTATCGGCCGGGAAGACTTCAACCTCATCGTGCTGTGTGTCGGCGAAATCCATCTTGGAAATCGGGTTCGGCTTGTCTCCCATCCAGCCGCGCTTAATCGCAAGATTGAAAACTGATCGCAGGCGCCGCATCTTGGCATTACGGGAGGCGCTCGGGAGTCGGTCAAGTATCGGTTCCAAATCGCTCGGAGTGATGTCGCAGATCTTCCGGTTAAGCAATGGCTCAAAGGTGGCCTTTGTGTGCCGGATCTCCTGCCGATAGCTTTCTGATTTGCCCTGTTTCAGTTGTGCAAAGCGATCAAACGCCTCACTAAACGCAACGCTCTCCGATCTTGCTTCAATCAGCGCAATATGGGAGCGCACAGCGTCCAGTAGATCGATCCCGAGCGGATCCAGAAGCTTATAGGCTTCCGCCGCGTCAGCAATTCGCTTCGTGCTCATTGCAGCCAAGGTGATCCCGAAGTTGTCTTTCCGAGCTTTTAACTTCTCGCATTCAACGGATGCCTCGCCCTTTGTAGAGAAAAAGAGTTCTTGCCGCCTCCCAGTCGATGACAATTCTGGCGGAACGTTTACTACCCACGCGGCGAGTCCCTTCGCCTCACGTCCCTCCCTTAAGGTTGGTTTAAGAATCGCGGATCTCGGCATGACTCATAGTCGCATATGGTCGCACTAAAACAAGCTATTTGGCGCCGCACCGTGCCACTCTATGTCAATATATTCCTAGGATAGAGGCAATTACGTAGACATAAAAATTGCTTTGGGAGCAGGAGGTCGCACGTTCAAATCGTGTCGCCCCGACCACAAGCCTGCAAGATGCTTTGAAAGCGGCCATGGCAAGTCGCTATCCAATTTCATCCGCAACCTCGGTACATGACGGCGGTTTATCTGCATATGCAGAAGCGACACTGGGATTACTGGGTTTGTGCCTCGATCGCCGGCTTGATGATTGGCGGCAGCGCGCTATTCTTGCCGGCCAACTCTGCAGCCGCCGAAGTTATCGTCCGGGTTGCGCCTCCGGCGGCTCGGGTTGAAACAGTGCCTTCGCCTCCGGACCGGTCGTATGCCTGGGACCCCGGCCACTGGCAATGGAACGGACGAACCTACGTCTGGGTGCCTGGACACTATATCCGCTACCCCCACCCTCACGCGAGGTGGGTCCCAGGCCATTGGGTCAATCGGGGAGGCGGCTGGTACTGGTCGCCGGGCACTGGCGACGTTAGCTCGAAGACCTTCCGCGAACCCGGTCCGCTCGGGAGATCGGACCCTACCGCCGCCCGTTACAGCGCTATCTCGCGCTGCCAAAAATAATCAGAGACGCCACTCCGAATGAAAAGTTCCTTTCCCTCAACAGATGGCGCAAGCCAGGTGAAGTGCTCTGAAAGAGCGGCAGATGTTAGCCGGTCCTTGCACGAGCGCTTTTACGCTAAGCAGACACAAAAATGGGACGGCACGGAGGCCGTCCCTCCCTCCGACGAAGTCACTCGACAAGGTAGACGGCACAATCGGGTTTAGATAAAAGCTGTTGGACTTTCTTCAGGTTCCGCGCTTCGGATTCGCTAATCGGGGTTGGCTTTAGCTTTTCCGCTAAATCGCCGCGTCCCTGGCTGACGACCGTGATCAATGCATCCGTGGCCAACTTTTCCAGTTCTTCGTGCCCACGCGTTACTCCCGTGGCGTTATCGCCGGCTGTGACTTCAATTAAATAGTGTTCCTCGGGGAGGACAAGAGCATAATCGAAATAGGCTAAATCGCTCATATCCGAAAGCTATCTCACTGCAGGCGGACGGTCCATCTTCGTTTGTCGCCGGAGCTCGCCCCGCGGGTACCATTATTGCGCTGACTCTTCCGTTCCGGTGGGCGCCGCAGGCGATTCGCCCGTTTGCCCCGCTGAGTTCGGCGGCAGCCCGAGCATACCGGCATTCCAGGCAGAATCCTCCGAGCATCCGCTGAAAAAGGTTGTGCAGTTTCAAACAATAAGACCAAAGACAATTTTATGCACAGTTTTCATCCGATTGTGCGGTAACTTTTGTGACCCGGAATTATTCATTATCGAAATGACCAACTTTGACATCCTCACCCTTTTTCCGAAACTTTGCGAGAGCGCTTTTAGCGAAAGCATTCTTAAGAAAGCTCAGGAGAACCTCCTGATTCAGGTCCGTTGCCTGAATATACGGGATTGGGCTACTGACAAACACCGGGTGACTGATGAACCTCCTTATGGGGGAGGACCGGGGATGATAATGAAACCCGAACCTATTTTTTCCGCCGTTGAAGCGATCAGGAATGAAAAGTCGTACGTGATTCTCATGGCTCCTGGCGGCCGGCGATTTAACCAGGAAATAGCGATCGAATTGAGCGGGAGGGAACATCTCATTTTTGTCTGCGGCCACTACGAAGGAATCGATCATCGAGTCGCGGAGCACCTGGTCGACGATGAAATCTCGATTGGCGATTACGTTTTGACGAACGGTGCGATCGCAGCGGCAGTGGTCGTCGATGCTGTGGCCCGGCTGATCCCTGGTGTTCTGGGAGAAGAGGAGTCTGCAAAGGACGAGTCATTCTCCAACAAACTATTGGAGTGTCCGCAGTACACCCGTCCCTCCGATTTCCGTGGGTGGCGGGTGCCGGAAGTTCTGCTTTCGGGTAACCACGCAATGATCCGAAGCTGGCGGGAGGAGCGGGCCCGCGAGCGAACCAGCAAACGAAGACCGGACTTGCTGTGAGATGCGTAGATTCGCCAGAAAGATGAGAGCCAAGCCTTCCCCACGCTTGAAGCTGCTGATCGGGCTCGCAGTTGCAGGCACGATCAGCCTGCTTAGCGTGGGCAGCCTTGCGGTCTTTTATTTCGGCTGGTCACAAACCTTTGATCTGAAGGAGGTAGGCAAAATCCCCGAGCGCTCATGGGTGTACGACATGGACGGGAAGGAGTACAGCAGGCTGAGAGGCGAAAACCGTATTCTAGTTGAACCCGATAAAATTTCCTCCCCTTTCAAGAAGGCTTTGCTGGCTCGAGAAGACGCGCGGTTCTATGAGCATCACGGAATTGATCCAATCGGGATTGCCCGTGCGCTCCTGCGAAACGTCGGACACCTGCGGATCCAGGAGGGAGGCAGCACCATCACTCAGCAACTGGCGCGGAACAGTTTTTCATTGGGCGGCCGGGATCTGAACCGGAAGATCCTTGAAGCTTTTGTCGCGCTTCGGATCGAGTCCTCTTATTCCAAGGACCAAATTCTGGGCTTTTACATTAACAGAATTTACTTTGGTTGGGGCCTATATGGCCTGGAAACGGCCAGCCGCGCCTACTTCGGGAAATCGTCCTCTGAGTTGAACCTTTCGGAAGCGGCCATGCTCGCGGGATTGATTCGAAGCCCCAACCGCTATTCGCCATTGTCAAATATGGAAGGCGCAATTAGTCAGCGGGATGAAGTTCTCGATCGGATGGCAGAGCTGAAAATGATATCGCTTGAGGAGGCGGTTGCCGCCAAAAAGAGCCCTATCCGCATCGCCGGAAAGCGCGGTTCGACGCCTCAGGAAAACTACGCGATGGACGCCCTTTACAGGGAACTCCAGGGATTAGTAAGTCAGGATCAGATCGATGGCGGCGGTCTGCGGGTCTACACTTCGCTCGACCCGGACCTGCAACAAAGCGCTGAGGAGGCGATCGACAGCGGCTTGGCGCACATTGAAAAGAGGAAGGGATACGATCATCCGAAGAAAGCAGATTTCACGGACCAGGCACGGGCAGAGGAGGAGCAAACGCCTTATCTTCAAGGCGCGCTGGTCGCAATTGACAATCGCACCGGAGGGATCCGCGCCCTTATTGGCGGACGCGACTATCGAGACAGTAAATACAATCGGGCTTTGCAGGCTAACCGCCAGGTCGGCTCAACGTTCAAACCCTTTGTGTATCTGGCTGCATTCGCGCGCGGCCTGATGCCGGGAACCGCTATCGACGATGGGCCGTTGCGGCCCGGAGAAATACCTGCCGCCCCTCACTGGAATCCGGCCAATTCAGACGGCTCAAACAGGGGATCCGAACCGGCGCGCAGCGGCCTGATTTTATCCAGGAACACAATGACAATACGGGTGGGAGAACTGGCGACCCTCGATCGCGTTGTTGAGACCGGCCAAGAAGCGGGCTTCGCGCGGAACATACCAAGGAATCCCGCCAGCTATCTCGGAGCATTCGAATCCAGCCTCAAAGACGTTACCGCAGCCTACTCTGTTTTTCCTTCCCATGGTCAACGAAAGGAACCTTATCTGATCGAGCGAATTGACAGCAGCGAAGGGCACATCATTTATCAGGCCCACCCGCAGGAAAAAGCACCTGTATCTCCTGCGCTTGCATGGCTTGTTTCTCAAACACTCCGGGGAGTCATCGAACACGGAACCGCGGCTTCGGCCAAATCGATGGGGCTTACGCGCTACGCCGCGGGCAAGACTGGAACCACCGACGACTACAAGGATGCGTGGTTCATCGGGTTCACAAATTCCCTGACATGTGGCGTCTGGGTTGGGTTCGATCAGCCTCAACCCATCGTTGAACGAGGCTACGGAGCAACTCTTGCTCTGCCTATTTGGGTGCAAACAATGGAAAAAGCTTCGCGGAAAAAGTATCCGGATGGAGAGTTTCCTGCGCCTGAACGGCTTGTTGACGTTCAGCTCTGCTCCGTTTCCAGCCACTTAGCGACTGACGGATGCGCAGCTGCGGGAACCTCTTACGAAATCGTTCTTCCTCAATCGCTTGTTCCAAACCAGCCTTGCAAAGTTCATCAAGGCCAAGAGTTTGACCCCACGGGAAACCGCCCCGAAGCGCGCGAGAATTTTCCGGCTCGCTTGTTTCGATCTTTGCGGCGCCTCTTTGGCGAGTAGGGACCCGCTAGGGGCAGATCTCAGGGCAGATCTCAGGGCAGATCTCCGAGCTGCCCGCCGAGAATGGCCATTTCAGCCATGTTCGTCGTATTCATGGGAGGGAGGTCTCTATTTTCATCCGAGTAACCGAGGAGTAAAAAATGGGACGGCACGGAAGCCGTCCCTCCCTGGCTATTTTGAACCATTCTGAAAATTGAGGTAGGTGTAGCCTTTCAGCGCGCGCTCGTACTCGTTTAGTAGACGCATTGCTTCAGTGGGCTTCAGACGATCCGACTTGATCGCCGCATCAACCTGCGCTTTGACTAACCGAATGAGTTCATGCTGATCCCATTGGGTCATCGACAGCACGCTGCCAACCGTGCTTCCCTCGATCGTTTCCTCGATATACCACCCCGACTCCTCGTCTTCGTCCAGGAAGACGTGCACCTCGTTGGCGCGGCCAAAGAGATTGTGGAGATCACCCATGATGTCCTGGTAGGCACCCATTAGAAAGAATCCGAGGTAGTAACTTTCGCCCGGACACACGCGGTGCAATGGCAATGTTTCTCTAACATCCTGTAAATCAATAAACTTGCTCACCTTTCCATCCGAATCGCAGGTAATATCGGCGAGAGTTCCATTGCGGTCCGGCGGTTGATCCAGATGATGAATCGGCATGATCGGAAAAAGTTGTCCCAGGGCCCAATGATCCAGAAGCGACTGAAAAACCGAGAAGTTGCACAGGTACTGGTCAGCGAGAGCAGTCTCCAATTCCTTTACTTCATCCGGAACATATCGCATGCCCCGGCAGAGTTCGACGACGGATTGGGCGATTTGCCAGTAGATGAGTTCAATTTTGGCCTTGCTTTCCAAATCGAGCAGTCCCAATTCAAACATCGACTGACACTGCTCCTTGATCTGCTGAGCATCGTGAAGGACCTCCATGCGATTTTGTTTGGTCAGAGCTTTTTGAGTCTCGACCATATCGTGAAACAATTTCGGGTCGGCATCGTTAACCTCCAGCGAAAGGTCCGCAGCCCCTTTTTCAATCGAGCCGAACGCTTCGACCACGAGTACGGAATGGTGCGCGACAATAGCCCTGCCGCTCTCACTGACAATTATCGGATGCGGAACTTTCTCCGACTCGCAAACGTCAATGATATTGTAGACAACATCGCGTGCATACTCCTGGAGCGTATAGTTCATCGAGCTGTCAAATGCGGTTCGCGATCCGTCATAATCCACGCCCAACCCGCCCCCGACATCGATGAAATGCATCGGATGCCCCATTTTCAAGAGTTTCGCGTAAAATTGCGCTGCTTCCCTCACCGCCCGCTTGATTACTCCGATATCGGGAACTTGGGAGCCGACATGAAAGTGGACCAACACCAGTGAGTCCGCCATGCCCTCGCTTTTGAGGTAGTTACTGGCAGAAACGAGATCAGCCGTTGACAGACCGAACTTCGCGTTTTCCCCGCCGCTGGTTGCCCATTTGCCGGACCCCTTAGATTGAAGACGCACCCGGAGTCCCATCATGGGCATCACATTCATTTCCTTGGAGACCTGAACAATCTGTCGTACCTCCTCCAGTTTCTCGACCACCATGATGACTTGCTTGCCGAGTTTGCGGCCGAGCAACGCATTCTGGATAAACGTGGAATCCTTGTATCCATTGCAGATGATCAAGCTTTCCGGATCCCGGTGAACTGCCAGTGCCGCGATTAGCTCCGGCTTGCTGCCGGCCTCCAGCCCAAAACTGAGCGGGCCTCCTGCATCGATAACCTCCTCGATAACTTCCCTCAGTTGGTTCACCTTTATCGGAAAGACCCCCTTGTAGGTGTTCTGGTAATTCGCTTCGGCGATTGCAGATTGAAAAGCACGATTGATCGTCTCAACACGATGCCTGAGCAAGTCCTGGAACCGGACGACGAGCGGAAACGCCATACCCTGCTTGCGCGCTTCCGTAACGACCTCCATCAGATCGATCGCATTTCCATAGGCCTGAGTCGGCATGACTTGAACATTTCCAGCCCCGTTGATCGTGAAGTAGCCGGTGCCCCAGCGATCAATATTGTAAAGAGCTATGGCCGAAGGGATGTCCCACGTTTCAGACATGGCGACGCCAAACTAAGTGACGCTTTTCGAAATTCAATACAGAGCTTGCGGAAAACTACTCTTCCTCGTCTGATTCCTCGGACTGTGAACTTTCCTCTTCCATTTTGCGAAGCACTTCAGTCATGTCTTCGACTTCCTCCCAAACCTCCCGGCTCACATAAATCGGAGCAGATTGCTGTGTCGCCATCGCGATGCAGTCGCTTGGGCGGGCATCGATTTCGATGATCTTCTTCTGCTGAAGCTCGTTCTCAGCGCTGAGGATAAGCCTGGCGAAATAGGTTCCCCGCTTTAAGTCGTTGACGATTACCCTCTCGACCTTGGCACCCAAAGCTCTCAGGACATGAGCAAGAAGATCGTGCGTGAGCGGCCGTTCCTTCTGGGTTCCCCGCATGAACATTGTGATAGCCGCTCCCACACTTTGATCGACGTAAATAACAAACACCTTTCCCTCGTTGCCGAGAAAGACGGCGCATCCGCCGCTGGTTGGAATCACCGCGCGAACTTGCACTTCGACAACGGGCTTGCTCATGATGCAAGCCTAGCCCGTCGTCCATACGCTTCAAGATCCGAATTAACTGGAAGAGCTTGAAACACCGGCGCGCAGGAGCTTTTCTAGCGAAACATTTCAACGATATCCATAAACTTCTTCCTGAGATGGACACTCTTTTTACTTTCCATGGCATCGATGCAAACAAGCTTCTGGATTTGACGATAAAGTGGCTGCTTGGACCCGGGCTGCGTATTCTTTCGATTCTATTTCTCGGCTGGGCGGCGATCCGCGTCGGGCGGCTATTCATTAATCGCTCCTTGAGCCTTGCCCTTCATGACAGCGGCAAGAACGCGGTAGCCGACATTCAAATCATCAAACGAAGAAACACTCTAGGCGGGCTCTTTGTGACCGTTCTGCGGGTCACCGTCGTCATCCTGGCTGCTTTGATGGTATTTCGAGAGCTGAACTTTGAGATCGGCCCGATTCTCGCAAGCGCGGGCATCGTTGGCTTGGCACTCGGTTTTGGCGCGCAAAGTCTGGTCAAGGACATCATAACCGGGGCCTTCATCGTTTTGGAACGCCAATTCAGCGTCGGTGACGTCGTCAAAATCGGCGACCGTTCGGGAGTGGTCGAGAGTCTTGGTCTCCGGACAACCATTTTACGCGATATGGAGGGAACCGCTCATATCATCCCGAACAGCAAAATTGACGTGGTCAGCGTGATGACCAGGGACTGGTCCCAGTTTGTTCTGGATGTCGAGGTCGCGTATGACGCCGACCTCGATAAGGCCATAGAAGCGATTCGAAGAGTGCTCAATGAGTATGCCAAAGAGTTTCCCTCTAACGTCCTGGACAAGCCGCAGGTTCTTGGCGTGGAATCATTCGGAGACAATAGTGTGAAAATCCGGTCAACGCTGAAGACCGCTCCAAGCAAGCACTGGGAGGCGGGCAGGATCATTCGCCGGCGGATTAAAGGCGAGTTCGACCGCCTGGGAATCGCGATCCCGTTTCAGCAACACGCTGCCTGGAGAATCCCCGAACAGCAGAAGGCTGTGAATTCAAGTCAGGCGAGCTGATTGCTCACGGAAATGCGCGCCTAGCCCGCAAAAATCACGCGTTGTAAAAAGCGGCGCGATCATCGCGGGCTACTCCCTGCTATCCGCATCCGTACAGCTTTCGAGCGCATCGATGATTCGTTCCTGGATTGCGGCGTAAAAGTTAATCTGCAAAAGCACGAGGTCGCGACGCGAGAACGACCGGGGCACCTCATGAAGGGACAGTTCTTCGTCGCTGAATTCAAATTGAGTGGCCAGGATGAGCCGAGCCTGATTCAAGGCATTCAGCCACGCTTCCCCGTGTACGCACAAGATAACCAATCGGGATGGGAATCCCGGACGGTCCACCATGGCCCCAAGGTCCTTCTCAACTGTTGCTCGGGCAGAAAGGAAAATGTGCCGAAGCTCCGGCCGCACATACTCTGCCCAATCGCTCAGGAATTGGCCTTCACTGGAATCAGCCGGATTACTGAACAGGCGCGACTCGGCCCGCCTATCGCCATGCAAGTCGCAAAGAATTGGAATCTGTCGAAGCAAATCAGCTTCGATCGTCTCGATGTCTGTAAACTCGATCGAATCTTCATTCAGACGGTGGATCAGCATCAGTCGGATTTTTCCAGCGTGGCTAACAGCAAATATCCATGCAGCTGTTGAACGTATAATTCCGCGCGTTCCCGAACTCCGGTCCACACGATCGAGCGCCCGTTATGGTGCACTTCCAACATGTGCTTCTGCGCCTTCTCCTTCGAATACCCAAATACTTTTTGAAAGACCATTGTAACGTAACTCATCAAATTCACCGGATCGTTGTGCACAACGACATTCCAGGGAGTTCCAATCTCAACCTTAGTCTCATGTTGAACAATTGTTTCAGCCATGGGAATGCAAACCCTCATTCGAACCGCCGGAGGACATTCGCAGGAATTCATTCACCGAGGCGAGGGCTGCCTCAAGGTACTTTGCCGGTTGAATGTACCCGGGTGCTCCGATCACGAGTTCCTGCAGTACGTAACTTAAAATCGCTGTTCTCACCGGTATAGAAAAGATACCACATCGGACGGCGTAGAGAGTGGCGAAATGGCCGTGGGCGAGCCCATTGCCTATAGCCTCCCGGAGCTTAGCCATCAGCCGTTCGGCCCGAAGACTGCCCTGCTGAAGAAACCGTAGACCGGCGTCCAGGCTCCTGTCTCTTGGCCAGGGCTCGAGATTCCGATCGAGCTCGAGATCAAGAAGAATGATTTCTCTGCTGGATTGCCTGGCTGAAAGATCAATCACCCGCCCAAGGTGAGGAAGAAGTAACGGCTCGAAGAGGCCATCCAACCACTGTTGCCAGCTCGTTTCGACACAGCCCGTCACCTGCCATGAAATCGCCTGGATCGCACTCAGATTCGGATTGCATCGCCGGACTACTTCGACGAGCTGACTTAAAGCTGGACCTGCCGGTGACACTCCTATTTGGCCGATCGTATCACGAGTTCGATTTTTTGTATCTCCAAGCACCTGAAAATCAATAACTTAGAAAATCAGCTAATCCCAACTCTCAACATCCGCTCTCAATAAACCTGAGGATGTGTGGGATTCTTTTTAAGGCGTTTTACCAGCATAATCAACCCCATGATTCCCAACTCCATACGTCCAACTCGGGCAGCTTCGGCAAAAGGATTTTAACCCAATAGCCAAACTAATTCACCCTTTTCCGGGCGAACGCCCTCAGCCGGATAACCGTGCCCCCCTTCCAAAACCTTTTTGACGACGGCTTGCTTCTTCGGACTGTTCACGAGAAAGGTCACACGGCGCGCCGCGTTGATCTGCGGGTAGGTGAATGTGATTCGATGCGAATTGAATTTCGGCACAAAATTGCAGACAACATCCTTATTTGTTTCCTCCAGAGCGGCCGTGCCCGGAAACAGGGAAGCGGTATGGCCATCGTCCCCCAATCCTAGAAGAATCAAGTCGTGAGTATAACGCTCCTCGCCAAAGCGATCAGCGAGACCCTTCAAAGTATTGTTGTAATGGGCTGCTGCTTCTTCAGGATCAATCTCTCCCTGGATTCGGAAAACTTCTCCGGCACCGACGAGCATCAAAAACGCTTCGGATGCCATCCGATAGTTGCTTTGCGGGTCATCCGGGGAAACACAGCGCTCATCTCCGAAGGTGATGATCCATTTCGGCCAGCGACACTCCCGTAAAGCAAGAGCCTGGTAAACTGCGCGCTGGGTGCTGCCCCCGCTGAGAGCAAGTCGAAAAAAACCATGCTCCTCAATTGCTTCCTCTGCAGTATGCACGATAAACGACGCCGCCTCCTCAGCAAAGGCTCGTGTTCGAATTATTT
>Ga0182037_10001904_pt1 | contig 10999 bp, 11 predicted proteins | sample sta12Cox44000082_FD_125974 | JGI IMG/M metagenome (GOLD analysis project Ga0182037, IMG submission 125974) | Lab enrichment of tropical soil microbial communities from Luquillo Experimental Forest, Puerto Rico - statoxic.12C.oxic.44.000.082 | ecosystem: Environmental > Terrestrial > Soil >... | reverse complement strand
GGTTAGCAAGGCCACGTGGGAACAGCATCGCTTGGCTGAAGCGGCCTCGCTTATGCGGGACCGAAATTTGTTAAGGGTAAAAGTCCGGGCAATTCCTCGAGTGTAGCGGGCAGCGCTTGGTTTTTGAATCTATGCGTGCATTTTACAATTGGTGCGGGAATCCAGTAATTTTACCCGTTCCTCGGTCCCGCTCATAGAATCCTTGAAAAGCAACGCCCATTTGATCATCGATGCACGAAACGGAAAAAAACTTGACTCATCTGCAACCGGTTTTTGCTTTTCAAGGATTCTAGTGACATCTAAGGCGAGCATACTACCTGCCCTGCAGGCCTTTGATCGTCTAACGAAGACATGCCCAAAGCTCCGGCAAGAACTCACAGACTGCATCCGACCAAGGAAGTATCGGTCATGGCTTGGATTGAAGATTCAGACCAGAGCGTCTTGCTGGTCCGTCAGAGCGCAGGGTTGAAACTTTGGACGCTTCCGGGTGGCAAAGTGAAGCGAGGCGAATCGCTCGTGGAGGCGCTCAAGCGTGAAGTGTACGAAGAAACTGGTTTGCGCGTAAGGATTGGTTCTCTTTTGGGCGTACTGGATCGACGTGATAAAGATGCAATCACTCTGCTCTTTGCCGCCATCCCGAATAAACCGTCTGCTAAGGCGAAGCAAAAACAAAGAGAAATCAGCAAGGTTGGCTTTCAGAAAACTTTGCCGAAGAAAACTTCGCCGTCCGCGAAATCCTTTTGGTCTCTGAGGAGAGGTTCTGAGACATCGTAAGGAGCTACCTCAAAATCCGAATCAATACCCGAGCGAGCGAATATATTCCCGATTGCGTTTAGCTGACTTCTTCGGCTTGCCCATTCCCGGAAGAACATCTTGTTCCACCACGCCCCAGCCGTCGTAGCCGAGTTCCTTCAGCTCCTTCATGAGCGACGGAAAGTCAACCTCGCCATTGCCGAGCTCACAGAAAACACCCTTTCTGACAGCTTGAAAGTAGTCCCAACCATTTTCGGCAACCTGCTTGCCAACTCCGGGGTGATAATCCTTGAAGTGAAAGTGCCATACTCGCTCGCCGTATTTGCGCAACCCCTCGACCGCGTCTCCGCCACCAAAGTGATAGTGGCCGCAATCGAATACGAGACCGAGAACGCGAGGGTCGGTCAGGGACATCAGCTTGGCAACCTCGGCCGGGGTTTCCACGTAACCCGCACAATGATGATGAAAAGCGGTACGAAGGCCGGTTTCTTTTTTAACCGCCTCGGCAACCTTCGTCGCGCCTTCCGCATAGACCTCCCATTCCGCATCGGTGAGGCCCAAATCGGGAGTGATACGTCCCGCATTCTTCGTGCGCTCCGGGACCCTGCCATTCTCGTCTGCAAGGATAATAAAGGGCAGAGTACCCTCCACCGCAGCCATCAGACGCGCCGTGCGCACGGCGACTTCAATGCCAGCCCGATGGGAAGCCGGATCTTTGAGAAACACTGGCACAAACGCGCCAAGCAGCACGAGATTTCGTCCGTGGATTTCCCCCGAGAGCTTTTCCGGCTCAGTCGGCATGAACCCCCAGTCTCCTAATTCCGTTCCCGCATAACCCGTCTCAGCGATTTCGTTCAGGACTTGGACGTAGTCAGGAGCTTCGCCTTCGAGGTCAAATTCGAGCGCACCCCACGAGCAGGGAGCATTTGCTATCTTAATCATAGGTATCACGCGATCCGACGCCGCGGCTGAGCGGCATTGCAGCCCCCGAAGCTTTACCTGTCAAGCCCGCCGAAGCAGAGGTATTTTATTTCCACGAATTCGTCAATGCCGTAGTAGGAACCTTCACGGCCAAGCCCTGACTGTTTGACGCCGCCAAAGGGCGCAACTTCGTTCGAGATCAAGCCCGTATTGATGCCCACCATGCCGCATTCAAGGCCCTCGGCCGCCCGCCAGATACGGCCGATATCGCGGCTATAGAAGTAGCTGGCGAGTCCAAATTCAGTATCGTTGGCCATTTCGATCGCCTGCTCATCGCTCTGGAACCGAAAGAGCGGCGCAAGTGGGCCAAAGGTCTCTTCTTTAGCGACCTTCATCTGCGGAGTAACATCCGCCAACACAGTCGGCTCAAAGAAGGTCTGACCCAGCGCATGCCGCTTGCCTCCTAGAAGCACATGGCCGCCTTTTGAAACGGCATCTTGAATGTGTTCCTCGACTTTCTCCACCGCGGCCTGATCGATCAAAGGACCTTGTTGAACTCCAGGCTCAAAGCCATTGCCAACTTTAAGCTTCGCAACTGCGGCGACGAGTTTCTCCGCAAAGGCGTCATAAACACCGGCCTGGACGTAAAGCCGATTCGCGCACACGCAGGTCTGACCGGCGTTGCGGTATTTGGATATAATCGCCCCTTCAACTGCCGCATCGAGATCGGCGTCGTCGAAAACGATAAAGGGCGCATTACCGCCGAGTTCCAAGGAAAGCTTCTTAACCGTGGAGGAACTCTGCTTCATGAGCAAGCGGCCCACTTCCGTGGAACCCGTAAAGGTAATTTTGCTGACAACCGGATTGGAAGTCAGTTCGCCCCCGATCTCCTTGGAACTACCGGTCAAAACGTTGAAGACTCCTGCTGGAATCCCTGCGCGTTGGGCCAACACAGCAAGCGCCAGAGCCGAATAGGGTGTCGAGGTGGCGGGTCGGGCGACCATGGTGCATCCGGAGGCCAAAGCGGGTCCGGCCTTTCGCGCAATCATGGCAGCGGGAAAGTTCCAGGGTGTGATGGCGGCGCAGACTCCAATCGGCTGCTTGATCACTACGAGGCGCCGATCACTCCATGGAGACGGAATGGTGTCTCCATAGACTCGCTTGGCTTCCTCTCCGAACCATTCAATAAATGAAGCGGCATAAGCAACTTCACCCTTTGCCTCGGCCAGCGGTTTGCCCTGCTCCGCAGTCATCAGCGCTCCCAGATCGTCGACGTTGGACATGATCAAGTCGTGCCACCTGCGGAGAAGCATACTCCGTTCCTTTGCGGGCTTGCGGCCCCAGTCAATAAAGGCTTTCTTGGCCGCTTCAATTGCGCGCCGCGTTTCATTTGCCGTCATCAGCGGAACTGTGCCTAAAATCTCCCCGGTTGCTGGATTATTGACCTTCAGCGTCGCGCCGCTCTCAGCATCGCACCAGCGGCCGCCAATGTAGGCCTGTTGGCGAAACAGGTCCTGATCTTGTAAAGGGAATGTAGTCATTTTATTAAGGATTTGTAGATATAACAGCTCTCATTCGAAAGACTCACTAAGGGTAAGCCCAGGGCACTGAGAACGCCCGCCGACATTGCCGTGGTCTCCAGAATCCTTGAAAAGCAAAACTGGTTGCAAGATGAGTCAAGTTTTTTCTGTGTTCGTACATGAATTATGAGCTGGTTTGCTTGGGATTCCCGTCGATGACTTGAAGTCCGGCGACGCCGGCATTTTTGCCACCCGTTTGATATTTTTGCCACCCGTTTTATGAGAGTATCTTGATCTCGGGCTCGTTCATTTAATATTTGCATGACTTCTGGATGACTTGGCGCGATGCTTCGCCGCCGGGCGGCGTGAGAGTCGATCGCTGACTGGCAAAACGAACCGCGACCCAAACATTTTTGGAGGCCTCGCTTCATAAAGTATGGATAGAATATGGAAATCGACACCCGCTTCCCAACCAGACTCAATACTGTTTCCGACGCGCCGGAACCACTTCGCAGTGCGTTGGTAGAGATTCTGCCATCAGGAGAACCAACCCGTCTAGTGGTGCACGCCCCGGCGTTTGCAGCGGGGGAGGAGAAATCGCCGGCAACCGTACTTGCGGTGACGAATAACGGTTGGCTCGTAGCCTCGGAGACCGAAGGCGGGGGCGCCAGTGTAGAAAAATCCAGCTTCAGCGACACCCTGTTTCTTGAATTTAAGTCTATTCTTCTGTTGGGCCAGCTAAGAATTTGCTTTGCTGCAGTGGACAAGTCGTACTCCGTAACGATCAGATTCGAGACAGTCGAGGACGAGATTTATCGCGAGGCAATTGATCTGATTCTCGCAGGCATCGATCCGGCACTCACGAGCCAAACCGAGAAGGATCGCAGCGAGGCTTCAATGTTCGAAGGTTGGCCGATGAAAATCCGGAATGAGGCGCAGCGTTATTGGCCCACGGGGCAGCGGTTTCTGGCCGCTTTGCACTGGCCGGCTGTTTTTGGCGGACCACAGGGAGAACTTGCTCCGGCCGGCGCACTATTAGTCACTGAGCGCGAACTCGTGGTGATTGCGGAGGAGAAAGAATTCTTGGCCGAACGCCCTCCGGAAAGCCCTTCTGCAGAGGAATCAAAGGCAATATTTGGGGGGATCATTACGTTTGTGCCTCGTACCAGGCTCAAAGACTTTCATGTGAGCCATCAGGAAGGTTTCGGCGTTCTTGCTCTCCAGGTGCATGCAGCACACGGGGGAAAAGAGCTGAAGGTCAATTTTCCTTCTGACGAGGAGATGGCTGTAAGGAAGGCCATGGAGCAGATGTTGCCTCCGACAAAAAAGTAAGGATGCATTATGTCAGGAACTGATTTGCTTTGCCTGAACCGGATAATCAAGCCTCAGATTCCGCTGGAGGAATTCCTGAAATTCACTTCTGATCTGGGCATAAAATACGTCGAGGTCCGTAACGACTTCACCGATAAGGGAATCTTGGACGGGCTGTCGGACCCTGCACTGCAGAAGGCCTTCAGAGATACTGGCATCAGGGCTTTGACCATTAATGCCCTGTATCCCTTTGAAGATGCCAAGGTTCTAAAGGAGAATATCGGGAAACTGAAAGGACTCATTGCCGAAGCCAAACGCATCAATTGTCCCCAGATCGTCCTGTGCCCATTGAATGACGCCAACGACAAGCGCAGCTCTGCACAGCGGGCTGATGAACTGACGACGGCATTAACCGCCTATGGTCCATTGTTTGCCGAATCCGGAATGATCGGGCTGATCGAGCCCCTCGGCTTTGAGATCTGCTCGTTGCGGACCAAGAAGGCTGCCCTTGAAGCCATTGCCAACTGCAAATACCCGGCATCCTATAAATTGCTTCATGACACCTTCCATCATTACCTGAGTGGTGAATCGGAGTTTTACCCAAAGCAGACCGCCATTGTCCACGTTTCAGGCCTTCTGCCAGGTAAGAGCAAGGCGGCGACCACCGACGAAGACCGGATTCTGGTTACCAAGGACGATATTATGGATAACCGTGGCCAGGTTGCCGCTTTGCTGAAAGCGGGGTGCACTGCGCCCATCTCCTATGAGCCATTTTCGTCGCGGGTGCGGGACCTGCCGCTGCCTGAGCTCAAATCGCAGCTCCGGAAAAGCATAGATTACTTGTTTGCTTGATACATACGTACAACTTGCGAGGCCGCGCCTCAGACCGGCGAGGTTCAGGGGCATCAAGGTCGGGTTGGGAGCAGCCCCGACGTGGTGAAGTGGCCTCGCTTGTAGAATCCTTGAAAAGCAAAACGACCGATTGACTAATGTGCGGCAACGGGAAAAAATTTGACTCATCTGCAACGAGTTTTGCTTTTCAAGGATTCTAGCCTGAGACCAGCCATGAAACATTGGCTGAAATTGGATCTTGCCGCTTTCAAATGAAAGCACCAAATTTGCGAAGCGTGTCTCCTGGATGCGATAGGAATGTCGTCGCGCGACACCCCTTTGAAGCAACTGGCCCGTCGCCACTGGCTAACCTTGTGCGTGCTTTGCACATTGATTTCTGCGACAGCGATAAGCCGATTTGCCCCAGAAATTTCTTCCAGTATTTCTGTTGCCGATTGGTTTTGCAGGAAAAAATCAGATTTTTTTATTTGACGCCGTTGTTTCGTATGGCTTACGAATATGTTCCGTTTAGTGTGTCCCCCAAATTCAAATCCCCGGAGCAAACCATGCCCATCCAAAACACAATCCAAAAGCAATCCCACACCTGCCGATAGCACGTGAAAATCAATGGCCTGACGAGCGCCGTAATTGCCATGGCCTTAGGAGAAAAGAAATGAAGCTAGCAAAAGTTTTCCTTCCAGTAGTTGCCTTGATCACACTGGCCCTTGGCAGCACTCCTGGGCTGGCCGCCCAAAAGATCAGAATTGGAGTTGCCATGGCCTTGTTCGACGATGTCTGGTTGACCCTGGTCCGCGATGCAATGACCAAATGGGCCAAGGACCACCCCGATGTTGAACTCACCATTGTCGATGCGAACAATGACACCAACAAGCAGGTGGGCCAGGTTGAAAATTTTCTCGCTCAGGGAATGGATGCCATCGTGATCCTGCCCGTGGACACCGCGGCAACCGGACCGATGACCAAGGCTGTGGTCAAAGCCGGCAAGCCCCTGGTGTACGTCAACCGCAAGCCTTCGAACCTGCCGAAGGGGGTTGTGTATTGTGGTTCCAACTCCATTGAAGCCGGGATCATGAACATGGAGGAGCTTGGGAAATGTATGGGCGGCAAGGGTAATCTGGCCATCCTGATGGGTGAACTGAGCAATGAAGCCGCCATTGGCCGTACGGATGGAATCAAGAAAACCGTCAAGGAGAAGTTCCCGGATATCAAAATCGTCCGTGAACAGACCGGCAACTGGAAGCGCGCCCAGGGCAAGACCATCATGGAGAACTGGCTTGCTTCCGGCCAGGAGATTAACGGGGTTGCCTCAAACAACGACGAGATGGCACTGGGTGCGTTGCAGGCCATCAAGGCTGCCGGAAAACTCGGAAAGATCTGCGTTGGCGGCACCGATGGCAGCCGTGACGCTTTGGCTTCAATGGATAAGGGTGAACTCAACAACACCGTGTTCCAGGATCCCGTCGGCCAGGGTCAGGAGGCCGTCAACGCCGCTTATCTGTTGGTCAAGAAAGAATCCAATCCCAAAGTGGTCGACGGTAACATCTGGATTCCTTACCAGCCCGTCACCAAGGAAAACTTCAAGTCATTCATGAAATCATGACATGACCCCCTCCCCACCAAGCTATGGAAAACGAATACGTGCTCAACATGGAAGGTATTTCCAAGCAGTTCCCGGGTGTGCGTGCCCTGAGCAATGTCCAGTTGCGTACCCGCAGCGGAACGGTGCATGCGCTGATGGGCGAAAACGGCGCGGGTAAATCGACGCTGATGAAATGCCTGATTGGCATCTATGCGCCGGATTCGGGCACGATCACCTTCAAAGGGGAACGACTGAATATCACCAATACCCACTATGCTCTGTCAAAGGGTATTTCGATGATCCACCAGGAGCTGAGCCCGATTCCCCAGATGACCGTCGCTGAGAACATTTATCTTGGCCGTGAACCCCTGACTTGGAATGGCCTGGTTGACATGCGCAAAATGAACCGCATGGCTGCTGAACTGTTAGATCGGCTTCACATCAAGATCAAGCCAAGCGCCAAAATGTGCGAGCTTAGCATTGCGAATGTTCAGCTGGCCGAAATCGCTAAGGCGGTTTCCTATAACTCGGACTTGATCATCATGGATGAACCCACCTCGGCTATCACCGAGGCGGAGGTGGAAGGACTTTTTAATATCATCCGATCTTTGAAGGCCCAGGGGTGCTCGATCATCTACATCAGCCATAAAATGGATGAAATCTTCAAGATCACCGATGAGGTCACCGTTTTCCGCGATGGTCAATACATCAGCACTGACCCAACGGCTGATTTAACCGACGGCATGCTGATCGAAAAGATGGTTGGCCGGACGCTGACCGACATGTTTCACAAGGAAACAACTGACATGGGTTCGGTTCTGCTGGATGTTCAAAACTTGAGCGGAAAAGGATTTCGCAAGATCAGTTTCCAGGTCAAGCGCGGCGAGATCCTGGGCCTTGCCGGCCTGATGGGGGCGGGGCGCACCGAACTGATGGAAGGGGTTTTTGGGGTGACCCGGACCCAGGGGGGAAGCATCAAGATTAATGGGAAGGAGGTCTCAATCAAGCAGCCGGCTGACGCCATTCGAGGTGGCATGGCGTTACTGACCGAAGACCGGAAATTGACCGGGCTTTACCTGAATGCCAGCGTCCGTGAGAATATGTTCATCGCGAACATAAACAACTACCTGTTGGGACCCTTCATCCATTTCGGCAGAATCCAGAAGGATTGCGAGAAGATGCGGAGCTTAATGCGCATCAAGACGCCGAGCCTGATGCAGATTATCAAGAATCTGTCCGGAGGCAATCAGCAGAAGGTATTGATTGCACGCTGGTTATTGACCGAGCCCGATCTGCTGATCCTGGACGAGCCGACGCGTGGGATCGACGTTGGCGCCAAATCGGAAATCTACCGGCTGATGACCGAATTTGTTCGCTCCGGCAAGGCGATCATCATGATCTCGTCGGAATTGCCTGAAGTGCTGGGGATGAGTGATCGAATCATGGTGATGCACACCGGCGACAAGGTAGGTGAGCTCTCGAGGGCAGAAGCAACCCAGGAAAAGATCCTTCAGATGGCTACGGGGATGAGTTTGACTGCATAGAAAAAGGAGCATTTTATGGCAAATCCAGGAGTGGCTGCGGCCAACAAAGCCGGCGCTGGGCAACAGGCTCAGATGCTTTCGAGCATCTTCAGCAAATATGGCATCTTCCTGATTTTTATCGCCATGGTGGTGGGGGCCTCAATCCTCTCACCGGCATTCCTGAGCAGTATCAACCTGATCAATATTGTGCGACAGATGTCCATCGTTGGCCTGATCGCACTGGGTGTGACCGGGGTGATCGTCAGCGCCGGCATCGATCTATCGTCCGGTTCGGTGGTCGGCTTGGCAGCGGTCGTCGCGGCCAGCCTGGCTCAGTCCTCGGATTCTTCCGCCCCCTTTTATCCAGGTCTTCACCTTCCCTTCATTGTCCCGGTGCTGGCGGCTTGTCTGGTGGGCGCCTTGGTGGGTTTGATCAACGGCGGGCTGGTTGCGAAAACCCGCATCCCGCCCTTCATCGCTACTTTGGGCACCTATACTTCGATTCGCGGCCTGGCCTTGCTCTACACCGGCGGCCGGCCGATTTCGGATTTGACCGATGCGTATGACTTCATCGGACAGGGGGACGTGCTTGGTGTTCCCGTACCCATTATCATTCTGGTGGTCATGGCGCTTATTACCCACGTCCTTTATGCCCATACCAAATTCGGAAAATACATCTACGCTATTGGCGGCAACGAACAGGCGGCGCGGGTTTCGGGCATCGATGCAGCCAGGTATAAGATGCTTATTTACGTCTATGCAGGGTTCCTGGCGGGACTGGCCGGCTTGGTGGTTTCAGCACGCATTGGTTCGGGGCAACCCGGGCTTGGCGTCGGCTACGAACTTGACGCCATCGCGGCTGCGGTCATCGGTGGCACCTCCCTTTCAGCCGGTGGAATCGGTACAGTTGCCGGGACGATTGTCGGGGCGCTCATTATCGGTGTACTAAACAATATCCTCGACTTGATGAATGTGTCGGCTTATTGGCAGCAGATTATCAAGGGTTGCATTATTGTTGGGGCAGTCATTATTGACCAGCTCAAGCAGCGCGGCGGCAAGTAAAACTTTTATCTTTTCTGCTAGCCCGCAATGAGCGCGCCGCTTTTTACAACGCGTGATTTTTGTGGCTAGCCCCAAAGCGGCAGCGAACAGGTGGCGGCAGCGAGCTGAATCTCCTGGTCGAAGGTTACCAATTGGATCCCCGAAATAGCGGCGGTCGCTTTAGAAAAAACATAAAGATGCCCTGCATCTGAGGCTCGTAGTCGAAGAGGTCGATTGAACAGGCACAAAACACTCTCCTCGGCCGGGCTCATCTCCAGCCAAATGAAAGCCGACAATAATTTATTCAGTTCTTGCCAATGCTCGGCACCCGCACGTCTCCGAAGTAGTGCAGCCTCGGCTTCGACGCGCATCCAGCTCCAGGCAAGCGCTCGCTGTCCGTCCTTATGTGCCCGATGTGCTCGAGCGGTGTACGGTTCTTGGAAGACAAGAGGAATGACGGCACTCGTATCCCAAAAAAGGTGCATTACCATTCTCGCGCCCGCCGCATGTCCCGTACGGTGACAATATCAGTGCGATGGTCGGGCGCAGGTGTCGTTTTAACCTTGGGTAATTTGTTCACGAGAACGCTTGGCCGCCGAAGTTCTAATCCGACCCTAGTGAAACGAAGTTGCATCTCGTCAAGTTCAACCTTCTGTTTCGGGTCAAGCATTTCTCCAGCCGGCAGCGGGCCGAGTATCGCAACCGGCTTATCCCGGTCATAGACAATGATTGTTTCACCTGCTTCGCGTACCCGGCGAAGATAGCGACTTAGGTTATTCTTCAACTCTGCGGTCTTAACCTTCACAAGACAATATGGCTATTTAATATGGCTAAGTCAACTTCGCTCCCATCGCTTTCGCCAGGTTAGAGGCGCCACGCCAATGGCGTCTTTAAATTGTTCGGACAAGTGAAACCCGGAATCAAAGCCCAGAATTTCTGCGATTTCCGAGATAGACTTCGGGGTGTTTGCCAGAAAATCCTGCGCTTTGTGACCGGTGCCAGACGCCAGGAAAGAGGGTCATTACTGTGCCTGCTTCGATATGATAGCGCTTCGTGGACACATCCGATTCAAAGATGCCTCGACCGTCGATCACACAGTTGAAAAAGTCTTGTCAACCATGCGCAGCATCCATTTTGGTCGAAAATACAATAGCGGTGGCCGGTCCCGATGAGTAAGATTCCCTCTACGATGGGCGTCTCACACCGGCGACTTACCGTCTAATACCCCCGAAAAATAGAGCTTTCACGGATCACGTATGCATTTTTGGCGAATCAAAGGACAGCGACTGCTGGCTCGCGGTGTATGCGCCTCGATTTCTAACCGCGTTCGATGGTTGTTTTTCGGGATTCTCGGGATGGGCTCTGTTCTGCTGGTTTCGGTCGCAACGATAGCGGGCTCTAGCGCTACCGGCTCAAACGGGAATCAGGCCTCCCGGGGTGAGGCGAGCAGGGGTGCGCCCCCGGGTATGGCCTGGATCCCGGGAGGCGCGTTTCTGATG
>Ga0182037_10001889_pt1 | contig 11045 bp, 10 predicted proteins | sample sta12Cox44000082_FD_125974 | JGI IMG/M metagenome (GOLD analysis project Ga0182037, IMG submission 125974) | Lab enrichment of tropical soil microbial communities from Luquillo Experimental Forest, Puerto Rico - statoxic.12C.oxic.44.000.082 | ecosystem: Environmental > Terrestrial > Soil >... | reverse complement strand
GCGTCGACGGGACGGGCGTTGCTGATGGCATCGCGGGTGCCGTCGCGCGTGATGGTCAGCGACGGGTCGGGGGTGAACAGCCAGCGCACGATCTCGGTGTCGCGATAACCGCCGTCGTGCAGGATCGTCAACAGTCCCGCCAGGCTCTTGACCACCTCACCGGAATTGGTGAAAAACACCTGCGGCACCACCACGCCGCCGCCGCGCCGCACCGCGACCAGGTGACCCTCCCGTAGCTGCTGCTGCACCTTGCTGACCGGCACGCCGAGCAGCTCGGCGACCCTGGGTAGGTCGTACGTTGGCTCGTCGGGCTCTAAGACATCGTCGCCGGCCGGGACACTGCTCATCGCAGCAAGTGTAGGCCTTGCTGGGCGCGTTGGACGTAAGTTCCGCGCCCGATATCACCACCGCACCTACGATGGCCCCGTGGCCGGAACTGGGACGGGGGACCCGTTGGAAGGCGCGTTGCTGGACGGCCGATACCTCGTGGAGTCCAAGATCGCCAGCGGCGGCACTTCGACGGTGTACCGCGGCCTCGACGTGCGGCTCGACCGCCCGGTCGCGGTGAAGGTCATGGACTCTCGCTACGCCGGCGATGACCAATTCTTGACGCGCTTCCGGCTCGAGGCCCGCACGGTCGCGCGGCTGAAAAACCCCGGGTTGGTAGCGGTCTACGACCAGGGCCTGGACGCCCGGCACCCGTTTTTGGTGATGGAGCTCATCGAGGGCGGCACCCTGCGGGAGCTGCTGGCCGAGCGCGGTCCGATGCCACCGCATGCCGTGGCGGCGGTGCTTCGCCCGGTGCTCGGTGGGCTGGGCGCCGCGCACTTGGCCGGCCTGGTGCATCGCGACGTCAAACCCGAGAACGTCCTGATCTCCGACGACGGCGACGTCAAAATCGCCGATTTCGGGTTGGTCCGTGCCGTCGCGGCCGCCGGAATCACCTCCGCCAGCGTCATTCTCGGCACCGCCGCCTATCTGTCGCCCGAGCAGGTGCGTGACGGCAACGCCAGTCCCCGCAGCGATGTCTACTCCGTGGGGATCCTCACCTACGAGCTGCTGACCGGGCGCACACCGTTTACCGGCGACTCGGCGTTGTCGATCGCCTACCAACGGCTGGATACCGATGTGCCGCCGCCCAGCGCGGTGATCGGCGGCGTGCCAACGCAATTCGACGAGTTGGTGGAGCGGGCGACCGCCCGCGACCCGGCCCGCCGATTCGCCGACGCAACCGAGATGGGCGCCGAACTGGACGCGATCGCCGAAGAACTCGCCCTGCCGTACTTCCGGGTGCCGGCGCCGCGTAACTCCGCCCAACACCGGTCGGCGGCGCTGCACTACAGCCGGATGAGCCAGCGCCCGGCCACCCCGCAGCAGCCGCGCCCGCCCGTCGCGGCGCCCGTTCGCCACCCCACCCGTCAGCTCACGCGCGGACCCGAGGACTGGCCCGAGCCGGCGCGCCCGGCCGGCCCCGACGCCGAACCCGATGACCTTGAAGACGAATACCAGCCGGTCGCAGGCGAATTCGCCGGGATCGCGATGAGCGAATTCGTCTGGGCCCGTCAGCGCGCCCGGCGCATGGTGTTGATCTGGGTGGCGCTCGTCCTGGCGCTCACCGGGCTGGTCGCGACGGCGGCGTGGACGGTCGGCAGCAATCTCAGCGGACTGTTATGAACGCCAGTTAGTCGCGCAGCATCTCGGCGACCAGGAACGCCAACTCCAGCGACTGCTGGGTGTTCAGCCTCGGGTCACACGCGGTCTCGTAGCGGCCGGTCAGGTCCGTGTCCGAAATGTCTTGCGCGCCACCCAAACACTCGGTGACGTTCTCGCCGGTGATCTCGACGTGGATGCCGCCCGGGTGGGTGCCCAGCGCGCGGTGCACCTCGAAGAATCCTTGCACTTCGTCGACGATGCGGTCGAAATGCCGGGTCTTGTACCCGTTGGACGCCTCGTGAGTGTTGCCGTGCATCGGGTCGCACTGCCAGATCACCTGGTGCCCGGTGGCCTGGACCTTCTCGACGATCGGCGGCAGCACGTCGCGCACCTTGTTGTTGCCCAGCCTGCTCACCAACGTGAGCCGGCCGGGTTTGTTGTTCGGGTCGAGCCGCTCCACATATTCGACGGCCAGTTCCGGTGTCATCGTCGGGCCGATCTTGACCCCGATCGGGTTGGCGATCACCTCCGCGAAAGCGACGTGCGCGCCGTCGAGCTGGCGGGTCCGCTCCCCGATCCACACCGTGTGCGCCGAAAGGTCATACAGCTGCTGCTCCCCGTCTTCGACGTCGGACAAGCGCAACATGGCCCGCTCGTAGTCGAGCACCAAGGCCTCGTGGCTGGCGTAGATTTCGGCGGTCTGCAGATTGCGGTCGGCCACCCCACACGCGCTCATGAACCGCAAGCCCCGATCGATCTCGGTGGCCAGCGCCTCATACCGTGCGCCGGCCGGCGAGGTCCGGACGAATTCCCGGTTCCAGTCGTGGACCAGATGCAGCGAAGCCAGCCCCGAGGAGGTCAGCGCTCGCACTAGGTTCATCGCCGCGCTGGCGTTGGCGTAGGCACGCACCAGCCGCGACGGGTCGTGCTCACGTGCGACGGCGTCCGGCGCGAAGCCGTTGATCATGTCGCCGCGGTACGACCGCAGGCCCAGCGCGTCGATGTCGGCCGACCGAGGCTTGGCGTATTGACCGGCGATGCGGGCCACCTTGACCACCGGCAGGCTGGCGCCGTAGGTCAGCACGACGGCCATCTGCAGCAGGGTGCGGATGTTTCCCCGGATGTGGGGTTCGGTGTTGTCGACGAATGTCTCCGCGCAGTCGCCGCCCTGCAACAGGAACGCCTCACCCCTCGCGACCTGGGCCAGCTGTTCTTGCAGGCGGACGATCTCGGACGGCACCGTCACCGGCGGCACGCTCTCCAGGACCGTGCGCATCGCCGCGGCCTGCTCGGTGGTCCAGCTGGGCTGCTGAGCGGCCGGCTTGGCCAGCGCGGCGTCCAGCCGTGCCCGCAGGTCGGTCGGCAGCGGCGGCAGCGACGGCAGCTGGTCGATCGGTACGTCGACGGTCCAGTTCATCGGTCCATGGTAACTGGGGTCCGACACCGGCTGGTCAGGGCTGATCAGGGCGAACGTTCCTCGCCGGAGGTGATCAGCCGAAAGCGGCGCAGCTGATCGCGGGCATCGACCAGGGCGTCGTGGGCATCCCGCGCCCGGGGCGGCAGCCGGGGCGATCCCCGGTCCTCCCACAACTGCCGCAATTCGCGGGTGAACCGAGGTATCGCTGGTGGCAGGGCCGGCATCGTGCCCCACAACTGGCACAGGGCCACATGGTCGTAGGCCCCCACCCAGGCCCACAGCTCGATCGGCTCGGCGGCCCCGACATCGGAGACGCGCAGGAACTCCTCGAGGTCCAGACGGATCTGCTTGCGCGAGCGCCACAACGGCGAAGCGGGCGGCGGCAGCTTGGGCAGCACATTGGCGCGCACCCAGCTACCGGCGCGTTCGGGATCGAATTCGGTGGACACGGCGTAGTACTCGCGACCGTCCTCGGCGACCACCCCGATCGAGATCAGCTCGATCGTGCGGCCGTCCTCGATGAATTCGGTGTCGTAGAAGTACCGCACCCAGAAAGTTTAGGGGCAGCCTGAACGCCGGCTATCGGCTGAGCAGGATGGGCACGGTGGGTGCCGAAGCCGCATGCACGTCAAGGTCGAGCTGGGCGTCGACCGCGCGTGCGTCGGGCACGCGCGGGGTGCCCGCGATCGCGCATTGCACCCACAGCTTGACGCGCACGACCGGGCGACGCAGCCTCCGTTCGCGTTGCAGCGCGCGGCGCATCTTGTCGGGCTGGCTGGTGTACCGCCACCGGGCCCACGGCGCGTGCGGACGCGACAACCGGATCGCGCCGATGACCAGCAGTACGACGAAGAACATGCCGAGCAGACCGGTCCACACCTTTCCCTTGAGCACCACCACCACGGCCAGCGGCAACGTCAACACCAGCCCGGCGGCGGCCAGCCCGGCGCGTAGCGCCACCCAATCGGTGGCGTGCCAGAACGGAAAGAAGAACATCAGCGGGTGCAGACCCATGATCAACAGCCCGGCCACCGCCACCGCGGCGAACACGGCGTCCACCGAAGTGCGGCCGTCTTCTTCCCAGTAGACGTCGGACAGATGCAGGATCAACGCGTACTCATCGAGCACCAATGCGGCACCGATCCCAAAAAGCGTTGCGGCCAAGGTGAATTCGGGTTCTCGCCCGCTGATGGAAAGCGTCACCAACGTGAGCCCGGAAAGCATCACCAGGACGACTCCGAACATCACATGGTGGATGTGCACTCCCCCGATGAAGACATTGCGCGGCTGCCACCATCGGGTCGGCCGGCCGGCGGCGGCCCGGTATCGGATGAAGCGCACGGAACTGCGGGTCACGAAAAACATCAGGATGAACGCGACCAGGCAGCACAGCAACGGCAGCCGGCCGCGGCCGATGATGTCATGCGCGAACCAGTGGGCCACCCCAAGCTCGAACCAGTGCAGCACCCCAAAAACCTACGCCCATGTTTCCCGGCAAGGCGGGAGCCGCGCTGCGAACCCATTACGCTGTTCTGCGACATGAGTAAACGGCAGGTGCCCGGCGCGGGCAGTCGAACCGGGCGGGCGTTGCTATGGTGCCTGCCCTGGCTGGCGGCCGCCGCGGCGCTGTACTACGCGGCCTGGCCCCTGTTCGGCCACACGCCCTACCGCATCGATATCGACATCTATCAGATGGGCGGCCAGGCCTGGCTGGACGGGCGTCCGCTTTACCGCGGTGATGTGTTATTCCACACACCCATCGGGCTGAATCTGCCGTTCACCTATCCCCCGCTGGCGGCCATCGTGTTCTGCCCGTTTTCCTGGTTGCACATGCCGACCGCCAGCATCGCGATCACGCTGTTGACTTCTGCGCTGCTGATCTTGTCGACAACCCTCGTGCTGGCCGGTCTCGACGTGTGGAGCACCTCGGCGGTGGTGCCCGGGCCCGCGTGGCTGCGTCGGTTGTGGCTGGCCGTGGTCATCTCGGCCGCGGCGTCGATCTGGCTGGAACCGATCACCTCGAACTTCGCCTTCGGCCAGATCAACGTCGTGCTGATGACCCTGGTGATCGCCGACTGCGTGCCGCGCCGCACGCCATGGCCCCGCGGGCTGCTGCTGGGCCTCGGAATAGCGCTGAAACTCACCCCGGCCGTTTTTCTGCTCTATTTCCTGCTGCGCCGCGACAACCGGGCGGCGCTGACCGCGCTGGCGTCCTTCGCGGGCGCGACGCTCGTGGGCTTCGCGCTGGCGTGGAACGACTCCTGGGAGTACTGGACGCACACCGTGCTGCACACCGACCGAATCGGTGAGACCGCGCTGAACACCGACCAAAACATCGCCGGTGCGCTCGCCCGGCTGGGGCTCGGCGAGCACGACCGGTTCCCGCTGTGGGTCGCCGCGTGCCTGCTGGTTCTGGCGGCGACCGTCTGGGCGATGCGGCGGGCGCTGCGGGCCGGCGAGCCGACAGTGGCGTTGGTCTGCGTCGCCCTGTTCGGCCTGGTGGTTTCGCCGGTGTCCTGGTCACACCACTGGGTCTGGGTGCTGCCGGCGGTGCTGGTGACGTGGATATTGGCCTGGCGGCGGCGCAACGTGGCGCTGGCCGTGCTCAGCGCCACCGGGGTGGCGTTGATGAGGTGGACACCGATCGACCTGCTGCCAAAGCATCACGAAACGACGGCGAACTGGTGGCGTCAAGTCGCCGGTTCGTCCTACGTGTGGTGGGCGCTCGCGGTCATCGTCGCCGCGGGGCTCACCGTCACCGCCCGCGTGGCGTCCCGGGATTCGGCGACCCGGACGCTGACGCCGGTGTCTGCCCTCGGCTGACCGGCCCGGTGATAACGCGTGCTAACCGACGGCGGTCTCGGGGATCCGCGCGGCCTCGCTGGTGGATCCGTGATCGCTCGAGCCGTTGCTGCTTTCCTTGACGCTGGCGGCGTAGATGTCGACGTACTCCTGCCCGGACAGCCCCATCAGCTCGTAGATCACCTCGTCGGTGACGGCCCGCTCGATGAACCGGTTGCCGGCCATGCCTTCGAACCGCGAGAACTCCATCGGCTTGCCGAACCGGACTTTGACCCGTCCGAAGCGCAACATCTTCTTGCCGGGCGGGTTGACGACGTTCGTGCCGATCATCGCCACCGGGATCACCGGAACCCCGGTGTGCAGGGCCAGCCGCGCCATCCCCGTCTTGCCCTTGTAGAGCCGCCCGTCGGGCGAACGAGTGCCCTCGGGGTACATCCCCAATAGCTTGCCTTGTTGCAGCAACCGCTCGGCGGTGTTCAGCGCGGCCTGCGCGGAGTCGGCGTTGGAACGGTCGATGGGCACCTGGCCGGCGGAGCTGTAGAACCACCGGTTGATCCAGCCACTGAGGCCGGTCCCCGTGAAGTATTCGGCTTTCGCCAGGAACGTGATCCGGCGGCGCACCACCAGCGGAAGGTAGAAGCTGTCCGCCACCGCGAGGTGGTTACTGGCCAGTATCGCCGGTCCGGAGCTCGGAATATGTTCCAGCCCTTCGACTTTCGGTCGACCGAGCAGAGTGAACAGCCAGCCCATGAAGACGTACTTGAATAGCCAGTACCACATGGCCCTCCCTCTCGCCCGCATCGGATGGTGTTCTGCGCCAACTGTACCGACCCGCAGCGGAAGGGACCACCTTCGGTACGGGCGGATTACTCCTCGACGGTGACGGGGATCGGCTGGTAACGGGTCTTCGCGTCGCCGTCCCCCGCGGTCGTCCCGTCCGGCTCGGTGGTGACGCCGCCGCCGGGCGGGCCGTCGGGTGGCGGTTTGGCCGCATGGTCGATGTCGTTGACGTCATTGACGATGCCGCGGATCACCTCCAGCAAAGCGATGCTGTGGTCCGCGATCACGGTCAGCAGCGGGTGCTGGTCGCCGGTTGCCAGCGCAGCCAGCGCGCACACCGGACACCACACCTGCTGGCACTTGCCGGTTCCCACTCCCCCGCCGGCTGTCAGCGCCGCCGCCGCTCGCACCGCGGGGTCGATTCCGTCCAGGATCGCCTGCGCAAGTCTGCGCAGCTCGGGACCGATATCGGTATGAGCCCCACTCACTTAGGCCACACCTCCGGATCTGGTCGAAAACGAACTGTCAGCTCATCACCCTTCAGGTGCGCGTCCAGCACCGTGCATCGCCGCAGCACGGACGCCAACCTAACCCTGCGGCGCAACCCGCCGGCGCTGATGACCAGGTCGTCGTCGACCCGGCCCAGCGCCAGCCCTGTGGGATCGAGTTGGGGCAACGTTAGCCGCATTCGGTATATCGACCCAAGTCCCGACCCGGATTCCAGGTCCACAACAGGACGCACCGGACCCGGCGGTGGCGCTCCGCGCCGCCGACGGGCGCTTTCGAGCAGCGAGCCCAGTGCCTTGGGACCGATCGGCTCGCCGGGCAGGTGCGGCGTCAGCACGCGCGCTACGTCACCGATGGTGGCGTCGAGTTCCTCGAGAACAACCCGTTGTTCGGAGATGCGTTCGGCGTACCAGTAGAACGCCGGGTGCTCCGGCAGGTTGCGGTACTCGTAGGACGCGTCTTCCTGAAGAACCTGGTTGACGATCAGCTCCTCGACCCGCACACCCATCAGTGCCAGTGACCCCAGTGTCCGGGCCGCCTCGGCCGCAACCACCCGCTCGGGGGTCAGCACCAGATGCGCGCTGACCAGCTCGCCGTCGGTCAGCAACGCGTTCAGCCGGTCAACGCTGGCGCTGATGCGTTCCAGCAGTTCCACCACCGCGGCGGAGCGGGCGTCGTCGGCGCCGATGGACAGCCTGCGATGGCGCGGCCACGCGCGGTCCACGTAGAGCCCGAAGGTGGCGGGCAAGGTCAACATTCGCAATGCGTCTGCGGTCGAGGCGCAATCGACGACGATGCGATCCCATCGCCCCGATGCGGCGAGCTCGCCGACGGCGTGCAAACCCAGCACTTCCTGAACACCCGGCAATGCTGAAAGTTCCTCGGGGGCAATGGTGCTCAACTCGGAATCGGGAAACCGCCGATCCAACGTGTTGACCACGTCATGCCACCGGTCCTCGAGCAGGGCCAGGGTGTCCAAGGCGAGCGCGTCGAGGAAGCCACCACCCGCCTCCGCGTCATCGGCGAGCACCCGAACCAGTTCGCCCCGGCCGCTCGGTGGTACGGGGACACCGAGCACGTCGCCCAGCGAGTGTGCCTGGTCGGTGGACACCACCAGCACCCGCTGCCCCGAGCCTGCATCACAGACCGCGGTAGCGGACGCCAGGGTGGATTTTCCTACCCCGCCCTTGCCGACGAAGAGACTGATCCGGGCCGGAGTGGGCGTAACGGACTCACTCAGCCTCGACTCGTTTCTTCAGATCCTTCAAAGCGGTGTCGGTCAGCCTGCGCTCGGCCTTGCGCTTGAGCAACCCGATCATCGGGAGGGCGAGGTCCAGCGACAGTTCATAAGTGACGTCGGTGCCAGATCCCTTGGGCGCCAAGCGATATGTGCCTTCGAGCGAACGCAGCAGCGAGCTGGAGACGAGGGTCCAGCTCAGCGAGTGGCGGTCTTCCGGCCACTGGTAGGTCATGACCATGGTGTCTTTGATGATGCCTGCGTCCATCACGAATCGCACGACCTTCGGGTAGCCGTCGGCGCCTCTTTCTTGCACCTCGGCTTCCTTATACTCCGAGATCCACTCCGGGTAGGAGTCGATATCGGCGATCACCTCCAGGACCGTGCCGGGATCGGCTTCGATGTGGATGGTCTGAGTCGTCTTCTCCGACACCTGGTTACTGCCCTCTCTCCACAAGCGGATAGACCCCGCGGTGTGCGGGACTACCCAGGACTATCTTGGCCCCCGGGCCGAACCGTTGCTCGCCCTGCCAGGCCTTGATCCGGATTAAACTACCGGAGAAACTCCGACCGGACGTGATCGTTCCGCTGTCCTCTTGACCTCGAAGGCCATTTTTTTCGCCGCCACCCGACGGCGGTGTGTCATTTTCGCCAAGTTCAGTTTGGCCAGCTGCCAGGCCGCCACGCCCGTGGGCTCGGCGTGCACGAAGTAGTGCAGCACCACTCCGTCCAGCAAAGGTTCCAGCCAGATCTCCATGGTGCCTGTCAACGCGCCGGTGACCGCCCACCGGATACCCTTTTCGGCACGGTCTTCGACGACCTCCAACCGCAGGTCCGGCCACCACCGACGCCAGCACGACGGATCGCCAACCGCGGCGCCGACCTGTGCGCCGCCGGCGGCGACGTAAGTCTGGTCCGCGATCTGGATGCTGTTCATCGCCCCAGCTTCACACACCGTTGCGAATCGCCCATGTCAGGGGACGTCAAACCTCGGATTAGGTTGAGCGACAGCAAGCCGGCCCGCAACGGGCCACGCATCGTCACTAGGTCGAACGAGGTCATCAGAGTGCGTCAATACACTGTCCCCGCCCGCTTTGCCGTCGGCGAGCGCGACAACATCGCGGCCATGGTCTTCGAGCACGAACGGGATGATCCCAGCTTTGTCATCTTTCAACGCCAGATCGACGGCGTTTGGACCGATGTGACGTGTGCCGAGGCGGCCACGCAGGTTCGCTCGGCGGCACTCGGCCTGATCTCGCTGGGCGTGCGGGCGGGTGACCGGGTGTCCATCTTCTCGGCCACCCGCTACGAGTGGGCCATCCTCGACCTCGCCATCCTGTCCGTGGGCGCGGTCACCGTGCCGATCTATGAGACGTCGTCGGCCGAGCAGGTGCGCTGGGTGCTGCAGGACTCGGAAGCGGTGTTGGCGTTCGCCGAGACCGACGCGCACGCCGCGATGGTCACCGAACTCACCGCCGAGCTGCCCTCGCTCAGCCGGGTGCTGCACATCGACGGTTCGGGTCCCAAAGCGCTCGACCAGCTCGCGGAGGCCGGCGCGGCGGTGGACCCGGCCGAGCTGACCGCCCGCCTCGAGGCGCTGCGCGCCGCCGACCCAGCAACGCTTATCTACACCTCGGGCACCACCGGCCGGCCGAAGGGCTGTCAACTCACCCATTCCAACCTGCTTTACGAGACCCGGGGCGCCGAGGAATGCCTGCCGACGCTGCTGAATGAGGGGCAGCGGCTGCTGATTTTCCTGCCGCTGGCCCACGTGCTGGCCCGGGCACTCACCTTGTCCGCATTCGCCAACAAGGTGACCGTCGGCTTCACCAGCGACATCAAGAACCTGGTGCCGATGTTCGCCGTGTTCAAACCGACCGTCGTGGTGTCGGTGCCGCGGGTGTTCGAGAAGGTGTACAACACGGCCGAGCAAAACGCCGCCAACGACGGCAAGGGGCGGATCTTCGCGACGGCCGTGCAAACCGCGGTCGACTGGAGCGAGGCCCAAGACCGCGGCGGACCCGGGCTGCTGCTGCGGGCCAGGCACGCGTTGTTCGACCGGCTTGTGTACGCCAAGCTGCGCGCGGCGCTGGGCGGCGACTGTCACGCGTCCGTCTCGGGTGGCGCGCCGCTGGGCAAGCGATTGGGCCACTTCTACCGTGGCGTGGGCCTCACGATCCATGAGGGTTACGGCCTGACCGAAACCACTTCGGCCATCGCGGTCAACCAGGTCGGCGCGGTCAAGATCGGGACGGTCGGAAAGCTGGTGCCCGGCAACAGCATGCGCATCGCCGACGACGGCGAGGTGTTGGTGCGCGGCGGCGTGGTGTTCAGCGGCTACTGGCGCAACGAGCAGGCTACCGCCGAGGCGTTCACCGACGGCTGGTTCAGGACCGGCGACCTGGGCGCGGTCGACGAGGACGGCTTCCTGTCGATCACCGGCCGCAAGAAGGAGCTCATCGTCACCGCCGGCGGCAAGAATGTCGCCCCGGCCGTGCTCGAGGACCAACTGCGGGCGCACCCGTTGATCAGCCAGGCCATGGTGGTAGGGGACGCCAAGCCGTTCATCGGCGCGCTGATCACCATCGACCCCGAGGCATTCGGCGCCTGGAAGGAGCGCAACCACAAGCCGGACGGCGCGTCGGTCGG
>Ga0182037_10001886_pt1 | contig 11055 bp, 8 predicted proteins | sample sta12Cox44000082_FD_125974 | JGI IMG/M metagenome (GOLD analysis project Ga0182037, IMG submission 125974) | Lab enrichment of tropical soil microbial communities from Luquillo Experimental Forest, Puerto Rico - statoxic.12C.oxic.44.000.082 | ecosystem: Environmental > Terrestrial > Soil >... | reverse complement strand
GGTACGACCCCACCATAAGGCGCGTGTTCGGTGATTTGCGCTTGGACCACGCTCGAGCGGATCCTCGGTCCTGAGGGCGACATGGAGACGATTGCCGAAGCCGTCTCGTCGCAGCTCGTCTCAATGCCGAGGACCATCATTACGAAGATGGCGGAAGCACGACGGGCCTCTCCGCGCCCTCCGATTCGCCCAGCGGTCAGCCGGGCGAAGCAACCTCGTACGTTTTCAGTGTCTTGTCGGTTGTGGCGTCAATTTCGAGGAGCTTAACGGAGTACCCCCAGAGCGTCGCGGCATGACGGATTACAGACCGGCAGCTCTTTTCCTCGAGCAAGACGCCGTTGTGCACATAGTGCGCTAAAATCAAGCAGCGGTCTCCTCTAAGGTCGACATCAACGACCTGAATGTCGGGCTCGCGCCGTGATAGATCGTATTGGCGAGACAATGCGCTGCGGATCTTGCGATAGCCTACATCATCGTGGATCGCTTCCACGCGGAGAGCCGGCTTGGTGCTGTCGTCCGAGACATGGAACAGGCGGAAGCGGCGGATCATCGCCGGGCTCAAATACTGCAGCACGAAGCTCTCGTCGCGGTAGTTCGCCCAGGCATGTCGCAACACGCCGTAGCCGTCTCTCGAACCGGCGATATCGGGAAACCACTCGCGATCCTCGTCTGTCGGCTCCTCGCAGACCCGGCGGATATCGCTCATCATCGCGAAACCGAGCGCATAAGGATTGAGACCGCTGAAACGCGGATCGTCGAAGTCCGGTTGAAACACAACGCTCGAATGCGAGTGCAGGAATTCTAGCATCGAGCCTTCGGTAATGAGGCCCTTGTCGTGCAATCGCCGCATAATCTCGTAATGAACAAAGGTGGCACAGCCTTCATTCATCATTTGCGTTTGTTTCTGTGGGTAGAAATACTGCGAGATGAGGCGGACGATGCGAACGAGCTCACGCTGCCAATCCTCAAGCCGCGGTGCCCGCTTCTCGATCAGATAGAGGAGATTCTCTTCCGGGAGCCCGAGCTCACGCTTGATCTCCTGGACCCGCGCCTCAGCCGCGTCAGGATCCTCTTTGTCCTTTCCGGTACCAGGGACCGTACGCCACAGATCGTTGTAGGTCGCCTCGGCGTGCGCCCGCCACTCCTCGGCGCGCCGCCGTTCCTCAGCGAGGTTGGGCTTGGTGCGATGGGCGTAGCGATTGACGCCGTGGTCCTTCAGCGCGTGAGCGGCGTCCAACACCCGCTCGACTGCTTCGGTTCCGTGCCGCTCCTCGCATTTTTGGACATAGTCGCGTGCGAAACTGAGATAGTCGAGGATCCCGTGCGCATCGGTCCATTGTCGAAACAGATAATTGTTCTTGAAGAAGTGATTATGTCCGAAGGCAGCATGTGCAATAACCAGGGTCTGCATGGTCATGGAATTTTCTTCCATGATATAGCAGATACACGGGTTTGAGTTGATGACGATCTCGTAGGCGAGCCCTTGCAAGCCTTTACGGTAGAGGGTCTCGTGATACGCAAACCGTTTGCCAAAGCTCCAATGCCGATACATCAGCGGCAAGCCGACTGAGGCGTACGCATCGAGCATCTGCTCGGAGGTTATCACCTCGATCTGGATCGGGTAGACGTCGAGACCGAGTTCTTCGAGCGCGATCCGCTCGACCGCATCATGAACCCGGCGCAAGCCGGTATAATCCCAGTTTGGACCGTTGAAGAGCGGGGTCGGGGCTTCGAGCCGCAGAGCACCGGAATCAGGCACGGACACCCCCCTTTGCAAACAACTCGTGAAACACCGAGAAGATCTGCGACGGATCACTGACCCGGCGCATGACGAAGTGCGGGTGTCCCGGCGCCACCTCGCTGTAGGCTCGCCATAAATCGCTGTCGCGGGATAGGCCAGTCAAACTTCCTCCCATGCCGTCGCCGACTTCGACATAGGCGAAATATTGGCAGAGCGGAAGCACCTCACCGCCGAGTAATGTTACGCAACGCCCACTATCGGCGCCGTAATTGTCGCCATCCGAGGCCTGCGCCGCGTAGATGTTCCAGCGGTCGGTAGGATAACGTGCGCGCGCAATCTCCAACATCTTTTCGAGAGCGGTCGAGACGACCGTGCCGCCCGTCTCGCGGCTGTAGAAGAATGTTTCTTCATCCACCTCCTCCGCGGTGCTCGTATGGCGGATGAAGACGATGTCAACGTGACGGTAGCGGCGAATCAAGAAAACGTGCAGGAGCATGAAGAATCTCTTCGCGAGATCTTTCATCGCCTCGGTCATCGACCCCGACACATCCATCAGGCAAAACATAACCGCTTCGGTATTCGGGCGGGGAACCCGATCGAAGCGATTGTAGCGAACATCGAGAGGATCAATGTACGGGATGATCTTGCTGCGGTGCTCGAGCCGGTCGAGTTCGCGGAGAAGCCGCTCCACCTCATCTTCAGCACCGCGGGCGCGTGCTTCCTCGACCGCATCGCGCAAAGCTTCGAGCTCCCATTGCTTCGGCCGTCTCAGCGAGATGCGGCGGGCCATGCTGTTGCGCATCGTGCGGCGGATGCTCAAATTCGCCGGGCTTCCCGTCACCGTATAGCCGGCGCGCTGCAAATCGACCGCAAATGTCTCTTTGAGACTTTTTTTCACTAAATCGGGCAGTTCGAGATCCTCGAAGAACATGTCGAGGAACTCTTCCTTGGATAAAGTGAACTCGAACGCGTCCTCGCCGGACCCATCGGGGCTGCCTTGGGATCCTCCGCGCCCCTCCCCGCCAGTCGGCCGAGGTATCTCGTCGCCTTTCACATACTCCTTGTTGCCGGGGACCACATGCTCGGTCCGGCCGGTGCGACGGCTATGATGAAAGATCGGTTCCACAATCCCACGCGTTGGGATCGCTACTTTTTCGCCGTGGTCGACGTCAGCGACCTTGCGTTTGCGCAGTGCTTCCTGTACTGCCGATTTGACCTCTGCCCGGGCACGCGACAGAAAGCGCTGCCGATTGCTCAGGCTTTTGCCCTTCGGGTTGGGGCGACGATCGACGATGTTCATGGGCTCTCTCCAGCCTTGGGGCCGTGGTCGCCTACCCCGCCTTGTTGACCCGCATATACCATTCGACAAGACGGCGAACCTGCCGCTCCGTGTAGCCTCGTGCTACCATACGATCCAGGAAATCGGCGTGCTTTTTCTCGGTCTCGGAATCCTTTTTGGACCCGAAGCTGATGACAGGCAGCAAATCCTCCACTTGTGAGAACATGCGCCGCTCGATCACTTCGCGCAACTTCTCATATGAGGTCCAAGAGGGGTTCCGCCCAGAGTTATTGGCCCGAGCACGCAGAGCGAATTTGACGACCTCGTTCCGGAAATCCTTGGGATTTGCGATGCCGGCGGGCTTCTCGATCTTTGACAGTTCCTGGTTCAGAAGTTCGCGGTTCATCAGCTGGCCGGTATCGGGATCTTTGTAGTCCTGGTCTTCGATCCACGCATCGGCGTAGGCTACATAGCGATCGAACAAGTTCTGCCCGTAATCCGAATAGGATTCCAGATACGCCTTCTGGATCTCGTGTCCGATGAATTCGGCGTAGCGCGGCGCCAGCTCGGCCTTGATGAAGTTGAGGTATTTTTTCTCCGTGTCATCGGGAAACTGCTCGCGCCAGATTGCCTGCTCGAGCACATACATCAAGTGTACGGGATCGGCCGCTACCTCCTGCGTGTCGAAGTTGAACGTGCTCGACAGCACCTTGAAGGCAAAGCGCGTCGAAATGCCGTCCATTCCTTCGTCGACTCCGGCCGCATCGCGATATTCCTGAACAGACTTGGCGCGCGGGTCGGTATCCTTCAGACTTTCACCGTCATAGACCCGCATCTTCGAGTACAAATTCGAGTTCTCGTGAGATTTTACCCGAGACAGCACACTAAAGCGCGAGAGAATGTCCAATGTGGATGGTGCGCAAGGTGCATCGGCCAACTCGCTGTTCTGAAGGAGTTTTTCGTATATTTTGCGTTCTTCGGTCGAACGCAAGCAATAAGGCACCTTGATTACCGAAATGCGGTCGATAAACGCCTCGTTGTTTTTGTTGTTCTTAAAGCTCTGCCATTCGGCCTCGTTGGAATGCGCCAGCACGATGCCCTGGTACGGGATACCGCCGATATTCTCGGAGCCGACGTAATTCCCTTCCTGCGTAGAGGTGAGCAGCGGGTGCAGCATCTTGATCGGCGCTTTAAACATCTCGACAAATTCGAGAAGCCCTTGGGTCGTACGGTTGAGGCCACCTGAATAGGAATACGCGTCGGGATCGTTCTGGCTAAAAAATTCGAGCTTGCGAATGTCCACCTTGCCGACGAGGCTCGATACGTCCTGGTTGTTCTCGTCGCCGGGTTCGGTCTTGGCGATGCAGATCTGCTTGAGGCGCGAAGGTTGCATCCGAACGACGGTGAATCTGGTAATGTCGCCGCCAAATTCCTCGAGTCTTTTAACGGCCCAAGGCGAGATCGTCCCGGTCAGACGGCGGCGCGGAATGCCGTAGCGTTTTTCCAGCTCGGCACCCAGAGTTATCGGATCGAACAGACCGAGTGGGCTCTCAAAAACCGGACTGATTTCATCGCCGGCCTTCAGGACGTAGACCGGCTCCTTCTCCATTAGTTGCTTCAAACGCTCGGCGAGTGACGATTTACCACCGCCCACCGGTCCCAACAGGTAAAGAATCTGCTTGCGCTCCTCGAGCCCCTGAGCGGCGTGGCGGAAAAAGCCGACGATCCGCTCGATAGTCTCCTCCATGCCGAAGAAATCGGAGAACTCGGGATAGACCTTGATGGTCCGGTTCATAAAAATTCGGCCGAGGCGTGGGTCCTGGCTCGTATCGACCATTACCGGCTCGCCTATCGCGGTAAGCATGCGCTCGGCCGCGCCTGCGTAGTAGGACGGATCATCCGAGCACTTACCGAGATAGTCCTCGAGTGACAGCTCGATCTCTCTTCGGTTTTCGTACAACCTAGAATAGAGGCTGAAAATCCCATCATCGAATTTCATATCTCACCTCAACCGATGCCGCGCGCTCAACCCAGTAGCTTCGCGTCACGATGCGAGAACGACTGATCCTGACGAACGTCCTCCGGGATTTTGTAAATTGATGCAAATCCTGGTAAGATCGTTGTTACGAGCCAAGTGTGAAGCTCGGACATTCATTCTCCCGCCAATCCGTCGGGTTTGAGCCCGCCACTTGCCGCCGTAAGCCTGCGCCGATCCGCGTCCCTGCCGATTACGCTGTAGGTCATTATGGCAACACTTTGTGGCGAGAGTACGAATGGATCGCAAGCGTCCGCAAAACGCCCTCACCAGTTCGGAGACTGCCGATTTTGGTGTTGCCAAAGCCCTGTCGATCAACAACATATTGTGGTCGACTCCTCAGCTATCATCAGCATATATTAATATGGTGAGAAACCCAATAAAAATATAGGTTAATGTTGTTATTGGCTTTCTGCCATCGCACATGGCAGCAACGGTTGGTGCGGCAAGCCCACATTTCAGCGCGGCGTTCTGCCGCAGAACGGCAGTACCGCCGCGCGTCTCACAACCCTCACGTTCCCCGCCAAAATGCGAGCCGATGCCGAGGGAATTCGCGTCTGATCGTCAATCGATGTTCGACGACTTCGGCTGACGGCGGCCGCGTTCGCAATAGGTGCTGCCGTTCCCGTCCGTGTCAGTGCTCGCGGAGGGGGCTGCCGGATTTTGCACCCGTCGACCCTTCGGTCCTCGCGACTGCCCCCGGATTACGGTTCGGAGATTTTGCTATTTTGCTGTGGGACCACCAATTCCACGCCAGAGCCTCGGCCAGCTGGTTGGCAAGGCACCCATAGCTCGCGTCGGTCATATGAAGTCCGTCGGCGCCGATCAGCGCGACAGGCGCCAGCTGATGCGTGTGGTCCCATTCCTGCATGATCTCAAAGCGGCGGAAGAGCCCGACATGGGCATGATGGGCGAGCTGCGCGATGAGCCGTTCCATTTCCGCCGCCGCCGGACGCGCGAGAACACGCGGGGCATATTGCAGATCCATCAGGACGAGGTCGATCCCGCTCTCCTTCAGCAGCGCAACGCCGCGCCCGATCAGCTGTTCGTCGGCCGATAAATCGTCGCGCCGTAGTACGGCATTGGTGCCAACCTGCCAGATGACGAGGTCGGGATGCTCGGCAATGACATCCCGCTCAAGTCGGACCAGCTCCTCGGGAACGTCTTGGCCGCTTACGCCGTGGTTAATTACCTTGATCTGCGAGTTAGGGAACCGGTCCTTCAACTCTTCCTCGAGGCGGCTCGGGTAGCTCATTGCCGCGGCCGTTGTCCCGACTCCCAGGGTCGAAGACGAGCCCATCGCGACGATGGTCAACGGTTTACCAGCTGCAATCCGAGACGCGGCGCGATCGAGGGGCGCTATGATTGCCGATAACCCCGTCGGCGTTGCACAGCTTGGTGAGCCGACTTCGGTTGGCGGATCTGCCTGCGCCAGACTGCCTCCAACCAGGACGAGTATCAGCGCGGCCGCGAGGTGCCTCATACCGACGAGAATGCTCACCGGAGGGCGATCCGAATCGCTGCTGCGAGCTTTCTGGCGATACAGTCATAAACTTTGGCTGCCAGCCCGGCCCGCTCGTCTTTGGCGACGCCATCGAAATTGAACACGTTCTGCTCGCTCCAGTAGCGCACCATCTCGAAGCGCGGAAAAACATTGACGTCGTTAACGTCGCCGACCCGATGGAGCGCGTTCAAATATCCCTCGAAGTCGATGACCGTCACGGTGCTGTGGGAGAATTGCATGTCGACAAGCATGATATCGATACTGCGCGCCTTGAGGTCGTCAATTCCAGTTTGCAAGGCCGCGGCAAAATCATCTACTCCGACTCCGCGAACGGCGTCGGTCGTGCCCGTCTCCCAAATCACCAGGACCGGATCCTCCGGTATCACATCGGTAGGAAACCTCTCCAGCATCTGTTGCGCAGTTTGACGCGGAATGCCCCGATTGACGACGGTGATCGGGGATGAGGGATACCAGCGTATGAGGATTTCCTGAAGCCGGTGGGGATAGGCTAACTCGGAGGAGCCCGCCGCCAAGCCGGTGGTCGAGGCCCCGCCGATCGCGACGATCTTGACCGGTTCATTCGCGTGCAGTCTCTCCGCCAGGCGCGGCAGCTTGTCGTCGATGTGCATAAGCTCGTCGGGTGCCTCACATTCTGCAGGCTCACCAAGCGCGCGCGGTAGGGGCGGGAGCGCCGCCGCCGACAAAGCGCCGGCCAAGAGCAGTGCCGACTTCCCGACAAAGCGCGAGCTGATCATCGGCCGCCAAGATCCGCACCTGGAGGCCTGACTTCGATAACTTGCGATGGTGCCATCCGACCCACAGATTTGTACCAATCGATCATTTTCGCAGTAAGGCACATAATCAGAATACCAGCAAGATTAACAAACCCTTGGGTTACGATGCCAGAGTTGTACTCAGAAAGAACAAAATGTCCCAAGGCTGAAAGAAGAATACCAAGACAAAATATCTCCAAAGATTGTTGACCACAAAGAACCAAAGGTTTTGTTAATGGCAGGCGCAAAAATATGGCATCGCGCTTGACAATTACGGCGATTACCGCGAGCGCTGCAAAAAAGGGAACGAGCCGGATCGGAGATAAGTTGTTCTTGTTGATCGGCCATAATTCTTTCAAGAAGAGGCCAGGAAAGGGGTCCCAAATCCCATGGATTGTCCAGCTGAGCTTGACGAGAGACGCCGCCCCGACCACAAGCGCGGCTATCGGGAGGGCGGCACGTTCAAAGCGTAACCAGCGGTCCCCGCGCATTCCGTCAAGCCCGAGCGCTGCCCCCGCGATGAATAGGAATTGCCAGGCGAGAGGATTAAAGAACCAGACGTGACCTTCGGGATAAGCGGGCACCGAGATGTCGGTTACCTGCACCCCAAAATAGAGCAGGAAGGATGGGATCAACACCAAAGGAGGGTGCAGCCGCAAGCCAAACAGAATGATCGGAAAAATCGTTAAAAGCAGGATGTAGAGCGGCAGGATGTCAAGAAATGTCGGTTGAAACTCGAGGAATAGCGCCTTGACGATCGCGACATGCGGTTCGTCGAGGAAGTCGCCGACCCGCATCTCATCGTTGTACATCGGATTTTTGAAAGTTGTGACCGTGTACGATACCTCGGCGATGAATATCACGAAGAGAAAGATATGGGCGACATAGAGTTGCCAGGCTCGGCTGATAATCCGCGCAGTGGCGTATGACGCTCCCTGTAGCGCCAGTGTCCGGCCATAGACTAAGGCAGCTGTATAACCTGATATAAAGATAAAGATTTCGGCAGCATCGTAAAACTGAAAGGCCTGGACTGTAAAGTAGCTAAAGATATTCTCAGGAATATGATCGATGAAAATGAATATTAGGGCAAGACCACGGAAGAAATCGAGACGGCGATCACGCTGTTGAGCAGCCGGCACAGCTGAGCTCTAAATCTTGTCGAAAAGGGCGGCAGCCCTCTGCGGGACAATCTAGCAAAGCTCCGCCCAGCCGTCGATGAGACGTGGCTCAGTTATGCCGCAGCGGTACGAAGAGCGGTACGAAGTAAAGAGGCGAGCGGATGTGTTTGGTACTCGACCCGTTAACCCTTGCCGGCTGCCCGGCGGTCAAACCGGGCGGAGGCGCACAGTGAAGGACGCCTCAGTCTGCTGACGAATTTCGTCGAGCGAGACGCCGGGCGCCAGCTCGGTAAGCGCCATTCCTTCGGGGCCGATCGCAAACACGCCGAGATCGGTGATAACCATGTCGACCACCCCCTTGCCGGTCAGTGGCAGGGTGCACTCCCGTAGGAGTTTAGGTTCGCTCCGAGCGGTGTGCTCCATCAGAACGACCACCCTCTTCACACCCGCGACGAGATCCATTGCCCCGCCCATGCCCTTCACCATTCGGCCCGGGATCATCCAGTTGGCGAGATCGCCATTCTGCGCCACTTGCATCGCACCGAGGATCGACAGGTCGATGTGGCCACCGCGAATCATTCCAAAGGACTGCGCGCTATCAAAGTAGCTCGTCGTCGGCAGCTCGGTGACGGTTTGCTTACCGGCATTGATCAAATCGGGATCCTCCTCGCCCTCGAACGGAAAGGGGCCCATGCCCAGCATTCCGTTCTCGCTCTGCAGCTGAACCGTGATCCCCGAAGGTATGAAATTCGATACCAAGGTCGGGATCCCGATGCCGAGATTGACATAAAAGCCGTCCTGCAATTCCATCGCGGCGCGGCGCGCCATATCGTCGCGTGACCAAGCCATGCCTTCGCTCCTCCAACTCAATTGCCGCGCTTGCGCACGGTCCGTTGTTCGATCCGCTTCTCGAAGTAGCGGCTGTGCACGATCCTCTGCACAAAAACACCGGGCGTATGGATATGGTCGGGATCGATCTCACCCGGCTCGACGAGATGCTCGACCTCCGCCACCGTAACCCGCCCCGCCGTCGCCATGACCGGGTTAAAGTTCCTCGCCGTCTTCCGGTAAACAAGGTTACCTTCGCGGTCCGCGTTCCAAGCGTGGACAATCGCAAGGTCCGCGACGAGGCCGCTCTCCATCACGTAAGTTTCGCCATCGAAATCGCGGGTTTCCTTGCCTTCGGCAACCAGTGTCCCGACACCGGTCTTGGTGAAGAAGGCGGGTATTCCGGCGCCGCCGGCGCGGATCCGCTCGGCCAGAGTACCTTGCGGGTTGAATTCGAGCTCGAGCTCACCCTTAAGATAGAGATCGGCGAACAACTTGTTCTCGCCGACATAGGAAGAGATCATTTTGCGAATTTGGCGGCTTTCGAGCAGCACACCGAGTCCTGCCCCGTCGATGCCGGCGTTGTTTGAAATCACCGTCAATCCGTTGACCCCCGACTCCCGGATCGCTGTGATCAACAATTCCGGTATCCCGCACAGGCCAAAACCGCCCGACATGATCGTCATTCCGTCGCGCAACAATCCGGCAAGGGCCATATGCGCGTCGGCATAGACTTTATTCATCAGATTCTCCTCCCCAAATCGGGCGGCCAATCATTCGCCCGCCGATCGTCTCGGCCATCCTAAGGCGCTCCTTCCACTACACCGAGTTCGCGGCGCACTGCGGCATCGACGACGCCGTTTACGTTCATACCGTTCTGCTTCTGAAACCGTGCAACCGCAGCGGCGGTCGCCGGATTGTAGACACCGCCTTGATCAACGGCAATTTTAACCCTAGCGAGAGCGCGCTGCACATTCTTCACATCCTCTCCTTGGAGCGGCGGATCGGACGGCTTCAACAGCCTCGGCCGGTCCTTGTGCACCTCCGATCCATCGAACCATTCGCTTACATCGTTGCCATTGATGGTGATCCATTTTGACGGCGCTGAGGCCACGTGAAAATCGAGCCGCGGGGTCCCGTCCGGCGCTTTTTCCTCGACTCCCAGCTGCTTCAGCACCGGGAGATACTCCACGAAAGGTATACCCGGGCTCAACTTCGGGATTTCATCAAAGCCGCGGACGGTCAAATCTCCCGCGGCGGTATATCCTTTCGGAGTGAGCGGTGATCCTTTTGCTTCTGCGGTTAAATCTATCCCGACCTCCTGGGTATCAACCGAAATATCATAGATATGGAAGGTGGGGTTGAGTGCCGCCACCGCCTCGAAGATCTCTTGCGTGGCCTGCAGCCTCCGCACTTGATTCTGATCCTCGCTCGCACTGTTTTCGGCCGCCATCGTAGCCGCTGCCTGAAGCACTTTGCTGATCGCCCGCGTACTCAAATCCGCGATGCCGAGGTCGACTACAACCCGGTACGGAACCTTGATTTTGTCGACAACGGATGGCGCCATGTCGAGGCCGTCGTGTCGCACGCTAAACCGGATCGAGGCTGTTCCGGTATCGAGACCGGCGAGCTCTGTCGTACTTTCCGCTTCGGCTAGAGAGAGGAGCGCTCCCCCGGAAACGTCCCGAATGATCAAACCGCCCAGGGTTAGCTTTCCGCGGATTGTACTGAATGGATCCGACAACGTTGGAAGCTTTTCTATGAGAGCAGCGGCGCG
>Ga0182037_10001884_pt1 | contig 11059 bp, 10 predicted proteins | sample sta12Cox44000082_FD_125974 | JGI IMG/M metagenome (GOLD analysis project Ga0182037, IMG submission 125974) | Lab enrichment of tropical soil microbial communities from Luquillo Experimental Forest, Puerto Rico - statoxic.12C.oxic.44.000.082 | ecosystem: Environmental > Terrestrial > Soil >... | reverse complement strand
GTCGACGGGGTCGACTGGCCGAGCTGAATGCGCCGCACTTGCGCTTTGTTCTGTGCGTCGACGACGTAGACGTAATCGCCCTGCTGGTCGGCCAGCACCGCCGCGCGCGGGATCGCGAGAACGGTAATCGGCTGCACGCCCTCCTGCAGCACGGTGACGAACTCGCCGTCGAACAGCTCGCGCGGTGCCGGTCCGCTCGTCGGCATCCCCGGAATGAACGGGTTGGGGAAAACGCCGCGTGCCGTGATCGTATCCGTGTTGGTGGCGACCGTCGGCGACACATAATCGAGCTTGCCCTCTTGTCCGTAGATCCGCCCGTCCGGCAGGCGCAGCTTGAGCACGACCGCGCTGAAACCGCCCTTCGCCTCGTAACGGTCGCGGAGCTCGAGCCCGGTACGCGCCGACACGGGGAAAAGCACATACATCGGGTCTTGGCTGACGAGCGTCGCTAGGGTCCCGCTGGTCGGCGAGACGACATTGCCCTCGGTGACTTCAGTGGCGCTGATCCTGCCGTCAATCGGCGCACGAATCTCGGTATAGCCGAGATTGATCTCGGCGATGTCGAGCTGCGCCTTGGCGCTCGCGACCTGAGCCGCCAGCGAACGTTCATTGGAGACGTCTTGGTCGACCGTCTGCTGCTGGCCGGCGGGCGTTTTTATCAGGTACTGCGACCGGGCGAGCTGCTGCTCGGCAAAGGTGTGCTGCGCTTGGAGCTGCGCGACATTCGCCTTGTTGTTGTCGACCTGCGCCTGAAACGGCGGCTGTTCGAGCTGATAGAGCAGATCGCCCTGTTTAACCGCGGACCCCTCGACGAAGAGGCGTTGGGCGAGAAACGCGGTGACCCGAGCGGCGGGCGCCACCCGTCCGATCGATTGGATGCGGCCGATGAACTCATCGGTCTGCGTGATCTGTTGGCGCTCGGCGCGCAAAACGCCAACCGCCGGCGGCCCGCCGGGTGCCGGCTGCGCCTCCGCCGTCAGGGGAAAAATGCCAAGGATGAGGGCCAAAAGGAGATGCTTCATCGCCGGCCTTATAAACCATCGGGTTCCCCGAGACAGTGCCCCCGATATCCCGCCATCGGGTGAACGAGCCCCCTCAGACGAGCGCGGCTGCCCCAGGCCGCAATTCTACCGCAAAAAGGTCACAGGCAAGAAGATGCCGGCCCATATCGCCTTCGGCATTGCGACTTGCACCTGCGTGCGGTCCGCGCGTCGAGCATATTTTAGTGCCTCAGAAATGGCGGCTTGGGGCTCATCATTCGAACCCCATCGGCATGACACGTGGCGGCTTCAAAATCGGTCTGGCCAGATCTCGCCCACAACCTCACGCTGAACGGTACCCCCAGTTTGGGACAATCGCGCGACGCAAATCTCGCGGCGGCTTGTGGCGGTAGGTGCATCCGTGCATGGTTTCGCCTATGCTTTCCTCATCTCTCGGCCGCCTCGCGAGCCTTGTCATCCCGCTACTGTTGGCCGTTCAGCCAGCAACTGCCGACGACTTTCGATCGGGCCTGTCGGCATACAATCGCGGCGACTACATCGCCACGTTCCGTGACTGGTATCCGCTTGCTCTACGCGGCGATGCTCAGGCACAGGCCGGTCTCGGTTTCTTGTACCACAAAGGTCTCGGCGTCATTCAGGATGATATCGAAGCGGCATCGTGGTTTGAAAAAGCCGCCGTTGAGGGCCAGGCCGAAGCTCAGCTTCTCCTCGGGACGTTGTATTTCTTTGGCGAGGGCGTAGCGCAGAATTACGTGATGGCCTTCACTTGGTGCGAAATCGCACAGTCGAACGGCCAGTCTGATGCTTTAGAATGTCGCGACGCCGCGTTGGAACACATGACAAGTGCCGAAATCAAGCAGTCCTTTCGCCTCGTTAGCGAGTGGATGGGACGCCATTCGCGCCCGGCTCCTGACCAACAGTCTCCACCGAAATCTCGCGAGTGAGAAATTGCAGGCACGGTTCCGGAGTACTGATCGCCTGAAGCGTCGGCCTCGCTCCAAGTCCCTCTTGTGTACCCGCCGCTCCCCGTGCGATAAAATCGCAAATACCTCCCGCACGCCTTCGCGATGGCCGGCAAGCGCGCGTTTAGGTCGCGGGAATATACCTAACTGCCTGACAGGTTAGGGAGCAGCGCCATGTCCGACAGTATTGGATCGACGACCGAGTCCGTCTCGACAGACGGTCTGTTGACCGGTTTCGCTCGCAGCCCGACTTCGCGCCGGGCATTCATCAAAGGGGTGATCGCCTCGGGTGCGGCGGTTCCGGCCGCCGGTTTCGTGATGCGCGGCCATGGGGTCAGCTCGGCGCTGGCGCAGACCTCGGGCGCGGTCGAGCGGCTGGTGACCCTGAACGTCAACGGCCGCGATCGGCGCGTCGACGTGCTCCCGCAGGAGACCCTGTCGCACACCCTGCGCTACAAGATCGGCCTGACTGGGACCAAGCTCGGGTGCGACCATGGCGAGTGCGGGGCGTGCACGGTGCTTGTCGATGATCTCGCCATTTATTCCTGCTCGACGCTGACTCACGCAGTGCGTGGCCGCAAGATCACCACGGTCGAGGGTCTCCAGGGTCCCAACGGCGAACTGCACAAAGTGCAGGTGGCGTTCGTCGAAGAATTGGGTCCGCAATGCGGCTTCTGCACGCCTGGTCAAGTCGTGGCGGCGGTGGCGTTGCTGAAAGCGAACCCGAAGCCGACGGTCGAGGAGGCGCGACTGGCGATGTCGGGCAATCTTTGCCGCTGCGGCGCCTACGACCATTACCTCAGAGGCGTCATGCGCGCAGCGCAGGAGGCTTGAGATGGCATACAAGCTGATCGGCAAGGATTTCACGCCGTACGATGTGGTTGCGAAAGTCACCGGCAAGGCGAAGTATGCCGAAGACTTCCGCGCCGACGGCATGGTGTTCTGCAAATTGTTGAACAGCCCGATGCCGCATGCGCGCATCCGCAATATCGACGCCTCCGATGCGTTGAAGACACCGGGCGTGCTGGGAATTTTGACGGCAGACGACGTACCGCAATTCCCGCCACCGCAGCCGCCGATCCTCGCCAAGGACGAGGTGTTCTACGTCGGCGAGCCGATTCTCGCGCTCGCCGCCGAAGACGAAACCACTGCCGCGGACGCGCTCGAAAAGATCAAGATCGATTTCGAGCAGTTGCCGCACGTGCTCGATCCGCTCGACAGCCTCTACCCTGGCGGGCCGAATGCGCGCTCAAACGGCAATGTGGCAGCGGCGCAGATCAATCTGCAAACGGTCAAATGGGACGCCGCCGACTTCGCCGACGACAAGGTGCTGCCGATGGGCAAGCCAGCCGAGCAGTGGACCTACGGCGACCTCGAGGCCGGCTTCAAGGCCGCCAAGGTGATCATCGAGGAGAGCTTCGTCACCGCCGGCTACTCGCATCACAGCATGGAGCCGCGCTCGGCCATGGCCTATTGGCAGGGCGGCAAGTGTTTCCTCTACGGATCGAACCAGAGCCACACCGGTGCGGTGCCGAACATCGCCCGCCTGATCGGCATCGAGCCCAAGGATCTTGTCTTTGTTGCCGAGTATTGCGGCGGTGGCTTCGGCAGCAAGATCCCGGGCTATCCGATCATGGCGGTCCCCGCGCTGATGGCCAAGAAACTCGGCCGGCCGGTGATGCTGCGCATCACCCGGATCGAGGAATTCGCGATCGGCAGCGCGCGCCCGACCTTCCAGGGCTACGCAAAGCTGGGGTTCCGGGAGGACGGGCGAATGACTGCGGCCGATCTCTACATTGTGCACGAGAACGGACCGCATATCGGCGGGGGCGATTTCCGCTCGGCCGGCAACGCTCTGTCCATCCTCTACCAGCCGCTGGCGATGCGCTGGCAGGCGATCCCGGTGCTGACCAACACGCCACCGCGCGGCCCGCAGCGCGGTCCTGGCGAGAACCAGCTGGTGCCGGCGATCGAGCCGATGATTGACAAGGCGGCGCGACAATTGGGGATCGACCGCGTCGCTATTCGCAAGATCAACGCCCCCGATAACGGCGGCAAGATCGGCAACGATCAGGGCCCGGTAACCAGCGCCTTCATGAAGGAGGCGCTCGACAAGGGGGCCGAGCTGTTCAACTGGGAGCAAAAGAAGAAATTGTCGGGCCAGCGTTCCGGCAACAAGGTGGTCGGTATCGGTGTCGGCCAGGGCTATCACAATGCCGGGACGAACGGCTTCGACGGTCTGTTGAGGATCACCCCCGATGGCAAGCTGCATGTGCATTCGGGGGTCGGCAATCTCGGCACCTACTCGCATTCGGCGACAAGCCGGGTTGCCGCCGAGTTGCTCAATTACAATTGGGACAATGTCGTCATCGAGCGCGGCGACAGCCGGCTCGGGCTGCCATGGAACAGCGTCCAGGCGGGCAGCCTGACCGCTTCGACCCAATCGCGCACCAACTATGTCGCGGCCCTCGACACCAAGCAAAAGCTCCTCGAGATCGCCGCCCAGATACTGGGCGGCGTGCCCGATGAATACGACCTTGGCGACGAGCGCGTCGCCCTCAAATCCGACCCGGCGAAATCGATCAGTTACGCTCAGGCGGCGCAGAAGGCGATTGAGCTCGCCGGCAAGTACAGTGGCCAGACGGTGCCAGAGGATATCAACCCGTTGACCAAGGACGCTGTCCAGATCATTGCGGGCACCGGGTTGATTGGCGTCGCCAAGGACACCCTGCCGCGCAATGGCGTCGTGCCGGGGCTAACCGTCACCTTCGCAGAAATCGAGCTCGATGCCGAGACCGGCAAGTTCAAAATCACCGACATGCTCACCGTCGCCGATTGCGGTACCGTGATCCATCCAAGGGGCCTCGCGCACCAGCTGCGCGGCGGCAATGTGATGGGTATCGGGTTGGCGCGTCTGGAACGGCACATATACGACCCCAAGCTCGGCCTGCCGGCTGCTGCGCTGCTCTATCAGGCCAAGCCGCCGTCCTACCTCGACGTGCCTGTGGAGATTGGCTGGGGTGCCGTCGACAAGCCCGACCCGCAGAACCCGGTCGGCGTCAAGGGGGTCGGCGAACCGCCGCAAGGCTCCGGCGCGGCGGCGATCACCACGGCGATCTCGGATGCGCTGGGCGGCCACCTGTTCAACCGAACACCGGTGTCGACCGACATGATCGTCAATCACTTGGCCGGGCGGCCGCAATCGCACAAGCCGCTTCAGATCAACTCGGTCTGAGGGAGGGTGGTCATGATCGTCAAAGACATGATGCCGGGTTTCGAGCTCTATCAGCCGACGCAGCTCAATGATGCGCTCGCCTTGCTCGATCGCTATGGCAAGGACGGCTGGAAGATGGCCGGCGGCAATGACAGCCTTTCATGGTTCAAGGAGCGCGTCAAACGCCCCAAGGCGGTCATCGACATCAGCGGGATCGCGGTACTCAAGGGGATACGCGAGACTCCCGACGGTGTCGAGATCGGGTCGTTGACAACCTTGACCGAGATCGAGCGCAACCCGGTGATCCGCGCAAAATACCGCGTGCTGGCCGATGCGGCGCGCCGCGTGGCGAGCCCGCAGATCCGCAATACCGGAACCATCGGCGGCAATCTCGCCCAGGACGCTCGGTGCTGGTATTATCGGTACGGGCTGCCGTGCTATCGCGCCGGCGGCAACACCTGTTTTGCCGACACGCCCGAGGGGGTGAACCGTGAGCACGCGCTCTTCGACGCCGACCGCTGCGTGGCGGTGAGCCCCTCCGACACCGCGCCCGCGCTGGTGGCGCTTGATGCGAAGATGGTGATCAGGAGCTCTAAGGGCGATCGGGTCGTAGGTGCCGAAGAATTCTTCATTGGGCCGAAGACCGACATCACCCAGCTGACCTCGCTAAAGCCCGAGGAGATCCTGACCGCGGTCAGGATTTCCAACAGCTGGGCAGGCGCTCGTTTCTATTTCGAGAAGGTGGCCGATCGTGACGCCTGGGATTTTGCCCTCGTCAACGTCGCGGCTGCGATTGTCCTCAGCAACGGCGTCGTCGCGCGCTCGCGGATCGCCTGCGGCGGGGTCAGTGCGGTGCCCCGGCGTCTGACCGTCGTCGAGGAGGTGATCCAGGGCAAACCGGTGGAAGAGGCGACCGCGAAGCTGGCCGGACAATCGGCCGTCCGCGGTGCGCGGCCTTTGAACTACAACCAGTTCAAGATCCCGCTGATGGCGAATTTGGTGACCCGGGCGGTGCGAGACGCCGCCTAACGGCGATCCTCCGATACGGACCGATGGAGCTCTTTCGCTTTGCCAGCAGCGTCTATGGGCAGCCGGTGCTGCTCGGAGCTTCCTGGGGCCTGTTGGGATGGTTTGTCGGCGCCGGTGTGGCGTTCATCGTTGTGCACGCAACATACAAGGCGGTCACCGGCTGGCGCGGACCGTAAGATCGTATGGTGAGGGCGACGCAACTCGAGCAGGTAGTACGGCATCGCCTGCCCGATCGGCTCTATCACTGGACGATGGCGGTAGCAGTGCTGACGCTGCTGGGTACGGGTTTTCTGCCAATCCTGGGCTGGAAATTCGAATGGGTGACGGCGCACTGGATTGCCGGCCTGGTGCTCACGGCACTCGTTGTACTGCACATCGTGCGCGCGTCCTTCTGGCTGGATTTCTGGTCGATGGTAGTCGACGTCGACGATGTGTACAGCGGATGGCGTGCAATCACCGAGGCATTCGGCCGCAGAGGACCACCACCGCTCAAGCCCGGGAAATATTCGCTGCTGCAGAAACTTTACCATCTCGCCGTCGCCGGGGTCATCCTGGCGCTGGTGGCGACCGGCCTTTTGATGCTGCTCAAGATCGACACACCGCTGTGGCGCCGCAATCCGTATTGGTTTTCGGATCACGCATGGGGCGTCGTTTACGCAATCCATGATCTCTGCGCGATGAGTGTGATTACGCTGCTGATGGCGCACGTCTATTTTGCGCTGCGTCCTGAAAAACTGTGGATGAGCCGCTCGATGATCCACGGCTGGATTTCGAAGGCGGATTACCGCGCCCACCATGATCCGGCGCGGTGGCCGCAGCAGCAAGGTGGACGATGACCAGCAAGCTGCCAACACTGGCTCAGCGGATCGAGGCGATCGAGCAAGCTTACGAGTTTATGCTCGCATATGCTGCGCAAGGGCGCGAGGACGAGGCCGGCGGTTCGGTTCGCCAGTTTCTCGAGCGCGCCGCCGACGCGCTCGACGGGCTTGCGGCGGCCGCAGCATCGAGCCCCTCGGGTCAGGATGTGACATCCCATCCGGCCTTCGCCGCCTTCCTCGAGGTGATGGAGGCCGACGCCCGCAAAGCGGGCGCGGCGCTCCGAATTGTCTTGGCGCAGAAGTCGATCAGCTCTCAGCTGGTCGACAACCTCAACGCCTCGATCCACCTCCGCGCACTGTTGACCGACGTTTTTCTGATCGATGAGGTGCTCAAGCGCAGCGAGGGTTGATATGGCGCAACTGAAGCTGGGCCTGGTCGGACTCGGAGCGATGGGCTCGCGCATCGCAACCCGGCTGCTGCGCAGCGGGTTTTACCTTGAAATCTACGACATCGCCGATGTCGCCTTGCGCATGTTCAACATGGATGTCGGCGGGGTCATCACAGGCTCGCCGAAGATGATGGCGCAGGCTTGCGATCTCATCATCACGGTACTGCCTTCGGCGGCCGAGGTACGTGAGGTCGCCTTCGGGTGGGAAGGTCTCGCCCGCGGCTTTGCCAGAGGTGGTGTGCTGATCGACATGGGCTGCTCAGATCCGTTGGCGACGACCAGGCTCGCCGAAGAGCTGGCCGGTTGTGGCATCGACATGATCGATGCTCCGGCGTTCGGCACAACCGAGGACGCGAAGGCCGGCAAACTCACCATCGTCGTCGGCGGTCCAGCGGCGGCCGTCGAGCGGTGCCGGCCGATCTTCGAGGCTTTGGGCGAGCGAATTTTGCGCGCCGGAGCGACCGGTTCGGGCCAGGCGTCAGCCGCACTCGCCGACTTCCTGCGAGCAGCGGAGATGCTCGCCGCGACCGAGGTCCTTCGGATTGGTCAGCGCTTTGGTCTCGAAGCCGGTGTGCTGCTCGACGTTGGCGAAGGATTGGGCGTCGTCGGCCCCGTCCTGGGCGGGGTATTGCGGCGCCAGGTCCTCACGCGGCAATTCGACAGCGGGCTGGCCCTTGGCCATCTGCTGAAGAGCCTCGAAACTGCCTCGAGTGTCGCACAGGCGTCCGGTGTGCAGGCGCCGTTGCTCGCCGCATGTCGCAGTGCGTGGGCGGCCGCCGAAACCCGCCTTGGCTCGGGTGCCGACCAGTCGGCGCTGGTGCGCTGGCTGGAAACCCTCCTACCCCCTGCGCCAAAGGCCGGGGCTTAAATTTTCGCCTGCGCCGGGATTGCGGGGAGCGCCGCTTCCACGGCGACTCATCATGACCCCGAGCGCCCTTCTCAAACGCCCTAGTCGTGTGCGCGACCTGCCGCCATTGGTGAAGGTCACCCGTAAGGAACCTCTACAAAGCCAGCTGCAGTGATCGCGGTATAATGTTTGGCGGGGTGGATTGGTGCTCAGATTTGAGATTGCATCAGCAGTCTTGCGGCTTACACCAGTTACATGGCAGATGTGATGCTATTCAATGCCTCGGTAGGCTTCGGATCGTCACAGCCTGTGGCATTGGGGGTGCTCCTGCTCGCGGAGGTCGGCACTCCGCGGGTACCCCCTCTGACCGCCGTGATACAAACCTCCGCACATCACCCCCTCCCGCCCCGGTGGTTGCGCGGGTAGCTGGACTATGTTAGGAACCCCACGGGTTTGACGGGGCAGCTTTGCGCTGGCGGCAAGTTGCCGCGATCCGAAAGCAACAATGTGGGACTGCTGCGGGGACTGGCGCCGGAGCGGGCATGAGGACGACTTCTCATTGGCTTCTGAAACAACAGGCCTCACCAGCGTGGCGGAGCGATACGCAACGGCGTTGTTCGATCTTGCCGACGAACGCAGCGCGCTGGATGAGGTCGCCTCCGATCTACGGGAGCTTCGGGCGATGCTGCTCGGGAGCGGCGACTTTCTACGGCTAATCCGCAGCCCCGTCCTGTCGCGCGAAGAGCAAGGCAAGGCGATAGGAGTTATTGCAGAACGGGCCCATCTGTCATCACTGGTCCGCAATTTCCTTTCGGTTGTGGCGGCCAACCGGCGGCTGTTTGCCCTCCCGGCGATGGTAGAGGCCTTTCTCGCCCAGCTCGCGGCGAGGCGCGGCGAAGTCACCGCTCAAGTCACTGCTGCCCGGCCCTTGAGCGAGGTCCAACGAGAGGCGTTGAGCGACCAACTGCGCCGCAGCGTCGGCGGGAGGGTATCTGTTGACGTCCGCGTCGACCGTGGGCTGATCGGCGGCATCGTCGTCAAGCTCGGCTCCCGCATGGTCGACGCATCGATAGAGAGCAAGCTGCGGCGTTTGCAGCTGGTGATGAAGGCTATTGCCTGAAGAGGTCTTCATGGAAATTCGCCCTGCGGAAATTTCGGCCATCCTGAAGGACCAGATCGCCAATTTCGGCACTGAGGCCGACGTCGCGGAGGTGGGCACCGTACTGTCGATCGGTGACGGCATTGCCCGCGTCTATGGCCTCGACACCGTCCAGGCCGGCGAGATGGTCGCGTTTCCCAACGGCATGCGCGGCATGGCGCTCAACCTCGAGAGCGACAATGTCGGGGTCGTCGTGTTCGGCGAGGACAGCGGCATCCACGAGGGTGACATCGTCAAGCGCACCGGCGCCATTGTCGACGTGCCGGTCGGCCGCGGGTTACTGGGCCGCGTCGTCGATGCGCTCGGCGAGCCAATCGACGGCAAGGGTCCGCTAACCGACGTCCAACGCGCGCGGGTGGAAGTCAAGGCGCCGGGGATCGTGCCGCGGCGTTCGGTGCATGAGCCGGTGCAGACCGGGCTGAAGGCCATCGATGCGCTGGTGCCGATCGGGCGCGGCCAGCGTGAACTGATCATCGGCGATCGCCAGACCGGTAAGACCGCGCTAATCATCGATACCTTCCTCAATCAGAAGCAGATCAACGCCGACACCGACGAGAGGCGCAAACTTTACTGTATTTATGTCGCGGTCGGTCAGAAACGCTCGACCGTCGCCCAGATCGTCAAGACATTGCAGGATTACGGGGCTCTCGATTACACGATCGTCGTGGCCGCGACCGCCTCGGAGCCGGCGCCGCTGCAATATATCGCTCCTTATGCGGGCTGCGTTATGGGTGAGTATTTCCGCGACAACGGCATGCACGCGCTGATTATCTATGACGATCTCTCAAAGCATGCGGTGGCCTATCGCCAGATGTCATTGCTGTTGCGGCGCCCGCCCGGCCGCGAAGCCTATCCCGGCGACGTGTTCTACCTGCATTCGCGCTTGCTCGAACGCGCGGCGAAGATGAGCGACGAACATGGCGGCGGCTCGTTGACGGCGCTGCCCGTCATTGAAACCCAGGCCGGCGACGTGTCGGCCTATATCCCGACCAACGTCATCTCTATCACTGACGGACAGATCTTTCTCGAGACCGAGCTGTTCTTTCAAGGTATTCGGCCGGCAATCAATGTTGGCCTGTCAGTCAGTCGGGTTGGATCGGCGGCGCAGATCAAGGCGATGAAGCAGGTGGCTGGCCGCATCAAGCTCGAACTCGCGCAATACCGCGAGATGGCCGCCTTTTCGCAGTTCTCTTCAGATCTCGACGCGGCGACGCAGCGCCTGCTCGCCCGCGGCAGCCGACTGACCGAGCTCCTGAAGCAGCCACAATTCGAGCCGGTCCCGGTGGAGGAGCAAGTGGTGGAGATCTTCACCGGTACCCGCGGGTATCTCGATGCGGTAGCAGTCGCGGATGTGGGCCGGTTCGAAGCCTCGATGCTACAGGAATTACGCGCTGCCCATCCGGAACTGCTCGAAGCGATACGCGCTGCCGGCGAGATTTCTCCCGAGGTCGAAAAAGGGCTGGAGGAGTTCCTCGACAGCTTCGTCAGGACTTTCGCTTGACCCGAGCGGAGCCCGCTTAGTGCCCAGCTTAAAAGCCCTGCGGCTGCGCATCCGCAGCGTCAGATCAACTCAAAAGATC
>Ga0182037_10001879_pt1 | contig 11067 bp, 8 predicted proteins | sample sta12Cox44000082_FD_125974 | JGI IMG/M metagenome (GOLD analysis project Ga0182037, IMG submission 125974) | Lab enrichment of tropical soil microbial communities from Luquillo Experimental Forest, Puerto Rico - statoxic.12C.oxic.44.000.082 | ecosystem: Environmental > Terrestrial > Soil >... | reverse complement strand
GGCCACGCGCCTGCCATCCGGTGAAACAGCCGGGGGCTCCAGAAGCGAACCGTCGGCGCCCTTCCAGATTTCCACCGCCTCTCGATTGCGATAGCACCACAAACCGTCCCCGGTCCCGCGGGAAGACAGGTAAAACAGCGACGTGCCGGCAAAACGCGGCGCCAGCGCTCGCAGGTTCGGCAGGGGAAATGGCTTCACGTCGGACTCTTCGACGAGGCGGCCCTGAATGGGAATTACCCAAAGGTTGGCTTTGGGACTGCTGGTAGTCGCTATCAATTTGCGGCCGTCCGCGCTGGCAGCGACCGAAGTGTACTGGTTCAGCCCCAAGCTCAGACGCCTTGATTCTTTGGTTTTCAAATCCAAGGCCCATAGCCATGGCCCTGAACTGTCTACGTCCCGCGCCACATAAAGGATGGTACGGCTGCCCACCGGCGTGGGATAGGAAACGTCGGTATTGCGTTCGGTCAGACGTTCTGGCTTGCCGCCATCAGGGTTTATACGCCATAGATCCATCTCCTTGGTCGCAGGCACGCCGCGAACGAAGTATATCCAATGCCCATCGGGCGACCAGATTGGAAAGTGGTTATGAATCAGGTCGCTCCCCCCGAACATCCGTCGCACATTGGCGCCCGTCCGGTCGGCCACAAACATAGGGTCACCGTCGGCGAAGGTGTGATACACAATGCGTGTGCCGTCGGGCGACCAGGCTACTTCCGTTGCCTCCTCGCCGAGGAAGTTGCGGGGCGTACCTCCCGCGAGCGGCAGCAGCCGCAACCGCACACCCCGATCGCCACCGGCCAGCCAAATTTCTGAGCCGTCGCCAGCGAAACCCACGTTTCGTATAGGGCCGGGTAGCAGGGCGATTTGGTCCACCTTCCCCTTCGTAAGATTAATCAACTGTCCTACACCTACCTGCGTCAGCCACACATCGTTGGAGCCGTCATGATCTGAGACAAAAGCCACGAACCGGCCGTCGGGCGAGATCGCGGCTTCAGTGGTCTCGAAATCAGTCAGCCGAGTAAAATGTGCCCGTTCGAGCAGATTGGTCGGCCGAGTCGGCGGCCGGAGGGCTTCCCACGCAACCACGGCGACGAACATGACACCGGCGATACCCCAAACCAGCCAGTTGCGGAGTGCCTTTTTTTTAACCGCGGGCGGTGCTGGCACCACCCTAGCCCTTTTGCAGCGCCGCAAATCCACGAGCATCTCACGCATCGATTGATAGCGGTCGCAGGCATCTTTCTCGAGCGCCTTTTCGACGATCATCCTCAGCATCGGTGGCACATCTTCGCTGAGCGGCTTAGGTGAGCCATGAATGAGGGTCTGCAAGACTTCCAGGTCGTTCGCTCCGGTAAAAGGCCGCCGACCAGAAAGCAACTCGTACAGTAATATGCCGAAGGAGAAGATGTCGCTGCGGGCATCGAGCGGCTGACCGGAGGCCTGCTCCGGCGACATGTAAGCTACGGTACCCGGGGTGCTGCCGGGAAAGGTCAAGTCTTCGCTCAACGTCGCTACGGTCGCCTCTGAATCTGTGGCTTGGGCTTTGGCTTTCACCACCTTTGCCAGCCCGAAGTCGAGCACCTTGACCTGTCCCCGCTTGGTAATGAAGATGTTTGCCGGCTTGATATCGCGATGGACGATGCCTTCAGCGTGCGCTGCCTCCAGCGCATCGGCAATCTGGATGCTGATGTCCAGCGAGGTTTCCGTGCCCAGCGGCCGACCGGTGATGCGGTGCTTGAGTGTCGTGCCGTCCAGAAACTCCATGACGATGAATGGCCGGCCCTGGTGCTGTGCGATTTCATGGATGGTGCAGATGTTGGGATGATTCAGAGCCGAAGCGGCGCGAGCCTCACGTCGGAATCGCTCCAGGGCCTGGGGGTCTTGCCCAACGTCATCAGCCAGGAATTTCAATGCGACGAAGCGACGAAGCTCGGAGTCCTCGGCCTTATACACGACGCCCATCCCGCCGCCGCCCAACTTCTCGATGATGCGGTAATGCGAGATGGTTTGGCCGATCATGCGCGCGAGGCATCCATCCAGAGAGGGCTAATCGTAGTGCTGTCGAGGACGCTAGGTCAATGAAAGGCAAAGATGGAACGGTCGTACGCGTCGCCGAAGTCGCGAAGTGCCATTACGGACAATTCTCGGAAAACCCTCGGACTATACCCCTCGCGCGATTTTCCTTCCCGCCTGCACCGAGTTTGCTTGGTTCCGAATCGTCCGCGAATCGGTTGCTATCGCGGGAAAATTGGCCAGGAAATTCTCTGGGACAAACCAGTGCAGACTACCGCGTCGAAGACGCGCGCTGCTCAGATCTCGGACAACTATTCGCTTGCGCGAAGTTCGGAGCGCTTTTTAACGGACGATCCCTGAGGTTTCTAACCTTACGTGAGACATCGAAATCTCAGCGTCTTGAGGTGGGGCGCTCGTCTGCTGGCGTCGTCATACTCTTCTCAAGCCGCTTGAAAATTAGGCTGACGCATTGCATGTCGCCTTAGCGTAAGTGCGGGAGAAGACAGAAAAAGCACAAGAAACAGCGCCGATCAAACAACGGACTGTGCAGGTTTCGCGGAATCGCGTGACAGAATCTTGTTCACCGTCAGCCCATTCCACCGGGCACCAGAACGCGGGGCAACCCTTTCCTCGTTCAGGCGACCGGCAAAGCGGTCGAATCCAAGGCCCTGAGACCGCAATTCGCGCATACGCTGAATTATCTGCGGCTCGCCTTCGAAATATTCATAGGGCTTGCGGCCTTCACAAAGCTGGGCACTGTAGTACCCAGCCCATTGCGGATCCACTGCTTACAGTTACCAGCCGGTGTTGTTGTTGCAGAAGAAGAAGCCGGCCGAGCCTTGACCATAGACCCAAGTCGGACCGGTTGCGCATGCGCCCGGAACGTGCGGGTTATGGCTGAGCGAGCCCTCGTTCGGCCAGCTGTAGATTCCGCCGTTGTACGGGTTGCGGAAAAACCACTCCAGTGTGGGTACATTCTGCACAACGTAGACGAAGGGACCACCCGTGGTCGTTAGCGTCACATCGAAGAGCACGTCCGCCGCCGCCATGGCCTCGATTGCATCGCCGGTCTCGAGGTTGGCCTGTGCAAACGTCACGCTGCCATCAACCCATGGTGCAACCGCCGTGTTAACGAACGGATCGTTAAAGATCTCGTCCACCTCGTGGCTTAGCACCATGCTGTTGGAGCCGAAGCCGCCCTTAAACGGATTGGTGAAGCCGTTGTCTCGGTTGTAGGGGATCCATGTGCCCCAAGTCCAAACCAGAACTCCCGGTCCTGAGGGCTGTGCAGTATGGAATCCCAAAATACAGCAAGCTCCGGAGGATGGGTCGAAGGCCGTCAACCAGTCGGTAAGGATGATCGGAACCTCAGTAACGGGCGGGTTTTCGCCCGACAGAATGAACGAGAAGTTCCCGGAGATGACGTTGATATTGAACACCGGGAAGCTGGTACACGGAGGTGTTTCGGTTCCTCTGCAAGCCCAATCGCCGTTGTTCCACTCCAGCATCTGGACCCAGATGACACCCGAGGAAAAGTTCGTGTTCAGTACGGTGTGCCAGTTGGCGGCAGCAACCTTGCGGAAGGAAACTCGCTGGTGGCTGTCGTTATATTGTCCCGTCTCCGGTGGCGGACCCACATACGTGGTGGTGGCGTCATAAAGCGGCGACTGCGAGAGCAAGCCTGTGTCCGTGCCTGGGCCGATCGACGGCACGCTGGCAGCGCCCTGCGGATCGGTGGCTGTAGTTGGGTCGAACACATAGAACGGAACGCCGCCAACCTGCAGGACGGTAATCAACGGGATGATCTGGTTATCGATCAACGTCGTTCCACCGGCCGCGGGATTCTGACCCACTATCGTGAACGGGTAAACGCTGTTGCGGTGTCCGGTAATGAACCAGCTCTGGAAGCAGGGAATGGTGTCGATCGCGCAGTTCACGAAGCTGCCCCTCCTTGCCTGAAGGGCGTGATTAAGGATGTGCTGGTTCATGGCGTAGCTCAGGTGATTCTGCGCCTTGAACTGTGACATATCGTGAGTATCGTACCCTTGGAATTTGATAAATCCCTTGGGAATCGGTTTGCCCGAGTTTGTCTTCGGGACATACTTGTAAGTCACATTCCTGTTGGCGGCGAAACTTGCCACGGACGCGACGATCAACGCCAGAGTGGTTAGCGAGCACAGAAGCTTTCGCATAGATTGATACCTCTTTCCGTTTGGAATGGCGCTCCCCACGGGGCGCGTTCGCGGGCTGGATTCAACCTGCCAGCCGTGTCATGACCAGAGGCCGCTCCGGTCCAGACGAGATTTAGGGCTGTTCTAGCGGCCCAACTTGCGACGCAGCCCTCCGGCCATTCCCAGCAGTCCGCTACCCAGGAGCACCAGTGTTCCGGGCTCAGGAGTCGCGAGGGTATAACCCAGACTCACCGCGTCAAGTGCGAAGTCGTTGGTGAATATAGGCCCGACACTCGGCGACAGCGTGCTGATCACGATTGCGCCAATGTTTACGGCCGTCTTGTCACCGATACCAATGAACAGATTGTCTCCGGCGTCAGAGGCGAAGCTATTGCCCTGCAGCGTGAAGGTCCCCAGAAGGTTGTTGCTGGGGTCGAAAACCTGCACTGTTGCAGAGAACGGTACAAAGAAGTCAGCCTGAATGCCGAAGCCGATAGTGGCCACCGGAAACTCTAGCTGGATAACGAACGGTCCGCCGCTGCCGCGGCTGCCGGCGCCGAGGTTCGGGTTGCCAGTCCAGACCAGGTTCTCGCCAAAGTCGAAATTCCCGCACCAACCACCGACCTTACAGCCTTCAAACCAGGCAAGAAATTGGCCGACGTTTTGGTTGCCGACCACCGCCGCGTTAGTGAGCCCCGCACTTGAGACCAGGGCCGGCGTGTTGACTAAATTGGGAAGCGGCGGAACCTGAAGCTGGCCCCAGTCAATGACATCAGCCGGGTTCTGTTGCGCGCGGCTTGTGAAGAAGGTGAACGAATCGGCGCTGGCGAAGGATACGAAGCACAGCACCGCAATTGTCAGGAGCAGAAGCGTTTTTTTCTTCACTGTCCCTCCTTCGGTCAGTGTCCGCAAATGGTTATGGGTTGACCAGCCAGAGTGGGTCATGCCTGCCTTCCGGCAACTGAGCGGATTGAAGTGAACGCCAAGCGCAAAGGGACCCGCAACGAGCATCGCTCCATAGCGCTGCTCGAAGCCGCAGGCTAAGCCTGTACCCGCGCTGCCGCCTCGCTCGGCGTCTTCGATATCGTCGGCACTCGCTGTTCTTTAGGCTTTCGTTGAGGTTAACGGCGCAGACGAAAGTAAATGGAGGTCGACCGCACAAGCTGCGACCCGGTTTCAGCGTTCAACTTCCGCGAATGGGAAGAACTTGGGGCCAGAAGAACGACTCGATGGCACGAACAGGACGCCTACAAGTGTAGCTTTTGTGGCCCACAGGTCAATGGCCCGAAAGTGCCGATGGTGCTGATCGGCGGACTGCCGCGTTTCTTTCCAAAGTGCTTCATGCCAGGTGCGTCGGTGAAGTCGCGAAGTGCCGTGCCGGACAATTCCTGGAAAACTCCCGCGACTACTCCCCGCGCGATTTTCCCTGCTGTGACTCCCCGAAGATGCGCGGTTGCTAGTGGTCCGCGAACCTCCGCGAATCGGTTGCTGATCGCTCGAAAATTCACTCGTGGAAAATCATCCGACAATTGACGGCCGATTATTCGCCGGCGAACCAGGACCAGGGCCAGGGCGAATTCGCGCGCGCGGGGAATTTATTTTCTCGCGGAGGGTTTTAACGGGCGTCGGTGAAATCGCGAGCGCATAGTGCGGACAATTATCCGGAAAATGCCAGGGCATCGCCTGAAGCTTCGTCGGCACGATCCTGCCTAACGCTAGCCTGTTCGGTTGCGAATCGGTTGCTATTCCCCTGCGAGTGTATTTTTAATCGCTCAGAAATTGGCAGGGAAAATACTTGCAGATTATCCGCAAGGTTGGGGTCGTCCAGACCGTCTCAAGGTATCCTGGCCCGAAATTCGCGTGAGTTTATTTTGTTGCGGAGAGAATGTGTTGGGTCTTAGGGTTGCCCTATTCCTTGCACCTCGGGGTTCCTGCCCCCGCCATTCACTTGCAGTTTCTCATACAGGCAACGGCGGGCGGAGTGAGGCGAGTCTTCTGCATCGGGTTTACGAACGGAATCTGCCTGCCACGAAACTTTGCAGCGGTCAGATAATGGTTCGTTCTTGCTCGTAGCACAACCGCAAGGGGCGGCCGAGTCGAACACGACGCTGGCCGTGCCAGAAATCAACTACTTACGCCACAGGCTGCTAGGCCATCCCAGTGGCACAGACGCGTCCTAGGGCATCCTGGCGCGATTTTCGCGGATGAATTGCGCGGAGAGGATGTGGGGCGCATCTCAAGGGCTAGTTTCAGACAAGTGGACGCACTTCATATTCTCATCAACGACAGTGCATCTGGTGCCGGCCGGCAGAATCTGCAACGACTTCAGGAACTCGATCACCGAGTCCTGATCGTAGGCACCCAGACTTTGGAACGCCATCTTCGATCCGAGCGCCTCACCGGCATGCGCCAGAGTCGCCTCGCGCATGGTTGTGTACAGGCCGTGATGTCCGAAAGAATGTTGGTTAGCAATCCCCCACAGCTTGCGGGTAATGAACTGACAATTGCCCGCAAAGAATCCCATGGAACCCGCGGATCGGTTCATGTTTAGCGGCTCACAGTTCGGATCACTTGGGCCACTCGTGATGTCGTGCACTTTCAAGTCGGTGAAGGCGGGAATCTGGATGACTCCGTTCTCGTGGGGTCGGAGACGTGGAGGCGGAAGATTGGGGTCGGTCAGATCGACGTACAGCGTCGGCGCTTGTCCCACTTGGAGATTGCCGGCAGGATTGTAAGGGCTCGGCTCGGAATAGATCCAGCCCTGCTTGTCCAGCGGCAGGCTGGGAAAGTGGCAATTGCTGCAACCAATCTCATCGAATTTCTTTGCTCCGTTCCTGATCGCATTGCGGATTTCCGGATCGCTCGGGATCACGCGGCCTGGTACAGGCAACGTGACTTGAAAGATGGTCGCAGCGGTTATATCGGCACGTGTCAATTCATTCACAAATCCGTCGCCGTCCGGATCCGCACCTACTCCGAAACGCTCTTCGGACTGGATACCGTGGTGGTGGTTGAATGCATTATTTGTGAATTGACGAACGGATATGACGTTGCTGGCCTGATGGTAGGGACGAATGATGAGATCCGGCGGTGTCGTACCGGAAGTAGCGGTTGCAGGTGGTGGTAAACCCACGACTTTCGAAATGTCCCACGTGCCGTCGAGATTGTGCGTGATCATCCCAAAGGACACGCCCTTGGTCACTAGGGCTCGAGAGGCCCCTGGAGGCGTACTGTCCCGGATGGATCGAAGGTCCGCAGTCATTTGCCGAGCAACCATCTCCAGATAGCCGGAACCGAACATGCCGACGGTCTTTCTCGAATCAGCGATCGTTTGTAGAAAGACAGGTCTGCCCACCTCGTCGACTCCACCACGAGTGGGCACCGGATCGTGGGGATCAAAAGTGGCGAAGTCAAAACGCTGCCCTAAGACGAAAACGTTTCCTACAATGTCACCGCCTCCGCCAATGTCGGGCTTGTTGTGGCAGCCCGAGCAGGAGTTCGTGTCGGGTCCCGAGATACGATTGAAGTTGCGCGGGAAGACCAGTGGACTTGTGAGATCGGAAATGGGATTTCCGGTGCCTTTCGTCATGGGACGACCTGCACCCTCCTGGCTGGTCCACATGGCGGTGAATAGAGTTTTTCCGAACGCCGCCAACTGGGCCGCAGTCATCTGAAACTCCTGACCATCCTGCAAATGGACCGGAACGGCTACCTCCTGTCCGATCTTGCCGGCAGCGACGGCGTACGAGGCGACAGCCACAGCGGCAATCGTTACGACTACCAATATGACCAATTTGCGGTGAACCATATTCTTGCCTCCCTCGCAGCGCCTCGTTTGATCAACTGCCCGAGGCAAAGTGCGGTCCGGACAACTCGTCTCTCTCAGAACTGATTCGACGGACCTAGCTGGTGAGGCGGACAACGTCACTTGTCATTCTTTTACCGTGTCTGCTGCCCAATCAGCTAGCCTCTTTGCAGTAGTCTTTCCTTAATAGCGTCACGCGGAAAACCGAGCTGCTCCGTCGGACCAATTTGGATCAGCCCGGCTAGTTTCTTGTGGCCTATCATCCTCGCTACGGGATGACGAATACCGCAACGGCCACCGGCCCCCCCTTCAGCCCATCGGAGGAAGTGCCCAGGCCAGGTGCACCCAGAGAGGGGTTCGGGACGGTGCTAGGTGAATTTACCGGAACGTAGCCGGCGTAATCCGAATAGGCTCCTGGATGGAGGTCGCCCAACTGGTTCGAACCGTCGTGGTGCCGGAAGTTCAGCACCGCTCCATAAGCGACGTTGCCGATGCCTGTGGGAGTAGTGATGTCAGTGGAGTTGTCATTGGGATCGTATCCCAAGCTCGTCATCTGTGCGTCGAAAAGAGGCTTGTCGAAGGCGAATAGGTCGACGAGTGCCCGATAGGCCCCGTAGCTGATCGCCTGCTGCTTGTTGGCGAGAGTGCGTTCCGAGGCAGGCCGACGCAGAGTGCCTCCTAGTTGCGTGCCGATAGCCTTGGCGTCGTAGGCCGCCCAGGCGTCGTACATGCAGGTATGGACTATTGCCAGCGCGCGCGCAATCATCGGAGGGCCGAAGGAAGAGTCGCGGTCTCCCTGCAATGCTGCATTGTTCCATTGGACAACCAGAGTTAGGGGGTTAGCTGCGGCGCACAGCACAGAGCCGAGCCCAAACATCAGTACCCATAAGCCTGCGTAGTGAAGAACCCGTGGCACCCGAGGGCGAAAGATGAGATAGCTCTTTACCTCCATGAGGGGCCTCCGGTGGAACAAGTGCATCTGGAAAGTGTGCTTCGACGACTGCCTGCAAGGTCGCCAAGGTTCCCACGCCGGCGTGCAGCACCTCGGTTGCGGTCGGATGGGTTGACGTAGTCCACGTCAACCTCGCGAAAGAGTTGGCGGAGAGGCTTCCCGTCTTTCAAGAAGCCTCTCGTGATTTATTGATCCGGCTCAGTAAAACACCCCGTTGAATTCTTGGCCGATTTGGGCGAAATTGCTGACACTGGTGGAGGCTGGATCGGAAACAAATTGGAAGCCGTGGCCGTTCGAGAGCGCGGTCACGATCGTAAAAGGCGTCGTCGCCGTTACGGCAATCGTGGCCGTATTCTCCACAAAACTTCCACGCATCTGGTTTACCGGCTCATTCGCACTATCCCGCTTGATGATCCCGCTCCAGCTCATATCGAGTGAGTTGATGATCCCTTTAACCTGGTTCACAGCGCGATTAACACCCTGAACGCTGTTGGCGACCGTGAACGCGTCATAAACGCATAGGTTCCTCACGTGAAGCGACGCCGTTCCGGCATCCAAATCCACATGAGCACTCCCTGGCGGAATCTCTGCTGCCCAGAATACGTCCGTGGGCGACAACCCTGCATCCCACGAATGCGGGCCCAACGGGCCCGTGAGGCTGTCAAGTCAAACGAACGCAAATGACGCCTTGCGCTGGATCCCGTCTGTTCCCACAAACGCTCCGTTCATGAAGCGCATATCGGTGTGGAACTTGTAAGGAGCCGTCGCACCCGTCGTCAGGTCGGTTCCGGTTCCAGTCAGTTTCATGTCCGCCTGACCGATGAACCCTTGGAAATTGAAAATCACTGATGGATCACGTCCCTCCGGATGGGCGCCACTGGGATCAGTAGCTACTGCGGAACCGTCCACCGGTCCCCCAAAATAAAAGTGGGCCCCGCCAGGTGGTGGCACGTTGATGTGTGGGATCGGTACCGGAAAATCGCAGAGTCCGCACGCATTGTCTGCCCAGAGCTTAGCTGGAACACTTGAGCTCAAAAGCACCGCACTGCCTGCTGCCGCAGCACGACCGAAGAAACCTCGTCGTGACATTTCTGCGATTAGTTTGGAAGCGGGTGAGGTATTCTTCATTCCAGTGTCCTCCTCACTATGAGATTTTCTTGGTGAATGACTAAAGCGACGCTTACGACGGCAGGCGGAAAAATCCGCTGAGAGAAACCTTGATGTGTGGCTTCGGCTGGCTCTAAGCTTCAGGCCAGTGGAAACTCGGTTGAATCCGAAAGCCGTGTAGGGGTATTGCTACTCTTAGTCAGATCTTTTGTCAATGGGAAAAGTACTAACAAGAACCTGACATTAGTGCTCAGGAGACGGCTCGAGTATCAAGCTGAGCACCGCGCGGTTTTTTGGCGTAATTGGCATGCGCACTCGTCGGCGACTCAAGAAATGGTGGGATCTTGAACCCGGAGTTTTCCACCCGAATAATCTGCGGCTCGGGAACCACGGTAGCTCGCTGCTTTAGATAAAGGTCGCGCTCGCAGCGCCAGTGCGCGATTGATGACGGGAGCGATTTCGCCTCGCTGGTAGCCGGACACGGAGCGTCGGTGAAGTCGCGAAGTGGTATTACGGACAATTATCGGAAAATGGTCCGACTACCCCTCGCGCGATTTTCCTGCCCGCCTGCACCGAGTTTGCTTGGTTCCGAATCGTCCGCGAATCCTCCGCGAATCGGTTGCTAACCGCTGGAAAATTGGCCAGGAAAATTCGCTGGGACAAAAGCACCTGGAAATTGCGCGTAAATTTATTTTCTCGCGGAGGGCTCTAACGGGGTGTCTGGCGACGGCGGCTCTACGGTAGGGACATTTTCCGCGCGGTCACAACTCGGGCCGATTGACAAGCCCGACCGCCCGACATACTATGACCCGCACTCAGGACCCACCACAGAATTCAACCTCCGAAGGAGCGAATACCCATGCGTCGTACCAGCTTGTCCCTCGCTTGCCTGCTTTTCGTCACGTTCTTCGGCGTTGCGGTCATGGCGCAGATGCCCATGCCAAAACCTGCGCCCGAGCTCGCCAAGCTCGATTACCTCGCAGGCAACTGGATCTCCGACGCCGACTTGAAGCCCGGTC
>Ga0182037_10001872_pt1 | contig 11077 bp, 18 predicted proteins | sample sta12Cox44000082_FD_125974 | JGI IMG/M metagenome (GOLD analysis project Ga0182037, IMG submission 125974) | Lab enrichment of tropical soil microbial communities from Luquillo Experimental Forest, Puerto Rico - statoxic.12C.oxic.44.000.082 | ecosystem: Environmental > Terrestrial > Soil >... | reverse complement strand
TCGTGTTTTTGTTGTTTGGTTTTGACCGCCATTCGCATAGCTAAGAAGCTCCGCCGGAATCACGGTTCGCTGCTCGATAGCTCAACTCGTATTCGCGGCGGCATGTTTTGCACTGCTTCCCCGCATCGGGAGCATATTTTCATCTCTCATTTTCATCTCTCATCCTTTAATTTTTCCAATCGTCGCTCGGGTCGCGCTGCTGCTCTTGAAATTCCCGAATACCGGTCGACGGCGGCTTGCGAAACCACGCCCAGCGCCACGTTGCGAGAGCCACAACTAGCGTAATAAAAAACAATCCGCACGCAATCACGCCGTGCCAGCCAAACACGTCTTGGGTGTACGAATCTGGGGGGGGTGGCTCGATCGTCGTAACATATTGCTGGTGCGTTGTGCTCACGTTTCCTTTCCGGTTTGTGATGACGTTGGGCGCCGCGCATAACTTTGGCTTCCTCCTAACGCCCGGTTAATCAGTGCTGATCGATTCACGACATCCGCAGCTCCTTTTGCGATGCCCAGCGGGCCACCTGCCGCCGCATTGGCTGTGCCCGCTGCATTTGCCGCTAGCGCGCCCAATGTTGCGCCGAAAACGGCCGCCGTTGCCGCGCCGCCTCTGACATCTAACCACCATGACACCATCAGCGGAGCTGCAAACGTGCTCCCGATCACCCAACAGGCCACGACGATCATAAATGCGAGGCCCGCCAACGGCCCAGACACTAGCGCGCCAAGCGTTCCAAGTCCTAACCCTGCGTTGTTCGTTGGATTCACTGCGATATCAATCATTGCGCGTGAAATCAGGTTACAAACGCCCCACGCCAGCGGCCACAAAATGAGCGCGACCAGCCCCAGGAAGAACCGGCGAGCTAGGTGCGTGAGTGCGGGAATCATTAAAAAGCCGATGAATATCGGGCTGATGGCCACTTCGATGTAATATAACACTTTTTGCACCTGTATCATTATCCACATGATGCCCGAAGCAACCCACGACAGAAACAACGTAAATGCCCAGAGAATTTGCGCCTTAATGTCGCCTCCCGGGTTCGGGAGCATAGAAGCTAGGCCTGTTTGCCCCATCACGACCGGACCGCCGTTAATGCCTGTGATGTTCTGGCTGAAATTATCGCCGCTGCCCAATTGATTGTTGGGATCGTAAATATCGATGCGCGGCCCGATCGGGGTGACTTGGCCCGTATTCGGGTTCGTGTACGAATCAGGCACCACGTCGGCATACACAAGATTGTACGTTTGACCGCCCGCCGACGTGATCGTGAACGATTGTCCCGGTTGCACGCCGTATTGTTGCGCGACGCTGTTCGACAACGCGGCGCTGTAACCGGGAATCAACGATCCCGGCGCTGAATCCCACGAAAACGCACCGCTGCCTTGCGACGATTTTGAGTCGCCTGTGCTGTCGCCAGCGTACGCGTAATGCGTCAGCGTCACCCCGCTCACGTTGCCGGTGCCGGCCCCGTTGCCTCCGGTGAAATTGCTCGCAATCGTCGGCGCGGGTCGTTGCCCTTGCGAAAAATTGTTCGTTGCGGCGGCGGTACCCATTTTGCGCGCGATCGCCGCCTGATACGCTTGGAAAATGTCGAATCCTCCCGCGGTGCCCATGTCCTGTTTCAGCCCTTCGGTCGCCTGTACGAGCAAATTAGTCCAGGTGGACAAACCTGTGACCAGCACGCAGATAATCGTCATCCTGATCAGCGTCGGGTATACATGCGCGACCTTTTGACTTAGTAACGCGTAGACGCAGTGCACGAGGAGCCCGGCAAAACACAGTATGAGCGTGACGGCGACCAGCTCGTCGTGCAGTGCGGTCACGCCAGATAAAAACGATGGGATTAAATCAAAAAAATTCATTGTTCGTCTTTTCCGTCATCGCTCGGGGGGCCACATCGCCGGCTTATCGAGGTCTTTCATAGGAAGCCCGTGCAATCCCTGGGTCACCGCCGCGTTCCACTGCGCTTGCTGCGCCGCCTGTTGGGCCTGCCGCAGGTTCTCTGCGCCCTGCATCCGCGCAAATAGGTCGCGCTCAAATTTCTGAATCGCGGCCGCAGGATCCGCTCGGGATTGCAAATCCACGATTTCCTTTTGCATCACCGCGATGCAACACATCAAAAGCCCGACGACCGAAGGCCAAATCCACTTGTTCATGGCTTTGCCCCCCATAATGCCGGTCGATCCATATCGCCGACCGGAAGCCCATTCAACCCCGCATCGACCGCCTGATACGTTTGCATCTGGCGTTGCTCGACGACCGAGCCCTCATAAATCCGCTGACCCGCTTCCAACTGTTGCCGTTGAAGCGTGGTATGCTGGTAAAGGCTTTGCTGTTCGTGCGTCACCTCAGCGATCGCCCCATTTAACGCGTCAATCTGCGCATGGTATTTCTGCACGTCCGATTGCGTGGTCGCGCCCTGAAGCGCGCTTACCGCCTGATCGCGCTGCTGTTGCAACCGTTGGCGTTTGTCGTCAAGCATTTGCCATTGCTGGAGCGTATTATCCGCTAGGTTCCACTGACCGGTATTGAACTGAAACAGCCCTTGCGCCGGTAAGACCGGCAGCCCGTTGGCGGCAGTATAGCCGTGCCATTGCGGCAACTCGTACCCGCTCAGGATTGAATTCATGTCGTATTGGTAACGGTTCGGGTTCAGCAACCCTTGCGTGCGCGCGTAGGTGTTCTGAATCGCTCCGTAGGTCTGATACAGCTCGGCGATCGCCGACACGCCCGGTAACGAACGCAGCGCGGCCGGGTTGCCCATGCGCGCGAGCTGCACAACCTGGTTTTCGTACGTGTTCAGGGTGTTGATTTCCGTTTGCATATATTTCGCGAAATTCATCGTCTCGTTGACGGCGTTTTGAACCGCGATCCCAGGGTCGTGCACGACCATGGTGGCATTTGCGTGCCAGCACGCCGTTATAGCCAATAGAAATATGATTCGCTTCATAAGCATTTAGCGTTCTACACCTCGATCAGAACTGTTCGCCATAAGAAATTGCGGCACCCTGTTATCTTTGCGATTCGCCAAGGCGTTTACTTCCCTGTCAATTCTCGTCGCGTCACCTGCGCTTTCCCCACGCGTTTATTTCCCTTTCGAGTTTCCTCACGCCATTTTGCAGCGCTTTCCACGGATCAATGAGGTGATTATGTTTGTCCCACTCCCGCACCGACATATCCCTAATACGAGTATTTTTCATTGTTTTTTACCTTTCAGGCCCCGTTTCCCGCGTTTCTCGCCCCCTGATAAGCGAGAACTCTTTGTCGAATTGCGCCGCCCGCGCGTTTATCGCGTTTATTTCCCTTTCGATTTTTGTCGCGTAATTGTGCACGGCTTTCGATCCGGAAATGAGTCGCTGTTGTTGGCGATGTTGTTTTTCCCATTCGAACACCGACATGTCTTCAATTTCCGCGTTGCGCCGTTGTTTGTTTTTCATTCCACAACCTCCACGGTTACCGTGCGCCCTTCGACTAATGTCCCGTCCGGTTCTGTGTGCGCTGGCACCGGCACATTGACAAGTTTGCGACGCAGTTTGGGTTCTTTCGGCGTTACTTCATTCTCGCCAAGGCCCATCCAATCGTAGCCCCCCCGCGCGCGTGACGGCGGCGTGTTTTGCGCCCAATACATTTGTTTAACTGTGTCGGATTGCCCGAATTGGTACCCCGCACTGAACGCTCCGCGCTCCGCACCGCTGCCGTACGCGTGCCATTGCGATGTCGCGTTGCGAAACCCCATCGGCGGGTCTTTCGTCGCGCACGCGCCCAATAAGCCCATGCTAAGCAGCACGACCGTGCGCACGATCAGATTCTTTTTCGTTGTTCGTTTCACGTTCTTCCTTTCGTTTGGCGTCAAAATCGTCACCTGAACTGCTGGTGAGCTTCAACAATTCATCATTGAGGAAATTCATGCCGACCGTGTACCGCGGTTCGGCGCTCGACAGCTGCCCCCACACAAACCCTGCGTGCGCGTCGTCGCGTCCCTTCAAATCTTCAGGGGCCGGGAAGCTCGTAATCTTATCTTTGATCACCTCGGGGATAAACACGTAATCACACATCGCGTCGAGGTCTTTGCGGTTTGGGTTGCGCAACAACAGCAAATTCATCGAATTAGCGATCATCGCCGACGCCACCTCGGGCGTCGCTTTCAGCAAGCTGGAATATTGCTTCATTACGCTGGCGATCAGGCACGAGTACTTGCGCATTCGTTCGTACAAATCGACCATGATTTCCTTGCCGCCGGGAACCCGCAAAAAGCTGGTCATTTCCTCGACGACGACCAGTTTTCGCACGCCGCGCGGCATACCCTGAATATGGTTGCGGACCTGGTTCGTGATCAAAAACCCGGCGACAGCTTTTAGGTGGGTTTCCGCTTCGCCCATGTCGCCGAGTTCGCAATGCACGACTTTGAGCGGGCTATCGTACCCGATATCGATACCGCCCAAATCAACGTTGCTCGCCCCGTCAACCATGGCGCCGTACCGGCCTTCGCGCAGCCAGGCGCGCAACAGCGTCGCGAGCAGTGCGCATTGTTCTTTGTTGCGTTGGCCGCGCACCGCCATTGCGTTGAGTTCGTCCTGCAAGTCGAACAGGGTCGGGAACATATCAGGCGTGAACGTCGAAAACGCGAGTGAACGTTCGATCATTTCCGCGCTGTTGCGCTCCCACTGCACCGAATCGCCGGCTTCCTCAAATTCGATGAGGGCATTGGCATCTTTGCGTCGTAACGCACGCGCCATCAAAAAAGCGTCGATGAACGGTTCGCTTTTCATTTTGGCGTTGTGAAATCGCGTCAGTACACGCGCTTCCCGACGCAGGTCGTAATATGCTTCGGGGTGATCGTTCCGCCACTTTTCAAATCGCGCGCGATAAATTTCCTCGATCGTTTCGGACAATATCGCCTGGGCGATACGGTCCTTTTGCTGATCGCCGCTGGACCCGCAAAGCAGAAAAGCGAGGGCCGTCGCATTCGCGATTTGCTGCGAATGCAGGGGGAGCCCGTTCGTGTCGAATAAATTGAACGTGTGATTGCTGTTGGACGACACGCTGATCGTGCGGCAATCAGGGTCGAGCTCGCGGCACGTGTGCGGGTACGATCGCCCGTGGTCGATGACGACAATGTAGCGGAACATGTGCGCGGTCTGGGCCATGATCGTTTGAATTATGGCCGATTTGCCTGATCCGTACGCGCCGCAACAAAGCATGTTCGCGGGTTGCGACCCGATAAACATCCGGTACCCGACAAGGTTGTTGCGTTCGCCGTCGAAAATGACGTCCGCCTGGTCAAGGTCGGCGGCCGGTGTCGCGGCTAACGGCATCATGTTCACGACGTTGATTGCGTCGCGCATTTTGTGCCGATAATCGGGGTAACGCACCCACGGACCAAACCCCGGTTGCGCGCAATTCAGAAACGCGAGCGTAGATGTTGGCAACGACGGCCGATACGGTTCAGCGCCCGTTTTGCCGATCGCCGCGCGCACGGCTTCCATTTTTTCGTCCAGTTTGTCGCGGTCGCGATCCTGCACAATGACAATCACCTGCGCGCGATACGGGATCAATTCATTCGACATGAGCAATCGCCCGCGTTCGATTTCGTCCTGCACACCGATCACGGATTCGAAATCGGGCGCTTCCCCCGGTTTCTGCGGCACCGTATTCGAGTAAAGCTGTTGATAGCGCTCTTTCCGCACGCGCATTTCTTCTTCGACCGAAAGCGGTTCAGCGTTCACCACAATCCGCAGTCCTGGAATCGCGAGCCCGCAAAACGGCGCCATCGTAAACGCTCCGGTTTGTCCCGGCATCGTTTTATAGGTCGTGACGCCAAAATAATAACCGTCACAGAACAACCCGTGATCCGTGCGCCGGCGCGGGGCGAATTCCCCGAATCGCACGAGGTCGGCGATCGGGCGCATCCAATCGATTTCAGCGGGGATCGGCTTACGCGCTTGCCCTGGCGACCAAAATTGCAGGAGATCCTTATAATGACCAATGTTGTCGAACCCGTACACGCCGCCGCCGTATTTGCGAAGCAATAGGCGCATCAATTGCGCACGTTGTTCGAACGATCGCGCTAGCACTTTGAACACATCTTCGAACCCGCGCACGGTGCGCCCGTTGTCATTGTCGACCGGCTGAATTTTCGAGCTCAGGTAAATCCTCGCATTTGCGCGAATCAACGTTTCGTCGTTCATCCGGCCGCGAAACCTCGAGACGAGTTCGTCGCGTGTACGGCGGCAAAGCGCGGGCGCGCTGGGACTCGTGGTGTTCGCGAATCGATCGAGCGGCTCCGCGAACTCGTTGCCGGTGTAAAATTCCAGCTGGAAACGTTCGTCGCGTTGCAACGACCCAAGCCCAACGCGCATGTCAGATTCCAAGTCCGTATGCCATTGATCGTCGGACGACGACAGGTCAGGGAGCCGCGCCACGTATCCGCGCGATAGCACCGAGCCTTTGGCCGGGTCGCCGAACAGGATGTGATCGTCGATGAGATAACTCATTTTTTCGTCCTGCGTGCGTATTCGTCCATAAACGCTTTCGCCGCCTGCACGGCGAACCAATCGGCGACGCGTCGGCTTTCGGGGTAACGTTTCGCGCCTTCGGCTTCGCACAACGCTTTCAATTTCGTCGCCAGGAGCGGGTTGCCTGTCTTGTTATGATATTGCGCCGCGTCATCCGCCGCTTTTTCGCCGAACGATTTCGCGTCTTTGAAATCGCCGTCCGTCACGATCACATACCCGTGCGCGTCGGCGTAACAATACCCTTTGACCTGATCGGCGGCGGCCGCCAACCGGACGAACGCAAAAAAGAACAGTCCGCCGGTCGCGGTCGCCAGGACGATCAGTTTGCGCCAATCGGCATTCAACGGCGCGAGCACCACGACGGCCGACATAATGTCCGCGACCACGATGCCGAGAGCAATTACTTCGTAGTTCATTCGTTTATCCTTGGTGCGTGGCGGTTCCCCCCGAACCAGTAAAGACACCCAAAAATCGCGATCCTCAACGCGATCACGATTTTCCAGGGCCATTGCACTTTGGCACACGCCGTGACGTAAAACAGCGTCGTCACAAACGTCAGCGCACTAGCAATTGCCCCGCACTGAACGATTACGCGACCAACGCTTATTACTATTTCGTTGTTCATTTTTCGTTCATCCCGTTGTTCATTGTTCGTTTCGAGGGTGTCGCGGCGGCGCGGTTGCTCGGGTAACGCCGCAGCCCTTCGGTCTTGAAAAACGTCGCCACCTGACCCGGCACGAGATGTTCGCCTGATTCCTTGGCGTGTTTCGCGGCGTCCTTCGCCGTGTCGGTCCCGAATTTCTTGGCGTCCGCGATATCTTTATCGCTGACGATTAAATACCCCTTCGCATCGGTATAGAGGTAGCCTTTAAGCGGCGTATCGCCGAACGCCATGCTGACGACGAACGCGCTCCAAAATACAGTACCGATGACAATAGCCCAAAGAAGAGGCCTGCACGAACGCGGCCGCTCCATTGCGATCAATATAACCGCGACCATGATGCCAGCGAGCAACGTCGCTAGCGCAAAAACTTCGTGGCTCATTTTTCGTTCATCCCGTTGTTCATTTTTCGTTTATCCTTGAAAATGCCCGGTGCTCGCGGACCACCACAGATACCCAATCATCGTGATCAGCCACGCGACCGCAAATTTCCAGTGCACTTTGCGTTTTTCGCGTTTTTTGCGTGCCGCGTCGTAAAACAGTGCCGCAACAAACATGGGCACGCTTACAATTGCGAGTGCGCGCGTCATCAGTATTTCTTCGCGCACCGACCACCACAATGCTTGCGCTTGCAATACGTTCGCCATTATTTCGTTGTTCATTTTTCGTTTCGAGGGTGTCGCGGCGGTGCTGATTCACGCGCCCCGAACACGGGCGGCGCGTCTTTCCACCCCGCGACAAACAGCCATTCAACCAGCAAAAATTGCCACCAATCGAGGAGGTCGCCTGCGTAGCTTTGCGCTTTGCCGTTGACGAGCAACAACACCCACGCGATCGACGCCGACGCCGGTACAGCGCTGATCACCACATTTGCAAGGATCGGGACTTGCCAGCGATCGAGTATTTTAAATATCGCCAGCCCTGCCGCCACCGTCACGACCAGCAACACAACCCAACGCCCGCGAAACGGCCCGACAGAAGGCGCTGCTTCGCGCGCATTATCGTTTCGATGAAGCGAAACGGCCATTGGTTGGCGGGAAAAAAGGGTTAATTCACATTTTGGACCGTGATGTTATTAGTCGGCATGCCGCCTGCGGTGAAAAACGCCTGCGTGATGACCCACGCCAACCCGGCTACCGCCGCGATCACGAGCGAGACTTTAACGCCGCCGACGTGTCGTTGCGTAATGCCTTCCGCGCACGCGGCGATCAATGCCGCCGTCATAATCACAAGCGCAATCGCGCCGATCACGCCCGCCGCGCCGCCAAGCGCCTGAGTGAGCGATGCCGCTGCTAACGGCATCCTGAGCATATTCGTCATATTCGTCATTTTCGTCTTCCCTTTCGTGTTTTCGATAATTGCGTAATGCCTTCTGCGCACCCGGTGATCAATGCCGCCGTCATGATCACAAGCGCAATCGCACCGATCAAGCCCGCCGCGCCGCCAAGCGCTTGAGTGAGCGAAGCAGCTACAAACGGCATGCTGAGAATATTCGTCATTTTCGTCTTCCCTTTCGTGTTTTCGATAACGTGGCAGCGTGCCACATGTACAACGGCAAGAATTGTTTTCTATTTTTAATTATGGCGTCAATGATTTTTACAGAAAATCCGTTACGCGTTCTCGGAGTGCGAATTACGAAAAGGATGTACTTGGCAGCGGAGGGTGCTCGTCACGCCAAAAGAAAGTAAATTGTGTTTCGTGTGGTTACCTCTAAGAGCTCGATAGACAAATTTCTGAGTCCGCCGATTACCCCGATGAAGGCTCGGGCTGTGAAAAGCTTTCCCGTTGGCAAGGAATGGATGTACGAGCCGAAGTGGGACGGATTTCGTTGTCTCGTTTTCCGGAATGAGGAAAACATCTTCTTGCAATCAAAAGTAGGCAAAAGTCTTACTTCAGGTTTCCCGGAAATCGTGGCGGCATTTCGAGATCTCAGTCCGAAGAGATTTGTTCTCGACGGCGAACTGGCGATGCCGGCAGCGAACGGTTTCTCTTTTGATGCCTTGGTGAACCGGTTGCGTATAGGCAGTGCGCGCCTTGCGTTGGAAGTCAGGGATTCGCCGGCCATCTACATCGTGTTCGATATGCTGGCCTATTCTGAAAACCTACTTGGTTCGCCTTTCCGGCTGTGCCGGAAAACTCTCGAACGATTCTTCGAGAATTCTGTTCCTCAGTCCTCACCACTCTACCTATCGGCCAGCACGGAGGACCTGAGAGAAGTTGAGAAATGGGTCGGGCACATCGGACAGCAACTCGACGGCATTATCGCCAAGCGCGCCGATGCGCCGTACCGGCCAGGGGACGATCACTCGACCGTTAAAATCAAAAATTATCGAAGCGCGGATTGTGTCGTAGGCGGTTTCCGGGATCATTCTATCGGTAGCGCTCGGAATGAGCTTTTGCTTGGGCTCTACGATCAGAAGGGGCACCTTCAATACGTTAGTTCCGTCGGCATCGACGCAAAGCAAAAGCAGCAGGTTGGTATCCTCAGACCGAAGAAGACGACCACTTTCTACGGCAGGCAACCGGGAGAAAAATCACACTGGAGCGGAGAAGCTGTTGGGCCGTGGAAACCCGTGGCTCCTACCAAAGTAGTCGAGGTGCGCTATGATCATTTCAGCGACCACCGCTTTCGTCATGGGTGCACCTTTCTTCGAGTGCGCGAAGACAAATTGCCCAAGGACTGCCTACTCGAGCAAGTGGTCGAACACACCACGCTCCAGAACATAAACGCCTTCATCGAAGCCGGTCTCGCGACTGCCGGCCCAAACCGAAAATGATCAACATCAGCGCGGATAGTTAAACGAAAGCGTGAGCATAGGACACATCGTGGCCCGAGCGCGCGATAGCTTCATGGGCAGATGCAGCTGGTCTGACTCATTCGAGCCCCTGATCGATGCGAGCAAGTTTTTCGTCGATCGCCGCACGAACAAAGCCAGAGCGATCCATTCTGCCCCTGTATTTCTCCACTATCAGTTTGTCGATCTTTTCAACCTGGTCGTCAAAAAGCCTGATTCCCGTGTTGCGGTTTATCTTTGGTCGAGCGGGAGCAATCTTAGGTTTGACCATTGGTTAACCATTAATACATTGACGATTAACCCCTGTAAAGCGATTCTGACGCAATGAAACTATCGGATATCCAGGATCGCCTGGCTCAGCGCCCCTTCCGCTCGTTCGCGCTGGAGACTACGGGGGGCTCTTGGATCGAGGTCGAAAAAGAATCCAGCGTCCTTCTCTCTGAGCGCCGCCCAGATCTCGTGGTCGTCTTTGATCCTAACGGCCGCCTCTGGATTCTCAGCGTGGATCAGATCGCGTCTCTAGAAAGCAAGTGAATGGATATTCGGCGTTGTAGCAAAGAAGAGCTTGATCAAATGAACGAGCTAATAAGGCAACGGAAACAGCGGCCGGAGCCGCCTAAAGAAATACCCTCCCAACCAGCGGCAGAGCAATTAGAACTGTTGTCATGGGATGGCCTGAAAGTACAGAATAATGGGCCTGGTACTCAATCCGGACGCATTCTTAAAAACCCCCAAAGACGAGGATGAGCAATAGGTGCATTCATCCAGTAGCTCGACGCCCCATCCCCTCAGCTTTAGGCTGCACGCTAGCTGCCGGTCACATCTGAACGAATGAACATCTTCCGAAAAGTCGTGTTCTATATCCTCAATACTCGGGAGGACCGAGGAATCCTAGATCGCTGGAAATCGGAGGGGCGAATACCCGAATCATACTGTCGCTCGCTCCAAGAAATATCCGGTCCTGTCGAGGGTTGTGTTGCAATTTGTAGTCGAGCGGGATGTCGGGATAGATGATGAGAGATTTAACTCGTTGCAGCGAACAGACCGAGAATAAAGTGATGAAGCAGGCCGACCTTCGCATCCACCGCACTGTAGCTCGCCTGCC
>Ga0182037_10001870_pt1 | contig 11089 bp, 8 predicted proteins | sample sta12Cox44000082_FD_125974 | JGI IMG/M metagenome (GOLD analysis project Ga0182037, IMG submission 125974) | Lab enrichment of tropical soil microbial communities from Luquillo Experimental Forest, Puerto Rico - statoxic.12C.oxic.44.000.082 | ecosystem: Environmental > Terrestrial > Soil >... | reverse complement strand
TGGTCGAAGGCGATCTCGCCGCGGAACGGCTGCGGCTCTATGGCGTCGGCACGCTCGGGAATGATCGTGTCAGTGTCGAGGATCGCGCGAACGCGATCGACCCCCACCGCCGCCTGGGCGATGGAGTTGGTCATCTTGGCGAGGTCCTGCACCGGCTTAAAGAACTTGCTGAGATAGGAAAGGAAGACGGTGAGCTCGCCTACCGTCATCACGTCCCTCAGGACGAGTGACGAGCCCCGCCACAGCACGTAGCCGGTGCAGAGCGATACCACCACCGTCACCACCGGCGAAAGCAGCGATTTCACCCGCCGCGCCTTGAGGGCGGCATCCACCGTTCTCCGGCTAGCCTCTCCGAGCTCCTCCTCCTCCAGGTCCTGTCGTCCGAAGGCCTCCACCACTCGAACTGATTCCAGACCCTGCTGCACAACTGCGACGACATCAGCCTGACGCTTTCGCACCTCATGGGTTGCCTTCTTCACCGCTTTCTTGAACCGCGACACGAAAAAGAGCAAAAAGGGTGTGACGGCGACAGCAATCAGAGCGAAGTCCCAGTTGAGCCAGAACATGAGGCCCAGCATTCCCACGATGGTGAGCATGTCAATCACCATGCCCAGGGTCGAGGACGAAGCGAAATTTTGGATGGTTGCGACGTCGTCGGTGATGGTGCTCAGGAGTGTGCCAATCTGGTGGCTGTCGTAATAGCCGAGCGAGAGGCGCTGCAGATGGTGGTAGGTGCGCATGCGAAGATCGTAGGCCACCCACTGGCCCACACTCTCGGTGTAGTAGTTGGCGACGTAAGAGGCGATGCTGCTGACGGCGGCGATCAGCACAGCGAAGATCGCCGCCAACGCTGCGACGTGCATCTTGCTTTCGCCGCCCAGCGCCGGTAGGAAGCGGTCAGCCATCCATTGGGGAAGATGGTGGCTTCCGACGACGCTATCGAGGATGACCTTGAGCGGCCAGGGTCCGGCCAGGCTCATGGCCGTCTGCACCAGCATGGCGGCCAGGACGATGAGAAGAATCCCGCGGTAAGGCCGGATCAGTTCACGAATCAGGCGCATCATAACTGCCGTCGCCTCCTTGTGCGCTCCAGTTTAGCACATCCCGCCACGGCTTTGGAAACGTGCCCGAATGGTGTTGGAAATCTATTTGCCAACGGCCTGAAGTTCGGTCCACGGAAGAGGATTCGAGCGCAGCGTGGACTCCGCAGCCAAAAGCAGAGTCCCTCCGCCGGGCTCAGGGCAGGTTTTTGCTTGGCGCACCACGAAGAACCGCAGGTTGGACCAGCGCCTGTCATTCTGAGGAGGTCGCCGCCGCGACCGACGAAGTCCGATTTCAGGACTCCGGTGGAGTCCATCGCACTCCCGAAACCGGAGAATCTACTTTTGTCGTGAAAAATAGAAGAAGCAAATTCCTCTCCCGCCGCGGCGGGATCGGAATCACAAGTGGTGGACTTTCATCCGGACCGGTGGGCCGAAAGCCCATGTGGTACTCGGAGTGACAGCTTCATCTTCGCGGTATGCGAAGACGCCGATCGCCAGCTAAGCTAGTGCTGCAGCGCTCCGCCAGCCTCAGTCATGGCTGCAAGCATCGATAGAACCAGGGCGCCTACTTAGCGGTAGCAGGCACTGTCTGCTTTGTGGCCGGCCCGGCTTTCTTGGCTTTCGTCTCCGCGTGCTTCGAAATGATGTTATATCCGGTCTTTTGGTTCGCCAGCACGATTTGCTTCATGACCAGCAGGTTCCCGTACTTGGCGAAAACGACTCCGGTAGCTTTCGCCGGCATGTCGGACGACGAGGTTTCCGTGTCTACAAGAATCAAATGCGTGCCGGCAGGGTTCGAAATCTCCAAAACGCTGGGATCTTCCGACCAGGGTCTTACAGAGTAACTGCCTGCCGGCAAAGTGGCGTCACCCGCAACGAACGAACTAGGCGCCTTGAAGTCGACTGCATTCGTGATCTGGCCCTTGGCTATGCCAACGCCCAGGGCTCCGACTAGCATAACGAGCACCCAAAGCTTGCCTACAAGCTTCTTCATGTTTCCTCCTCTCAATCCCCTCAAGACTTTTCATAGAACTTTTGACAGCACCATTTAGCCTATTTGCGCGATTTCAAAAAAGCCAGTGCAGCTTTGGCCAAAGCATGTTGGCTCAAGGTCGCGCCCGTTGTCAAGACCAACTCGACGTTAAAAGAGGTCAAACTAGCCAAGGGCTCCGCCCTTGATATCCTTAGCATCCGGAGCTGTCAGTTGTCCGTGGTCAGTTATCAGTAGTTGCTCGCGCAAAACTATGAACGCCTCTTAATCGGGCGGAGCAATCAGGCAGCATACAGCCCGCATGGTATAATCCTTTTGACCGAGGCTCATGCGCCACGTGGCTGACTGTGCTTGATTGCTCGAGGGTGGCTTAGGAATGAGAGTCAGAAGACTGTGTTCGCCTTCCAGGCTCCTTGCCGCGGGAGGAGGGCTGGGCTCTGCACCCCCTGCTCGGTGTTTGCTGCCTACTGCTTGCTGCCTGCTGCTTTCGATTATCTGCTCACTGCCCACCGCCTTCTTTGCCCAGACTCCTGACACCAAGCCGGCGGCGGGCGCTCCGGCCCAAGGCAATGGTGCTCCGGGTCAGCCAGGGTCAACCGACCAGCGCATCCGCGTGCGCGTCCAGGTGGTGAGCGTACCCGTCTCGGTGCTGGACAAACGCGGGTTGCCGGTGATCGATCTCAGCCAGAATGACTTCCGGGTGTATGAGAACGGAAAGTTGCAGACCATCAAGTACTTCATTCGCGAACCCCTGCCGCCCTTGCGCATTGGGCTGATCCTTGACACCAGCAACAGCGTACGACCGCAGATGACGTTCGAAAAGGACGCTGCCAGCCAGTTCGTCTTCGACATGCTTGAGGTGCGCGCTAGCAAAAACCTGATTTTTCTCCAGACCTTCGATGCCACCAGTTCGATTGTGCAAGACTTTACCGATGACCCTGAAGTGCTGAACGATAAGATCCGCGGGCTTAAAGCCGGCGGTGGTAAAGCGCTCTACGATGCCATCTACTATGCCTGCAAAGAGAAGATGTTGAATTCCGGGTCGCCGGAGCAGTTGCGCCGGGTGCTGGTGGTAGTCAGTGACGGCATCGACGTCCAAAGCCACCATACCCTTGATGAGGCCGTTTCGATGGCGCGTCGGGCGGAAACTGTCATCTATCTGATTGCCAACGCCCGCTACGGATTCACCAACCCGGGTGACGATGTTCTGGAGGACATCGCCCATCGCACCGGTGGCGCGGCCTTCTTTCCGCTCCGGCAGGGGGTGGGCAGTGACCTCGAAACTGGCTACCTTTCCCACGGCCAGATCGGCGATACCTCACAGAACAAAGGGCTGGGCGCGGAAACCGGCAAGTTCTCTGCTGAGAAGCTGGTGCGCCTGGCAGAAGCACTGGAATCGATCGGACGCGAGCTCAACGACCAGTACAGCCTGGGCTACACCCCGGCCAACGACGCCGTCGATGGCACCTACCGCGCCATTCGGGTGGAGGTGGCACGCAAAGGCGTTCAGGTTCGCACCAAGGCCGGTTACTTCGCGACGGCGGAACAACCCTAGGATCCGACGACGTAGGGGCGCCCCTTGCCACAAGAAAGCGGCCAAGGGCGCACAACCGGGGAGGGCCCCCCCAAGGGGTGCCCCTAATCGGGGCGTGGTGCTGGAGAAACAGGCCTCATTTATCGAGAACCTGTGTCATCTTTATTGTCTGTTTTGGTAAGAAACAGCCCGCCGGGGCGGGCCTGGCTGCGCTCGGCATGACAGGGCCTTTTTTTTTCGTCAGCCCGTTAGCTTAAGAACGCCGCTTGTCGCTAAACCGAGAAAGAACTGCCGCAGCCACAGGTTGTCTTCACGTTGGGGTTGTCGAACTTGAAGCCGGAGCCTTCCAGGGTCTCAACGTAGTCGATCTTGGTTCCCTTTAGATACATCAGGGACGCCTGGTCGACAAAGACTTTCAACCCTTCGAACTCGTACGTCTTATCGATGCCGTTGGTCTGATTCTCGAAATTCATCTGGTAGGAAAACCCCGAGCAGCCTCCGCCCACTACGGAGACCCGAAGACCGAGCGGTCTGGGCTCCTGTTGGTCAAGGATTTCCTTAACCTTCGTAACCGCTACGGGTGTCAATTCTAGAGACGGCATAACAACTCCTTCGACTCACACTTTAAGCGATTCCACCCCTGGTGGGGACGCCTTAAGAATAGCAAATCGCTCAAAGAAAATCAAGACGCGTCGACGGGTGCGACGGGTGCTTAACCGTTCCCAGGGGAACCCACCGGCTCGGCCGCTCTCGAAAAGGCTAGAAAGCTTCGGCAACTCAAAGCGGCAGAGCCACAAAGGTTTCGCCCAGCGCAACTCCCAAGAACTGTTTGGGCACCCGTGATCGACAGTTCGCAGTCAACCGTGAGCCTTACGCGACGATGGTCGTTGCCGCCGCCTCGCGCAGGAACTTGGCGGACTCCTCGGGTGGTGTGGGATTGATGTAAAACCCTGTGCCCCACTCGAACCCTGCCACCTTGGTGAGCTTCGGCATGATTTCCAGGTGCCAGTGGTAGTAGTCGTTTACAGCATCCGGCACGGGCGACGTGTGGATGATGTAGTTGTACGCTGGCCGGTCCAGGACCCGGTCCAGGCGCGCCAGCATGTCTTTGAGGACAGGCGCCAGTTGTTCGAATTCGGCCTTCAGCGATTCCTCAAAGGCTGATTGGTGGACCTTCGGAATGATCCACATTTCGAAAGGAAAGCGCGGGGCAAACGGGGAAAGTACGATGAAGTGATCGTTCTCCGCGATCACGCGGACCTTGCTGTCCACCTCCTGCCGCATAATGTCGCAGAAGATACAGCGCTCCTTGTAGGTGTAATATTCCTTGGACCCTTCTAACTCCTCAGAGACTCGCTTGGGAATAACAGGGAGAGCAATGAGCTGGGAGTGCGTGTGCTCCAGCGAGGCCCCGGCCGCCTCCCCGTGGTTCTTAAAAAGCATGATGTACTTGAACCGGCGGTCCCGTTTCAGGTCGAGGATGCGGTCACGGTAGGCCCAAAGCGTGTCCTCGATCGCCCGCACGGGCATAGTCGCGGCGGTCGCCCCGTGGTCGGGCGTCTCGATGATCACTTCGTGCGCTCCGATACCGTTCATCTTGTCATAGAGGCCTTCGCCCTGCCGGTTGAGCGTTCCCTCGATGCCCAGCGCGGGGAACTTGTTGGGTACGACGCGTAGCGACCAACCCGGGGCGTCACGGCCGCTGCCGTCAGCGCGATAAGCCTGGATCTCGGGTGGTGTTTTGGTTTCGTTGCCGTAACAAAAGGGGCAGAATCCGGCACCCCGAATCTCCACCTTCTCACGCACAAAATCAGAAGGCCGCTTGGCGCGGTCGGTAGCGATGATCACCCAGCGGCCAGTGATTGGATCCTTTCTTAGTTCAGGCAAGCCCCACACTCCTCCCCTTTTTTCATCGTCACGGTATCATCACAGTTTATCCCTGACTTCCTGGCCCGACCGTCGTCTATCTATTGTAAGCGGTTTCAGCTTGGACGCAAGAGGGGTTTGGCTCTGTTAGCTCTGGGCAAGGTTTTATGGTGTGGGACCCTCGGTAATTATGGTATAAACACAGTTTGAGCTACGAACGGTAGTCCAGGGCTTCGCGTGCTCGGAAAAGAACATGAACCAGGGAGTACTCTTTACATCGGGCGAGCGGCGGCGGTTTTTCGACACTCGGTACTGGCTGCGAGATCTCGTCCTGTCACTCCTCCTTGCCTTCATTGTGATTGTGTTCCTGTATCAACCGGTGCAGGTGGAAGGGACCAGCATGATGCCCCGGTTGGCCAATCACGAGCGAATCTTCATCAATAAGTTCGTCTACCGCCTGGAGCAGATCCGTCGGGGCGACATTGTGGTGTTCCTTTACCCCTTGGATCCTTCGAAATCGTACATCAAGCGGGTGGTTGGCCTTCCCAGGGAGTGGGTGACTATTCGGGAGGGGCGCGTTTTCATCAATGACCTGCCCCTGACCGAGCCCTATGTTCCGCCGAGCTACCTCGATCATGAGAACTGCCCGCCTACTTATGTCGAGCCGGACCATTACTTTGTGCTTGGGGACCATCGAGAGTCTTCCAACGACAGTCGAGTCTGGGGCACAGTCGATAGGAAGTACATTTACGGCAAGGCCGTCTTTGTCTACTGGCCTTTCAGCCAAATCGGATCCTTGGATTAGCCAGCTGTCCGGTCTTTCGCGAACAGTTGACGGTCAAGAGTCGACAGCCACAACACGAAGGAGCATCACCTGCCGCTGTTCAACTGTTGAGTGTGAACTGTGGACTCCTCTTGCGACCAAGGCGGCGGCGGCCGGTACTCGATGGGAGAGTAGGTGGAGTCGATTCTTGCCTTAGAGGATGGTAGGGTGTTCAGGGGGCGCGCCTACGGCGCGCCGGTCGAACGCTTCGGTGAGGTCGTATTTAACACTTCGCTCTCGGGTTACCAGGAGATCCTGACGGATCCTTCCTACGCCGGCCAGATTGTAATCCTAACCTACCCCCATATCGGAAACTACGGGACCAATCCTCAGGATAGCGAGTCTGCAAAGCCTTATGCCGAGGGCTTGGTGGTCCGCGAGTTGAGCGAACTCGCAAGCAATTGGCGGTCAGCCGAGGCTATCTCGGCCTTCCTCGCGACCGCCGGGGTCCCCGTCATCTCAGATATCGACTCTCGTGCTCTGGTGCGCCACCTGAGGAAGTACGGCGCAATGCGGGGCGTGATCTCGGCGACCAATCTGGATGAGGCGAGTCTCGTCTCCAAGGCCAAGGCGACTCCCAGCATGGTCGGCCTGGATTTGGCCAGCCGGGTTACGACCGCGAATCGTTATGAGTGGATCGAGCCTTCACACAACATTCAGGGGCTGGAATCGCGCGGCCATGCGGCACCGCGCTTCCACGTGGTGGCCTGCGACTATGGAATTAAGTTCAACATTCTGCGCCGACTGGTGGACGTGGGCTGCCGCGTCACCGTGGTGCCCGCAACCACGTCAGCGAGCGAAATCTTGGAACTGAAACCTGACGGCGTATTTCTTTCCAACGGCCCGGGCGACCCCGAGCCGGTGGAGTACGCGGCCAAAGCCGTGCGCGAGTTGGCGGGTCGGGTGCCAATTTTTGGCATCTGCTTGGGCCACCAGATCATCGGGTTGGCGTTGGGAGGTAGGACTTATAAGCTGAAGTTTGGCCACCACGGGGGCAACCATCCCGTTATGAACCTGGAGACACGCAAGGTGGAGATCACCGCCCAGAATCATGGTTTCGCGGTCGATCCGGATTCCCTCATGGCCAGTGAAGTGACCCTGACGCATATGAACCTCAATGATCAGACCCTTGAAGGTTTGCGGCACCGGTCCATGCCGATATTCAGCGTGCAGTATCACCCGGAAGCGTCACCGGGCCCGCACGATGCCTCCTACTTGTTCGATCGGTTCGTGAAAATGATGCAGGAGTTCGCGTAGTTATCAGGTGCCAGGTGTTAGGTGCTAGGCGTTCCGCTTGCCCAACACCTAAAACCCGACACCTAATACCTGGGGAGCAAGCATGGCGACAAAGACGACTTTGACATGGGAGCAATTCCTGGCTGCTGGAAAACCCGATGAACGCTGGGAATACATCGATGGGGAGGTGAGATTCATGTCCCCGACAGGTAATCGCCATGCATTTGTAATCCATCTCATCAGCGGGGCACTGAGCCGCTGGGAAGAATTGGCTGCGGATTGGGTATGCTTTGGCGCTGACGCTGCATTCACCATGGCGGATGGCAGTTGGTTGTGCCCGGACGCAGCGGTGGTGCGACGGGAGCGATATCCGGGCGGTGTTATTCCCGAAGGGCCCGCCCCATTTCCGCCCGACGTGGCCTTCGAGGTTCGTTCGCCCGGCGACAAAGCGGCGGATGTTGAGAGGAAACGGTATCTCTACTATCGCAACAAAGTGATCCAAGTGTGGGTTGACCCCGAGACAGAAACCGTCGAGGTCGTGTCGCCGAACCGACCGGCGCGTTATTTTGGCCGTGAGGAGACGGTTGTGATCGAAGAGTTGCCAGGATTTGGGATCGATTTATTTCCTCTCCACCTGCACCTGAAACGAGTCAAGGATGGCAAACCGTAGCTCGGAGAACGAAAAGGAGTTGGACGTGAAGCTAGAGTGGGTGCCGGTGCAGGGACCGGACGGAAAGCCCTACCTCTATCGTGATGACCACAAGCGGTTGCGAAAGGCCTGGTCAAAGCCTGCGGTCTATCGGTGGTTATTGTCCGGGCAAAAGCGAACTCTCGTCGGTGAAAGCGGAAACCTTTATGAGAGACTTCAAGCGTACGTCGGTAGCGGACACGGCCGCCACGTCGAAATACGAGAAGTCTTCGACGAGGAGCTGAAATCCGGGAGAAGTGTGGAACTGGAAGTACTAAAATTTAAGCGTTTCACCATCAACGGGTCGTGTTCGATGAGAATAGCCTTCATTCCTTCTTCGTCCGCCGCGTCTTGGAAAACCTCTGCAGTCAGCTTCTTCAGCAAGACGGTTATAAGCTGCTGAACGATACGCCCGAGAAGAGAGGGATTCGCAAGATCGCGCAATCATTGGGCCTTCCCGAGGAGCAAGTGCCAGAACTAGTAAGGTTGTTGAAATCCAGGAAGGGCGCATCTTCGCACTGATCGATACAGTCGAATAAGCAGGTCTTCCAATGCCGAAGCGGACTGACATCAAGAAAATCCTGATCATCGGCTCCGGACCGATCGTGATCGGCCAAGCCTGCGAATTCGACTATTCCGGCGCGCAGGCTTGCAAGGCGCTTCGTGCTGACGGTTACGAGGTAGTGCTGGTGAACTCGAACCCAGCTACCATCATGACCGATCCCGAGTTTGCTCACCAGACCTACGTGGAGCCGCTCGCTGCCGATTACATGGAGGCGATCCTTGCGCGGGAGCGACCCGAGGCGATATTGCCTACCGTGGGTGGTCAGACCGCGCTCAACCTCTCGGTGGAACTGGCAGAGAAGGGCATTCTCGACCGCTACAACGTGCAGTTGATTGGGGCGACACTCGGGGCCATCAAGATGGCGGAAGATCGCTTGCTCTTTAAGGACGCCATGCGCAAGGCCGGGCTGGAGGTTCCTGCGAGCGCGCTCGCGAACAACCACCGCGCCGCCTTGGAAGCCGGCGACCAGATCGGATTTCCCATCATCATCCGCCCTTCGTTTACCCTGGGGGGAACGGGTGCCGGGATCGCATACAACCGGGAGGAATTTGAGGAGAAAGTACGCCTCGCTCTTCAGCTCAGCCCGGTGCACGAGGTGCTGATTGAGGAGTCGGTGTTGGGATGGAAGGAATTTGAGCTGGAGGTGATGCGCGACCAGGCGGATAACGCCGTGGTGATCTGCTCGATCGAGAACTTCGATCCCATGGGTATTCACACCGGGGATTCGATCACTGTGGCTCCCATTCAGACGCTGACCGACAAGGAATATCAGCGGATGCGCGATGCGGCGTTTCGGGTCATCCGGGCGGTGGGCGTGGAGACGGGGGGCTCCAACATTCAGTTCGCAGTTGAACCTCGGACCGGGCGCATGCTCGTCATCGAAATGAACCCGCGCGTTTCACGGAGCTCGGCCCTGGCTTCCAAGGCCACGGGCTTCCCCATCGCCAAGATCGCGGCCCGGCTGGCCGTAGGCTACACTCTGGATGAGATTCCCAACGACATCACGCAGAAAACGCCTTCCTGTTTTGAGCCCACGATCGACTATGTGGTGGTTAAGATCCCCAAGTGGGCGCACGAGAAGTTCCCGGATGCTGACCATGCACTGGGACCGCAGATGAAATCTGTCGGAGAGGTGATGGCGATCGGGCGCACTTTCAAGGAAGCTTTGATGAAGGGCATCCGGTCGCTGGAGACGGGCCGTAAGACTCCGGCTCCTCCCGGCGACCCCGCTGAGCTCGTCCAGCGGCTGACGGTCGCGCACCCTGATCGTCTCTGGGACCTGTTTTTCGCTTTGGGTTCGGGCCAGAGCGTGCAGTCACTGGCGGAGATGACTCATCTCGACCCCTGGTTCCTCGCTCAGATGGAACAGATTGTGGAGGTCCAGGGCGAGCTGAAGCAGTTGGGCCTGGAGGGCGTCGGAGCGAACTTGCTGCGCGAGGCCAAGCGGTTTGGCTTTTCCGACCTGCACCTGGGGGAACTGTGGGGCTGTACCGACCAGCAGGTGCGGACCAAGCGTCTGGCGAACGACGTGCGGCCGGTTTTCAAGCGCGTCGATACCTGCGCCGCTGAGTTTGAATCGTTCACGCCCTACCTCTATTCCAGCTATGAAGAGGAGGACGAAGCCGAGCCCACGGACCGGGAAAAGATCATGATCCTGGGCAGCGGACCTAATCGCATCGGGCAGGGCATCGAGTTCGACTACTGCTGCTGTCATGCCGCCTTCGCGCTGAAGGAGGAAGGGTTCGAGACGATCATGGTGAACTGTAACCCGGAGACCGTCTCGACCGATTACGATACTTCCGACCGGCTCTACTTTGAGCCCCTCACGTTCGAGGACGTGATGGCCATTGTGGAAGAGGAGAGACCGGCTGGAGTCATCGTGCAGTTTGGTGGCCAGACCCCACTCAACCTTGCGCGACAACTCAAAGCCGCCGGCGTGCCCATTATTGGCACGTCTCCGGAGTCAATCGACCTGGCGGAAGATCGGGAACACTTCGGTCAACTGCTCGCTAACCTGGGAATTCCCTCGCCGGAGAACGGCGCGGCCATGAACGTTCCGGAAGCCCTCGAGATTGCCAACAACATCGGTTACCCAGTGCTGGCACGGCCTTCATACGTGTTGGGCGGGCGCGCCATGGTGATAGCCTATGACGAATCGACTCTGGCGCAATACATTCGACGCGCCGAAGAACTGCACCGGGCCTTTCCCATCCTTGTCGACCGATTCCTGGAGGCTGCGACCGAGGTGGATGTGGACGCTCTCTCGGACGGCGAAGAGGTACTGATCGGCGGTATCATGGAGCACATCGAGGAGGCAGGCATACATTCCGGCGACAGTTCCTG
>Ga0182037_10001866_pt1 | contig 11115 bp, 10 predicted proteins | sample sta12Cox44000082_FD_125974 | JGI IMG/M metagenome (GOLD analysis project Ga0182037, IMG submission 125974) | Lab enrichment of tropical soil microbial communities from Luquillo Experimental Forest, Puerto Rico - statoxic.12C.oxic.44.000.082 | ecosystem: Environmental > Terrestrial > Soil >... | reverse complement strand
TGCGCGGTGACGAACTGCACGAGGAAGTACTTGAGCTCGGGGGCTTGCGGGGTGTAGGTCAGTGACGCCTCGCTGACGGCGGTCGCGCGGCCCACGTCATCGATGCGGATCACGAGCGGCCTCACGCGTGCGGCGGCCCACTCGATGCGGAGGGCGAGCCCGACGAGTCCCACCACGACCACCGACAAGGCGAGCACGGCGACCTTGAGATACGTGTTCATCACGAGCGTCGACCCGTAGCGCTCGACATACGCGCGTTGGGCCTGGCCATATTCGGTGCCGGGGGCTGGCAAGACGAAGGGGCGGTCGGCCATGGTGGCTATCCCAGGACGCGTGGCAGAGCGCTCTCGCCGGCCCCGCCGGAAAAGAGGGAGTGGGTGAGCGAGGGCACTTTGAGGAGGCCATAGGTGAAGGCCAGCAACAAGGCGATGAGCTGGAACCCCCCTACCAGCAAACGGTCCACCGTGTAAGGCGGCGGAAAGGCGTCGAGGAAGTTGGTGAGAAAGCGGCTGAACACAAACACGAAGGCCTGGGCGATGACCTGGTAGAAGGCGTACTGCACGAGCGACTTCAGCCAGCCCCAGAACAACCACTCGAGCTGCGGGACCAGGAAGAACGGAATAAAGACCGGTCCGACGAGCACGGCCACTCCCGTCGCCACGAGCCCGAACGCGATGACGGCGAGCAAGACCACGCGGGCAGCGGTGACGGCGAGGGCGACGAGGAAGTAGCCGACGATGGCCGTGACATTGAAGACCGAGGGTTGCTCCATCCCGAGATAGAGCTGGTTGAGGCGATCGCTCAACTGCTGGACCTGGGTCACCTCGAGCTGGCGGGCCAGGAAGATCGGCTGATCGGTCAGGAGCTGCGTGAAGCTGAGGCCGAGACCCGGAATCGGCGTGCGGTAGTACGTGATCATCGCCAGGCCAAAGGCGATCGTGAGGAGGACGGTCGCGAATTGCCCCAGCGGGAACGCCGCGCGCCCTTCGGCGCTGGTGAGCGCAGCGCGGATCCCGAACCAGGCGAGCAGGATCACCGCGAGACCGCGAAAGAGGTTGGTGCCGAGCGACAGGAACAGATCCCCATCGCGCGTCAAGAGGTCGAGCATCGCGGCGGTCACGCTGGCGAACGGATCGAGGCCGGCCATGGGGATCTCGCTACGGGATCCGGAACGTCGTCAACGCGTCGGTGGTCTGAACGGTCGTCGCAGCCAGGAGGGGTCCGGCCTGGGTCACGAAGGCGATGTGGGCATTGATGCCCTGCACCGCGGCCTCCCGGCGCTCCGTGGCGTCGAGCAGCTGCTGTTCGAGGAGGGACACCAGGACGTTGTTGCCGTCCTTGCTCAACCGTGCGGACGCGACAGCGGTCGCATTGATCTTGTTGAGGACCGCGATCTGCGTATTGAGGTCGGGACTGCCGCCATACGTATCGTCCTCGAGGTTGCGCAGCCTCGTCTCGACCGACAGCTGATGGCCGCGCAAGAAGCCCAGCGCTTCAAGGCTATGGGCGATGCTGGCATCGGCCAGCTGCACGCGGTCGTAGCGGCTCTGGATGCGGGCGGCTTCGTCAGCCGACAAGGCGCCTAGAGCCGCCCCGTACGGTTGGAGGGCTTGCGTGGCGAGCGCGTACGAGGCCGCCGCGTCAGAGCCGTTGTTGGCGGTCATGATCCAGCCCGCGGTCGTGCCGTAGGCATCCGCGGCCTTGAACGGGAGCCACGGGGTGGGCGTCGCGCGATACCGCGTGTTCATGTCGAGCGGCAGCAGCTGCGCCTGCTGCCGGAGCAGCAGGTACTGGGTGCGGATTTGCTGATAGGTGGTGACGAGCTGCGCGAGTTGCTGTTGGAGCTCGGCGTAGCGCAAGAGGGCATTGGCGTAGTTGGTCGGATCGAAGACCACGCCAAAGAGTTGCGCGGAGACCGGCATGGCGACACCGAGGACGCCGGCGAGGACGAGCACGAGGACGAGACGGCGGGTCATGGGCGCGCTCCTGGTGTGTGGGGACGAAGGCGGGTGACGTCGTCGACGTACGCGGGCACGTCGAGGTCGCTCGACACGTAGACCTTGATGCGATGGCCTTCCCGGATCGTGACGGTCGGCAACAGGTTCAAGAAGCGATCGAGGATGCGCGCGCTCGACTGCGCGAGGTTCGCGGCGGCGCCCTGCCGATAGACGTCGAGGGCGGTCGCGTCCAGGCCGATCGAGGTCTGCGCTTGCGCCAGGCCCGCGATCGCGCCGACGGCCAGGGACGCGCCGAAAATCTGCGCGTAGTGCCGATCGACCTCGTCGCGGAGGCCGGTCTCCCCGATCTGCGAAAGTCCATGAAAGGTCTCCAAGTCGATCCGCGCGCCGTTCGGCAGGAGCACGCGATGAAACACGACCGCGATGCGCGTTTGCCCGAACGTCGTCACGGGGCGTGCATCGCCCAGGACGCGGGCCCCCGCGGGAATCAGCAGATGCTGGTGATCGGGCGCGTAGACGGCCGTCGTGACCAGGCAGTTCACGGGCCCGGCGAAGGTGCCGTCGAGCCGGTTGGTCAAGACGGTTTCGATCACGCTGCCCTCGGGGATCGTGTAAGTGTGAGGCGTCGAGGTCACCCGCGCCGCCCCGTGCGAGTCGGCCGGCGAAAAGTCGGGTGCGCCTGACCCGTCCCGTGGCGGCGTCGACGGGACGGCGCTCGAGGCCGCGGCTGTTGGGGTTGACGGCGAGGCAAGCGGAAGCGTGAACGCCACGCTATCGACAAACAGCGATCGATCGCTTGGTGGTGCCGCCGCGCGGGCCATCGGCTCCGGTCCCGTTGTCAGATGGGCGTCGACCGCTGGTGGCGTCGCAGGCCGCGTCGGTCGGGGCTCGTGTGGCTCGACACGCGACGCGGCACCGGTCTTCGCGGCGTCAAGGGCCTGCTGTTCGGCGACCAGGCGCTCGGTCTGCTCCTGAATGCGTCGTTGGTAGTCCTCGATGCGTTGCTGATTGGCATCGACGGCCACGGGCGTCGAGGCGGACGTCGACGACGCGCGACGGGCCGTCGGCGCGCCGGACAGCGCCATAATCGCGGCCATCGCCACCGCGATCCCGAGGAGGAGCCAGCGCGGCAGCTGTCGGGGCATGACGCCGAGTGGCGTCCGTCGGACATCGATCACCGGTGGGCTCGAAGGCGGCTGGGGAGTGGGCGACGCGGGGTGCGGGTCGGTCATCGGCTGTCTCCTGTTGGGCTACCGCGCGTCGATGCGCGTGAACGGCAGCTGCTTCTTCCCAATCGCCAGGTAGCCGCTGTCGAGCACCTTCGGTACGACGTAGGTCCCGTCGTGCACCTCAAATGTCACGAGGTTGGGCGCGCCATCTCTGAGCTCGTACAGCGCCGGGAGCTCCGGGGCGTGGGCTTGGATGTAGGTGACGTGGTCGTCATGGAACATGCCGCGCACGAAGAACGGCGCCCGATGGAGGTCGACGCGATAGGCAAACTGGAGAGTCAGTGGATAGGTCGCCCGGAACACGGTCAGGCCCTCCTCGAGCCGCGCCTCGGCAGCCGCCGTCGCACGCCGCGCGTCCTCGCGCGCGATCTCGGCTTGCGCCTTGAAGTCGTCGAGCTGACTGGCGGGCACGTATTTCGGCGGCTCGTGCCACGGCGCGAACGCCGTGGGCGTGTCCGGCTCGAGATAGACGACCAGATCGGGGTCTGCGCCTTTGACGTCAGAAATCTCGGTCAGGAGGAAGGCGTAGATCTGGCCGCTGGCGGTGAGGAGATTGAGGTTCGTCTCGCTGGCGGGTTTCGCGGGCTTGACGAACGCCTGCGCACCGTGCGCGTTGACGATCCAAAACTCTTTGTCGCCGCAGGTCGCTTCCAGGATCTCCTCGCCCGCCGGCAACACGATCGTGGTTGTGTAGCGGACCTTGGCGCGCAGCGCCACGACCTCACGGTCGTGATAGGGAATGGTGCGGGGCGCAGCCGCCGCTACGGACGCGACTGTGGGCTGCGAGGCGGGCGCCGTCGTCAGAGGCCGGGCCAACCCCGTCAGGGCGACCAGCACGAGCGGCCATCGTGCGACCATCGAGATACTCCTCTCCTGAGCGGCCGGTCGGGCCGGCGGCGAACGTCGGTTCGTGGTCTCTCCGGTCTACGCGGTCCTTCAGGCCGCGCGCGGTGACGGCCCGAACAGCGCCGCGCTGTCGGGGTCGACCCACAGGTTCAACACCTTGGCGCCATCGGGGCGCTTCAGCAGCAGCTGCTGGCGCGGGACGAGCGTGGCAATGCGCTCGACCTCGGTTTCATTCAGATGGAAGAGCTCCCGATAGACGGCACGGTCGATGTGCGGATTCGCCAGGAAGCACTTCGTCGGACAACTTTCAATCGCGACGCGCAGGAGCTCCGACTGCGCCAGGTCGTCGCTCGATTGGGTCGCGACGAGGACGCAGGCGTTCTGCTTGCGCCAGGTCTTGAGGGCCTCGGTCACGTACTGCCGGATCAGCGGATCCCGCACGAAGCGCCACGCTTCATCGAGCACGAACACCTTCAGGCTCTGCGCCAGCTCCGGATGGGCGAGCGCGGCATCGGCGCGATGGAGCAGGTAAAAGATCAGCGGCTCGAGGAGCGCCGAGACCTGGTGCAGCCCGGCAAAGTCCACGGTCTGAAACTGCGCCAGGGTCAGGGTGTCATCCACGTGATCGAACAGCGCCGCGTAGGGTCCGCCCTGCACCCAGCGGGACAAGGGCTGCGCCAGCGGGCGGCGGAGAATCGTCGCGAGGGTGAACAGCCGGCGCTGATCGGGATCGAGCGCATAGAGGGTGTCGATCTGCTCGTAGAGATCGCGGTCGTCCGCGAGCGTCATCGCGTAGAGCCCGCTGGACTGAATCAGCACTTTGAGGAACCGGAAGAGGAAGTGTCGATGGGCTGTCGTCAGCGGGACCGAGAATGGGTTGATGTGGACGCCGCGACCGTCCAGCGCGACGCGCAACGTGGATCCCCCGAGGTATTGCGTGAGACGGTCATAGCTGCCACCGAGGTCGAAGACCAGCGTCCGCGGCGCATACCGTTGCAGGTGGGCGATCAGGAAGTTGAGCAAGAACGACTTGCCACTCCCGGTCGCGCCCAGGACGAGCGTGTGTGCGACGTCGTCGACATGCAGGTTCAGGTGGTACGGCGTATCGTGCGTGGTCTCGACGACGGCCAGCGCTTCGCGCTGGAGGTGCGGATTGGTCGGCCGGCCGCGGTCGTGCGCGAAGAGGAACGAGAGATCGGCGTAGTTCCGGTCCAGGAGATACATCGCCCGAAGGTTGTAGGCCGTGTTGCCCGGCAGCACGGCGAGCCAGGCGTTCAGCACGTTGATCCGCTCGTCAGTGACCTGCGCATCGTGGGCAGCAAAGGCCTTCGTGCACGCGGCCACGCTCCGGCCCAGCGCCGCCACGTCCGTGTCGTAGAGGACGACGGTCATGGTGTAGTGACCGAAGTACCGGCCGTGCAGCGCGAGCTCGGTGAGACAGGCGCCCAAGTCGGACACGAGGGCGACTGCGCTGTCATCCACGAGGCGGTCGGTCGGCACGGTGGGCGCGTCCCCCAGATAGCTCGTGAGGCTGACTTTGGCATTGTGGAAGTGCCGGCGTTTGGCATGAATCGCGCGGCGAATCGTGCCGTGCGCTTCGCGCTGCCAGTGATTCATCAGGATGGCCGTCGACGGCACGTCGTACAACGCCTGAAAGAGGTGCGGAAAGGTCTGGGCTGGGGGTTCTTTCAGCGTCAACACCCGCACGTAGTAGTCGTCGAGGCGAAGATACCCGCGGTGGCACTCGAGCGCCGAGTCGCCCGCGTCGTAGTCGAGGAACGTGTCGCGGGCGAGCCGGATCGCTTCGGCCTTCACGGGGTCATAGTTGAGAAGGTGACGGAAGAAGGCGAACGCCTCGGCTTTGGGGAGGACGCGTGGTCCGAGCGTGTCCTGCAACTGCGCCGTGAACGCCTCGACCTTCTGGAGGAGCCGCTGGCGCAGCTGGTGGAGCTCCGCGTCGAGCACCCGCATGGCGTGCCGCAGGGACAGGCGTTCACGGGCGGCTGCCAGTCGCGTGACGAGCGCACAAGCGTCACGCATCCAGTCGGTGGGACGCGGACCCGCCTCGGCGATGAGCACGGCATACCAGGTCATCGTGTACAGCTCGGTGGGGTCGCTCGCCACGGCGCGATGCCGGCGCGCGATCAGGGCGTCGACGGCGGGATCGGCGAGCGGGACATGCGGGACGGGCACCGCGTGCCGTTTGAGAACGTATTGCGACAGCTGCATCGACTCGTCGAGCACGCGGAGCGCGGTTTCGAACCGGCGCGTGGCGACCTCTCGCTCGTCTGGATCAAGGCACTCGGCGTCCACGCCGTCCCAGGCGAGAACGACGCCGAGGTCGCCGGATTTCGTCAGGAACACCTGATCGTCGATGAAGCCGTAGAGATTGATGAGGCTGTTGAGAGCGCCTGTCTCTTGGTCATCGCGGGCAACCCGCGCGAGAGCGATCATCGACGGGCCCTCCGGAGGACGCGGATCGCGTCCAGTTTGGCCGAGTCATAGTGGACGGGCGCCGCCGCAGATCGGAGCACAATCCTGAGCCACTGGGGATCGTGCGCCGTCATCCAACGGGCGGCGAAGTAGAGCGCGAGAAACATGACGGCTCCGGCGAGCAGGCTCCCGAAGAAGGTGAACGTCCCGGCGCCGAGGACGAGCGAGACCAGAAACAGCCGGCGCTCGGTCCCGCCGACCGTGAGCGGCTTGTTGATCGATGCGTACACAGGTTGCAGGCGCGGGGCGACAGGACTCATGGCTCATGGCTCATGGCTGATGGCATCGGCATCAGGGAAAAAGCCACGCCATGAAGTTCACGGCGCCGATGGCCATGCCCACGCCAAACACGATGCCGGCGAGCAAGCGTTTCGATCCGCCCTCGCCGAAGGCAAACGTGATCCCGCCGACGACGATCGACACGAGACTCAGGCCGCGGGCAATGGGTCCCGTGAAGCTGGTCATGAGCACGTTGACGGCGTTCTCCCAGGGCGAGGCTTGCGCGTAGCTCGCGGTGGGCACGAGCACGAGGGCGGCGAGCGCGAGGAGCAACGCGCGCCGGAGCTGGCGACGCGGGGCGCGGGCCGCGACTTGTGACGAACCGCTGTCACTCGACGCTGCGAAGCGAAGTCGCCACAGTTCGATTGGCAGGGTCTCGTGCGATTGTGGCATCGGCACGGTATCGGGTGATGCGTTCGATGAGGGTCGGTCGGTCATGTCACGCTCGCTGATGCGTGGAGAGAGCAAAACGCGTGACAGCGTTGTGCCGTGACGCGTGGCCACATGCAGCGGCACGCGATCGTCGCCCGCAGCGTCGACACGAGGCTCGATCTGGGCAGGTTTGTGGCGGAAATCGCTTCGTCGCAACGAGGACGCGAGGCACGCGGGCGGGTGCACGATCCATGGACGGGAACGCGCCGTGCAGTCGGCGGTCGCGGTCAATTTGACCGAGGCGCGGTCAATTTGACCGATCGCCTCATGACCGCGCGGCTCATTTGACCGCGCGTCGGTGACGGCCGAACGCGAATACGCGTTTTTCGTCAGCGGTCGCGGAGGAGCCGGTAGAGGGTGGATACGGAGATGCCGAGCTCCCGGGCCACTGAGGGGCGGTGGCCATGATGCCGGGCCATCGCCGCTTCCGCGAGTGCCCGCTCCCGGGCGCGCCGTGAGCGGGCGGACGATGACGCAGGCGCACGCTGCACCGTCACCGGGAGATCGTGGACTTCCACGAACGGCCCGGCGGCGACGGCGCACGCTCGTTCGATCGCGTGGGCAAGCTGGCGAATGTTGCCGGGCCAGTGGTACGCGAGGATCCGATCCCACGTCGCCGGCGCGAACGTCAGCGACGGACGGCACAGACGAGCCGCCGTTTGCCTGAGAAACGCGTCCGCGAGCGTGCGCAGATCCTCACGGCGGTCACGCAGTGGCGGAATCTGAAGGTCGATCACGTTCAGGCGGTAGTACAAGTCTTCACGAAATCGCCCGTGGGTCACCTCATGCTCCAAGTCGCGGTGTGTCGCCGCCATCAGCCGGACGTCGATCGGCCGTAGTTTCGTGTCGCCGACGCGCCGGATCTCCCGCTCCTGCAGAACGCGCAGCAGCTTGACCTGCATCGAGGCCGGCACGTCTCCGACCTCATCGAGCAACAGCGTGCCCCCCTGGGCTTCTTCGAAGACCCCGCGGTGATCGTTATGGGCCCCGGTGAAGGCTCCGCGCACGTGCCCAAAGAGCTCGCTGTCGAGCAGCGCCTCGGAAAACGCCCCACAGTTGACGGCGACAAACGGGCGAGCCGCCCGGCGCGAGGCGTGATGGAGCCATCGCGCCAGCTGTTCCTTCCCGACGCCCGTTTCGCCAGTGATGAGCACAGTCGCGTCGGTGGACGCGACGCGCGCGGCCAGCGTCATCACGCGACGCATCGCTCGGCTGGCAGTGCCGAGCGTGTTTGGCAGGTCAGGTCGCGATGGGTCGACGCCCTCGCTGAGGATCTGGAGAGCAGTCGCCATGAGGCGCGCCACGTCGAGGGGATCGTCCGGGGGCATGCCAGTCGTGCGCCGATGGCGCCTGAATCGGACGAACGCCGCCCGGCGGGTCAGGGCAAACCGTTGGTTCCCGACGCAAAGATCATGACAGTCGGCCGCACCCGCACCCGTTTTGAGCAGTTTCCGACCAACGCGACACGAACGAAGACATTGAGAGTAGTGGGATTCCAGCCTGGGAAAGACCGTCAGTGCGCGTCGCACCACGCGGGCTCTCGATGCATCGCGTGTGGGAACAAAGTATCCACACACCATAATGTTGTCGCGTTGACTGGATACTTTGGTTACACCGACGATGGCTGAATGCCGCGCTGCCTCGCGGCCTTCCGAAGGGGATGCCCCCACCCGATGGCCACCGACGTGTCGGCGATGAACCCCCCCGTCATCGCCGGCCTTCCTCGATTGCTGAACGGATCTCGCGTCGGCACGCTTTCCGTGGTCCCCTCCGATATTCCGGGGGGCCCGGGGGGCCCGGAGGTGGTTTCAGGTTCACCGATGTCCGATTCACAGCCTGCGTCACGCGTGTCGTCGAGAGTCGCCTCGGCCCGAAACGTGCTATGTCCGCGTGCAGAGGACTCTGAGCACTCTCGGAGTGCAGGAGGCGGCGACCTTGACGACGACAACCGTTAGACGTGCGGGGAAGACTCTCAGAACAGTTGGATTGACGTTAGGACTCGCGGTTTCGGTCAATGCGAGCGCACGTGCGGACGCCGGCGGCGATCAACCGGGGACAACGGAGGGCAAGCCGATTACGGTGACGGTGTACCCACTCCTGGTGAGGGCGCCAATCATGGGTGCCAGCATCGATCTCCCCTCGGGGCCGGCCGTTCCCTCGAATCCAGGTGCCGGCGGCGGGGGCGGGACCGTCGGAGAGGTGTCGGGATCGACCGACCTGTCCTTGAACGCCGCATGGATGGCGGGCGCCGTTGTTCAGGCCGATCGCTGGTTTGCCGAGGTATTCGGACTGTATGCCGCCCTTTCCGCGAGCCGCTCAACGCCTCGCGTGACCGTCGACAGCAACACCTATTTCTTCAACGGGCGAGCCGGGGTGCGGCTGGTGGGCGGCCTTTCGGCGACCGCCGGCTTCAGGCGCATTAGCGTCAATCTCGACGCCACGCTGACGGCGCCAATTACCGGAACGCCGCTCGAGGGGAAAGCGAAACCGGCCGTGTGGGATCCACTGATCGGCGTCGATTGGCGCCAGCACGTGAATCGCCGATGGGAAATCGACGCGAATTTCCAGGGCGGCGGATTTGGCGTCGGCACGGACGTGGACCTTTCCGCGGAAGGATACGCGAACTGGCGCGTCGCGAGACACCTCGAACTCAGACTGGGTTATATGATGGTGCACTACAAATTGACCGTGGCGAACGTCAGTATCGCTTCCTTCCAGCGAACGCTCGTCAGCCGCCAGACTCTCCACGGTCCGGAGTTCGCCATCGGCATTCCATTTTGATTCGCATCGGCGCCCGATGCCGTGTTCAATGGACTTGAGTCAGCCGCCGCCCGGTTGGTGCCTTCAACGGCAACATCGGGGTGTTCTCGAGAACCCGGCGAACCCGCGGGTTGGCGAGAAATGACCGCTGCAGCGACTCGATTTCCTCGAGGGAGGTGGCGATTTGGCAAATGATCGCCTTGGCCTTCGAACGGTAGCCTTCTGCCTCCTCATGGTTGGTCTCTCGATACACGTCGCATGCCGTAGCGTGTAATTGCCACGCGGCGAGCGGAACCTCAACACCATCGAGAACGTCGAGCCCTCGACGAACGTACCCTTCGGCGGCGGCTTGATCTGTGGCCGCTAGCGCGATTCTGGCGCTGACGTCCCACGCCACCGCCCTGATGAACGACTCTTTCCACGTGGCAACCGACTGCACGAGGGTGTGTGCCTCGTCAGCCGCGTTCACCAGGTGACCTGTGGCGAGCCAGGCTTCGCTCAGACCTAGCCTCGCGAAAGCACGCCAGTACCAAGACAAGACCGATTTAGGCTGCGTTGGATGGTCGCGCACGCTCTGAAAGACCTGAATCGCTTGCTCAGGCCGGCCTGCCGCCAACTCGGCAACGCCTTCAGCGAGGCTCAACTGAATCCGCGTCTGCAGAACCGATTCGGTCGCGTCTGACCGGATGGCGCTGGACAACTCTCGGATCCCTTCGCAGTCGTACGCTTGGGACCGCAACCAGGCCAGGTGGCTGCAGAAAATGCCAAACCACGCCGCGTTATGATTCTTCTTTGCCAACTCTAGGCCAGTCGCGTACGTGCGGTGCGCTTCGGTTAACCGGCCCTGATACATGAGCGCCGCAGCCTTGGCCGACAGCGCAGGCGCGCGTTCCCAGCGGCCGTGCGCCTCGGAGATCAGCAGGACGCGTTCGGCGTTCTCGTAGGCTTCCGCGTATTCGGATTGAAGGAGCTGGACCCTCGAGCAGATGATCCGCTCGTAGGGACCGAGGTCAGCGCCGTGCCGAAGGAGATTGGCCACGGCGCTTCCATGAGATTGCGCATCCTCGGTCCGCCAACCATCGATCAGAATGCCGAGGCCGGCAGCCAGCAACGTGGCT
>Ga0182037_10001864_pt1 | contig 11124 bp, 14 predicted proteins | sample sta12Cox44000082_FD_125974 | JGI IMG/M metagenome (GOLD analysis project Ga0182037, IMG submission 125974) | Lab enrichment of tropical soil microbial communities from Luquillo Experimental Forest, Puerto Rico - statoxic.12C.oxic.44.000.082 | ecosystem: Environmental > Terrestrial > Soil >... | reverse complement strand
GCCGAGAATGTGGCCTGAAAAGCCGATCGGTCGAACTGGCACATCGCGTCGCCAAAGGTGTGAGTACAAGATGCTTGCCAAAGTCGGCGGGGCATCTGGATATTCAAAAGCTCGAGATGCGAGCGGCATTTGAGGTCAATACCGGTACGGCTGCAGTCGATATCCGAAATGCGACCGGTGAAGAGCACGACGGTTCCCGGACTGGTGTCTCCGTACGTCTCCATAAACGCCCGTTCGAGCTGCAGTAAGGCGCCGTCGAGCTGTCCCTGCCATGCAGCTTGCAGAAACGAAAGGTCGCCGATCAGATCCGCCGGCTCCGAATAGATCTTGACTTCGAGTTCGTCAACCTGGGTGCCGATAACAACCTTGGTTTTGGAGCGCTCGAATCTAGGACCGAGCGCGAAAATGTAGCCATTGGCGGAAAGCGCAGTCGGCGCTGCCGAATACCGCAGTACCGACCCGCCCACGAGAGTGATCGTGTAGAGGTCGGCCATAATGAAATGATTGCTGCTCGCGAGGATTGCGATCAAGGCGGAGCTCGCCGGTTTCATCAGCGCACCGAAATAAACGTTAACTTCTTCAACCGCCACAAGTGACGCATGAAGTTTTCGAAATCGTACTTATCGTCGATAAACCGGCAACGGAAGTAATACGTAAAATCTGCGGTGATGATCATCCCGCTGTTGGGTGCGGTCTCGAATGTCACCAGCCCGGTCGCTGGATCGACGCTGTAGGTCGCCGAGGATTGCGTAATTCCATTCAAATAAATCGCACTCACGACGTTCGGCGCAGTGATCGGCTCGAAGAAACCGCCGCCCGGCAGCATCGCACCCATTGCCCGCTGGAGCTGGAAGACGGTCGTACTAGCGTCACCGCTGCCGATTTGCTGCCCAGCGACTTGAAAGTCGCTGGGGTCTTGAAATAGGAATGTACCAAAAGCGCCCTGGCAGAGCATAAAGAACCCGAGGAGGGTCCTCAGCTCGTCGTAGCCAGCTTGAGAGTTGTCGCGCAGAAACTCGTAGACCAGAGCAAATTGCCAAAGCGGATAAGGATAATCGAGCGCCCGCAATTCGTGCCCAGATATCGCACGCTGGATGCGGGTCTGAAACGTCGGCGTTTTGTAACGCTCCAGGCAAGCCCGGGCAACGCCGGAAAAATCAAAGCCATCACGCGGTCCGCAGTGTAGATCCGTTGCGCATCGCCTTGTTGAGAGCGCCGACGAGAAGGCTACCATTGCTGTGGAAAAACCGTTTCACGTCTTGACTGTCGATCGCCGAAACATTGATCACGACCGGGCTTGCGCCCGTCCCAGCTCCGCCGGCGGAGATCATATTTTGGAGACCTTGGCTGATATTCGCGGGCAAGATCATTTCGTTCTGGTGCACCATGGCGAGCTGATCCGATGGGACAACCCAGCCACCCGCGGCAGAAGCGATTCCGCTGGCGGCTGCCATTACGGTGGCTTCACCAGCCGCGGCCGGCCCGGCCGCCGCCGGCCCCATCAGCGGCGAGAGGAACGCGAAAATCCCAGAGAACGCCTGCGCCGAATCGGTCATGATGCTTTTGACCGCATTCGCGGCCTTGATCGCCAGCCCCGCCGCCATTCCTTCGCTGTCGGCCGCGGTGCGCGCTGCAGCACCGGCCTCGGTCGCTGTCGTCATACTAAGCTCGCTGGCAATCCAGTTGGTCACCATCTTCACGCCCAGATTGACAAATTCGGCCAGTATCGATTGCGCGATATTCGCCACCGCCTTTTGCAGCGTTGTCGTTCCCAATATCATACCCGTAATCGAGGTATCAAAGGCTCGCTGGATGGGCTGCATCAGGCTCTGCCAAGTTCTTTGGCTGGTCTGCAGCGCCTGAAGATCGAGCTTCTCCTTGTCGCTTTGGAATTTCTGATAGGCCTGTAGTTCTTCGTCCCAGAGCTTTTCGTCGCTGCTGGCGTCTTGCTGGCTGCCGAGCAGGGAGCCCGTCTGGACGGAACCGGAGGCGCCAGCGTCTCCGGACCCGCTGCTGGGCATCATGCCCGCGCCGATCGACCCCGCAAGGTCTACGGTTCTGGACTGCATTGCGCCGATGCCGGTGCCGATCTGACCGGTAGCGGCGGTGAGCTGCGACTGCGCCTGCTGAGCAATGTCACCGAGCCCGGCAAGTTGAGTGCGCATCGCCTCGGTCGCGGTTTGGACCGAATTTGCTGCGGCCTCCATTCCGGACCGGAGACCGTCGATTTGGGCACTGATGACGACGCTGGTTTCAATATCGGCCATGATAGCCTCACGATGACGATCCGCTCAGGCCGCCGCTTGCGGGTTCCGATCCTTGCAGATCCGTTAATCGAGAATTACTGCTCGGCGGCTTAGTTCGGCGAAATCGAGGACCACGGGCGATAAGCCTGCGTGAACATCTCCGGCGCCGAACCCAGGCCCGAGCTGGGCGAGCATCGAGCCGACATCCGAACTCGGCCGTTGCGGGGCTGGGGCTGAAACCAACGGCGGCCGCTGGTGCTTGTCTCTGCCCACACCAAGATAGGCTGCTATCAACAGATGCAGCGGCGGGTACTGCGCCCAGTACGACGTCAACTCCTCAACTTGGAAGAGCGTCATCTCGTCAATTATCGTGTAGCTATATCCACAGGCGGTGGCGAGCAGCCCATAGATTTCTGGCCAGCGGTCAGAGTCCCGGGAATTTTCTCGGAAAATGAGCCGGAGCTCGCTCTGTCTGCCCCCGAGGTCGTCTCGGGGGCAGGCGCTTCCCCCATAGCGGCTGCTCCGCCCGGCTTCAGGCCCGAGCCGGTGAGGACGGCATTCAGGACAACACTGGCATTTCCGAGATCGAGCAAGTTCTCGACCTTCTCCGGCGTCGTCTCGGGATAGTTTCGCTGCAACGCCGCAGCGACTATGTCGATCAGCACGGCGATCTGTGCCTCTCCCATTGACGCACCGATTTCGGTCAGCTGTCGGACTTTTGGCATCAGCCGGCGGAGCTGACCGAGCGTGAGTGGCGGCACGATCCAGTCCTCACCGCCCATTGCCACCACTACCCCAGGGATCATCATTCCACCGTACTCAAGTAACCGATCGTTCCCGAAGCGTCAGCAAAAGCGGTGAAGTCGAGCTCGTTGATCGTCCAGGTATCGAGCTTTGTCGGTAGAGACAGCTTGTTGGCCGTGCAGGCGTTGAGACGAAGAGCGGTGCCGCTACCGTTGTAGGCTGTATAGAAAGTAGCCTTGAAGGTGGGAGTAATGCCCATAGGCTGGTTGGTCAGCGTCAGTCTGTTGCCGCTTGTCGCGATATTGTATGTGTACGAGACCAAGACCGCGGCACTGGCGTCGGCAGAGGAGAACGTATACACGCCGGTGCCGAAATTCACCGAGTACTGGCCGGCGGCCGAGGGTGTAGTCACCCGATTGAAACGCTTGCCGCTGATGGCATAGCTGACGCCGAGATCGTCATTGTAGCTCGCGGCATTCGCGGGTGTCACAGTGTAAGGCGTCGTAGCCGGAACCGCTGCGGCCTCTAGCTGCGAGACCGCGAACTGCCCGGTAGCCGGCGTCACCCCAAAGAAAATGTCTGAATACAGCAGACCCAGGATCTGGGCGAATTTAGCTTTGCCGGTTATTTTACCTTGCCCGCGCGCTATTGCCACGGGGAACTGCAGCTGGCCATAAAGCTCTTTATCACTCCAATCGAAATCGATCTGAATGTCCTGCAGCACACCGAATTGCCGCGGCCCGATGCCCGAACCGGTCACATCAGTGCGTTCGCCCCACGCCGCGCCGGAGCCGAAGCTCAATTGCATCTCACATACTCCCCTTCAACAGCCGCTTTAGCTTCTCCTTGGCGGCATGGGCGATATTCCAAGCCTGCGTATCGCGGGCGACTGCCGACCCCGGGAAATGGTCGGCCCACCAGCGTTCGATCAGATGCTCGATCGAACCGGGGTTGGCGGTTTGGTTCGTGCTGTGATCTTCTTCGGCCATCGGCCACTCCTTTGAGTGAAGGCGCATTGAGGCGTCGGGGGGAGAACGCAGAAGGCGCGCTAGACCCTCGTCAGCTCAGATTACCTTCGGATCGTCAAATGCACAGGATTTCGACGGGTACGATCGCAATGGCCTGATCGCCCAGGACTCCTTCGTCCGTCTGAATCTTGCCTGATATATAGGCGTGCTGAACCATTTGAGGCAGCCCCAGATTCTGGATCCCGCTTGTCGGTGACGGTGCGAGCGCGGCCTCGAAAGCATCAAGCAGCGGATTCAAGATCGTTACGGGCGCTAGATAGGGATCGCTAGAATGCGCGTATATGTAAAATTCCGCGTATAGAGTCCACACGATCGGCGCGCCGAGCTTCTTTATCGCAGCTTGGCCGCCTTTCTCGCTCATGAACAAGGCCGGCTGCTCGGCCGGAGCGACGTCGGTCCAATGCCGCAGACGCCGATTCGCACTGGCGAAACGTGCTGCGTTCGCGCCGAGCGCCCACAGTGCGGTAAAGATCTGCTCGCGAACTATCATCGGTCGGCTTAGCTTTATAAACGAGCGAACGTCATCACGTCAGTGCCTCGCGCAACGCCGTCTCCACCTCATCGCGGATGGCGGGATCCATATCTTCCAGGGCGGAGCGCAGAAACGAGCGCTGCGGAAGCTCCATTCTCCGGCGGTAAGCTCTGACATTGATAGTCTCCTCGGCTATCGGGCGTCCGAAAGCTTCCGTTATACGGCGCAGATACGCTCTGACGTTCACCGTACCGGCGAGACCATATTCGTGAACGTGAGCATATTCGTTGTCGCTGAAGACCGTTGCTGAGATCGCCCCGCTGCCCTCGTCGATTTGCAAATCGATACTCGACCTAAGCGAACCGGAGCGGGCGGCGAGTATTTGACCGGAGAGCTCATCCTCCTGGATCCTGCGTTGAAGCTCGATACCCAAGCGGGTGATCGCGCGCGCGATCCCCGACGCAATCGCATCCGGAGCGTCGCGCAGCCACGCCAGCACCACGTTATCCCCGACTAGGCGGGCAGTAATCATAGGACACCAGATATTATTGCCCCGTCATCGTCGGGATCGGTTGGACCGCGGTGATCGGCGACACCAGACGATACCGTTGCAGTAGCGTTTTGATCGCATCGCTCATGTCTTTTTGCGCGTAAGCAACGGTCTCTGCGCCGCCTAAAGATCGCGACAATTCACCAATCCGAGTACGCTCGCGATAACGAAGCGCGACAAACTCGATGCACGCCTGCGCGACCTCGGGCGGCGTAGTCAAATATCCAGCCGTGTACGCGATCGCGATGTTTTGGGCTCCGCGGCTGAACCTGTAACCGCGAACCGAAAGCTGTGTAGGGCTGAAACTGTAGCCCGGAGCTGTACTCGACGGCGCGGCAGGAACGGGTTGATCATCGATCGTCAACGTCAATACGGCGCTGACCGGAAAGCACGCGAATTGCAAGCCGCAGCCTCCCGTCCCGTCGCGCGTCTCTTGGTAATTCGCCAGCGCGATTGGACGATTGAGCCAGGTCTGAATGTATTGACTGGCCGCCGTAATAAGACGGGTGAGCAGCGCATCGTCCGTTGCCGGAAAGGCGGCCTGCCCGGTTTGCAGCCACGCTTTGACGTCGGCGAGGGTCGTCAAATCTCCAAAAGCCACCGGATCAGCCCTCTATGGAACAATTGCTTGGCGACCGTCTCGTTCGACTCGGCGCGGCTGACACTCCTCCAAAACCGGCACAAAACCATGTGCCAACAGCTCGGAAGTGGCCTCCGCCGGCACTAATACGTCCCCGTTTGCGTCGCGAAGATATTGACGGCCGCGATAGGAACACCCGGCCGCATTGTCGTGATGCGCTCTGAGCGCGCCCACCGAAACTGCATTTGGGCCGGACTTCGCCAAGGCGAACCCACCGATCGCGGTCAGAGGCCCGACAGCCTCGACCGGAACCCAGACCAAGCCGTCGTTGTCGACCGCATATCGCGCAGTACCGTGATTGGCCTCATCCTGACCGAAGACGGCGCGCAGTGGAATCAAGTCGCACGCAACAGAGGCCCCCGGGCTGAACCCGGGGGCGAGGGTTGCGAACGGTCCCTGCGGAGGTGCTGAGACTTGGGCCGTTGCCATCAACCGTTTCCGATGTTGCCGATAACGCCCATGGCGAAAGGCGCGTAGACCGCCAGCACCTCCTCGGCATAGACGCCGACTTGGCGCTGACGGGTCACGATCGGCCAATCGATCTGGTAGTAATCTTGCCGCGTCTTGACCTCGGCGACGTTCGGCACTTGGTTCGACTGGTACTGGATCGGCAGGTTCTCGGCCCAGCCGATGATCGTACCGGGCGGAACCCGTGGGTGGATTCTGATCGGGATTCGCAGTCCGCCATTGATCGCGTACGGGTTGTAGTAATAGCTAACGACACCCGATGCCGTGATCTGGTACTCTTCGCCCGTCTCACCATTGACGTCGTACCGCACCAGAGGCCCCGATGCATTGGACAGCACCTTGTTGGTGATGTTCCGGAGTTCCTGCGCGTTGACGTAGAGCACAGTCGGCGACAGTTCGAAATTTTGCCACATGGCCTGGAACATCGTGTCGATCTCCAGAACTGAGCCGCGGCCTGACGCGGTCAGCGGCGTCCCTGTTCCTGCCGTGCCCGTTGGCATGAGGCTGACATAAGCGTTGGAGCCAGGTTTGAGCGCGGTCGTCAACAGGCCGTCGAACGCGTAGCTCGGATTGGCGGAGTTGTCGGCGGTAATCGCGGTTTGTGACTGGTTACCAGTGCTCAGCGGCGCACTAATTGCGACGCTATTTACCGTCGTGATCGTCTGCAACGCCTCTGTACCGTTCGAAGTCGAGATGTACCAGGCATAGGCAACCGCTCCCGTGACCGGCGTCACGGTGCAGTAAAGTGTCTGGCCGAGCGTCACCGCTTGACTCGCCTCGGCGCTGATGTTCGACGACCCGCCGGAGATCGCAAAAGTCTTGCCGTCGGCGCCAGTGATGGTTTTGGTGGTGGCGACTCCGCCGAGAACGCTGGAATTCTGATAGCCTTCGAGCGTCAGCGCTGCGACCTTGACGTAGTAGGTCGCGGCAGGGAGTGTGGCTCCCGAGCCCGATGCCGACAGCGTCGGCGTCGATGGCGTACCGAGAGCCAACGAGGCGTTGCCGGCCAGAATCGCCATCTCTTCCTTGAGCATCATCTTTTGCAGAAGACGAAAAGCCATCGTCGCCTGGACGTCCTCGAAGGTGCGGCCGGCAGAAATGGCTTCGAATGTCGCGGCGTCTTCCTCGCCGATCGTTACGAAACTGGACGACCTGGTCGAGGTCGAATACGACATCGTTCCTGAGCGCTGGCCTTCCGGGACCCATCCCATGGCATCGAAGCCGGAGCCGATGATGGCATTAATCTGGCGCCAATTTGTCGCGGAGCCGACGCCGCCGCCGACGCGCGGGATGATGTTCCTGAGCGGGGTGACGAACGGATAAAGGTTTTTCGCCGGCGCCTGAAGATCGTAGGCCAATAGGCCGGTTGCGATCGAGATTGACTTGGCGATCCGATCGTCCGGCTGGGCCAGAGCGCCCTTCATGAGCTCCAGCGATTCTTGCGTGATTGGGTTCATTACACCTTCCTCCCGAAAGGGGGGCAATAAAAAAGCCCGATGGAAGCACCGGGCTCGGCGATGGCCTCTCGGCCCGAAATCTCGATTGGCGTGCCCGCCTGCTACGGGCGGGTACGCAACGCGCGTACCAGCACTGCCCTTGCTACCTCAAGCAATTCATCCTTCGTCTGCGGTGGCGCCGCGTATCCGAATTGGCTTCGCATAACTGGCCTTTATCAGCGTCAGCGTCTGTTCCTCCTTGCTCATTTTAGCGAAGGCAGCGGCGACAGCTTCCGATGAGAGTTCCGAACCGCCGCTATCGAGGGTGCCGGCGCCGTCCTGCCGTTTCGAAACCGAGGCCGCATTCTTGGCAATTGTCAGTGGGGGCAGCGGGGTTCGGGCAATCTCGTCGACCCGCCTCGACAGCTGCTCGATCATTGGGACGATTTCTCCGAGGACCTTGAGCAGCGTCGCCTCTTCCGCGGGCTCACCCGCTACCAGTTTGGCAACATCCTCTATGCGCGCATTCTTTCCGGGCATGAGTTCAGCATCCGATGGGCCGTCCTCGCTCGCGGCGTCTGATCTGGAGACGGGTCCCGCACCGCACTTGGCTCCGGCTACGACCAGATGGTGATGCGCCGTTTCGAGATGCTGCAGGGTCTGCCTGGAGTGCCGCGCCCCGATTTTCATCGTCTTCCCGCAAAGCGTCCCATCGGTCAGCTCGCTGAGGCAGCCATGAGCGATGTCCATCAGCACTTGGTCCGCTTGCGAGGGCTTGGCCTTGCTAAGCAGAGCCGTGGCTAGCTTCCGCGTCTCCGGGCTGCCTTCCTCGAGGGGAGCGGCGATCTGTGGTAGATCTGACACGCCGGCGGTCATCGCCAGTAGTCGCGGCGTTGCGGACGTAGGCGGCGGAAAACCTTGTTCCGCATCTCCCGACAGCGAGTCGGATTCTGGCATCACCAAACTATTCAAAAAATCACACAGTGCGCCGACTATATCTCGCGGCCTAGTCGATTGCCGCGAGCCATCACTTCCGATGGTTGTTTGGAGATCGAGCTTATTCTTAAGCCAGTCGAGATCGACCATCAGACGCTCGATACGGCAGATGTCCTCAGGCGCCTTTGTCAATGCCGCCCGTAGCGCCGTCTCACTATTCCCGGCAGAAGGCGGACCGTCCTTGTCGATCCTTGTTTTCCACGCCGCAATGATGGCAGCTCTGATCCCTCTGAGCTGATCACTGGTGTACTTGCTCGCGTTCCCGGGTTTGTTGATATAGTCCCAGGCGGCACGTATGTGGCGTTCGCTGTCGATCGGATAGCGCTTCTTGCCATCCGGCTGATAGCCGGGATCGGCGTATACAATGTTACGGTCGTTTCCTTCAGCTGAGGGCTTGAGGTTGTCGACCGCCGCCCCAGCGCTCGCGTCTGACGGCGCCACCGCCGTTGTGCTGGTGGCCTCCGTTTGAAGGTCTGTTGGCGCACTGTCGCGTTTCTCAAGGCATCTAAGCGCTTCCGCCTTGGTCAGATGGCGGTGCTCGGCAAACCCGCAAGTCCAAACCTGAAGCGGTGAGTTGAAAGGGCCTTGCGCCGCCGTGGTTTGCTTTGACATCGATGATACCGCATTTTCTCAAGCGACTTGCCGTCGTCTGCAGCCTTCCAGCAGTCAAAAATCGCCTCGGGATTAGCGGGGCGGTCGACCAGAGAGATTTCGTTGAGCACGACGGCGGTAATGACTTTCGGATTTACAGCGTCGCGCTGAGTGACGCGACCGCCTATGGAAAAGCCCCGATAGACCTGATTTTTTACTTTGGCTACGGCGACAGGGTCGACTACGTGCGCAACGATCCGCGTCATGCCATCCTCGCCGACCTCAGCTTCGAGGGTAGTGCCCGCAGCGGATAGTTGATGCATTTCTCGCAGAGCAGGAAAGCGCATATAGTCGGGCATTGCCGCGCGCATCGCAGCAGCGCGCACAATTTCTCCCTGTTCATCCACGGCCTCCGATGTCGCGATGCCGTGTACCCGCACGGTCCCGTCAGTTTGAGCTTCGATCTTTTCAATTGCACCGTAAAGCCGCATAACTTAAATCCAATCAGATCTTGGAATGGGATTTCTGGGGCTCAGTAACCCGGAGGTTCGCACAGAACTGTCGCATTAAGTTTCAGCACGCGACCATCGCTGAGATTGGCCGTGACTTCGAGGATATAGGTGCCACCAGCGGCTGATATCGGCATCCCGCCGATCCGGGCGACCGAAAACGCGCCGTTGCGGATCTGCAGCGAACCGTCCGCCGGCGAGCTTACTTGTACGGTGGTCTGTGTCGAAACCGATAGCACCCGCGACTGCGGCGTAGGATCGATGGCCGTCTGGTAGGGCGCCAGCATACAAGTCCAGGTCGTCGACACGATCGTGGCCGTGCCCATATCGGCGGTAAAGTCGAAGGCGAAATTGTCGACCTCACCGACTTCAATCGGATCGAACGGTGTTGCTACGCGCATCGAACAAACTCACTGACCTCTGAGAGGGTGCGCGCTGCTGGGGCCAGCGAGGATGCGGATTCTCCCAGGCGGGCACAGCAGACGCTCAGCCGAGACCAGCAGCAGGCCCGGCGGATCCGCCCATTCCAGGCAGGGTTGCCGATCACCAATGAATTGCAACATGCATTCCAATAGAGGGTCACCATTGCTCTGCACTGCCATCAACTGTTCGACCGTTGGCCATGCGTTGGCCGCCCGCATCGTATCCCATTCGCCGAAACCGGTGACCTCCCGGAGAGCACGGCTGGCCGGTTCGAGCGGAGCTGTCGCAGCGACAGACGGCCGTGCACCCACTTCAAGTCGCGCCAATACATCGGCAGTGATTGCGACGGCCCCCACCCACTCGGCAAGAAATCTCAGATCGCCAGCGGTGAGGTGAGGAAATTCGATCGAAACGGCGGCGCTGCGGAATAGGTTGCTACCTGCCTCGGCCTGCGGTTGGCTATCGCATGGAACCGTCAGACCGGATTCGATTGCGGTCGTCTGATCCGTGCGCGCGGTCTCTTGGGCTTCCAAGGCATTCCAAGACTCCGCCGTTATCGTGGCGCCCACCGTCGGTGTGTAGGTGACGACGATAAGGCCCTGAGCGCCGCTACCGCCAGCAGCGAAACCGCCCGCGGCATAGCCGCTCCCACCTCCGCCGCCGCCATAAAGTCCGCCGGTGCCGCCAGGCGCCGACACGAACGCGCCGCCGCCGCCGCCTCCCCCACCGGATCCGTACGCGCTGGGCCACTCGTTACCGTTGCCGCCGTTGCCGCCGCCGGCGCCACTGTTTCCGCCCCCGCCGCCGCCGCCCGAGCCGTGCGACCCATTGCCGCCCGCCGTGCCACCGCCGCTGCCGCCGCTGCCGCCGCCGGTTCCGTCCGCCGCGGCGCCGCCATTGCCGCCGGCGGCGCCGGAGGGCGATGAGCCTGCGGTCGACAATCCCCCGCCGTTGCCGCCACCGCCGCCACCGCCGTAATCGCTCCCAATGGTCGATCCAACTCCACCCGCGCCCGCGCCGT
>Ga0182037_10001860_pt1 | contig 11143 bp, 8 predicted proteins | sample sta12Cox44000082_FD_125974 | JGI IMG/M metagenome (GOLD analysis project Ga0182037, IMG submission 125974) | Lab enrichment of tropical soil microbial communities from Luquillo Experimental Forest, Puerto Rico - statoxic.12C.oxic.44.000.082 | ecosystem: Environmental > Terrestrial > Soil >... | reverse complement strand
GAAGCTTCCGGGTCGCGCGGCTTAACACGCAAATCTAAATCCACCACGTTGTCGCAACTATTGCAGGCGATAACCAACCAGTGATGTTTTGAAGTTAGCGCGGTCGCAATCCTAGGCCAGAACCAAGCATAGCCGTTAGCGGAAAGCGTAGCCCTGAAGCGGCGCACATTAGCCAACGCACCACGTAGTGCTTCTCACTCCTGCCGCATCCGCGTGATGTTGTCGCGGATTTCATCGTTGCGTGCGTTGTAGCCCCTTTGCCCGATCCCCTTGGCGCTAAATTCTGTCTCCAGCCAAGCCAATCTGTAATCCCATAGGCGTTTGCGCCGGTGAAGACCGGCGATAACATGCGACCAAGGGGACCGGATTTGCCGAAGCAGCCGCAACGCACTGATGATCCTGAATACTGGCGCTTCCGAGCCAAAAATACACGCGCGCTCGCGACGGAAACGAAAGACGTGTCAGCCAAAAAAATATTGGAGGACGTGGCAGCATCCTACGAACGGCTCGCCGAACTCGCAGAGCAAGGCCGCAAGGAAAAATCCGCCGAAGAACGCTGAGCGTAGACCATAGTCGATGCGCGCTGCGTGCGAAGCCCATCCTCAACGACTATCTGATGCAGCTGCTGCTCCTTGGGAAGTCCGCTTGCCTCTTGCTGGTTTTCGTTTCGCGATTATCCCGGCAGTATTGTGCGCCTGTCGTGCACGAAATGCGGACGCACAGGCCAATATCGAAAGCAGACTTTAATTGAGCGTTACGTCCCCGAGCGAATTTCAAGGCGCGATGAGGACTTATTATATTCTCCCCAAGATGAGTAAGATTATGATGATGGCGCCCACAACGATCACCCAATTGGGAATTTGAGTGCCCGCTATTGATGTTTTCTGGCTGAACCATTCCATGACTTTTCTCCCTTAGATAGGCCGCCCCGGTTGACGGCGTCTAAGCATATTCCACCTTACAGATCGGGGACACCCGAACAGGCGATGGCAGATTTTAAGGCGCGGTTGGTGGCGAGCATCAATTGAAAATTTCGTGCCGGATTCGAGAGAACGTCGCCCAGTGCAAGCGGCGTGGACGAATGCACGACGCCTACACGGTTCGCTCCGTCGACCTGGTTGCCCCAGCCGACGAGACGCCGGCCGTTATCCAGGGGTCTTACTTTTTTGGCTGTATTCTTTTTCGGGGAAACGGTCGCAAATCGATTGAAACAGGTGAGGCGCGCGTCCTCCTCCTTTACAAAGCGACAGTCTTTCACGGTCTTGGCTGGCGCAGAAGGCTCTTTAGGTTCTGGCTTTATCAGTGCGTCATAACAGTTCAAGCGTTCCTTGGTTTGATCTTCAATGTCCAGGCAGGACTTCAATGATTGCGCCATCGCGATAGTCGGAACAAGCATTCCGACTACGACCAAAATATACGGTGCCTTCATAAAGGAACTCCTCTTTGAGAGGAATTACACAGTACAGCCAGACAAGGCCAAATGCACGATGCCTGTATCGTTCGTTATGTCGATTTAATTCACAAAGCCGACTGACGGGGACGTTATCAAGGGGGTCCACATCCCTGTGTCGCGTGAACTCATAATACGTGGCGCTTCAAAAATCTGCAGCGGTAATAGGCGGCGCGTGCGCGGATCAGGAGCGCGGCAAGCAAAGCCTGTGTCAGCGCCCCGCATGCGCCAAAAAGTGCAGCGTGAAGATCGGCGTGGCGATCAGGTGTGAAAACTTGCAGGGCCTCCAGCACCACGGCAGTGCCCATGAGGAATCCTCCGACCACAAAGGGCCGCTTTGGCCAGGCGAGCCAGACGATTGACGTGGCCGCGAAGTAGCCGAGGAAATGATCCAACTGCCAACCGAGCCCCGTGCGGGGCGGTTGCCATTTAGCGGGACCCAAGTGGACATAAACTAGGAAGCAGATGACGGCGAAGCTGCAAAATTTCATCCAGACGCGCATCCGTCACCAAAGCAGTATTTGAAAACCCAATTCAAGGATATCAATAGACGGTCTAATTTGCCCTGGCCTTAACGAAAGCGATCAAAAAGAAGAAGGCAGTTTGCGCTGTGTGATGACAGGCCCGCGGCCCTCGGCGTTCGGAGCTAGCAATCAGCGGTTACCAAAACCTCACGCCGATTCCAGTGCCGCAAAGCAAACAGTAGTCTCGAAGGAGTATCCGCAGGCCTCACAGTTCCAGGCGTGCCGCACGCGGCGGTCATCAACGTGTTCTGACCATTGCGGCGCGAACAGTGCCTCGCCGCATTGGTCACATTCGACAACTGGGAATGAGCGAGTGTATTTTCTGCGGGCATCCCTTGCGTCCATAGAACGTTCCTCAAAGTATAATTTTGCGCCGCATTGCTTGGGCGGCGGTTTGTAGGTTCACTATCAGTCGAATTACGAATTCGAAATTAAAAAAGACATAACCTCCAAAACTCGGAATGCCCCTGCGTGAAGCAAATTGCAATACGCGGGTCAGGACGAAAGCGATGAACTGTCTGCTTAGGGCCATTGCGGCAGCATCCCAAGGTTGCTTCGAAAGCTAAGGCGGCGCTCGATTGCACAGCAAGTCCATATTGTGCCGGAATTTTGGAAATCGTTGGAAAACAACGAGAACAAACTGCAACAACCGCAACATGAAATGCGGCCGAATTTCTTCCGGCGATTTCTTTTTGTCTTTGAGAAACAGTTGGTTGGTATGGAGGCCACGGCCGGAATCGAACCGGCGTGCACGGATTTGCAGTCCGCTGCGTCACCACTCCGCCACGTGGCCAATCGGGGAAAAGGGCGTCAGGTGCCCAAGCCCTATATAGGACCCAAAGCACGACGACAATCTCAACCCGAACCTTGCGTTTTGGCCGTCATTGCCGCAGAAGGAACCGCCTTCCGCGCCATTGATCGAGGACCGCGATGACCGATTTTGCCGCTGCACGCCGCAATATGGTGGACGGTCAGGTACGCACGGCTGATGTCACGGATCCGCGCATTCTGTCCGCGATGCTTGGAATTCCGCGCGAGAATTTCGTTCCGTCGGCATCCACTGCGCTTGCCTATCTCGATCTTGACCTTCCAGTCGGCGAGAGCGGGACCCGGCGACTGCTCAAACCGATGGTCCTCGCCAAGCTGATCCACGCGCTTGAACTTGCCTCGAGTGACCGGGTTCTCGATGTCGGCTGCGCCACCGGTTATGGAGCGGCCTTGCTGGCCTACGTCGCGGGCCAGGTGACAGCGCTCGAGGAGGATCCCGGGCTTGCCCAGGCGGCAGATCGCGCGTTGGCAGGCCTGAAAAACGTCAGTGCGGTGGCAGGTCCCCTGATAAAGGGCTGGCCAAAAGGGGCGCCATACGACGCCATTATCCTCGAGGGGGCAACGGAGTTCCCGCCCGAGGCATTTTTGCCCCAACTGCGCGATGGCGGACGGCTGGCCTGCGTCCTGGGCGGCGGGCCCGGCGCCAGGGCCATGCTCTATTTCAGGAGCGGGGACGACCTGGGGGGCCGGCCGATATTCGACGCCAGTGCTGCCGTATTGCCGGGGTTCGTCAAAGCCCCGGCTTTCGCCTTCTAAACACCCCTCCCGTTCCAAAGCGTGGCGGAAATGTCCCAGTCCGTCTCTAAACTGATTGGCGGGCGAATTGAGGGGTTTAAGCAGGGGGTTTGGATGCCTATCGTTCCATGTCTTTCGTGCAGCGCGAATCGGCACCACGCCGAACGCGTGATGGGTGGGGTATGGGCCTCGGTAGATGTATGCGCAGTCTTGCGGTCGGCACGATCCTGTGCGCCGCTGGAGGCTTCATGTTCCTCCCGGCTCTTGCCGACACACTCGATGGGTCGCTGATACTCGCTTATATGAATAATCCGACGCTGAACTCGCAGCGCGCCTCGACACGCGCGACCGACGAAGGTGTGCCGCAGGCGCTCTCGGGGTACCGGCCGCGGGTGAGCGTGAGCGGCTCGATCGGTTCGCAGTACTGGGACACGACCAATAAGCCGGCTGTCAACCTCCCCGTCTATATTCATCAATCCGGCAACATGACGCCGAACAACTACGGCATCACGGCGACGCAGACGTTGTACAACGGCTTTCAGAATGCGAACCGCACGCGTCAGGCGGAGAGCCAGGTGCAGGCTGCGCGCGAGAACCTGCGGGTGGCCGAACAGTCGGTGCTGCTGTCCGCGGTGACGGCCTACATGAACCTGTTGCGCGACAGCGCGATTTTGGACCTGCAGCGGCGCAACGTCGAGGTTTTGCAGGAGCAATTGCGCCAGACGCGCGACCGCTTCAATGTCGGCGAGGTGACGCGCACCGACGTTGCGCAATCGGAATCGCGTCTCGCCGCCGGGCGCTCGCAGGTGTTGAGCGCGGAGGCAACGTATAAGGCCTCGGTGGCGACCTACCGGCAGGTAATTGGGGTTGAGCCCGGCAAGCTTGCGCCCGGTTCTCCGGTTGATCGTTTTTCACCGTCCAGCCAACCGGAGTCGGTCGGGGTTGCCACGGCGACGCACCCGGCGGTGACGAGCGCACAATACAATGTCGATGCGGCGCTGTTGCAGGTGAAGGTTGCGGAAGGCGCGCTTTATCCGACGCTGTCGGTGCAAGGCAGCGTGCAGCAGCAAAACGAGATCTCCCAAAACCAACTCAAGAGCTTTAACGCCGCCGCGATCGCCCAGCTCATCGTCCCGATCTATCAGGGCGGGGCGGAGTATTCGCTGGTGCGGCAGGCGAAGGAGACGCTGGGGCAGCGGCGGCTTGATCTTGAGACGGCGCGCGACCAGGTGCGGCAGAACGTCGTACAGTCGTGGGGGCAGCTTGATGCAGCGAAAGCCAATATCGAGGCGACGCAGGCGCAGGTGCAGGCGGCCGAGATCGCACTGAACGGGGTGCGCGAGGAAGCGCGCGTTGGCCAGCGCACCACGCTCGATGTGTTGAACGCGCAGCAGGAACTGGTGAACGCGCGGGTGGCGCTGGTGAGCGCGCAGCGCGACCGGGTAGTTGCTTCCTTCACGCTTCTGTCTGCGGTGGGACGGCTGTCGCCGCAGGTGCTGGGACTGCGGGTGCCGGTCTATGACGCGAACGTGCACTACCAGCAGATACGCGATACATGGGCCGGCGTGCGCACTCCAGACGGCCGCTGAGCGCGTCGAATCAACCGCGGTATCATGGTCCCATGTCCACAGTTCGTTGTGCGGACACTTCCATCTGCCACACACGTCCTGCTCTGGCGTATAAGCGGTATAACGGCAGTGATTCGCGTCGGTCTTGGTTCGGCCATTGCCACGCGGAGAGCGGGCAGCGTGTCGGGTTTTTCGGGTTATGACGCAAGCGGCGAAGGCGCAAGAGCCCTCGATGGAGGAAATCCTGGCCTCCATCCGACGCATCATTGCCGATGATGACGCCAGCAAGCCCGCGAAGGCTCCAGAGGCTGCGCCGGCAGCGAAACAACAGCCTGGGATAACGGCGGCTCCGGGCCGTCCTACGCCGCCGCCAGCGCCAGCGGAAACGATAGCGGCGCCGCCTGCGCCAAAGCCGGCACCACCGCCGCCGCCGAGGCTGGCCCAGGGCTTCCGCACGATCGACGGCGCATCCGACGTCGTGTTCACCACAAAACGCGAGCCGCCGCCGCTCATCGATCGCGGGCTGATTTCGAACGAGACGATAGCGGCAGTCGACAGTGCGTTCAACACGCTCGCGCACACCATCATCGGACAGAACGCGCGCACGCTCGAGGATCTGGTGAAGGAAATGCTGCGGCCGATGCTCAAATCGTGGCTGGACAACAATTTGCCGAGCCTGGTCGAGCACATCGTGCGCGCGGAGATCGAACGCGTCTCGCGCGGACGGTAGTAAATATTCTTGGCTTCAGTCATGGCCGGGCTTGTCCCGGCCATCCCGATTCATAAGGCGTGGCTTTGCCTTCCTGAGCGGGATCACCGAGACAAGCCCGGTGATGACAAATGAGAGGTCAGCGATGAGCTTGAAAGCTCCACCGTCATCCTTGTGCCGGGCATAAACGTCTTTATGACCTTGGAGGGGTGAAGACGTGGATGGCCCGGCCAAGCCCGGCCAAGCCCGGCCATGACAGTCATTTCCGACTTTGTCCGTTGGTCATTCCGAGGCGGGTGCGTGAGTACGTGTGAGACGTTGTGCTAAATTCCCTGGTCCTGCCGCTTGCGCAGCGCGTGGGCGAACCACAGTCCCAATCCCAGGAGGCCGACGGCCGAGGTCGCGAACACTGGTATCGCGCCAAAGCGGTCAAACACCATGCCGTTGATGGCAACGCCCAGCGTCTGCCCGAGGTAGAGCGCGGAGGAAAAAATCGCCACCGCAGTGCCGCGCGCTTCCGGTGTCATCTGGGTGGCGTTGGTCTGCAGCGTGTTGTGCAGCATGTAGTAGCCAAGCCCGATGGCCATGATGGCCAACGGCGCGGGATAAGTGCTCCGCGTGAACGCAATTGTCAGGTAGGCGAGGGCGAGCACGACACCACCGGCGGTGACGAGACCGATCTGGCCGAGACGGTTCACCAGACCGCGCACCGACAAGCTGTAGATCAAACCGCCGATGGCGAAGGCGCCGACGAAAAGTCCGACCAAGGTAAAATTGATTCCAAAACGCAGATGCAGATCGGCACCGACGAACGCGAAGGCGCCGAACATGAAGAGGGCCTCGATGAAACCCATGGCAATCACCGCGCGCGCCCAAGGTGTGCGCAGCACGATCGCGTAGTCTTTTACAAAGCCGCGCGCCGTGGCGTGTCCCGCATGCGTGATTGGGTTACGGAAGAATTCGATCAGCAGTGCAACAGTCGCGACAGCAAAGAGTGCGGCAAGGAAAAAGAACACGTTGCGCCATCCGAACAGATCGCCGAGGACGCCGCCAGCGGCCTGACCGAACAATTGGCCGAGAATCTGCCCCGACAGGAACGTGCCGAGCACCTGCTGACGACGCTCGTACGGAATGACGTCACCGACGAAAGCCAACGCCAGTGGGATGATCCAGCCAGCCGACAGGCCGCACGCGAGGCGCGCGGCGACGAGCGTCGGCAGCGACCCTGCGAGCCCGCACATCAGCACCAGCACGGTCGACATCGCCGCCGCTGCGGTCACGCAGGCGTATTTGCCGAAGCGGTCGCCGACGGGCCCGATGATGAGCTGCACCGAGCCGTGCGCCAGTGCATAGGCGGTGACTACGATCGAGGCTGCGCCGACGCTGACCCCGAAGTCGGTGGCGATCTGCGGCAACAGCGAATCCGAAACGCGCACCATCGATTGGCTGGCGAAAGAGGCCAGCGCCAGCAGCGTGATGGCGGACGTGGCGCCGCCGCGGGAAACAGGTGTGACGGGGGACAAAGTTGACTCTCGGTGGCGCGGTAGGCTTTCTAGCGCGCCGACGGTGCTCCAAGCAAAACGATGACGATCGACAAAACCTACCAGCCCTCGGAGGTCGAGGGCCGCATCTACCGGACTTGGGAACAGGCGGGCGCCTTCCGCGCCGGCCGGCCCGAACGGGCCGGTGCGACGCCTTACTCTATTGTCATTCCGCCGCCGAACGTGACCGGCTCATTGCATATGGGCCATGCGCTTAACAACACGCTGCAGGACATCCTGTGCCGGTTCGAGCGCATGCGTGGCAAGGACGTGTTGTGGCAGCCGGGGACCGACCACGCGGGCATAGCAACGCAGATGGTGGTCGAACGGCAGCTGATGGAGCGCCAGGAGAAGAGCCGGCGCGAGATGGGCCGAGAAGCCTTCCTCAAGCGCGTCTGGGAGTGGAAGGCGGAGAGCGGTGGCACCATCGTCAATCAGCTCAAGCGGCTTGGCGCGTCATGCGACTGGTCGCGCGAGCGCTTCACCATGGACGAGGGGCTCTCGCGCGCCGTTCTTAACGTTTTTGTGGAACTTCATCACGCCGGGCTCATCTACAAAGACAAGCGGCTGGTCAACTGGGATCCGAAGCTGCAGACGGCGATTTCCGACCTGGAGGTGATCCAGGTCGAAACCAAGGGTCATCTCTGGCATCTGCGGTATCCGATTGAAGGGAAGACCTTCAATCCGGAGGATCATTCGACCTTCATCGTCGTGGCGACGACACGTCCCGAGACCATGCTCGGCGACGTCGCCGTTGCCGTGCATCCCGACGACGGGCGCTACAAGGCGCTGGTCGGCAAGAACGCGATCCTGCCGCTGGTCGGTCGGAAGATTTCGATCATCGCCGATGCGTATTCCGATCCGGAAAAGGGTTCGGGCGCGGTGAAGATCACGCCGGCGCATGACTTCAACGATTTCGAGGTCGGCAAACGGCACAACCTGCCGCTAATCAATATCTTCAGCACCGAAGCCAAGCTTCGACTGAAAGGCAATGTGGAGTTCGTGGCTGGCGTGCCGGCGTCGGACGATCTTTCGGCGACGCTGGCGATGAATGGCACCGACCGCTTTGCAGCACGCAAGGCGATCCTCGCGCGCCTTGAGGAGAAAGGGCTCGTCGAAAAAATCGAGCCGCAGTCGCACGTTGTTCCACACGGAGACCGCTCGAATGTCGTGATCGAACCATTCCTGACCGATCAGTGGTACGTCAACGCGAAAGAGCTGGCGAAGCCTGCGATCGCAGCTGTTCGCAGCGGCAAGACCAAGTTCATCCCGAAGAACTGGGAGAAGACTTATTTCGACTGGATGGAAAACATCCAGCCCTGGTGCATCTCGCGCCAGCTCTGGTGGGGCCATCAGATACCAGCCTGGTATGCGCCAGATGGAAAGGCGTTCGTCGCGCTGACTGAAGCCGAGGCGCAGGCCGACGCCGACAAGCACTACGGAAAAAAGACGACGCTCACGCGCGATGAGGACGTGCTCGATACATGGTTTTCGTCGGCGCTGTGGCCATTCTCGACGCTCGGCTGGCCGGACAATACGCCCGAGCTCAAGCGCTATTACCCGACCTCAGCGCTGGTCACTGGCTTCGACATCATCTTCTTCTGGGTCGCGCGCATGATGATGATGGGTCTCCATTTCATGAAGGAGATCCCGTTTCACGACGTCTACATCCATGCGCTGGTGCGCGACGCCTCGGGCGCCAAGATGTCGAAGTCCAAAGGCAATGTCATCGATCCTCTCGCGCTGATCGACGAATATGGCGCGGATGCGCTTCGCTTCACGCTTGCCGCCATGGCGGTACAGGGGCGCGACATCAAGCTGTCGACCCAACGCGTCGAGGGCTACCGAAATTTCGCGACCAAGCTGTGGAATGCCGCGCGCTTCGCCGAAATGAACGGCTGCGCGAGCGTCGCCGATTTCGATCCGAAATCGGCAAAGGAAACGCTCAACCGCTGGATCGCGCACGAGACGGCGAAAGCCGCGGCCGAAGTCACCGACGCGATCGAGGCCTACCGCTTCAACGATGCGGCAACAGCGGTCTACCGCTTCGTCTGGAACATTTACTGCGACTGGTATCTGGAGCTGGCAAAACCGTTGCTCATCGGCCCGGATGGCGCTGCGAAACGCGAGACGCAGGCGATGGTGGCCTGGGCACGCGACGAGATCCTCAAGCTGCTGCAGCCCTTCATGCCGTTCATCACCGAGGAATTGTGGGCGGTGACTCGTTCCGCCGTCATTCCAGGGCGTGGCGAAGGCGCGAACTCGAAATCCAGAAATACGATAGGTGCTCTGGATTCCGGGTCCCGTGCTGCGCACGGTCCCGGAATGACCGGAGACAATTTGCTGGCGCTCGACGCGTGGCCTTCGTACGCGGGTCTTTCCGACGACAAGGCGGAAGCAGAAATCGGCTGGGTCATCGATCTCGTCACGGCCATCCGTTCCGTCCGCGCGGAAATAAACATCACCACCTCGATCCCGCTGGTTCTCGCCGGCGCTTCTGCGGAGACCAAGGCGCGCGCCGAACGCTGGTCCGAGTTCATCAAGCGGCTGGCGCGCGTTTCGGACATTTCGTCCGCATCCGCGCCGCCGCAGGGCTCGGTGCAACTCGTCGTGCGCGGCGAGACAGCGGCTTTGCCGCTTAAGGGCGTCATCGACATTGCGGCCGAGCGCGCGCGGCTCGGCAAGGAGATGCAGAAGGCGGACGCCGACATCGCCCGCGTCGATGCAAAGTTGAACAATCCCAACTTCATGGCGCGGGCGCCGGAAGAGGTGGTCGAAGAAGAAAAAGAGAAACGCGAGGAAGCCGTGGCGCGCAAAGCCAAGATCGCCGAGGCGCTGGAACGGCTTAAGGGCGCTGTGTGAGGCGACGTTTTGGTTCTCGTCATTCCGGGGCGCGCTGAAAGCGCGAACCCGGAATCCAGAAACACGCGCCGTCCCGGAATGACGGATGAGGGGCGTAGTACACCCGGTGGTGACAGCGCATCCTGGGCTGACACCCTACTTGAACGGCTTGCTCAGGAACGGCGAGCCCTTCAGTCCGTAGCGCCAGGGCTTGTCCGCTGCCTTGGTGATGCCGATGCGCACACCCGTCGAGATCGCCGGCTTGGCTGTGCGCGCGCGCAATTCGAAGGGCGCGCGGTCGAGCGCAAGGCCATTGTGCTTGTGCGTGATGGCGAGCGCCTCGCACAATTTACCCGGGCCCGAACACAGCGCACGTTCCTCGCGCAGGCCGCGGCGGCGTTGCATTGCCGAAATGCCGTCCATTGGTTCGAGCGCGCGGATCAAAACGGCGCTCGCGCTGCCTTCCTCTTCGCACACGAAATTCAGGCACCAGTGGATGCCGTAGGAGCGATAAACATAAACAAAGCCCGCGGGACCGAACATCACCGCATTGCGCTCGCTGGGTCCGTTGAAAGAATGCGCGGCGGGATCGGTGTGGTGATAGGCCTCGAGCTCGACGATCACGCCGCCGACACCGTCGACCAACAGAGTTGCGCCGATCAATTCGGGCGCGACATCGAGGACCGGGCGATCGAAAAAAGAGCGGCGAAGGCGAGGGGGAGGCATCGCCGCAAGCTACACATTCCGCGCAGATTGTCATTCCGGGTCGGCGCGTGCGCAGCACGCGAACCCGGAATCCAGAAGCACGCGTCTGTTCGGTCCGCCAGAGGGCGCTCTCATGAGGCGTCATGCGGGTGGGATCGGATGCGGCGCCTGCGACCGGGAAAGGACGCTTCTCCCGCACCCCGGGGCGGCGCCGGGAGGTCGCCCGGCGGGGCCACTACGTG
>Ga0182037_10001855_pt1 | contig 11163 bp, 6 predicted proteins | sample sta12Cox44000082_FD_125974 | JGI IMG/M metagenome (GOLD analysis project Ga0182037, IMG submission 125974) | Lab enrichment of tropical soil microbial communities from Luquillo Experimental Forest, Puerto Rico - statoxic.12C.oxic.44.000.082 | ecosystem: Environmental > Terrestrial > Soil >... | reverse complement strand
GGGAGGCTTGTCTGTGCGTGGGCCGGGAGGGGTTCGGGAAATGGTGTACTCCAGTTTTTCGTTAACCAGCGTGGCGTAGGCAATTCTGGCGCGTTCACGACCTTCCCCCTCGAGTTGCCAGGAATTCCCGACGCGCACCAGGCGCATTTTCTGGCGCATTCTCCACCAGCGGTCCACTTCCGCGGGCAGCGTGGCCCAGACGTTTTCGCGCTCGCAAGTGTCCGTCATATGGGCCAGTAACAACCGGTAAACACTGCGTGCCTCCCGCTCAATGAGGTAGTCCGGATGCGCAATCACGCTGATCAGGCCATGGCCCTTGAGGATGATGGCGGTTTGCTCTTTCCAGAGGCCGATGGAATATTGCTTGAGAATGTGAAACAGGGTGTAGTCCTGCGTTTCGGTTACCGGCAGCTCGAGAATGTGGCCGATAAAATACGGCATCACCGTGCAGCATCCGCCATTTTGCGGATCCAGGTGCGCGACGTTCGGCACCGACATGTCGTAAGAAACGTCCAGGGCGTCCAACCAATCCAAACGGCGGTACAACGCGCCGGAACGAAATCCCCGGGCGCCGAATTCCCGCGCGTATTGATTGATTTTCGCGGCGCGGCGCAGAAATTCGTCGCGCTCACGAAACAAATAGCCGTCATGATTCAGGTCGTGGACATTGACTTCGAATCCGCGGGTGTGCAACTCCGCGAGGAGCGAATCGCGAATTTCGTAGCGCTTCTCTGGGATTAGCTGAAAGGCAGAGCGGAAGCCAAACTCGCTGTCGAGATCCATCAAGCGCGGACAAAAGGCCAGGCCAGCGGCGTTTTCGACATCATGGGTCAAAAGGAAAGCGGCGCGTTTGCCTTCCGGCCAAAACCAGATGAACGGGATGGGCTCGTTGCCGTTGGCCCGCAGGGCGAGTTGCATCATGGTTTCGAACAGACGATCCACGGAGCGGTCCACCGGCCAATTGGGGAAGCAAGTTTGCAATTGACCGCGCAGGTGTATGCGTTGCAAAGCGCTGCGAACGGTAACTGGCAAAAGCGGCCGGAAAGCATAGTAGAGGTCGCGAATCATGCGCGAGGCGCTGATGCGCGCGGAAGTGGCGCCATAATCGGGCAAGTAACGTTCCTGCCGCAGATTGTTGGAGGCCAGGTCGGGATCAAAGGGTAGTTGCACTTGTCCGCCGGAAATGCGCACCCAATCCAAAGCGTCGCTGGGATTCTCCCCAGGGTGCCTGGCGGTAGGAACAGCCGAGGTATTCGCGTAACAGTTGAGCTGGTCGCCAAATCGAAAATACCCGGCCGGGTAGAACGGACCGGTCTGGATGGCGAAGCACCCGGCAGTATCGGGGCATCGATAGAAATCAGTGAAGTTTTGAGCAATCATTCCCAAGCACCTCGCGGCCGTGGGTGCTAGCATCGCGGATGGAAATCTGGAGATCGTGGATGCCGATCCGCGAAGTTGAAATCTTACGCACAGCAAAATTACACTATACTTCGCTGGGAAAAGGACAGGTGCACAGCTGTACCACAATTGGCCATTGGCACGGTTCCCAAGAGCCACAGTGCGCCGCTATCCTGACCATCAGCAGTACGCTGCGGCCCAAAAGGCCGCTTAACAAACAGGAACGGAGTACAAGATGTACTGCATCCCAGGTGTGTTCGGCCAAAGGTGTAAGTGTTTCAGTCTTTTTCTTTTTAGCATCATAGTTCTTCTTGGCGCACCCACCCCAATCCACCCGCAAGCCTGGTCGGGAATCCTCAACCCCACTCGCGCCATCGACTGGTCCGAGGCAGGCATACCCGGCGGCATTCCGAGCCGGACGACAAACTGCGCGACCTTGCACGCTGCGACCTACGGAAACGGTTCCAGCGACGCCACCTCCGCGATCCACAGCGCCTTGAGCAATTGCCACACGGGGCAAGTGGTGCTGTTGAGCGCCGGGACCTTTCTGGTCAAGGGGAACATCCAGGTGCCCGCGAATGTGACCCTGCGCGGAGCCGGCGCGAACCAAACGATCCTGAAGGCGCACAACACCTCGGGGGCAGTCGTGTCGCTGGGTAACACGGTGGTCCTGTATTCGCAGCCGAATGCCGTAGCGATCACCGGCGGAGCTACCGCGGGTTCGACCAGCATCACGCTCAGCAGCACCTCGGAGATCACCGCCGGCAGTTACCTGATCATCGACCAGCTCAATGACAACGTGCTGGTAACGTCCAACGGAAGCGAGGGCCATTGCACCTGGTGCGATAACGGCCAAGGCGGAACACGCACGCAGGGGCAAATCGTCGAGGTCACTTCGGTGAGCGGCAACTCCGTACGAATCAGCCCCGGTCTCTACGTCGCGTACACGCTGACGCCCCACGCCACACCATTTTCGGCGACCAAATACGCCGGGGTAGAAGATCTGCAGGTCTACGCCAACAATACCGGGGCCCGCAGCAATTTCGCGATGAGCGGATGCGCCTACTGCTGGCTTAGCGGCGTTGAGGGCAATTATGCAGACGGCGATCATGTGGAGGTGGATTTCTCGTATCGCGGCGCGATCGTGAACAGCTATTTTTCCAATGCCTACAGCCATGGGCCGGGACAATACGATTCGGACCTGGTGCTCCGCAATAAAACCAGCGCCATGCTGGTGCAGAACAATATTTTTGAACGCCTGCATGCGTCCGTGATGCTGGAATGGGGCGCCGCGGGAAACGTGATTGCCTACAACTACTCCTTGGGGAATTACGATTCCCGCACGCCGAATGCCGCGATGAACGACGTGAACTTGCACGGAGCGCATCCGCAATTCAACTTGTTCGAGGGAAATGACGTGATGTCCTACGGCCAGGACAATATCTGGGGCTCTTCGGGCAACAACACCTATTTCCGAAACTGGGCACGCGGCACCACCAAGGCCTGCAACCCGCTGAGCGGGCGCGGCAGGGTAGTGTGTAGTCCGGTGGGGACGCAAGGCGCGAGCGGCGTGAATGGTTGGTGGGAATTTCAGGGCGTGCGCGCGGTGAACGCCACCTACGAAGTTTCGAATATGAACGAAGTCGGAAATGTGGTGGGTTCGGCGGATATCGCCAGCTTGCATGCATATGGGAATTCGAGCGTGATACCGCAAGTCGAGATGGCTTGGGCCATTTGCGGATCGACGCCTTGCGGGGCTGGCAGCCGCGGCTATGATCATGAGGTCTACGGGTATACCTTTGGGTATGCGGAATCGGGTTCGAACGGCAGCGGCACCGGATGCGGCAGCGGCGCAGGGACTTGTTACAGCCTGACTCCCTGGGAGACTATTTTTCTTCATGGCGATTACAGCTATATCACCGGGAACGTGACCTGGAATCCCGCCGCCAAGCAATCCCTTCCGGCCTCGTTTTACCTGAGCGCCAAACCCTCGTGGTGGGGCAGCGCGCCGTATCCGGCGGTCGGACCGGATGTAAGCGGCGGACCGCAGGTAAGCGGCCACGTGAATAACATTCCGGCGCGAGTCTGCTACCAGAACGTCATGGGCGGTACCGACGGAACCGGAAGCCCGCTCGCGTTTAATGCTGCCAATTGCTACGGAGGAGCGTCACTCAGCGGGCGCCCCGTCGCACCGACAGGACTCATCGCCACCGTCGATTAGTGCTGCGGTCAAGCGCTTTGCCGTTCTGCGATAACTTGCCGGCGCGCGTTCGAAAGGGCGTTTGAATAAAAGGCTTCGTGCCGCTCAATGAGCGCTGGAATCGCGAAATAGCGGGCCACAAAGTCCCTTCCACGGGCTCCAAAATTCTCCCGCCGGCCGGCATCGTCCAGAAGCACGCGAATGCGCTCTGCCAGGGTGTGCACATCCCCAGTTTTTACCAGGTATCCGGTTTCGCCATCGAGAACCGCCTGGCTGATCCCGCCCGAATCGTACGCCACCACCGGCCGGCACATCGCTTGCGCTTCCAGCAACACGCGACCCAATCCTTCCGAATAGCTGGGAAGTGCCACCACGGAACTCGCGGCATAGCAGTCGCGAAGTTCCTCGACGCTTCTTTCACCGAGGAAGCAAACCCGCTCTTGAAGATTGTGTGAAGCTGCCAAATTCCTCAGCTTTTGAAGCTCGGGCGCGGAATCGGTTGCGCCCGCAAAATGGAGGAAGAGATTAACACCACTCGAAGTCAATCGCGCGGCGGCTTCGATCAAATCACGATGACCTTTGCCGACCTGAATTCTCGCGGGCAATAAGATGATCGGAGGGGCCGCGTTACCCGGGCGAGCCTTCTCAGGCATAAAGAAGTCCGTGTCGATAGCGTCGCGAAGAGGCACACAGCGGCTTTGCAGTGCGGCGGGCAGTCCCCGGTCGGAAACGGCGCCGATGGCAGCGGCGTGCTCAAGCCAGTAGCGATTGCGCGGAAGAGAGAACCGGGCGTTGCTGAAGTGATTCACTAAAGCGTAGGGCACGCCAGCTTGTGTGGCCGAGTTCAGCAAAGTGTCGACGTCATAATTGAGCCAGTGCATGACCAGCAGATCGACTGCGTAATCCTTGAGCAGCCCAGCGAGATGTTCGCTGAAGACGGCGGTCTTATAGCGGAGATGGCCGAGGCGGTGGCTAAGCGTTCGCGAAAGCGCGGGCGTGACAGCGCGGAGCGCGCTCTGGCCGTGGCGTTTCGCAACGCCCTGGGCCTGGCGGTACAACGTCGCCAAGCGAGCGGGAAGCCCGGTGATGCGCGAAGCGATGTGGTGAACCTGCATGGGAACCCAGACGATGCGCCCCTGTCCCAGCTTTTCAATTTCTATGGACCTGCTTCCTTCTTCCTCCGCCAGATGCGCCTGAATAATCGTGATACGATGCCTTTCGGCGAGTCCGGAATTCAGCCGCCGAAGGTATTGCTCGACCCCGCCAGAAATTCTGCTGCGGTAGATGTGCGCATAGCGCATCAGGGTAATTCCGTCGAGCGCTCCGCTTGAAGCCATTGGTTGACCGCCGTCGACTGATGCGTAGGTGCTTTTTTCGAGGTTGTGCGACAAAGGACGCTCCGAGATCTGTGCGAGGGTAAACAGGTGAAGACCACGATTTCGGTTTGCTGTGATGAGCTCTCCACGTGCGCTTGACCAGAAAACCCGCCTGGAAAAAGCGCGGACCGAGCAAGGCAGTACCGAAAAAAGCAATCGAGCGAAAGGATTTCCCGAGCCTCACGCAATGCTCGTTCGGCGCATCGTGGTCAATCTCCGGCCGGCCATCGTCTCCGCACGTGGGCCCAACGGGCTGCTTCCCGGCTGCTTCCGGCCTCGTAAACTTGGTCCAATCGGCCAATAATGCGAGTAATCGGCTGCAGGCTCCCACCCCATCCGTCAGCGTCCAGCGATCCAATTCCACGCCCTCCCGAGCGCAGATTTCTGCTTGCCGGTACAAAGATAGGTGATCGCTAAACTTCGAGACCAGTGCGTGGGCCAAAAGCCCTGGCCGGGCTATGGCGCGCTCGATCGGCCGGCCGTGGAGCCGTCGTTCACCTCAATAATTTCCTTGCGCAGGTCTCTCATCTTCTGCTTGGTTGCCAATCCGGCCCGCACCATCGGAGCGCCACATAGTGCCGCAGCCATAAACAGCAACGAGTTCAGAGACACGCCAAATTTAAATTGCTCCAATGCCAATCGCCGGAACGGCAGGTTTTCTTCGGCGCGAATCTTGCAGATCGAACGCACCATCTCCTCGTGAATCCTTCCCCACGGATCCCTGCCCGCAACTTTGGCGGCCAACGCCGATCCCATTAATCGCGCCTGACACTGATCGAGCGTACCCAAATATCCCAATTCGAGCGAACTTTCTTCCAGGTCGAGCGTCCGATACAGCCGCGTGACCACCGTAGGGATCGCAAAAAACGCATATCGGCTGGCCACCTGCATCGTCGCCAGAAAATCTTCCGTATGCCGCAACCCTTCACGAAAACAATCCAGTTCAACGAGAGCGCTTTTCCTGATAAATGCCGATTGGATCAATGAGCACGCCGGCCTCCCCGGATTCCATGCGGGACCTACAAAATTCCGCGCCAGCCTCTCGCCTTCGGCCTTCACCTGCAGCCCATCTTCGTGAAATATCGAGACACCCTCGGGCTTGCCGTCCGTTACGAACAGCGTGTCGCCAAAAATCCACGCGACGTTCTCCGTCACTGAGGCCGCCGCGCGCACAAACTCCTCGTTCCGCTCCGGCAGCCATTCGTCGTCACTATCGAGAAACGCAACCCAGTCCCCGCGCGCTTCCTCGACAGCCCGGCGCCGTGCCGTTCCCACTCCCTGATTCTCTTGCCGGCAAACTCGCACGCGCTCTCGATAGCGCTGCCAGAGGAATTCGCTCGTGCCATCCGTCGAACCGTCATCGATCACGATGATCTCGTCTACGGGAACCGTTTGCGCCAGCGCGCTCTCGATCGCACGAAACACGTACTTGCGGCGATTGTAGGTGGTAATCAGCGCGGAAACTTTCACTCCACGACTCCTGTTATGGACGGAACCGTCTGTGCGAGAACGCTCTCGATGGCTCGCGAGACCAGCGCTCGCCGTTTGTCCGTCGGGAGGATGGCCGAAATGTTCATGTGGACGTGCCTTCGCCGTCCACCACAGGCACGCCGCCTGGCTCGGTCCACTGTTTTGGCAACCATTTCGCGAACATCGAAAGCAGTTGCTTGCGTTCCGCCTGGCTGAACACAACCCACAGCGATGCGGCGAGATAAACGGCAGCGGCGAATCCCGCGGAAGCCACGATGTACGGATAATTGGGTTTCAGACCCCAGGCCGCCAGAACAATACTAGCGCCGATGAGAATTGCGCTGCGCGCCAGCGCTCCGCCTAACACTTTCATGTAGGCGCCCAACGCGATGCCGCTGGCTTTGCTGGTCTGCCAAGGCTGCACAAGCACGCGGATGAAAAAGGCGCCGATCAACGTGCCGAGCGCGACGCCTACGATGCCGAGCGGGCGGGCCAGGAGCAAGCTGGCGACCAGATTGATCAGCCCTTCCGCCAAATTCATGTAGGCATAGGAACGATGATGGAACGTGGAATTAAGCAGAACGATGGAGGGACTCTGGCAAACATCGAGGAACACCGCCAGGGAGAGAAGAATCAACGGCAGATACGCGTCGGTATAGGCCGGGCCCATCCAGCGGATGATGAAAGGCTTGCCCCAAGCGATCAGGCCAAAACAGATCAACACGGAAATACAGGTGGAGATTTTGGTGGCGAAGGAAAAAAGGTTTTGCAGTTTCTGTCGATCACCCTGCCCGTACAAGCGGCTGAGCACCGGCTGAATGGGCCACATCAAAGCGATAACGATGCCGATGTAATAGCGGGAAAATACTGCAGCGACCTTGTAGTGCGTGACCGCCGCCAGACCTACAAAAACGGTGACCACCAGCGCATCGAGCGAGAACCGCAGCGTGTTCGCCATGTTCGAGATGGCGGTGAAGACACTGTAGGAGAACAAGCTCCGCATTTTCTTGCGGTCGAGCGTAGCACGTTCCAGGCGCGCCCACGACGCTTCACGCCGGGCATAGAAAAATTGCAGTGCCATCACCGGAAGGCTGGCCAGCAGCGTAATCCACGCCAAGCCGAGCACTCCCCAGCCGGCGCGAATGGCAACCACGGTCAGAATCGTGCGCAACATCAGGCCGAGAAAATCCAGCATGGTCTGGATATCGAATCGCAGGGTGGCGTCGAGCACCCCGGTGTACACCTTCATCGGGAAAACCAGCGCCATGTTGACGCCGAGCACCAGGATGACTTTCCAGAACAAGCTGGCCTCGGACGGATGGTGCCACAGCCACGGAGACGCCGCCGCGAGAACGATGGTGCCCAGCAGCACCACGGCGCCCAGCGTGGATTGAATCCGGAAAGCGGTGTTGAAGATTTTGCGGCATTCCACATCGTCGTTCTGCCCGATGGCCACGCAAACGTACTGCGAAACAGCCGCGCTCAAACCGAGATCGAGCAGACCGTAATATCCGACGAACGTCGCAGCCAGCGACCAGAAGCCGTAAAGACGGTCGCCCAAGCTGTGCACAACAAACGGGATGAGAAGAAATGAAACGACTACGGCCGCAAGGAGATTACAGACTCGCAGCGCCGAGCCGGAGAATACCTTTTTGGCCGCGCCGGAGAGCTGCATCACACTCGTTCTCGCAGCCGCCGCATGCGCACCACGGGGTGTTCGCATTCCTCCGGGCCGAGGTGAACAGATACTTGCGAACGGAATGGCAGGCGCGCTTGACCTTCGATTTCCGGCACGGCAGCAGCGGACGGCACCCACACATGGCGCGAAACCGCCAGCATGGCAAGCAAAAGGCTGATCCATACTGGCGCCATCATGCGAAAAGCCGCCTCGGTCAAGCCAAAGATGATGGCGGTAACGAAATACGACAGCATCAACACGGCAACATCGGGACACCAGCGGAACGCCGCAACGATGCGCCGGTAGCCGACCAGCAGCACGAGAGCAAAAAACGTTATGCCCATCCAGCCGAGATTCAAATACACCTCCAAGTAGCCGTTGTGCGCTTCCTGAATACCCTCGGCCCCGGAACCGAGGATTTTCCAGACGCTTACCATTCGATCGCCCATCCAATAACTCTCAAATCCGGCGCCCAGCAGAGAATTGGAGGAGTTCACCAATACTGCGTGCCAGATCTCCGTGCGGCCGGTGAGCGTAGGATTGCGTCCCAGGCTCCTCACCAGCACGCCGCTGGAGTCGAGAAACAGCGCGAACACCGCCACCAGCACCACCGCCGTCGCCGCGACATGGATGCGCAGGGGACTGGCCACCGGTTTTGCCCGGCGAATAAACAACATCACCACGCCGCCCAAGCCAAGACATGCCAGCGAGGTCATGGAGTGGGCGATGTGCAGCAGCCACAGCACCATGAGCAGGATGACACCGTGCGCGAGCTTGCGCCGTCTTCGTTCCTTGCCCTTCGGCAACGCATGGGCCAGCAGCAAGCTCCACAGGGACGCCAGTCCACACAGCAGGCAGGTCATGCCCAGGAGATTTTTGCCAGTGGTCACGCCGGAATACATGGCCTCCCAATGCCGGTTGTAGGCTCGCGCGACGGCGGGGTAGTACTTGTTGAGCAAAACGGAAACCGGGATCAACACGAAGCTGACGCGTGTCAGCAGCCGCCGGATGGCCGGCAATCTGTTGTTATCGGTCAGTACCACCAGGATCATCACCACGTCGCCGGCGGCCTTAATCCAGCGCTTGAAAGAAACAAACGGGTAATCCGCCCACAGAATGCTCACGCCGCAATACGTGAAATATAAGATCAGCGCGAGATTGACACTCACGAACTCGTTGGCGGCTTGGACCCTGCAAAGCAGGACGATGAGGCCGGCGATGAGCAAAACCCCCCAGATCGCGGCGTCCAGGGGGCTGCCTTCCAGGTAGTGCACCCGCAGGTCCATGGCCGGAGCGGACTGCACCCAGGACGATACCGGTCGGGAGGCACAGATCGCCAGCCAGATCACGGGAATCCACAGAGCTTTGGAGGTGTGCTCGTCAGGATGGCGATCCAGCCAAAACAGGCCGAAGATGCCAATCACAAAAATAATGGTTGCGATTAGTGGGGGCATGAAGAAAGGAACAAACGGTGCACGTGTTCCAGAGTCAGCAAAGAATGGATTTGCGAGGTAAAGTTCTGATTCCCGCTTAGGTGGCCCGCGACGAGCGCCTGTACCGTTTGCTTGTTCAGGTACGGGCGCGAGAGCGCTTTCGAAGCGAGCAGGATGTCGCGAACGTAATCAGCGAGCTGGTCGCGGTACCACACGCGAAAGTGGTAGAACTTCTGCCGGCCCAGAAACAAACGTTCCAGATGGAGCGGCGAGAGGGCGTGGTCGATTTTTGCAAGCCACTGCGGCATGCCGTAGTCGTAAGCGTATTCGGCTTTGTAGGTGAATTCGAAATAGGCGTGAGTCCAGGCGGAGAGCAGGCCATTGTGGCCCGTGAGTCCGCTGTCCGTACGGATGAACGAGAGTGCCGGATTTCCATCAGCGATCAGGCGCAGGCTCACATCGCTGTCGGAGCAAGCCGAGTCGGGCGCGCGAAAAGCGAGTTTCACAAGATCGTTGTCGAGAAAGGGAGAGCGCAGCGCGAGCTGTGTTTGCTCGAGTGAGAGCAGGCCATGGTGGTGCCAGGGCGCCTGGCGAAAAACCGCGAAAGACAGCGGGTGAGTTCGCACCGCCTGGCAGTAGGTCGCGTTGGCTTGTTCGAAAAGCGGCTGCAAGTCCACCGGAAAGAGCCCCGGGAGCGGCAGGCTGGCTTTGAACGCGCGGACGCGGCGGAGCACTTCTCCGCCATAATTTCCGGTCATGCGCACCGGGGCAATTTGACGTGCGCGCTCGTTCACGTACAAATCGGGGGAGTGCGATACACCAACCGCGCCGTCCGTCAAAAAAACGGTGCGTTCCGCATAATGAGCGAACTTCGCGAGGAAATCGCCGCCCACCGGGATGACCTGATGCGTTTGCCCGCAGGCGTCCGCAACGCGACGCGCGATGACCACGTCCTGGCAATCGCGATAGCTTCCACCGAAGGAATAACACGGCAGGGCCGCTGGCGCGGGCTGGTGCCAGGCCATGATCATGCGGCTGTCCAGGCCGCCGGTCAGGGAAACGGCAATTTTCTCAGGACCGGCGAAGTAGCGCGGCAAAATCTGCGCGAACGTTTCGCGCAACTGCCGGTAATAATCATCCGGGCGCAGCCGCGGGGATTGCTCCCATTCGCGCGGACAAAAGTAAGAAGTCTTCCGTTCGGGAAAGCCATTTCGAAAAAACCACGCCGACGCAGGCGGAAGCACGTCAATTCCCCGGAACAAGCTGCGATTCTCCAACGGGCAGCCACACACCACGAATTCGGCCAGCGACTGGGAATTCAGCTGGCGGGTCTCCGGACGCACGCCGAGAATGGCCTTGGCTTCCGCGGCGAAGTAAAAACCTTCCGGCCATTTCGAGTAATACAGCCGGTGCATGCCGTAGCGATCGTTGAAGAGCACGAGAGCGCCGCGACGGCGGTCGGCAACGATGCCGTGAAATCGGCCGTTCAGCGACGCTGGAAACGACGTCTGGCTCTCGTAGCGATCGAGGAGGTATTGCGCGCGCGCTGTACGAAGCCCGTTGCCGTTGGCCGCGGCCTCCTGATGTGCACTCGCGTCGGAGTATTCT